>ENA-OSEO01002240-OSEO01002240.1-sediment-metagenome-genome-assembly--contig:-NODE-2240-length-28507-cov-4.928174_pt1 | contig 28507 bp, 27 predicted proteins | sample MGYA00237883_ERZ534232 | MGnify/ENA metagenome assembly ERZ534232 | reverse complement strand
CCATTCGCGCAAATCCCCGAAATCCTGCCAAAACTGGATGAATTATCAGGCCAATACCCAGTGGTCATCCCTTGTTACGGTCATGCCGGTGATGGAAATCTGCACGTCACCCTGGTCAAGAAACCGGAATTGCCGGATGAAGAATGGCATGAGGTCGAACACAAAGTATTGATCGAACTTTACAAGATCGCCGGCCAACTGGGCGGCACCATCAGCGGTGAGCATGGCATTGGCGTAAAAAGACGTGAATTCATGCCGATCGTAATGAGTGACAAAATGATCGACTTGCAAAGACAGATCAAATCTGTCTTCGACCCTAACGATATCTTAAACCCGGGCAAGATCTTTCCGGAAGTTGCAACAGGAGGGTCCAAATGAAAATCATTGTTCCCATAAAACAAGTACCCGAAACCAGCAAGGTAAAAATGGATCCGGAAACCGGCACCATGGTTCGCACGGGTGTTGAATCCATCATCAATCCGCTCGACCTTTATGCCATCGAAACAGCCATCCGTTTGAAAGAAAAACACGGCGGAACGATCATGGTCATCAGCATGGGACCGCCCCAGGCGATGAAAGCCATCCGCGAGGCTATAGCCATGGGATGCGATGACGGCGTCTTGTTGAGTGACAGGGCGTTTGGCGGCGCGGATACCTGGGCAACCGCTTATACACTGGTCATGGGCATCAAAAAACTCGGTGAGGTTGATCTGATCCTCTGCGGTGAACGCGCCACGGATGGCGATACAGGTCAGGTTGGCCCTGCCATCGCGGCAATGCTTGACCTCCCCCTTGTCACTTATGTTGGCAAATTGGAAATGTCCGATCCTGTCAGCATACGCGCCGAAAGACTGGTGGAAGGCGGCCGAGAGGTCGTAAGCGTGGCCGGGCCGGCCTTGATGACCGTAGTCAAGGAGATAGGCGTTCCCAGACTGCCTACCCTGCGCGGAATTCTGCGCGCAAAAGAAACCGATATCCCGGTCTGGGGCCCTGCAGAACTGGAAACGGATGCCACTTTGATCGGTCTGAACGGTTCACCTACTCGGGTGGTTCGCATTCATCATCCGCAGTTGACCCGTAAAGGCGAAAAGATCGTGGTCAAAGATCCGGCAGATGTCGATATGGCCGCACAAAAGATCATTGATTTCATGAAGCAAAGGAATATCCTATGAAATCCACAAACAACACATCAGAAATAAAATGGAAGGATGTTTGGATCCTCGCTGAACAAAAAGGCGAAAAGCTGCAGCAGGTCTCTTTTGAACTGCTCGGCAGGGCAAGAAGCCTGGCTGATGCCCGCGGCAGTCGATTATGTGCTGTGTTGATCGGCAACAATGTTCAGCATGATGATCTGCAGGAACTGATCGAATGCGGAGCGGATGTGATCTATCTGGTGAATGATCCTCATATGGCTAATTTCCTGGTCGAACCGTACGCAAAGATCCTGCGCTTCCTGGTCGAAAGCTATCATCCCGAGATCCTGATAGCCGCAGCCACAACCACAGGCAGGACAGTCATGCCCTACGTTTCCGCGCAGATGCGGGCCGGCCTGACTGCTGACTGTACCGGCCTTGAAATTGAACCCGAAAGCGGTCTTCTGCTTCAAACTCGCCCTGCGATCGGCGGAAATATCATGGCAACCATTAAAACCCCTTCCGCGCGTCCTCAAATGGCAACCGTCAGGCCAAAATCGACCCGTGTGCCCGAGCGGCAACCCGACCGATCTGGCGAGATCAAACACATTGACCTGCCTGACAGCTTCTTCAATTCGCGGGTCGTCTTTGAACAATACATTTCTGATGCAGCGGGTGAATCTTCCATCGAGGAAGCTGATATAGTGATCGCCGGCGGAGCGGGTATAAAAACTGCCGAGGGTTTCGCGCTGATCAATCAACTGGCAGCCACCTTGAAAGGGGCTGTGGGAGCCTCCCGCCCCTGCGTGGACCATGGCTGGCAGCCGTATGCTCATCAGGTCGGGTTAAGCGGCAAGACCATTTCTCCGAAATTATACGTGGCTTGCGGTATTTCCGGCGCCATTCAACACATTGCCGGCATACAAACCGCTGAATCGATCGTTGCGATCAATTCCGATCCCAATGCCCCCATTTTTCAACTCGCCGATCTAATGATCGTAGGTAATCTTTTTGATCTGCTCCCCGCTGTAATCGAGAAATTAAAAGAGAATAAATCTTAAAAAAAGAGAATAATATTCACCAATGAAAGTAAATAGTATTGTAATTAAATTTTTATTGATTATAATGGTTATAACAATCTAACCATATAACCAATATATAAAAGAAATTGAATTTTGTAGGTATTCATTTATAAGGAGTTTTACCAATATGTCAGCACCTTTATATTTTTCAAAGATCACCAAAATGATCGAAGATTTAGGAAACGAAAGCATGCCTGCAATCCAAAAAGCTGCCGGACTAATGGCGGATTCCATTGCAGCGGGAAGGGCCGTGTTCTATTTTGGTTCAGGACACTCCGTTATCCCGGCGCTGGATGTTTTTCCACGCTACGGCTCTTTCGTTGGCCTGCAACCCATCCATGATCCTCGTCTGATGTGGACGAACGTGATCGGACCGGGTGGAACCCCCGAACTGTTGTGGATCGAAAAACAGGAAGGGTATATGAAAAATGTTCTTGAGTCATATGTAATGACCCCTCAAGACACCATCATTATCATTTCACACGGCGGTTTAAACGCCGCAGGGATCGAAACTGCGCAATATGCCAAAGCACAAGGCGTTAAAGTGGTTGTGATCACCTCAATGGAAAATTACAACTCCAATGCAGCGCGCCATTCCAGCGGCAAGAAACTGGCAGACTATGCGGATGTCGTCATCGATAATGGCGCCCCCCCCCAGGACTCCATCATCAAGATCGATGGCTGGGATGAACCTGTCGCCGCAAGCTCCACCGTTACTGTTTTGTGTATCTCAATGGCCCTCGTTGCCGAGACCGCAGCCATCCTTGGAAAACGCGGCATTCACGTTCCCACCTTCGTATCTCCGAATGTCATGCCTGATCCTGATCACAACAAGAAAGTTTACGATCTCTACAAAGATTTACGCCGAAAGGTGTATTAATACAGGGTTTGTCATGGAAACTACTCCCTTCTTCAACGCTCTAATGCCGGTGCTTACAAAAGCCTTTGAGTCACAGTCTGAAATTCTTGAACGCTGTGCCCAAAAGATGGCAGACGTGATTGAAAAGGATCACCTTGTCTACGTTTTTGGCGCCGGACACGCGGGGATCATTTCTGAAGAAATGAGTTACCGCGCTGGAGGGTTGGTCCCGGTAGTACCCATTTTGCCGCCCGGATTAACATTGAACGTTCGTCCGCTGACACTGGAAACTGAGCTCGAGCGGTTGCAGGGTTATGCCTCACTGATCTTTGATGCATGCAAGATCACCGGGGATGATCTCTTGATCGTACATTCCAATTCCGGCAGAAACACCGTTGCGATTGAAATGGCAGAACTGGCTCGAGAAAAAGGCGTCTTTGTGGTGGCGCTTACCAGCGTTGCTCACAGCAGCGCGGTAACCTCGCGCCACCCCAAAGGTTACAAACTGATGGATGTGGCAGACCTGGTGTTGGATAACTGCGGCATTCCAGGAGACGCCATTTGTGAAATCCCCGGTGTAGACGCTCGTGTAGCGTCTACCTCGACCGTTGTTGGCGCGGCGCTAATGAATGAATTGGTCGTTAAAACCGCAACGCTCTTGAAATCCCGCGGATTTGAACCCCCGATCTTCCGCAGCGCCAACATCGACAACAGTGCAGAATCCAACCAGCATTGGATGGACCATTACGGGTCCAGACTACTCTATCTTTGAGGTCTCCATGAATTTCCAACCGCTTGATAAATCCAGCCACATTCCGCTTTATTTGCAGCTCACTGCACAATTGATCCACATGATCGATGAAGGTGAGTTGAAACCGGGAGACAAGATCGCTTCAGAACGTGAGCTATCAGAAATCCTGAAGGTGAGCCGGATCACATCACGTTTGGCAATTCAGGAACTTTTGAAAAATGGTCTCATCTACCGTGAACAAGGTCGTGGAACCTTCATTGCGGAATCCAAGATGCGCAACGTACAAGGGTTCACCAGCTTTACTGAAAACATGATCAAAAGAGGCATGAAGCCTGGTTCACAGATCATGCTTCAGGAGGTCTTCCCGGCTGAAGATACCCTTGCCCGGATCCTGCATATTAATCCGGGTGACCCGGCTTTGAACCTTGTGAGACTGCGTACTGCTGATGAGCGGCCGATTGCGATCCAATACGCGCACATTCCCCTGCACATCTGCAAAGGCCTTGAAAACGAAAACCTCAGCAACGTTTCTCTCTTTGCCATTCTGAAACAGAAATACAGCGTTTACCCCGCCTGGACTGAAGCTGTGGTTGAAGCTTCTGCGGCACTTCCTGAAGAAGCCACCCTGCTTGGATTAAAAGTAGGTGAACCTGTCCTGGTGGTACGTGGGATCACGTTTAATGAGTCTTTCGAGATCGTCGAAAGTGTTCGTACGATCTATCCCTCAAGAGGATTCGGTCTTTACATTGGACGTCAGCAGATCTGACATTGGTTGAATGGATATGGAAAAAGTCATTCTTGCAGTTGATATTGGTGGAACAAAAGTGGCAGTTGGTGTTGTCACAACCGATGGCGAGATTCTCGCCACTCTGGTTGAACCGACCCTGCAAAAAGGGCCTGCCGCCGGAATCCAGCAGATCACTACACTTTTAGAGAAGGTTGAACAAAAAGCCGGTCTGAAACGGGAACAAATCCTTGGAATTGGAATTGGTATCCCGGCCGTCCTTGAAAGGGAAACGGATTTCATCATTTGGGGTCCGAACCTGTCCGGATGGAGAAATGTAGACCTGCGCGGTGCTCTTGCCAATCACTTTTCAGTGCCTGTCTTTATCGAATATGACGGACACACGGCAATTTTGGGTGAATGGTGGAAAGGCGCGGCACGGGGGTATAGCTCCGCCGTCAGCATCATTATCGGTACAGGTGTTGGAGGCGGTTTGGTTCTGGATGGTTCGTTGATCCGCGGCGTCAGCCGTCTCGCCGGTGCAGTCGGATGGTTTTCGATCGACCGCGCAATGGAAATTGATGAAGTTAAAACGAAAGCATTGGGCAGTTGGGAAGCGCAAGTCGCCGGACCTGGAATTACCAGACGGATGAAGGAGCTGCTCAATAAAAGCGACCGCCCTTCAAGCTTACGTAATTTGAAAAAAGAACTAACTGTAAAAGAGATTTTTACGGCATCCCTTACCGGAGATGAACTAGCCCAGCAGATAACTGATGAGACGGCTGATTTGATCGGTGTAGGGATCGCAAATGTTGTCAGTATCGTAAATCCCGAGATTGTGATCTTAGGAGGAAGCGTTGGATCCAATTCCGGTTTCATGCAGCCAAAGATCACGATCATGTTGGAACGCTACGCTCAGCCCATTTCTTCACGGGCAGTTAAATTAGTCACCTCACAACTCGGAGCTGATGCTGGTCTATTAGGGGCCGCGTATTCAGTTCTGCTCCGGTCGAAATAAATCAGTTATCGATCGAAAGGAGGTTGTAATACCAAACCAGTAACTTAATCAGAAGCAATGCACGACGAAATAGACACAATAGTAATAAGAGCTTATCAAGAAACGGAAAACAAATAACAGGAGAGATTATGAAGCGCAAATTGTTTGTAGTTTTATCAGTTCTGATTATGGCGATTTTTGTTCTTTCCGCCTGTGCACCCCAAGCCACGCCTGCTCCGGTTGCCACTGAAGCACCCGCAGAAGCTGCAGCCACCGAAGCCCCAGCCGAGGCTCCTGCTGCCGAACCCGTGACCATCAGAATGCTGGTTCGCCCCGATGAAGGCGGAAATATTGAAAAATTCCGCGCACAATTTGAACAGGAAACAGGCATTACTGTCGCCGTGGATTACGCCTCTTGGGCTGACATCTCCAGCAAGACTCTGACGACCCTCGCGGCCGGTGGCGGCGGATACGATATCGTCTTCATGCCCTCAGCTGATGCCTCCAAACTGATTGCAGGTGATTGGTTCGAACCGATCTCTGATCTGGTCCCCGAAGCTGACAAAGCCCTCTGGACCGCCGCTGTTTTGGATTTCTACACTTCAGATGGTGAACTGATGGCCATGCCCTGGTATGCCGGCGGCGCCCATATGGCTTACAACAAAGAAATCCTGGCTGCCGCAAACGTTGATCCCGCCCAGATCGTAACCTGGGATGATTTCATGGCAGCATGCAAATCCATCAAAGACGCAAACGCCGCAGATTTCTGTTTCACCCCCTCAGCCAAATACGCCGGTGAGTTCTATTACAACTGGGGAACCATGGTTCTCAGCCGCGGTGGCGACTTCTTCGATGAGAGCGGCGCTCCCGTATTCCAGGATAATACCGCAGCCCTCGATTCCTTCCAGATGTTGAAGGATGGAATTGATCTTGGCTATTTCAACCCTGCCGGTGTTGCCATGGACGACTATGAAACCCTCATCGACTTCGGCACAGGCAAGACCGCCTTCCTGCTCGATTCAACCTGGGCAGCCACTCAGGCAAACACCAATGCCGACCTCTCCACGCTCGTTGGAAATGTTGGTTATATCCTCGTCCCGGGTGCCGGCGACGTCCGCAGTTCAGCTCTGCTCTATGCAGGTGGTTTGGGCGTCCTCAAGACATCAGAATACAAAGATGAAGCAAAACAATTTATCGTCTATCTGACCGGTGAAGAAGCTCAGAAACAGCATGCGATTGACGGCGCCAATATGCCGACCCGCGTTGCCCTGTATTCAGATCCCGACATTGCTGCAGCCTGGAACGGTTTTGCCGACCTTGCCGCACAGTTAAGTTATGGCAGTTTTGTACCCGCAGTCTCATGGCTGGATGAATGGCGTCAATCTGCTGTGGCTCCCGCTGTTCAGGAAGTTCTGAACGGAACCAAGACTCCTCAGGAAGCAGTCGACTGGCTGGTCACCGAGACCGACCGGATCCGCAACCAATAGTTTTTGACTTTGTGTTCAGGGGAAAGAAAATTTCTTTCCCCTGAATCTTTTTCTTTGCAGCTCATTTAATAGTTCTCATTGTTTTTTACTGTTGAAATTTGTATGATGGATTTGATTCTTCGCAATTATTTCTTTTTTATTTAAATACTGAGAATTTGGAGTTTGATTAATGTCCATTTTGACTAGAAAAAGCAAGCGGGAGCGGGAAAACACCCTTTTCATCATTCTGATGCTTTTGCCGGCCGGAGTGATCATGGCTATTGTTACCGTATATCCCTTGATCCGGTCCTTTATTATCAGTTTGCTGCAATGGGATTTAAAAAAACCCGAGTTGGCACACGCGTTCATCGGATTGAAGAATTATCAATATGTTTTAAGCGATCCTTCATTTTGGCAAAGCGCGAAAGTTACCCTTCTTTTTGTGATCGGATCAGTCTCGATCAATATAATCCTGGCCATAATGATCGCATTAATGCTTAACCGTGAGTTTTTTGGACGTAATTTGGTCAGGATGCTGGCATTGCTCCCGTGGGCAATTCCGAGCGTCGTAAACGGCATCATGTGGAAGTGGATCCTGAATCCAAGCTACGGCGCATTGAACGGATTACTTTTTCAATTGGGGATCATCGATAAATATATCGTTTGGCTGGGCACTCCGGCGGGCGCGTTGATCCTGGGCATATTGGCGGATGTCTGGAAGGAAATGCCTTTCATCATGCTCCTGATCCTGGCAGCGTTACAAACGATTCCAAAAGACCTCTATGAGGCCGCAACTGTGGATGGCGCCAATTCATTTAAATCATTCTGGCATATTACGCTGCCTTTGATCAAGCCGACTTTATTCGTGGCATTGACGCTACGCACCATTTGGGCTCTGAAAAGCTTCGACTTGCTCTATACGTTGACCTCCGGCGGGCCTTCAGGCGGAACGACTGTGATCGGGTATTACACCTACCTGAAAACATTTATTTCCTTGAATCTGGGCAGAGGTTCGGCTGTTGCATACCTGATGACAGCTGTGGTGGCTGTTCTGGTGATCTTATATCAACGAGCACTAAATAAAGAGGTTCGATACTAATGGCAGCTTTTACTTTCGATCAGACCGCACAAAAATCATCCGGACGTAAAACCCGGGGGCTCTTTTCAAACATCCTTTTTTATATTGGCATTGTGGTACTCATCTGTCTGGTGGTAGGACCTTTTATCTGGATGTTTATTTCAAGCATCTCTCCACAAGTGGAATTAAGCGCCACTCCTCCGCACTGGTGGCCGCAAAACCCGACTTTGTTCCGTTATCGGGCACTTTTCGACAAAGCCGTCGGGGCCAATATACCTGCAGGAGTGGATAAGTTCTTAAAAGGCTTAACCAATTCACTTATTGTCAGTACTTTGACCACATTGGTTTGTGTTGTTACAGGCACGATGGCGGCCTATGTCCTGGCACGAATGAACATCCCCGGAAAGAACAAATTCATGTTGGGCATCTTGAGTTCGCAAATGCTTCCGGTGGTTGTCATCATCATTCCGCTTTACCTGATGATGCAAAAAATGGATATGATGGACAGCCTGCGAGGCTTGGTGCTGCTTTATACGGGCTTCATGCTTCCCACGGTCATCTGGATCATGCACAGTTATTTTCTGACACTCCCGCACGAGTTGGAAGAAGCTGCCATGGTGGATGGTTGTACGCGGTTTGAAGCTTTTTTGAAGGTGATCGTCCCGCTTTCGGGTCCCGGCCTGGTGGCAGTATCTGCTTTTGCTTTCCTTTCCTCGTGGAATGAGTTCTTTATGGCCTTGATCTTTACAGGCGCGAACACTAAGACCATTACGGTGACAGTTACAGAATTCAGCTCCCAATTTGGGGTGGACTATGGATTAATGGCTACCGGCGGTGTGATCGGTTCAATTCCTCCCCTGGTTTTAGCCTTTCTGCTGCAAAAATATATCGTGGCAGGTCTTACCGCCGGATCGGTAAAAGGTTAATTGGTTAGGAACGATTATCAATGAAATTACTGGATGAAATTTTTGAACAACCCAAAACGCTGACCAACCTGTTAAAAAATCAGCAGCAAAACGTTGACAGGATTTCAAAAGAGATCCTTGCCAGAAATATCAATTTTGCCTACCTGGCAGCTCGAGGGACCTCAGATAACGCTGGACGGTATGCTAATTACGTCTGGGGGGCCTACAATGGCATCCCCATGGCGCTGGCAACCCCTTCCCTTTTCACGTATTATCATCAACCGGTCAATCTGAAAAACGCATTGGTCGTGGGTATTTCTCAATCAGGAATGTCACCGGATATTATCAGTGTCATCCAAGAGGGAAACAAACAAGGCAATCTGTCCCTGGCGATCACCAACGCCCCTGAATCGCCGCTTGCAAGCGAGGCGGATTTTGTATTGGATATTGAATCTGGTGTCGAAATGGCAGTGGCCGCCACGAAGACGTACACCGGTGAACTGACTGCGATTGCCATGCTCTCAGCCGCCCTTGAAAAAGATGAGCAAAGAACCAAAGAATTGCAGCGGCTTCCAGAATGGATCGATCAAATCCTGAACCAGAATGATTCCATCGCTCAAGCTGTGTGTCGATATCGTTATATGAATCAGTGTGTGGTTTTAGGGCGTGGATTCAACTACGCTACGGCTTTTGAGTGGGCACTTAAACTGAAAGAATTAACCTACATCGAAGCTGAACCCTATTCCTCGGCTGACTTCCAACATGGACCGGTCGCCATGGTGGAAAAGGGATTCCCCGTCCTGGCAATAGCGCCCAAAGGCTGCGTTCTCGATACAATGGTCGAACTACTTGAAGACCTGAAAAATAACCTCAGTGCCGAGCTGGTTGTGATCTCCAACTCAGAGCGCGCTTTAAGTTTGGCTGAAATTCCCATTTCGATCCCTGAAGATACACCGGAATGGCTTTCTCCGATTGTCAGCATCGTGGCCGGGCAGCTTTTTGCCTGTCATCTGACCGGCGTTAAAGGGTTCAACCCTGATCAGCCGCGCACAATTCACAAGGTTACCGAGACTTCGTGAGGAGTAAAACTCTCTCGTAAAAAACACACTTAAGTGAAATGATTTGTGATCTCGCCATTGATTGAAACCATGATTGGCGAGGTCCTTTTTATGCCTCATGCCACTATTTAACAGTCTCTAATTATTTTTGTCATTACGCCTTTTTTCCGTTACAATAAACTTCATGCGACGCCAAATCGTCAGAGTCATCTCTGCCATTTTACTGATATTCATGATCCTCGGTTTTTCGACCCCCGGTTCAGTTAAAGCTGATAATAACAGGCTGATCTACACCGTCATGGAGGGAGATACGCTCGATTCGATCGCGCAAGCCTTCCATACGTCGGCCTTCAGGATACGCTATATCAACTACCTTTCCGACGCAGATTATCTCTATCCGGGCGAACGGCTGATATTGCCCGGGTTTGAAGACGTACAGGGCGAAGTGATCCGTGCGACCATGCCTTATGGCGAATCCCTTTCCTCCTATTTTGGCAGCCTGCGTCAACCACTCGTATTGCTTAATCGTCTGAATTTCATCACCAACCCAGATCAAGTTTGGGGAGGTCAGCCGATCTACATCATGTATACCGACCAGCCTATGATGAAAGAGGTCAGGGTAACCAGCGGTCTCACCGGTCTTGAACTCGCTGTCAAACAGGATGTCAGCAATTGGGCTATCTCTGAATATAACGACCTGAGCGGACCCTATGAATTGATCCCCAACACGTCATTATGGCTTCCTGATAAAGACGCCATTCCGGGAGTGAACGTTGACCCTGTGCCGGCCATGACGATCACACCAACCTATCTATACCAGGGGAAGACAGAAGAGCTGATTGCTGCCGCCCCACCTGCTGGAGCAGCCCTGAGCGGCGAACTGACGCTGATGATCAACGATTCGTTGGGAGAATCCAGCAGCTATACGGCCACAACATATCCTTTACACTTCTTCCCTGATGAAGACGGACGCTATACCGCCCTTCAGGGAATTCACCGGTTTACAAAACCGGGCATGGGTCCCATTACGCTGACTACAACCTATGAAGATGGTTCTACTTTTTCGCTTCAACAAAATCTTCTGGTAAAATCCGCCGATTATGGTTTGGACGTTCCCCTCGAAGTAGACCCTGCGACCATTGATCCGGCTATAACTGTACCGGAATGGGATCTGTTGAAATCTGTAGTGCAGGATGCACCCCCAGAAAAACAATGGATCAATGGATTATTGTCACCAAGTCCTTCACCCGACACCTGGATCTCCTCTTACGGCAGGGTCAGATCGTATAACGACAGCGATTACATTTATTTCCACAGCGGAATTGACTTCCCGGGATCAACGTCTACGCCGATCTTTGCTGCCGCAGCCGGTGAGGTCGTCTTTACTGGACAGTTGGACGTGAGAGGCGGGGCTACCATCATCTCACACGGCCGAGGCGTTTATACCGGATACTGGCATCAATCACAGATCAATGTAAACGTTGGCGATCATGTTGAAGCAGGACAGACCATCGGCATGGTGGGAGCTTCAGGCAGGGTTACCGGCGCGCACTTGCACCTCGAGTTGATCGTTGGCGGAGTTCAAGTCGACCCATCCGAGTGGCTGCAGGGAATGTATTGATCTTCCGTTTCGATTGATTTCTCCAAGTTCATTCGATTTATAACCTAATTCCTCATCCATTAAAGATGGTTTTTCATTGGAAGATCATCAAGTTAAGGATAAAATTAGCAGGAGTCTATCCATTTTTCGGTTACATTTACTTAATATGCGCCGTTTAAGTGATAATAATCACTGAGATCGAGAAGTCGAGGTTTTTCTGTGTCATCCGGTGAACAAATCCATCAAGCAAAAATAATTAGAATTTTCCGGAACAAGGAACCGCTAATTTTAACTATCCTTCTTGCCCTATTGGTACTGATGCGTTTGTGGTTGATAGCCGGTGTTCCAAAAATGTTATTAAGTAATTGGCACGACGACTTATATTACGCGCAGGCGGCCCATCATATACTGCACGGCGAGTGGCTTGGCCCTTATTCACAAATGACCGTGATCAAGGCTCCGTTCTACGCCTTTTTCCTCGTTGTTTCTTCTTTCACCGGGTTACCCTTGCTGTTGAACGAGACCGCCTTCTTCGTTCTAGCCTGCCTCGTCCTTTTTTTTGCACTAAAACCCTGGATCAAGAATCCATGGTGGAGATTGCTGTTGTTTGGTCTCCTTCTTTATTGCCCCCCCAGCTTAAATAACGAGTGGACTCTAAGAGTCTATCGCGAATTTGTCTATCTTTCCCTTTCGCTGTTTGTTATAGCGTTTGCGATCGGTTTATTCCTCCGTTTGGATCAAAAACCAGCTTCCCTTCTTCGCTGGTCATTAGGGCTGGGAATCGCCATGGGCGCATTCATGATTACCCGTGAAGAAGGTATTTGGATATATCCAGTTTTGCTCACTTTTCTAACTGTTTCCATTCTATATATTTTTAAAAAGAAAATCGACAAAAAATGGCTGCGTTCCGCCTTCATTATGCTTTCTGTCATAATCTGGTATATCCCAATCCTGACCGTTTCATCGATAAATTACGTACATTACGGTTTCTTTGGAATATCCGAGACACTTGATCCTGATTTTAATAATGTCATAAATACGATTCAGAGAATAAAGACTGATGACCAGCGGGTTTACCAACCTGTTACCAGTGATATGATAGCAAAAGCGAGTCAGGCATCTCCTCTGTTTGCAGAAATGAAACCCTATTTAGATATGAATTATGACACTTGGCTGGGGGCCAGTAATGAATCGATTTGGTTGAAACCAGAATGGTATGTGGAAGAATACTTCAAAGACGAACCAATTTTGGGTGCTGCTCATTTCATGTGGATGTTTAGGGATGCCATGCAGGCAAATGGAAAATATGACAGTGGAAAATTTCCACATGATTATCTGCAAGCCACAGCCAGACAATTGGATAACGCTTGTAATGATCACAGCCTGGATTGCAAAACGGCAGTCAATATCCCCCTAATCGGATCAATAAGTAAAGAACAAGTTACTCTTTCTTTCAGGTTTCTGGTGGATAATTTTTATAAGCTAATAGAAATTGATAACTCAATTGTTAAAAACAAGTCTCTTGATATTACCGATTGGAATTCTTACAGAGAAGAATATCGTTATTATGAGCAGATTATCAATAACCCTATAGATGCGAGACTTTTTGGCCCAGATTTTGCGAACGAATTTGAAATTGACGGCCATCGTGATTTTAGATTAACATGGATCATACTAAAGAATAATCTAGTAAATCAGATTTTATCTGTACAGGCAAAAACACTCCCACTGATTACATTTTTAGTAATCCCATTATGGATAATTAATCTTTCCTTCTCGATTTGGAAAAGAAAATCATTCGGAGTGGAGGGACTGCTTTTATCTGTTTTAGTATTTGGAATGTTCGCCGTACGTTTGAGCGTTCTTTCAATCTTGGATGCCACAACCAACATGTATGCTTTTCTCTATTGTGGATCTTGTTATATTTTTTTCTACATTTTTCTTTATATAGCAATTTACGACTCAATTAACAAACTGATCAAATTCATCCAACGAGTAAAATATTGATCATTTCTTATAATAACTGATTTTATAATCTTGCCGATAGGTGAAATGAAAAAACAAATTATGGAAAACGAATCTTCTCCCTACTACCAATCTGCTGCAAAATTAAGTATTGCAGCTCAAATTGGATATAAAGCCAGACTAAAGATGTTTGATCTGTTTACAGATTTTGCCAAATCAATCTCGACCCCGTATATACTTGACGTTGGTGTTACCAGTGATCAAAAAACAGGATCAAATTTTTTAGAAAAATGGTATCCGGATAAAAATCGGATTGTTTGTGCCGGTGTCGAAAATGGTGCCTTTCTTGAACAACTATATCCGGGAATCAAATTCCAACCCATTCAAGCAAATGAACGTCTTCCGTTTTCGGACCAAGCTTTTGATATTGTTTTTTCCAGTGCGGTAATTGAACATGTTGGATCATTTGATCAACAAACATTTTTCATAAGTGAATTGTTAAGGGTTTCGAAGTATTTCTTTATTACCACTCCAAATCGATGGTTTCCTGTCGAGGTGCATACCGCAGTTCCAATACTCCATTGGTTGCCAAAAAAGACATATCGATGGATTTACAGTCTATTAGGTCTTAATTTTTGGGCACAAGAAGAAAACCTAAATCTGCTGGACACAACCGGTTTTTTGCGTTTGTTTCCTGAAAACGCCCAAGTAAAAACCACACATATTAAGACCTATGGATTCAAGTCAAATATCATTGCTTTTGGTAAAAGCAACAACAAATAAATTCGAATTGGGATAATCATGAAACAGATTTTTGTAGCAGGTGGTGCCGGTTTTATCGGAAGCAATATAACTAAAAGACTTTTACAGAAAAAAGACGTCCATGTGACAGTCTATGATAATTTTTCTTCTGGAAAATTTTGGCATTTAGAAAGCGTCGCCCATGATCCAGCATTAACAATTATTAAGGGTGATATCAAGGAACTGAATCAATTATCCAAAGCAATGGAAGGGCATGATACGGTTTTTCTTTTTGCTTCAAACCCGGATATCGCAAAAGCAATGAACCAGCCTGATATTGATTTCTGGGAAGGTACATACCTGACACAAAACATCCTTGAAGCGATGAGAATCAATCAAACGAAAAAAATAATCTATGCCTCAGGCAGTGGAATTTACGGTGAAACAGGTCTGTTGGAAGTCAAGGAAGACCATGCTCCGCTTCTACCCATCTCAACGTACGGTGCCAGCAAACTGGCTGGCGAGGCGTTGATTTGTTCGTATTGTAATATGTTTGATATCACTGGCAGAGCTTATCGCTTTGCCAACGTTGTCGGTCCCAATCAAACTCACGGAGTCGCATATGACTTTATCCACAAATTACATGATGACCCAACCAGATTAAGAATCATGGGAGATGGATCACAAAGCAAATCCTACATTTACGTGGACGACATTATTGATGCGATCCTTATTTCTGAAAAAGCCGCCAAGGAGAAATTTTCATATTTCAATATCGCTACCGGAGATTACATCACTGTGACAGAAATTGCTGAAATTGTTATTCATGAAATGGGTCTACAGGATGTAAGGCTTGAGTACTCAGGCGGTGATCGCGGCTGGAAAGGTGACGTGCCGGTAGTCCGTTTTAACCTTGAAAAGATTCATGGTTATGGCTGGAAAGCGAAACTCAACTCTTTTGAAGCGATCAGAAAATCAGTTCGTGAAATGATATATTTAAAGAACAGGAACGGTTGATCCAGAACAAAATGATTGATTCAAACAACACACAAAATATAAACGGGAAAAAATCAACCGGTAAGGATGATTGGGAAAGCCATTGGTCGCTCTATTCCAATTCGGCCAGTGAAAATCCGGCACAACGCTATCGACACCGGTTAATCCTTAATGAAATCCAAAAGTGGCTTACGCCGGGTCAGTCTCTAAATCTATTGGATATTGGTTGCGGACAAGGTGATCTTTTATTGAAGATCTCTAAACGTTTTCCTGAAATTGCGCTGGCAGGTTTTGAGTTAAGCAAATCGGGGGTTCAGCAGACGCTCAAAAAAGTACCACACGCCACTATCCTCCAGGAAGATATACTACATCCAAATGCAGATTCTGTAAAATTACGCGGTTTTGGAGATGTGCTTTGTTGCTCGGAAGTACTTGAACACGTGGATGACCCAAAAGCTTTCCTTGATGAGATTTCAACCTATTGCCGTCCGCAAGGATTTTTAATTGTAACTGTACCGGGGGGACCTATGTCAGCCTTTGATAAACATATTGGTCACAGACAGCATTTTAATCAGAAATCATTGCGTGAGCTAATTGCTACAACAAAAAATTTGCAAACAGTCAAAATCTACTCATCTGGTTTTCCTTTCTTCAATCTTTATCGTTTGATCGTGATCTTGAGAGGATCTAAATTAAAAAATGATGTTCAAAGTGGAGAATCTGGCCATCAAAATTGGTTTGCTTCTTTAGTCATGAGAGTATTCCATCCTCTTTTCTATCTAAACCTTTTAAATTCTTCCTGGGGGTGGCAAATGATGGCGGTACTAAAAATTGGAAAATAATTAAAACCGTGTTTTAATAGACAAACAAACTATTACAGTATCAAGAATTGAGCTATGAACATTACCAAATCCGACATTCCTTTACTTTCCGTTGTCATTCCTGCCATGAATGAAGAATTAACCATTGGTTTATTTATAGACTGGTGCAAAGAGGGACTTGAAGAAGCCGGAATCACAAACGGACAGATTCTAATAATTGATAGCTCTACAGATAAAACTCCAGAAATTGCCGAATCTAAAGGGGCGGAAGTATTACGCGTCCCCAAACGTGGACTGGGAAGAGCCTACATTGATGCGATTCCTTACATCAGAGGCAAGTATGTCATCATGGGTGATGCTGACTTGACTTATGATTTTCGACGGTTAATTCCCTTTCTGCAAAAATTTGAAGAGGGGTATGAATTTGTGATGGGTTCTCGATTCAAGGGATTCATTGAAAAAGGAGCCATGCCCCCTTTACACCAATATTTCGGCACACCAGTGACAACTTTTATTTTGAACTTGATCTACGGAACTCATTACAGCGATATTCACTGCGGGATGCGCGGTATCACCCTCGAAGCACTAACAAGAATGAACCTGCAATCACAATCATGGGAATATGCCTCCGAGATGGTTATTAAAGCATCCAAAATGAAACTTAAGATTGCAGAAGTGCCTGTTAATTTCTTCAAAGATCGGGAAGGAAGATTAAGCCATCATAAAAGAACTGGTTGGTTCTCATCCTGGCAAGCCGGATGGATCAACGTTAAGGCCATGTTGATATTCGCTCCCGATTTTTTCCTATTTTGGCCTGGCCTGGTTGCGTTCTTTCTGGGCTTACTGCTTACCATCAGTTTATCCGGCGGCCCATTTTTCATTGGCAATATCGGACTTAATCTAAACTGGATGTTGTTGGGATTGACTACAGCCACCATGGGGTATAGCGCCTTCCATCTTGCAGCCATCACAAGACTGCATTATGCCTATGATAAAAGTTTCAACGAGAAAGTCTCAAAGATCTTTTCTTATAATCGCGGGATGCTTTATTCCGTCCTGTTATTTCTGTCTGGTTTGATCCTCAATATTATATTGCTTGTTATCTGGATCAGAAGCGGTTTGAGATTATCGAACTTTTATCATCCGGCCATCCTGGGATTACTTCTGCTAATCCTTGGATTTCAAACCTTTTCCTTTACACTCCTTGTTGAGATTTTCAAGAAAAAAGATTAACAATTTATAAGGTTCATATCATGGAAAATCACCAAACCGGGACAAGCAGACAAGAATCTTTCGGCCAAACAAAAACCTCACTCATTGACCGGTTTGGAGTTTGGCTCTCTGTCAGAAACATAAAAAAGAATCTGCGAAATCTTGATCAGCCTTTAAAAGCTTTGGATCTTGGTTGTGGGTTTCATGCAACGCTGCTTCAACAGATCTATCCCCTGATCAATAAAGGAACGGGAGTAGACATCAGGATAGATGATAATTTAAAGAATGATAAAAAGATCGCTTTTATTGAATCCAGCATCGAAGATTTTATTGTTCACTCAACTGATGAATTTGATGTGATTTTCATGATCTCTGTTTTGGAACATCTTTGGGAACCTCAGAAAATACTCGATTTCTGCCAGAGTCATTTATCGAAAGGCGGGATATTAATGATCAACGTGCCTACCTGGCTAGGCAAGGGTTTTCTCGAATATTCTGCTTTTAAACTTGGCTTTAGCCCAAAATATGAAATGGATGATCACAAAATGTATTATGATAAAAAAGATCTCTGGCCATTATTGGTGAGATCTGGTTTTAAGCCAGGCAATATCCAAATGCGTTATTATAAATTCGGATTAAATTTATTTTCAATAGTAAGTAAAGGTTAAATTGATTATTACAAGAAGCCCTTTGCGAATTTCTTTAGGCGGCGGTGGCACCGACTTGCCATCTTATTATCGCAAACACGGTGGTTTTCTCATTGCAGCTGCAATCGACCGCTATGTTTATGTAACGGTTACCAGACCATTCAGACAGGGTATTTTTCTAAAATACACCAAACTCGAAAACGTTTCTTCCATTGATGAAGTTCAACACCCCATCATCCGAGAAGCCGTCAAGATGCTGGATTTCAAGACACCTCAGATCGAAATTACCACCCTGGCTGATATTCCTTCAGGCACCGGACTGGGGTCATCCGGCAGTTTTACCACCGCCCTGTTGAAAGCCTTGTATACACACCGGCGAAGATTGATCACACCCGAAGAACTGGCCAGACAGGCCTGTGATATCGAGATCAACAAGCTGCACGAACCCATAGGTAAACAGGATCAGTACATTGCAGCCTACGGCGGGATCACCTGCTTTGAATTCAACCAGGATGATTCGGTTGAAGCTTATCCTCTTTCGGTGAGTATGGATACACTCTACGATCTGGAAGATAACCTGCTGCTCTTTTTTACCGGTTTCTCGCGCAGCGCCGGCAAGATCCTGAAAGACCAGGATACACGCAGTAAAGAGAACGACGACGCCATGCTCCAGAACCTCCATTACACCAAGGAATTGGGATTAAGAAGCAAGAAGCTGCTTGAATCCGGAAAGACTGATGAATTCGGAGAGATCCTGCACGAACACTGGCTTCACAAACGTCATCGTTCAAGCGGCATGTCCAACGCTAATATAGATGAATGGTACGAAATAGCGATGAAGAACGGCGCCCTGGGCGGAAAACTGGTCGGCGCTGGCGGCGGCGGATTCTTACTCTTTTACGCACAAGACCGCAACAAACTGCGCAAGGCGATGAACCATACCGGTTTGGAAGAAGTTCGTTTCAGATATGATTTCAACGGCACCAAGGTGCTGATCGGATAATCATGTACACCACCGCCATCCTGGCCGGCGGACTGGCCACCCGATTGCGTCCGATCACAGAAAAAATCCCCAAGGCTCTCGTGCCTGTTGGCGGTGAGCCCTTTATTTTTCAGCAGTTGAAGCTTTTAAAAAGCAGAGGTGTTGAAAATGTGGTCTTGTGCGCATGGTACAAAGGCGAGATGATACGCGAAAAGGTCGGTTCGGGTAGTCAATTCGGGCTGAAGGTTGAATATTCCTTCGACGGTGACCAGCCGTTGGGCACGGCCGGGGCCATCCGTAAAGCGCTTCCTTTGCTTGGTGAGTCTTTTTTTGTATTATACGGAGACTCATATTTACCCTGTGACTATCATGCAATCCAGGCCTCTTTTGTGGAACAAGCCCAACCGGGGTTAATGACCGTTTATGAAAACACATTGGAATTGGATCGCAGCAACGTTGAGCTGCTTAATGGAAAGATCAAACGTTACGTAAAGGACAGTCAGGACGCCAGTCTGACCTATATCGATTATGGCCTGGGAGTCTTTAATGCGAAGGCCTTTTGCGGAGTTCCGCTTGACCAAAACACTGATCTGGTAAGCGTTTATCAAGACTTGCTATCTAATCACCAGCTAGCAGCGTTTGAAACCCACGAGAGATATTACGAGATCGGTTCCCATAAAGGACTGAAGGAACTCGACCAACTCCTAAACCAAAATCCAAATTTCGCGTACGGAGAACATTCATGACATTTTCAGATAACTACTTAAATGAAGTAGCTGAAATCCTTCAAAAGATTGACCACCAATCCATTGAGGAGACCGCCAACCTCCTGGTAAAAACTCGCCAGGCAGGTGGACGATTATTCATCCTGGGAGTTGGAGGCAGTGCTGCCAGCGCTTCTCACGCGGTAAACGACTTCCGAAAGTTGGCCGGATTTGAAGCGTATGCACCTACAGACAATGTATCTGAATTGACCGCACGCACCAATGATGAGGGCTGGGAATCCGTTTTCAAGGGTTGGCTGGAAGGCAGTCGAATAAGAAAAGGGGATGCCCTGCTGATCTTTTCAGTCGGCGGCGGGAACGCTGAAAAACAGATCAGTGTAAACCTGATCAATGCCATCCAATATGCCAAAAGTGTTGGTGCAAGCGTGGCAGGTGTTGTTGGGCGTGACGGCGGATATACTGCCAAAGCTGCTGACGTCTGTGTTCTGATCCCCGTGGTTAACCCTGAACACATCACGCCTCACACAGAAGCTTTTCATGCCGTCATTTCACACCTGCTCGTCTCACATCCATTGTTAAAAACCAATGCCACCAAGTGGGAATCTACAAAATAGATGAACAAGGCAGTGTTTCTTGATCGCGATGGAGTCGTGATCAAAGCCAGGGTCATCAATGGGCGTCCATATCCGGCTGCTTCACAAGATGAAGTACAGATCACTCCGGGGTTCGACCAGGTTTTACACATGCTTCATGATGAAGGCTACCTGCTGATCGTGGTCACCAACCAGCCGGACGTTGCCAGAGGGACGCAAACCAGAGAAGTAGTTGAATCCATCAACCAATTCCTGTTGGATAATTTACCCATCGAGAAAGTCTACACCTGCTATCACGATAACGCGGATGGTTGTGACTGCCGCAAGCCCAAACCAGGTCTATTGCTGCAGGCCGCCCGGGAATATGACATCGATTTGAACAGCAGTTACATGGTGGGAGACCGCTGGAGTGACATCGAGGCTGGCAATGCATCCGGATGTAAAACAATCTATATTCATTATGGATACGAAGAAAAGCAAGCTCTAGGGTATAATTTCTTGGCTATTGATCCATTGGAAATAACAGAAATCATTATCGGAGGTTTGGTTGAAGCAAATCGATGAATTAAATGTAAAGATCTTTGCGGACGGCGCAGAAAAAAAGGGGATGCTGGACATGTACCAGATGCCGTATATCAAAGGTTTTACGACCAACCCAACCCTCATGCATAAAGCGGGACTTTCCGATTTTGAACCCTTCGCACGTGACATTCTGAAGATCATCAAAGATTTGCCCATTTGTTTTGAGGTCATCTCAGACGACTTCGAAGAAATGAAAAAGCAGGCGTTATACATCTCCTCATGGGGTGAAAATGTATATGTGAAGATCCCGGTGACCAATACGCTGGGCATGCCTTCGTATGACTTGATCGCTGACCTGGCTCAATCACAAGTCAAGGTGAATGTCACCGCCATTATGGCAATGGAACAGGTTGAGGAAGTCAGCAAATCTCTGCAAAATCACACCAATTCAATCGTTTCGATCTTCGCCGGACGCATCGCCGATACAGGCCGAGATCCGGTGCCATTCATCACAGAAGCCCTGGAAATAATCTCCCCCTACCCCAAGCAAGAATTGCTATGGGCCAGTCCGCGTGAGCTGCTGAATATCTACCAGGCTGACAAAATCGGCTGCCACATCATCACGGTTACCAACGATATTTTGAAGAAATTGAATTGCATCGGCAAGGACTTGTTTGATTTTTCACTTGAGACGGTAAAAATGTTTCGCAATGACGCATTGGCCGCAGGGTTGGAACTGAACATCCATGAAAAATATTAATACTATTACTTGATATCAATGAAAAGCCTGAACTTGGTTCAGGTTTTTTTATATGTTTTAATATCTCGGTTGGTCAGGTCATATGTTTTTATGTGACTCAAAAACTTGGATTGAAAAAATCAACTTTATTATCCGTTGATATAATTATTTAATGTTTTACGTTAAAAATACTTATAAAGAGAGAGAAAAGAGCATGGCAAATTCATCCCTAACCTGCAAATACTGCGGTGCAAATAACCCGGCCGGCACATCCCGCTGTGTTTCTTGCGGCGCCCCCATTGAAAAACCGGCTGTGGCTCCCGTTACGGTGACAACAGTCAATACCCCTGTGAGCAAGGCGAGCCCCGCTCCGGCAGCATCCCAAAGAGCGGATACCACACCAGAGCAGATCAGAGACACCCTGGATGCCGCGCCGATCAATGACCAGTTGAAGGAAGGGCTAAAGGCAGTCGGCGTTGGAGCCGCCACACTGGGTGTTGGCACCTTCGTCGCGCGGACGGCATCAGAAGCCGCTGCCATTGCATTTTCAGCCTTATTATGCGGTTATTTCGGTTCCGCAGGCGGACATTTCGGCCTCGGCTTGCTGGGCGGCGTGGTGATCGGCTTGTTGGTCGGCCTGGTGGTCAAACGTCCGTTGGCCGTGCTGTTCTCAGCACCCGTTGGTACCATCATCGGACTGGCTGCCGGCTCGTTCCTGCAAGGTTCCATGTCGGAATGGCCGCTTATACCTCTTATGGGCATGGTCGGCGGTGGATTTTTTGCGATGCTCGGTGCCAGACCCAATAAAACCAACGCTGCCGCCAAGTGGTACAGCAAATTACGGCCGTTTCTTGGCATGGCTGGTGGTCTTGTTTTCGCCCTGATCGGTGCCGTGATTGGCGGATTGGCGCGTTAGGGAAAAACATATGACAGCCTACAGCCCATTTTTCAAGCTTGAAATCTTCTGTCCCGCGGAAAACGTCGATGAAATACTCGAAGCCCTTGCCTCCGCCCACGCCGGCGAAATAGGAAATTATGATCACTGCAGCACCATCCTCCAGGTGCAGGGCAGCTATCGTCCCATTGAGGGGGCTAATCCGGCCGTCGGAGAGGTTGGCAAGCTGTTTTTGGGAAGCGAATATAAGATCGAAATCAACTGCCGCGAGGAATACCTGAGCGAAGCCATTCAGGCTGTACGTGAAGCGCATCCATACGAGGAACCGGTGATCAATGTGATCGCGTTAGCCAATCACCGTTATGGGGCAACGATGTAGTTGTTTTATTGAACACTTCCAATGTTAATTATTCAAAAATTCAGGGGCTGTCCAAAATGGACAGCCCCTTTTTGATACTTTTTATACCCGTAGAAAATTATTCTTCAGTTGCTGCTTCTTCCGTTTCAGGTTCTCCGGGCGGTTCCGAACTATATAACCAGGAATGAGATGTGAATTTATAGGTTTCTGTTTGAGGATCATACAAAGCCAGCCTGTAAGCCAGCTTCCCGTCCGAATTCATGGCAATATAGAATCCTGTTGAATATTTAACATTATTGAATGTCGTTTCCCCTGTGGGAGAGAACAAAGCCGTGTCGGAGATTGCATTTTCCTGGATAAATTCTTCAGTAATTTCAACCATTTCTGACATTTCCGGAACGGGCAGATCCGGCACGTAGATATCCGCCCGATAGAACGGTCTATACACGATCAGGTACCAGGGATTGGTTGTTAGCAATGAAGAAAAATCTTCTGCATCCGTGAAATCCATGGGTTTAAATGAACTCCATTGGGCACTCTCGGCATCTGAATAAATCGTATAGTTGGAAATAGGAATAAACTCTTCTGTTTGATAATCGTAGAGTCCGCAGCTTTGTACTACCAGCCCATCAGTGTCTACGAAAAACAACATCTTGATATCGTATTCCTTATCCATATAGACTACATTCTCAAAGTTGCCTTTTTTCATCGGAATCGTAACCCCCAGAATGGTGGTGTATTCAACATCCTCGACTGGAAACGGGATCATTAATCCGTATGAACCTTCCATATTCAACAATTTGGTATCGAAATCTTCCGAAGCTTTATACTCATTTGTAATGATGTTTCCCAAATTTATGGTTACTTCTCCGGGCTTGAAATTCAGGAAGACGCTCGATACGCTCTGCATTACCAGATTCACATCAAGGTATCCATCATTGACCATCTGAGCCTCCGGATTTGCATAGACGCCTTGAACAAACCAGGTAGTTGAGAACAAATGGTCCTCAAACTTTTCTTCATCCGCGAAGGGCATCGGCTCGTGCTTCTGAGATTCGTAATCCAACTCTCCGATGCTGAACAGGTCCGATTTGAAATACAGCCTTCCGGGAATCGGATCAGGTTCCGGCACAGGTATTTCGGCGTCCAGTTGTATTCCGTTCATGCTTGCCATATATTTGATAAAGCTGTAGGCCGATGAAATTTCATAGGACTTTGCAGATGTCAGTGAACGCATCACTTCAGAGGGTGTTTTCATTATTCCCGCCAGAAATTTTTCTTCCGATTCTTTCACAGCCTCGACTAATAAGGATTGATAGACCTCTTCAAACGTGACCGGCTCAACTGCTTCGGGGATCAAGACCACCTTGTCTCCATATCCCATTAACAAACGGGTTACGTCTCCGGATTCTTCGTCAATCCCGAATTTAATCAAAAACGAAGAAGTGCTTTCTTCTTCGTTTTCTGGGTAAACTTTCAGGTTCAGAACTTTCCCCTTATAGTCATGGGCGATTTTATATTTTGCAGTTAACACTTCATCGCCAATTCCATAGGCATTTATAGTGCAGATCCCTTTTTCAAAAGTGAGCGAAAAATAACCGTTTTGCTCATACCAGGTTTTCTGCTTGACCACCTGGTTTGCCTGTTTCAATGACGAACATCCGCTGAGTGAAATAACAAACAACAAACCGACCAAGACAGAAAAAAGCAGTTTCGACGTCTTTTTCATTAGTGAACTCTCCCTATTTATTTTGTTGTATGACTCGGTGCTAGTCTTTTTATATCTGCCAATTATTAACATCTGGTTAATAAGGTATCTGACTATTGTTTGATTTAAAGAGAGACTGATGATCTATCAGCCTCTCTTTTATTTTTTTATCCGACGGTTACTTTTCCATCTTCAAAGATCGATACTTTCTGACCTGTTTTTACCGCTTCAAGAAACTCATCTCCAAGCTGGTCGATCACAATGATGCGTTTTTCGAGCCAGATATCCGAAAGGATCACCCCGGCCGCGGCCAGAGAATCAATGTGATCAGAGAAAAGGAGCGCCTTGGGCTGACTGCCCTGGCTGCAGATGGTCATCATCACCAATCCACCTGTGGTGGAACCGATCGTCTGCGGCAGACAGATGATCTTGTCGGTCATGTTCTGCTTGTAGAGATCAGGGTTGTTTTGATCGGAACAAACGGCTTTTTTACTGTGCAGAATGACTGCCTTTTGATACGAGGCCAGGGTATTCAGACCACCGTGCGAGACAAGCGCTTCACCCTGACAGTTGCCGGCAAGAATGGGACGTCCTGTAAACGTTGCAGCCATGCTTATTTTCCTCCTTGCGGGACAGAGCCGGTGCACATGATCTCGATAATATCGTCATCCATGAAGAAACGCGCTGTTGAATATGTGCGCAGCTTGTTGGAATTCGTGGCAATGGGTTCCTTGGAGCATAAAGGATTGTTCATATACATCAGCGGACAAATGCTTGTCACGGTCACGTTCATGGCTTTCAGATGGTCCACCCTGACACGGTCCTCACGGAAAAGCACCGCGATGTCAGGGGCCGTGGAAAGCACCACCTGCACCTTGCAACGGGCCAGACCGCGTTCACTCAACGCCAGGGAAATGCGTTCGATCCATTGGTGTAGCTGTTCTCTGCTGAGATGTGGGCAGCCGATAAAGATGCGTTTGGGAACGGCGTTCAGGTCTTTCCATAATACCGGGTAGCTGTCGAACACCCTCTGCAGTTCCGCATCATCGATAACGTATGTTTGAAAATCCTTTTTGAGTAATTTATCGCCGGATTCTTTTGCTTCAGGCGTCAAATTCTCCACGTGATATAAGCCGACCGCGCCGTTCGATGCGGTTGCCGCGCCCATGTCCTTGAGATAAAACTGGGCTTCGTCGGTCAATTCTTTGCCCAGGTATTGATCCAGACCGGTGATGTATGGAACTTCTTCCATTACCTTCAGACCGATAGCGCTGCCAAGCAGCTGCGCGTTTGGCAGTTTGCTGGTTTTTAATTCGATCTTCCAGTCCGCTTTGCGGCCTTCGTCGGTCAAAAAGCCGAAGCAGGGAGCTTTGCCCAGGATCGCGCATAAGACGTCGATTCCTGCCGAGTTTCGGTTGGTGCGGGCACCCAGAACGGAATTGGCAAATACCACCGCAGATGATTCTGACCAGGCCAGCATGGCACCTTTTTTGGGTGTGTTGCCGACCTCGTCAAGGTAACAGGCACAAGTGTAACCCCGGTCACTCTTTATTCCGAGCTCCTTGAGCTGCTTTTCATAATCCGCCTGTTTTCCAAAGACCAGTTTATTGACCAGTTTCTGCAGCGGATCTACATTCACCGCGTCGTATTCCATCGGACGGGGATCTACGGTAAACGGTTCCTTTGGTTTTAACCCCGCCGCCAGCAGTTCATCCATCATTTCGAAATACGGCTTGATCGTATTCGCGCCAAACGAAGTAACAAAATGTTGGTTGCCAACAATTTCCACCAGCTTCTTAGCCCCAAAAGCTTCGCCGTAGAGGACGATGGATTTCATGGCTTTTGCAAGTACTTCACCTTTTTCTCCATCCAGGATGGATTGTTCTTCTGGTGTAAGCTTCAATGTATTAATGGTCATGATGATCCCTTATAGGTTCTTTCCAACCAGGAAACCCGATTTCACGGCTTCAAATACACGTCCGATCTGGAAGGTATCGCCAAGCTGAATGATCTCAGGAGCAACCTGTTCGCTGACACAAGACTCATAATAAGTCTTGCCGGAACGCAATCCCATGGCCAGCACCACCAGATCGACAGGAAGGGATACTTCCTGCGTTTCGTCCTTGATCGGTTTGGCAAACGGATTGCTGATATTTTCCGGCAGGATGGGTGCCCAGGTCACATAGGGATCCGGTACGGTTGAAGAAACGTTTCGATCCAGTTTCACCGACCCGGCTTCAACGGATTTGAGTTTGGTGCAGTTCCAGATCTTCACACCCATATTCTCAAGTTCATGGATCAGGTGTCCGCGGTTGGCAGTGCATAGTCCCTGCATCGCGTTGGGCAGCATTTCGACAATGGTGACGGTTTTACCCATTTCAGCGGCCAAAAAGTGTGCGGTCTCGCAGCCCACCGCACCGGCACCTACGACGACCACGTCCTTGCCTTTTCCTGCCAGATCAGGGTTACGCAGCAAGTCAACCGCCTGGACGACGTTTTTATTCTCAATTCCGGGGAGTTTTGGCATGATCGCGCTGCCGCCAACGCTGGCGATGACAGTATCATAACCTTTGCCCTTGAGAGAATCCACGCTCATTTCCTGATTCAGTTTGAGGGTCAGATCATATTTTTTTGAAGTCTCATCCAGTACATGCTCAAGATGGGCAAGATAATTCTTGACTTCGTACTTGATTTTCGGTTTTGAGCCTGGAACGAGCATGCCACCAACGCGGGCATTCTTTTCGAAAAGGGTCACTTTGTGACCGCGCCTGGCGGCAGTGATGGCACAAATGATACCCGCAGGACCTGCGCCGATCACTGCCACCTTTTTTGGCGAAGATGTCGGGGCCAGATCACGTGAAAGCACGTCTTCGAACCCGGTGCGTGGGTTGATGGAACATTGAGGATGTCCGCCTTCCACGAACTCGTTGATGCAGCCTTCCTGATCACCGATGCACGGACGGATATCCATGACCTTGCCGGCGTAAGCTTTATTGGGCCATTCGGCATCCGCAAGCAAAGGACGAGCCAGCATGACCATGTCGCAGTCGCCGTCACGCAGTGCCTTTTCAGCCAGATCCGGATAGCCCAACTTTCCCACTGCCACCACTGGGACGGGCAGCCCGGCGTTGCTCAATACCTTTTCATGAGCGAAGTACTCTTTTACAAGACGCGCAACAGGTAAGAAGCAGCCGGAGGGCATTGAATTGGGAGGATGCGGGAGCCACCAGTTATCATAGCAGCCGAGGTCCACGTCGAAGAAATCAACACCCGCCTTTACCAGATTGACCATGTAATCCAGGGTCTGTGCTACCGTGCGCTCTTTCTTGAATTTCTTCAATGAAGAGACGTTATCCATGCGTTTGCCGTAGGTCTCGTTCAAAGCCAGAGAAAGGTCGATACGATACATGATGGGGTAATTTGGTCCGACGCGTTTGCGGATCTCTTTGACCATATCAAGGCCGAAGTTTTGCCAGTTGGCAAACCGGCCCAGTTTACGGCGGTTAAAAGCCGGGTTGGTCATCTGCTCGAGCAGATACCCTTCATGTCCGTGCAGGTAAACGCCGTCGATGGTGGCGGCTTTGGCGTCCGCGGCCCCCTGCCCGGCTGCCTTGATGATCTTGCGGCATTCCGCATCTGTCATCGCGCGGCATGGAATACCTGAGATATAGAAATTAGGATTCCATGAAGCAGAAACGGGCATCTTGAATTTGGTTAATAGTGATTCAGGTGAACCAACCCGTCCAAGCCCGGCCGTTAGTTGAATGAAAAAGCGGGAACCATAAGCATGCACGGCCTCCGCCAGATCACGCCAGCCTGCGAACACAGTACGGGAGCTGTCGATACGCGGAAAATAAGTCTTGTCGCCGCGTTCCGTTACCGTTGGATCAACAGCCTGTGAAATTGGAACCAACCCGGATGTGAGCAAACCGGCGCCGCCCCTGGCACGA
>ENA-OSEO01002238-OSEO01002238.1-sediment-metagenome-genome-assembly--contig:-NODE-2238-length-28550-cov-4.800091_pt1 | contig 28550 bp, 29 predicted proteins | sample MGYA00237883_ERZ534232 | MGnify/ENA metagenome assembly ERZ534232 | reverse complement strand
GCTCGTTGGCTGCGCGATTGTTACGGGAAGATTCAGGCTATTTCTCCGAATTTCACCCCAACGCATGGCCGCGTAGTTAGCTTACCCCTTCGCCAGTCGGCCTAGTGGATACAAGGAGACTGGCAAATGACACCCTCAATTCGTCCACTCACTCAAGAACAACGTCAAGCAGCGCGCAAAGCCGCGCGTGATGCAGTTATCCGTGCAATTGGCACCAAACCGACTCGCGAGCAATTCACTTTTACTACGATTTCAAAATACTCGCCAGCGATCACGCGCTTGATTTCTGGCTTGTGTTTCGTGCTGTTATTGGCTGCCTTTACGCTATCAGCTATTTGCCTCTACGTGATCGGTTCTCAGACATTTGGTCAAGCTATCTCCAGTCGCGCGGCTATGGCTGCAGTCGGCCTGGCAACAGTGTTATCCGCCGAAGTCGGACAAGTTGTGTTCTCGTTGGCTTTGGCCACGCTGGGTACGTCCCGATCGTCTCGGAGGCTTCTGTATGTATCGATGGCGATTCCCACGATTCTTGCCCTGACGGGGAACATTCAAACCGCGCTCCCAGGGCATACCCAAAGCCCATTTGCCTGGCTTGAGGCTGTGGCACCTCCACTGATCGTACTATCGACCGCCTATGTTCTCAAGGAGCAAGCGCTTGAGAGCATGGAACGACGACACGCAGATGAGCGCGCTTTTCAAGAAGCATTAGCCGAATGGCAGACCAATACCGCCATTCCAGAAGATCATCCACAATGGCGGCAATTCTACGCGAATGCATTGCGGGATGCGCTACGGAAAGCTAACAATCGCCGCCAAGAGACTCTCAGTCAGATGGCGCAAGAGAACTGGCGCGTCGCTGTGACGCGGGAAATGAAGGCTGATGTGTGGTACCAAGGCATGGAACAAGAGGGAGAAGTTGCACTACCTTTTATTACGGCTTTGAGACGATTACCGCAAGCAGCAATGGGAAAGGCAACTCCCCAAAAGTGACCGTCGTCGCCGGGTGAGATATTGTTGGGTGTGTGGCCAAGTGTTGCCGGAACCATCGCAACTTGGAGGTCGGCGACGAATATATTGTTCAAATGCTTGTCGACAACGTGCTAAACGAGAACGGGACAAACAATCACAATCCTGAGAATAGAGGCCTCAAGTTCGGGGCCTTTTGTCTCGAGCTTTTCATTAGCCAGATGCGCAAGATCAAGGGAAAAATAGCTCGGACGCGTTATGTAGCCATACAGGAATTGCGCCGCCTTAAGATCAGGCGGCGCAACAATCGCATTTATGGAGCTTGCCGAGCAGTATGATAAAATTACTCGAAGAGGGCGTTGACCTCTTCGTTCGCCTCTGTGAGCGCGGTCTCAGCATCAACTTCACCAAGAGCGATCCGATCCATCGCTTCTTGCATGATGACGGTGATTTCACCACCGTAGTCAGTGATGGGGAACAAGAAGGTCCCGCCCTCTTCCGCTGCTTGCAGGGTGAAGGCGCTCACGTCAACACCTGCTTCCGCGCGTACATTCAGCGAGAGATCGGTGGCTTCGGGGATGGCGGGGAAGACCACACCAGCCTGGCCTACGATGTTCTGGCACTCGGCTGAACCGAGATACTTCACCCACTGCCACGCTTCTTCCTGGTGCTTGCTGCCAACCCAGATCGAATCGGCCAACCCATTGAACATGCTCTTGCGCCCTTCAGGGCCAATCGGTAGACGACCGAACCCGACGGGGAATTCGCTGCCCAGATAGCTGCCGATCATCCATGAGCCATCCGTGGTGAGCGCTGCTTTGCCCGACTGGAATAAGGCGAAGGACCCTAACCCGGACACGTCCGCAAACGGAGCCGCATAGCCCTTCTCCAGCCACAGGTCAGCGATCCACTGGATGGATTGGGTGAAGCGCGGATCGTCGTAGTAGTATTCATTGCCCCAGAGGCCGTTGTTGTAGGTCCAGCCGGTCGAAGCGGTGAACACGCTGAACGACGTCTGCCCATAACCGGCTGCGGTGGCCCAGTCGTTGGTAAAGCCATATTGAACGACGTTATCTTTGTCGAAGTCCGGGCTGAGGCCATTGTTGCCATTGGCATCCAGGGTCAACTGAGCCACAACCTGCTCAAAGGTGCCTCCATCTTCTGGATTCCAGGTCCACTCGTCCATGACGGCAGGATCGATTCCCGCTGCTTCGAGCATGTCGGCATTGTAGATCACAGCAACTGTGTCCCAGTCCTTCGGCAGGCCATAGCGGGCCCCATCCTTGACCCACAGCTCAGCCAGGCCAGGATAATAGATGTCGGTCGGGACGCTGTCGCGTTCCACCAACGGTTGAACATCAACAAGCTGTTCAAGCGCGACGAACTCAGGGTACTTAGCTAGATGATTCGTGAACACATCCGGCGCATCACCCGTAACGAAACCGGTTTGAATAGCCGTCCAGTAATCACCCCAACCAAGTTGTTCAATCTCGACCGTGATGCCAGGATTGCTTTCCATAAACTGGTTTGCGCACTCTGTATAAGCTGGAAGTTGGTTGTTATCCCAGAGCATATAACGGATGGTCACGTCGTCTTGGGCCTGGGCCAGTCCTGTGAGCGGTACTGTCATTGCGAGTATCAGGGCGATAAAAATTACAGCGCGTAGGGATTTCATAGTATTCTCCTCTTTCTATATGATAAGTTGATACGGTATCCAACTCGGCAAGCTCCGATCGAACGATTTATTTGAAACCTGAGAACTGGATGGAATCCACGACTTTACGACCGAAGAAGATGAAAATAACGATGGCGGGTACAATCGAAACAGCCGTTCCAGCCATCAACCCGGCCCAGTCGGGCGCGCCTTGAGGCGTCTGCTCTCGGAATATACCTAGCGCAACGGTCAGCACACGCACATGCTCGTCACGCCCTACCAGCAGCGGCCACAGGTATTCATTCCAGCTTCCGATGAATGTCAGGATAGCCAGTGTCAGCAGCGGGCCTTTGACCAGCGGCAGCGCGATCCGCCAGAAGAGGCCGATCCGGGTCGCGCCGTCGATAATGGCGGCCTCTTCGAGGTCTCTGTTCAACCCCAGGAAAAATTGGCGCATGAAAAACACCGCGAATGGGGTCATCAAAAAGGTGGGCGCGATAATGCCCTGATACGTGCCGATCCAGTCCAATTCCCGGATGAACACAAAATTCGGGATAAACAGCACAATGCTGGGGATCATAAGGCCAGTCAGGTAGATGAAAAAAATAGTATCTCTCAGCGGGAACTTGATCCGCGCGAACGCATACGCCGCCATTGAACTAAAGAACGTCTGGCCCAGTGTAATTGTGCCCGCCACAATGAACGAGTTCCGCAGGAACACCCAGAAGTCAAGGGTGGCAGTGGACATGTAAGAGGTCACGACGCCGTCACCAACCAAATCTTCCGTGTCGACCAGTCCCAACACGCGCTCAAAATTCTGCGTTGTCGGGTTGACTGGCGTGAGGCTTGACGTATGGCTGAACACAGACGCAGGGCTGGTTAGCGCCGTGCGAAGCACCCACCAAAACGGGAACAACGTGATGAAAAACAGAGCCAGCAGAACCAGATATGATAAGATTTGTCCGCCGCGCACTCGCGTTTGTTTGGGTGACTGAATGCCCATAGCTTGCTGGGTGATAGTCATGACTGCCTTCTCGGTCTACTGGTAATCCGCCAGGTCCGATTCACCAGAACGCAGCAGGCGCATCTGGACAATCGTGACGGTGATCAAAATGGAGAACAACACCACTGAGGCCGCTGTTGCCATACCCATCTTGATCCGGCGCTCGAAAACTTGTTGGTAGATGTAGTAGATGATGACCCGGGTGGAACCAGCAGGGCCACCTCCGGTGGTCACCGCAACGGTATCAAAAACCTGGAATGAGCCGATCACCGAAGTCACCAGAACGAAGACCAATACCGGACGCAGCAGCGGCAGCGTGATTTTCCGGAATTGCATCAGATCATCCGCGCCGTCCATTGCGGCGGCTTCATAGAGCGATTTGGGGATCGTTTTCAGCCCTGCGAAGACGAGAATCGATGTATAGCCGACATGCCGCCAGATGTTGATCCCGGCGATGGATTGGATAGCCTGATCGGGCGATCCCATGAAGGGCTGCCTGCCAATGCCCACGGCTTTCAGGAATTCGTTCATCAGGCCAATCGAAGGATCGAGAATCCACAGCCACAACAACGCGACAACGACATTCGGCATCAGCCAGGGCAAGATCATGACACCCCGCATGATAGAGGAGGTAATGGTGCTGAACCGCTCGAGCATCACAGCCATGAAGATTGCCAACACCGTTTGCAACGGGATGTTCCATAAGACGTAAAGCACAGTTACCTGGAGCGAGTCCCAGAACCGTTTGTCGTCGAACAAAGTCTGGTAGTTCTCCAGCCCAACGTACTTCGCATCCGTGAGCAGGTTCCAATCCAAAAAACTGATGTAAACAGCGCGTACGGCGGGGTAGGCAAAGAAGATGGCAAAACCGATCAGGCTGGGCAGAATAAACAGGTAGCCAATCAGGGCCTCATTGTTACCGAGTCGGTTCAACAGCTCGAATAGGATGAATCTTTTTGGTTTAATATGTATTTGACTGGTGGACATGAAGAAACTACGTCCTTTTCAAAACTCAAAAATAACCAGAGCTGGCATCCGATAACCTCGCTCAAGGCTTGTGGACCAGATGCGCGCCGCAAGACTTGCGGACAATGAGCTGGGTGGGTAGTTGCAGATTAGGCGTGGCGGGTTCGACGTCATTGAGTAGACCGATCATCATTTCTCCGGCGCGCTGGCCGATTTCGCGCTGCGATTCGTGAATAGTCGTGAGCGGTGGTGTGGTGAAAGCAGCCAAACGATCATCGTCAAATCCAACTACCGCGATGTCTTCAGGCACTCGCAGTCCGGCTTCCTGAATGGCAGCCATCGCCGCAATAGCCATGGTATCGTTCATTCCAAAGACTGCCGTTGGCAGGGGCTTGTGCCGCAAAAGATCGCGCATGGCCTCATAGCCGCTGAGCGGAGCAAACGCGCCAAAACGCACCAGGGATGGGTCCGGTGAAATTCCCGCCGCCGCCAGGGTTTCATAGTAGGTGGTCAGGCGATCCGCCGCATGTTCAACCGTCCCTTCGGGTGCATAAGTGATACAAGCGATCCGCTGGTGACCTAACCCCAGCAAATGATTGATCGCCATTTGCACACCAGTCAGGTTATCGGAGCTGACGGAATAATGAATGTGTTCCGACAGGTTGCCGACAATCACGACCGGGACCCCCTGGTTGACAAGCTCCGCAGAGATGAACTCGCTGCCCAGCGTAGACTGCACCACCATACCGGCAACTTCATGGCCGCGCAGCAGGTTGATGATCGACTCATACTGCTGCTTATCGTTCGCGATCTCGACAAGCAAACGAAATCCGTATTTTTGAATCACCGAACTGAAACCGGTCATGATGTTAGGAAGCCAGGAATCGATGAAAATCTGCTCGTGAGGATGGAACAGCGCCATGCCAATGTTATGACTACGGCCCTGGACCAGCGACTGGGCCACCACGTTAGGGGTATAACCCAGGTCGCGGGCGATCTGCTGGACGTGCTGCCGGGTTTTCTCGCTGATATTAGCCCGCTCGACATTGTTCAAGACATACGATACCGTTGCCTGCGACACGCCGGCGGCTTTAGCGACATCTTTGCTGGTAACTTTTTTTCGGTTCATTTTTGCTTCACTGAAACGTATAAACTGCTTTACTTAAGCGTATAAGTAAAGTATAATGGGATGGCATGGGGTTTGTCAAGTACCCAGGAAAAGGGAGATTGCGATATGCCTATTCATGCCCGTGAAAACAGTTGGATTCTGGAAACCCAACACACCGCTTATGCTTTTGGCGTGCATACCACCGGGCTGCTATCTCACCGTTATTGGGGGGCAAAGCTGCCCTACCTCGATGATTATCCGGGCGACCTGATTAAAGATAAGTTGGTGGCCGGGTCGACTGTTTACGAGGAATTTCCATTTAACGGGCTTGGCAATCTTGTGCCGCAGGAATATCCGACCGGGGCAGGAACTGAATATGTTGAACCGTGCCTGAAGGCAACATTTGCGGATGGCGTGCGCGACGTCTGGCTTAAATTCGAACGCGCTGAAGTCGCTGACCTCGAACTCAAAATCCATTTGCGCGATGCGACTTATCCCCTGAGAGTGACTCTGCATTACCGCGTGTGGGAAGCGTTTGATCTGATCGAACGATGGGTCGTGATTGAGAACGAGGGCGATACTCCGGTTACATTGGAGCGCATCTGGTCCGCACAGTGGCATTTACCTATTGGGGGACATTACCGGTTGAACCACCTCAACGGGCGATGGGCTAACGAGTTCCAACTGCGCCGTGAGCCGCTGGTGGAGGGCGTGAAAGTGCTGGAAAGCCGGCGCATTACCACCAGCCACCACCATAATCCCTGGTTCGGTGTTGATCGGGGAACCGCCGACGAGGAACACGGCGACGTGTGGTTCGGCGTGCTGGCCTGGAGTGGCAACTGGAAAATTGCTGCCGAAGTCACCGATTTTTCCTCAACCCGCGTGAGTATTGGCCTTAACGATTGGGATTTCCGCTGGTCGCTGGAGCCAGGGCAATCCTTCACGACCCCCAGCAGTATCGCTGGATACACAGATCAGGGTTTCGGCGCAGCCAGCCTTCACCTGCACGACTATATCCGGGAAACGGTGGTGCCGCATGGCGGTGCCCTGCACAAAGTCCTGTTCAATTCGTGGGAAACGACGTTCTTTGATGTTGACGAATCCTCCCAGGTGCAGTTTGCCAAGATAGCTGCCGAGATGGGGATCGAACTATTTGTAATGGATGACGGCTGGTTTCACGGGCGCAACGACGATTACGCGGGTCTGGGCGACTGGTGGCCAGATGAGAAGAAGTTCCCCCACGGTCTCAGCCCGTTGATCGAACGGGTTAACCAGCTTGGTATGGATTTCGGACTCTGGATCGAACCAGAGATGGTCAACCCAGACAGTGTGCTTTACTGTCAGCATCCCGACTGGGTGATCCACTTCCCGACCCGCCCACGCACCGAAGGCCGCCACCAGCTTATTCTGAATATGGCAAAGCCAGAAGTCCAGGATTACATCATCAATAAAATCGACAGGCTGCTGGCTGAAAATAACATCACCTTTGTCAAGTGGGACATGAACCGGAACGTTAGCGAACCCGGCTGGCCGGATGCCACGGGCGAGCCGCGTGAGCTTTGGGTGCGTTACGTCCGGGGTGTGTATCGCGTTTGGGAGACTCTGCGCCAGCGGCATCCCCATGTTACCTGGCAAAGCTGCTCCGGCGGAGGAGGGCGCGCCGACCTGGGGATTCTGCGTTTTGCCGATCAAATCTGGGTGAGCGACAACACGATCCCCACCGCACGCCTTGCCATTCAAGCGGGTTTTTCGCACGTTTTCCCGGCGTCCACAATGGAAGCGTGGGTAACAGACATGGGCGAAGAATTTTTGCCGCTCGAATTTCGCTTTCATGTCAGCATGTGCGGCGTGTTAGGTATCGGGGCCGATTTGCGCCAATGGGGAGAAAAAGAGATCGCCGAGGCAAAAAAGTGGATCGCGCTCTATAAAGAGATCCGCCCAATCATTCAACAGGGCGATGTGTACCGACTTGGCTCACCTTTTACGGATGATTTTACCGGAGTCCAGTACATGAGCAAGGATCAAATGTCCGGCGTTTTGTTCGCGTTTCTGCTCCACCGGGTGGACCCGGTAGCGCCTCTCATTTTATACCCCAGGGGACTTATACCAGCTCGTCTCTATACTATCGAAGGGTACCCCGGCGCTCGTTCCGGTGCAGCCTGGATGAAAACCGGCGTAATAGTTCATCTCTCCAATTTCAGCAGTGCCGTTCGCCGCATTTGGGGCGAAAAATAGTGTGAGGGCTTAGGTGGCTACTTTCGCCATCCGACGCATTTTCGGAGAAAACACAGCCAGTCGCGGGTCTCGGACCATCGAACCCGCACTGACTGCGTAATTGGACGAAAACGAATCAGTATTTCACATTAAGGGAAGCTGGCAATTTCAAGGCGGAAAAAAGGCGATGAAAATCAACGCTTCATCACCTTTTTCTTTGTGTAGCCTCAACGGGAGCGGCGGGCGTCGCATTATCATATTCCACCTGTCGTCGCGAGGTGTAAAAGTTTGCATTGTCGAGCGAAAATCCGCCCGAAAAACTCAACTCGCAATACGCAGGACCTCACCTTTCCAACCAGTCACCGTCCTGCTCGACGGCCAGCGCGAGAGGAAATTGCGCCGCCTCGATTCGCTCGAGATCCCGCTGAAGGTCCTCATCGGGCTGTCCGTGGATCTCGACGAACACCCTGGCGCGATCATAGTCTGCATCGCCCTGCAGATGCAACAAGCGTTCAACCAACGTGTTGGCTGCCTCAGGCACCAACTCCACATTCACAGTCCACGTACCGCTATCCTGGTCTCGGCTATACGCGCCGTTTTTCCTGAAGTGACTAATGAGTATCGCCGACTGATGGCTGTCACCGTTGTAGAGCAACCTCAGCAAAGCAGTGATGTAGACCTCGTGAACTTGTCTCGTGCTCACGTATCCCCAGTCGTACAATTGCCTGACCACGACTAAGCTCAAAGCTTCGGCTTTTGCTTCCTCAAGCGCGTAGTGAAGTTCTTTCAGGGCTTGCCTTACTGGCATCCCGTCGGCGATAGTGAGCTTGATGCCGAGACCATGCGCAATTTCGTGCAGCATGATGTTGAGAAAATACGCCTCGAAGGTCACGTACGGGTATTGAGCGTCGTTGATAAGCAACTCCGCGATAGGCCGGAGATTACGCTCAAACCGCCCTCGCATGACATTCCGAAGCAGCAATGACCTCATGCCTTTGGACAGCTGGACCTCTTCGTCATCGGGCCAGGCGATGCCGAGAGGGGTTGAGGCTTTGTCATTGCCGGCGTAGTAAACCACATCGTACACGCCGATATGGCTGTTCAGGCCAGGCCGCTCCCGCCTGTAATCTTCTGCGACCGGGAGATGCTCTTGGAAGCGCCCCAACAAGTTCGTGTATTTCACCAAGAGTTCCGTCCAGTCCCCGTCCCTCACGAGGACGGAGGCGGCATACGCGGTCTTGATGCCGAACAGACGGTCCTCTACCTCCATCGGTCCAATCAAGATGTCGAGGGTGTTGGCTCTCAGGTCCACCCACGCCGCATCGCTGCTCCGATAGTTGTCAGTCAGCAGTGCGTCGGCCCTTAAGGTGAGATAGTCACGTAGGTTCGGGTCTTCGGTCAGTTCGGCTGCTTGGCGCAGCTTGTCGACCGCCGTGGAGACGTGTGTTCGAAAGAAGCTATGGTAGGGAACAGCGGTAAGGTTTTCGTGCTCATCTCTACGTACCATCGTGTAGGGACTTTTCAGGTCGGGCGTGTGCGCCGCTCGGCGGTCAAACTCATCTTGTGTAATGTTTGAGGGATAGAAGTTGGCCCCAGGCGGTTTTTCTCCGAAGCCAGGGACAAACGGCTCGTTCAAGCGCAGACGATCCCACGGCCCATAGTTGAGCTGGATGTACCGCTTCAGATGAACGTCTCTGGTTGACGCGAGTAACGCCTGTCGGTCCCCGTAGTTCTGTATCCAAAAAGGCTCATCCATTGCCTGTGCGGCGTCCATCAAGAGTGGGAGCATGCGACGTTCGCTGTCGGTTAGTTGGCTCAAGTCGGTCTTGAGCTGAAAAGGCATATACTGCGACACGCGGGCTCGAATGTCCACTCTGTTCTCCTTACGCCTGTAGGAGTCTTAAACGTGCCACAAGTGTATTCCGAGACGCCTCCCCGGTCAATCGTTGGGATGTGGAACGGACCAACCTGCGCGAACCGGTCCTGGACCTGAGCGAGCGGCGGGCATCGCATCATCGTATTCCACCCGCCATTTGGGCCGCTATTCTTCGCCGAGTTTCGCCCGGACGCTCTGCAGTTTGTTGTCTTTCGACTGCCTGCAATCCAAACGCGCCCATTCGCCCTTGCTGCTCGTACCGCTGGCGTGAGGCTCCATCGTCAACCCTGCATTTTCCAACACGTGTTGGCGTGCCTACGCCAGCCGGGTTGAGCTTGTGGCGCTCGCGGTCTGGTTGTCACCGGATGCCCCACAGCCGGATGGTGCCATCGGATTCGCCGGACGCGAGTAGCGTGTCGTCGTTGTTGAACGCCACGCCGATGCTCGACGCGTCCAGTGTCACCAGTCGGAGCCCCGCGGCCTGGTCCCAGACCTGAACTCCCTCGCTCGTCGCCAGGGCGACCAACGCGGAATCCGAACTGAAGGCCACGCCCCGGATGTGCTCCGCGCTGGAGCGCAGGACGACGGGGGCGGCGCCTGCGCGGAGGGGCAGGATCCAGACGTCCGAGTCCTGTGTCTGTGCGGCGACGAACCGGCTGTCGGGGCTGAAGGCCAGCGCGGTGACGCGCGCTGCGGGGTCGGGCAGGACGATGCTGCGCTGCGCGCCGGTCGCCAGGTCCCACAGCTTGACGGCGCTGCCCGGCGGGGTGACGCTCCCGGCCAGCAACCGGCCATCCGGGCTGAACGCCAGGTTTTGCACCGTGAGATTGGGGTTGTCGAGCAGAACAGCCTGTTCCGTTTGCATCTCAAGATCCCACAGCCTGACGACGCCATCCTGGCTCAGCGCCAGCAGCGTGCCAGACGGGTTGGCCGCGTCACTCTCTACCTGATCCGTCTTGCGTGGATTCCCACGAAGAAGCTCACCTGTCTCAACCTTCCATAGCCAGGCATCTGCCCCGGTGGAGATGCGGTAGAAATCGTGATGTCTGGTTACCACGACCGGGCGATCGTCGCTGGGCTCGGCGTGATCCACCAGCAAGCCGGTCAGGGAACGGGGCTCGCCCTGAATGCCGGCAACAGGTATGCCGTTGCTGCGAATCACAGCCGAATTTCGCCCCATTTCCAGGCTGACCAGCGCCCCCGTCGAGTCGAAGCTCAGGTACGACGCAGGATTGCGATACTCGGTTAACACGCGCAGTTCTTCACCCGTGCTCACATCCCACAAGCGAATGCTGTCGTCGGTACCGACCGATAGCAGGCGGCTGCCGTCTGGGCTGAACAGGAGATGGTCGACCGGGGTCAAATGCCCGCGTAAGATAGTGTGAGGGTCGGCGGTGTGCGGATCCCACAGCACGACCGTGGTTGGGATGATATCGGGCAGCGGATCGCAGGAGCTATTCATCAGGATGCCGGTCGCCATTACGGAGCCGTCCGGGCTGAATGCGACCGCGCCGCTGCCGAAAATGCAACTCAACACCCACCATTTTTCGACGTCTTCAGCGTTCGGCTCCAGCATTATGGTCAGATAAGAGCCGAACGTGGAGTAGGGGATCATGGTGCTGCCGTCCGGACTGAAAGCCATTTCATAGTAGCGCCCATCGCCGAAATACTCAAAACTGCTCAAGGTGGGAGTGATCCAGCGAGGAGCCCGAATGCTTGGGGTGACATCGTGCAGTAACCATTGGTTCAGTGAGGCGGATTCCCAGCGAAGGTCGACCGTGAAGTAAAACACAGTCTTTCCATCCCGCGAAAACTGCGCGTTTGTTATGTGGGGGTCCTGTTTCGAGTATTCTGTCCAATCCCCATTGTAGCGATCGAGCAGCGCGCCCGTTTCTGCGTCCCACAGGCGGGCAGCGATGTCGCCCGCCGAAACCAGCAGGCCCGCATCTTGGCTGAAATCGACGCTCAACACCGTGTCCACGTGATCCCAGAGCACGTGTGCCAGTTCCCCAGTCTCCATGTTCCACAGCCGGATCGTAGAGTCCGCGCTGCCGGTGGCGAGCAAACGGCTGTCGGCACTGAAGTCCAGCGTCGTGATAGCCCCGGTGTGCCCCGTCAGCACGCGCTCCACACGGTCGGATTGCAGGTTCCACAAGTGGACTGCAAAATCCCGAGACGCTTCGTTTTCCAGGGCCAGTGCCAGGTAGCGGCCGTCGGGGCTGAGGAGCATCGTGCTGATCGTCCCGTTGGCGATGGCAAGCAGGCGCGGCGGCTGGGTCAGGGTGGGGTCGTCGTACAGCCACGCTCCGCGCGTGCCGAGCATGGCAATCGTGCGCCCATCGGGTGACCACATCACGTCGCGGATGGTGTCGCGTCCAAGCTGTCCCAGCAACGTGACGTGATCTGCGTTAGCAGCGGTGATCGGCGTGTGGGCGTCCGGCAGGCCCGGCAGCGGCGGGACGGCATTCACCGGGGTCACCGTCACCGGCGGCGCTGCTTTGTAGGGCGCATCAGTCAGCGGGAGGATTTGGATTTCGTGGCCGCTGGCGTGAGCGGCGTATCGCCCGTCCGGGCTCGGCACGATGCACGGCCCTTGAGAGCCCTTGCAGACACTCAGGTCCAACCCTGATGCCAGCGTGCCGCGCACCCGTCCCGAAAACGGATCGACCAGCGAGACGTCGACCTGTCCCACGACGGCCAACTGATCGTCGCCAGTCCAGCGCACGCCGTGAACGTCACCGGTGAATGAGGCGAGCGGCGTCCCATCGGCGGCATCCCATACGCGCAGCGTGTTGTCATACGCAGCAGCGATCATGTCGCCCGATGGACTCCAGGCGGTTTGCCCTACGCCATTCAAAAACGCCCACACGCTCAGCACTTCTTCCCGGCGTGCCACGTCCCATATCGCCAGATATCCGTTGGCATTGGGCACAGCCAGGCGCGCTCCATCCGGACTCCAGACCGGATCGTGCCAGATATGATTTACCGCCCACCATGTACCATCATCCAGAACGGCGAGTTCCGATCCTGTTTTCGCATCCCAAATCTTGAAGGTGCTCATATTGAAGTCAGAACCCATATATTCGCTCGTGGAAATAGCCAGTTGTGTGCCGTCCGGACTCCAGGCAAGACTAACGATGTTGGTATCGGTACCGATCAACCGCCCTTCGCCCGTGTGTATGTTCAAGATGCTGACGGGGACCGGTCTGGCCATTCCGTAGAACCTCGTCTCACCGGTATCACGATCGGCGGTGACGGCGAGGCGTGTGCTGTCCGGGCTCCAGACAATCTCGTCGGGCGCGTAGTCGAAATCGGCGATCAATTCTCCGCTGCTCACCTCGATCACCTGGACGTTGGTATCGTGGTCTTCATTGGTGGCGAGGAAGGCAATGTACCGGCTGTCCGGGCTCCACACCAGGTATCGCGCGGTCCGTTCCAGCGCGATCGAGCGGGGTGGTTGGGGTTCCTGGGCGTGGCCGGTTGGCGCGCAGCACAGCAGGACGAACAACACGAGGGCGAATCGCTTCATGGAAGGCCATCCTCCGGCATTCTGTGGGTGCCTGTATTCACATTCTAGGCCGACCCGTCGCCCCCATTCAACCGGCGCTTGTCCATCGTCCGGCATACGCTGGCGGTATGTGGTTCAGCTTCCGCGACCACACCGGATGCCAGAAGTCTACAGGCGGGACTGTGTGAAGCCAATCTGTTGCTCACGGTCCGGATAGTTCTTGTCGCGCCACACCGCGCATTTCTCAGCCAGTAGTCTTGCCATCCCACCCTCCGGGGCTATGAGCGTCGTGTGGAACTCGGCTGTACTGGTCCCATTCTACTGTGAGTGGTGTTGCAGGGGAAACGCTCTGTTGGGAGGACAAGCGGCATCGGGGCAGCGCCGGAGGGGCCTGGGTGGATCGCCATTCCTCCGCGATGGCAGCCGGCATGTGACCGGGTTCGGAACGGTTCCCGGGTGCCGGATTCTGACCCAATATGCGCCCACAAATAGCCTCCGATTATCGGGCCAAATCGGCGGCAATCGCGACCTGAAATGGTCCAGTCGGTGGTATAATATAGAGGTGCGCTCACCAGCCACCCCAGAGCGCACAGTTGACCCTCACATTCTCCTCCACAGGAGCCTCCATGACCCACCCTGACGACAACCAACTGACCATCATCGACCCGTCCGACAGCGCGCGGGCCCAGGTCGGCCAGGTCGCGAACCACTACGCGGCGCAGAACGTCTTCGCCGACTACCTCTCGCGCAAAGCCGACAACACCATCCGCCGCCAGGCCACCGACCTATCCCGGTTCGTTGAATTCCTCAACCAGGTGGGGAAGCGGGCCGGTTTGCAGCTCGGTGCTTCCCTGGGCGCGTTCGCGCAGGCCGTTGCCGTGTTCCCCGATGGTCCCGATTTGGACGCCACTGCCTGGCATGGCGTGACCTGGGGGCTGGTCGAAGGCTTCCGCAACTGGATGGTGACCCAGGGCGACGTGGTGGGCAGCATCAACCTGCGGCTCTCGATCGTCAAGGCCTACACCAAACTCGCCACGAAGGCCGGTGTCCTCTCCGCCGAGGAACTGGCCATGATCCGCACGGTGGCCGTTTACGCCCACAAGGAAGCGCGGCGCATCGACGAGCAGCGCGAGACCTCCCGCCGCGGGAGCAAGAAATCGGCGGCGGTCCACATCTCGCAGAAGCAGGCCAAGAAGCTGAAGGCGCAGCCCGATACGCCCCAGGGTCGCCGTGACGCTCTGCTCATGTGCCTGCTTTTGGACCACGGTCTTCGTGTCGGGGAAGTTGCCCGGCTGCAGGTGTCCGACTTCGACCTGAAGGCTGGCGAGATGCGCTTCCTGCGCCCGAAGGTGGACAAGGTCCAGACGCACAAGCTCTCAGCCGACACCCTGCGCGCGCTGCATGCCTGGTTCGAGGGCGGCGACGCGCCGGGAACCGGTTCCCGGCTGCGCGGGAGCCGCAAGGGTGGGGCGCTGACGGAAGCCGGCATGAGCGAGCGCTCCATTACTGACCAGGTGCGCGTGCTGGGCGAGAGGGTGGGTCTCGAAGGGCTGTGAGCGCCCACGATTGTGGCCACTACTGGGCGACCTACTGGGCGCGCAAGGTGGATGTCCTGCGGCTGCAGGAAGCGGGCGGCTGGAACAGCCTGGCGATGCCGCGCCGGTATGTCGAAGAGAGCGAAATCGCAAACGACGGGATGGCCTGACGCCAGGGAACCGGTTCCCAGGAAACGAAGGCCCCTGTCGTTCACCAGGGGCCATTCTGCTAGAGCTGTTCAACGCCATCCCGCAGCGGGTGTGTCAGGCGGCGTCGTATTCCTCGCCGAGGTCGCTTACCGGGTTCAGGTCGAGCTTCTCCAGGCGCACCGCCACCTTGACCTTGAACCCCGGAAACAAGACCTCGAACGGCGCATCGAAGTTGCGCCGCAGCGCCACGATCTTCCCCAGTGTGCCCGCCTGGACATAGAGCTGGAGACCGGCGGGTTCTTTGGAGTTGCGGATATCCTCTTTCAACCGGACGGTGCGGCCAATCCAGTCGTGCTGGAACCGCCACCAGGTCACGCAATCGCGCCGGATGTAGCCGGTCAACCAGCGCAGGTCGTCCTGGCGACGGCGATGCCACTGCTGGCGCAGGGCGTAGATGGCGACCGAGGTGAGCAGGATGGTAGCCGGTACGAGCCACGCGGTCCAGGGCAAGCCCGCAAGGAGGTAGACGGCGAGCAGCAGGGGCAGGTAGATTGCCGTTCCCCACGTGAGGAATTTGGTTCGGTCCATACACGTCCTCCCGCCTCAAAGAGGCTATCAGTAGAAGCGATAGTAGTAACTATATTATATCGTAACTTCGAGAAGGATTCGTGTCCTGATTTGGTTTTGATATAGGATTTTAATAACATTGCATGGGTCCCAATCAAGCCGGGTCATTCCCTCACCTTGTAGTTCCTGAGCGCTTGTATATGCTCACGGCCACTCCTCCTCCGAAGGACCCGTAGTGCCGCACTATCGACACGAGACGCCAGTAGTGTCGCACACGACTGAACATAGGTTCTGGCTTTCGTGTTTTACACACAACTATAAGGCACTCATGGGCGATTGTGTTTCTGTGTAGGAGTGGGCTAGAATACGGAACCACGTATATGGGTTATGAACTACTGCCACTGCGGTCAACCATCGCATGGCCAAACTGACACTCGCTCAATTGGAGCGCCACTTGCTTGCTGCAGCAGATATCCTGCGCGGCAGAATGGATGCCTCTGAATTCAAGGAATACATTTTGGGGGCACTTTTCTTGAAGCGCGCATCGGATGTCTTCGAGCAGCGCTACGACTAGATTATGCGGGAGAACCGAGCGAAGGGGCGCACTGAAACCGAGGCGCGAATGCGTGCAGAACGCGCCACTGAATACCACCGGATCGGAGCGTTCTTCGTGCCCAAACTGGCGCGTTGGCCCTACCTGCGCGATGAGTTGCATCGGGACGTGGGGAATGGGCTGAACACGGCGTTGGGCGAACTCGAGGATGCGAACCCGGCGCTAGACGGCGTGCTGCGCCATATCGACTTCAACCGGCGGGTGGGACAGACACGACTCTCCGACCAGAGACTGCGCGATCTGATCCGGCACTTTAGCAAGCACCGGCTGTGCAATGAGGATTTCGAGTTCCTGAACATCTCGAAGGCGGCGCAGGTGTTGGGGATCAACCAGCACACGCTGCGAAGCTGGTGCAAGCGGGGGAAGGTCCCGTTCCGGAAGATGGGGCGGAATTACCAGATCTCGCGGCGCGTGGTGAACGAGCTGATGATGGAACTGCAGGAGCGCTACATGGTCGAGGGATCGCCGGGGAGGCCATGGGCCGATGAGGACTTCAGCGACCTGATCGAGGAGATCTAGGCAGGGTCGAGCGGGCTCGGGCCTTCTCGAATGGTCGCTGACGGGGCGGGGGGCACGTCGTAAGATAAGTTTGAAAGTGAAGGAGAAGGATAGCAATGAAAGTCAGCACCATTCTGGACCGGATCGACAGCGGCAGCATCGCGCTGCCCGAATTCCAACGCGGCTATGTCTGGAACAGGAGTCAGGTGCGCAAGCTGATGCGCTCGCTCTACCTGGGGTATCCGGTAGGCAGCCTGTTGATGTGGGAGACGAGGACGGAAAACGCCGAGGCGCGCGGCGATCACGACCTGGCACACAGGCGCTTGGGACAGAAGGCAACTTGAATTTCCACTGGAGAACAGTCAAGCTCCCACCGCGTATCATCGAATACATTGCCGTCCATGAGTTGGTGCATCTGGTGGAACCTCACCACACCGAAGCTTTCTGGCTCCGGCTTGAGCGCGCAATGCCCGACATGGCAGTCCGCAAGAAATGGCTCGCGGAAAACGGGTCTCGGTTCACGTGAGGGGCGCCAGCGCCCCCTATCCTAGAGACAGGGAGCGTTGCACGCTGGAGGAGATATTGCATGCACATCCAGGATGAAAAAACGCTCGAAGTGGCCCGACGAACACGGGCAAACCTTCAGTTTATGGATGAGCAGTACCGTCTAGGAGCTGAGGTCTATGAATTCACGCAACTGCTGAACTCTATGCTTGGCATGATCATTTGCGTACGTGAAGATTACCTCAAAGCGCCCCAAGGTTCGAGCGAACCCGCAGTCACCTGGCAAAACATCATCGACGCAGGCCTTCACGTGAGTTCGGATGTGCGCAGCAAAGCGGATGCGTTTAGTACCTTGATTTCTAAGCTGAGACATGGCCTTGCGCACAATGGGTATGATTTTCTGGTCAGCAATGGGGAAATTACTGGAATAAGAGTTGAGACTGATAGAGGCTGGGCTGCCAATCTTTCCGAAACCGAATTACGAGAAATTGCTGATCTGGCTGTTGACTATTTGGAACGCAAACTGAAATATGGCGTGCGTAGTTTGTAAGACGACGCGGATCGCGTAGCTGATTTCGCGACATGGCTCAGCCCACGCCCGCGAATCCCGGCGTAGCCTACCCACCCAGAGCCGAATCCGGGTAGAATCTAACCATAGGAGGAACCATCATGACAACCTTTCCACGCATTACCATTGATGCCAGACAGATGGATGGCCTGCCATGCATTCGCGGGCTGCGCATTCCTGTGACGACGGTGATCGACATGGTTGCGGCGGGCCTGACCGAAGAGGATATCCTGCGCGAGTTCCCCGACCTGGAGCGCGATGACATCCGCGAGGCGCTGCGCTATGCGGCGGCTGCCGTGCGCGAGCGCCAGCTTCCCCAGCGGGCGACCGTGGCATGAGGTTCCTGGTCGACAATCCGCTCTCGCCCCGCGTGGCGGAAGGGCTGCGTGCGGCGGGGCATGAAGCGGTACACGTGCGCGACTATGGGCTGCAGGCGGCCTCCGACGACGCCATATTCGAACGTGCAGCGGCAGAGGAACGGGTGATCATCTCGGCGGACACCGACTTCAGCCGAATGCTGGCGCTTCGTCAAGCCTCTCATCCGTCGGTGGTTCTGCTGCGCTGGCCCCTGCTGCGCCGGCCTGAAGAGCAGGTGGCGGTCCTGGTGGCTAATCTGCCGGATGTGGCCAGAGACCTGGAGCACGGGAGCATCGTGGTCATCGAAGAGACGCGCGTGCGTGTCCGGTCGCTGCCCATCGGAAGCGAGACCTAGCGTCAGATGGGGGAGGCGTTATGTTTGCCGATTCGGTTCGCACATATCTGCAGCAGCGGCTCATCGCCCGCGTGACCACGCTGGATCCTGACGGTTATCCCCACACTGTGCCGATCTGGTACATCCTCGATGGCGACGATATCGTCATTGCGACCGGTCCTAACGCACGCAAGGTCAGGAACGTCCACGCCAATCCCAAAGGCGCCGTCACGGTTGGCGGCGATCCCGTGGGCGACCACGAGAGCTATGCGGTCGGTTACCTCTTCCAGGGGGAGTGGGCGCTGGAAGGCGAGCCGGGGTTTGATTGGATCAGGCGCATTGCTCGTCGCTATTGGGACGATGACGAGCGGGTCGAGCGTGAGATTGCCGCGTGGGGACCGCACCAGGCCATGCGCTTCACCATCCGGAATGTGATCCAGGTCATGGCGTAAGGGGTTCACGACCCCGGTGTCCGGGAACCGGTTCCCGGCAACGAGCGGGCGGCTCGCCAGTCGATCTTGGCAGCTTTTCCTGGGCCGGAGTATCTTCTCACCAGGCCGAATCCATGCTACACTACTCCTGTGGTTGAGTTGCGCGCCCAACCACATCCCCTGAACGACTGACTGACAGCGCGATATCGCGAACGAGTGCCCGGTGACGGGTTTTTCGCGTTGTGCAGTCCATCCTCGCTTTTCCTCGCCCGCGTTCCTCGCATGTTCACCTCCAGGAGTAACCCCCACATGTCCCCATCTATCTCCCTCAACATGGACACCTTCGCCATCGTCTATGACGACGACTACGAGAAGGTCAAGCCCTACAACTGGTTCCTGTCCGGCACAGGCTACGCCGTGGCGTTCGTGCCAGTGGACGGGAAGTTCAAGCTCACCTATCTGCACCGGTTCATCATGGACGCCCAGCCGGGCCAGTGCGTGGACCACATCAACGGCTGTTCGCTGGACAACCGGCGGAACAACCTGCGGCTGGCGACGGCGTGCCAGAACGGGCAGAACCGGCGCGTCAGCCCGCTGTCCAGCACAGGGCTGAAAGGTGTGAGCTGGCACGAGGACCGGCGCAAGTATCACGCGCGCATCCAGTTGTAGGGCATGCGTTACTTCCTCGGCTTCTTCGAGGACGCGGATACGGCGGCCCTTGCGTATGACGAAGCTGCGCGGCGGCTGTTCGGCGAGTTCGCGGTGTGCAACTACCCGGACCGGGAGGCACCAGAGCCCATCGTCCGTCAGGTGGCCGGGCGGCTGAAGAAGCGTGGCCTGAAGCTGGATTGATCACTCTCCCGGAACCAGTTCCGGCGCCCCGGAAAGTCAGTCCCTGGTGCGCCTATCAGGGACGAGCACGCTTCGGGTGATGCCCGTATCAGCCCGTAGAAGACCCGTCATCGTGGAGTCGGATTCAGTGGGTACGAATAGGCCTATCGGGCATTTCGTCAGCTCGTACGGCCATTCTGGAGGGTGTAGGACTGTCGATTGCGCGTGTCCGAGTCCGGGATGTCTGGGAACCGGTTCCCGGCAGGCAGGTGCTCTGCCATAAGAAACGGACAGGCCGATCCGCGCTGGAGCATCGAGGACCGGCCCGTGAGCTTGTGCCATGCAAGTGTGATGTCGGTCAGTTATCCAACGGGTGGCGTGCGTACGAAACTGAGATAAGCCCCGACCAGGGCCAGGACGATGCCGGCCACCAGCACGACGATCTGTCCCCAGTGCAGGTGTACGTCAAATCCCCGTAGCGGGTCAATCACGATGGCGAGGACCGCCACCACGATCCCCACGATGAGCGCCCCATAGCCGATACGTTTGTCATCCAGCATGAGCGTGTTCCTCCGCAGCCTAAGCCGACGATGCTTCTATTGTAACGGTGGTTGGTGTCGCGGTTCAATGCTCGCGCGTGCGCCGTGCCCCAGCCGCTCGGTGGCTCGTTTGGCTGTGTCGTACCGATCGCGAATGACTCCACGATTTCGGGCCTGTTTTGGGGCTCACAGGCGGGGGATGGGCGGTGCATTGCATCGCTGATCACCCGCTCGGAACTGTTCCACGAACCATCATCGTCATCGTTGACCCGATTCCCGGTCCTACACTTTCTGGGGAATATCCATCAGGAGCTGTGACCACGGTCCAGACATCCTGGGCCAGCTTGACGCTGGTCTTGGAGTAGTTGAACTGGTGGCAGACATACGTCCACTCCTTCGTGGCGGGGTTCCACACGTACATGTAGCTGTACTGGCCGAGCTGCACGCCGGTGTGCGCGATCAGGTCGTCGAGCGTGACCTCGCCGGCAGTCTTCTTGGCCAGGCGCATGTCGTGGTTGCCGAGGATCGCGTCGATGCCATCGGTGAACCAGTCGGAGAACGTGTAGATGATTCGCTCCAGCTCGCGGACATCGGCCATGAAGGCCCGGCCATGTTCATCCCGCCACGTGTTGAGCCAGGTGTTCAGCGCGTCCTGGTCGGTCGCAATCAGGTCACCCGCGAAGATGATGCGCTTGATGCCGTAGCGCATCCCGGTCAGGAGTGCGGCCTTGAACATGAAGTTGCTGAAGTCCGGCACTGACACGATGATCGCATCCTCAGCGTGGACGACCTTGAACTCGTCGCGGATGGCTGAGGACCGGCAGGCGATCATCGGGAACCGGTTCCCGCGTGCATCCAACGTCTCGGCATGTATTTCACGCTCCAGGTGTGGTAGAATATGGGGAGAGCTGTGATATGCTCTGGTCTCCAAGAGGCTCTGCCGTTAAAGGGTACGTGGCTGGCCCTGGCAGAGCACAACAACGACAGGGCGATAGACCCTGATACGACGAAGCCCCGACGAACCTGTTGGGGCTTTTTGGTGTCGCGAGTTGAACTGCAAACCGGCTTTTTCCCACTCACGAGGAGCACACCCTGATGGAGACGATCAAGAGACTGCGAGCCTTGCTGGTCGCTACAGCCATCATCTGGCTCAGCGTGGTGGTAGTGGGCCATATCGATGGGACGGAATTCGTGCAGGGAGCCGCCGCGATATTCGCCATCATCGCGACCATGACGCTTTGGTCGATGTGGGCACTGGACGCCTATGGCATCAGCGTCGATGGCACACTACGCGAGAAGGCCAAGCGCGATGCCGGCACGGAGGAGGATCCCCGGCTGTCCCTGCTGCTCTCGCTGCTCACGCCTGATGAACGGGATGCCCTCACGGCACGCCTGGCGGGCGAGCTGGAGGCGGATGGTGAGTCCCTACCACTGGCCGATCTGCTCTCAGAGCAGGAGCAGGGCGACAGGTCTACAGGGCGCTCGTAGTGAGCTGGACCGGCAGCTGGGTGTCACCGGCATCTGGCAGAGCAGGGTGCGACATGGCGGCGTGGGAACCGGTTCCCGACCGCAGGCCCATCCCCCGCAGTAATCCTCGCCCGTTCCCCATCTCCCACCTGTCGATGAAGTCTGCCGTATCCTGGCGCGCGTGCAGTCCGGCGGCCCGTCGGACACGCCGGTCGTCCCGGAGGTGTCGTGATGGCGCGGCGGGCGGCGTTGTACATCCACCTGGTGGTGGACGATCCGGCGGCGCTGGCCGAGCGGCGCGTGCAACTGAGTGAGTACGCTCAGGCACAAGGCTACGAGATTGCCCTGGCGGCAACCGATACGGGACCGAGCGGGGAGCTCGACCGGCCCGGCCTGCAACAGATTCTGGCGGCGGCGGAAGCGGGCGAGTTCGACGTGCTGATGATGCTCGACCCCTGGGAGCTGCATGAGGATCTGGTGCAGAACCTGGGCCAGCTCTGGGGCAACGCCACGCTGGAGGAACAACGCGATCTGACGCGCGTGCTGCTGAAGGCGGTGTTCGTGGACGTGCCGAACGACCGGATCGTGGCGATTGAGCCTGTGCCGATCTTCCGGCAGTTGTTCACCGAGTTCTGCCGGGACATTGGCGCCGCCATCCTGTAATCGCGGTTGCGCGGCAAATGAGAAGAGCCGGGGCAGGTCCTCGGCTCTCTTCGTTTAGCATAATGACACTGATCCAGGAACCGGTTCCGATGGGTTCACTCCGAGCGGCGGCGCAGTTTCGTGGCGGCCAGCCAGCAGGCGTGCAGCCAGAGCATCTCGGCTTTATCCAGGTTGAGGCTGGGGCTTTACAACGCGAACCGGTACAGTGTATTGGCCGTGTGACACGAGAATTGTGACCACCGACCATTCCCCCAAAGACATACTCTTCACGACACGCCTTGAGGAGCGTTTTTTCCGCCGAATAGAGCCAACGGTTTCGCGCTGCAACACGTGTACCGTGATGTGGGCCAGCACATGATTGCGGCTCACAACGCGCCTCAGCGATTCCGCGTATAGTGGAATACGTTCAATGGTTTTAGGGGGCCCCATGATCACACGTGTTACGCACTGGCTCAGCACGCTTTCACCCGCCATGACACTGCTGCTGTTGGGGCCGATCTTCGGGGAACTGATATCGGGCCACCAATCGTTGTTTGAGTTCATCAACCCGCTGGCATTTGTACTGAGCGCGCTGCCGTATGGGTTCGGCGCGCTGATCTGCCGCGAATTGACGGTACGTTGGGGCAAGGGCTGGTTCAGCCTTGTGCTGCTCGGCCTTGCGTATGGCGTGTACGAAGAAGCCTTTGTAGCGCGCTCGGTGTGGGACCCGGAATGGGCCGAACTGGGCGCGCTGCGTGGTTACACCTACTGGCGTGGCGTGACCTGGACATACCTGGCAGTGCTGCTGCATTTCCACCTGACGATCAGTATTCTGTGCAGCGTAGGGTTAGCCAACCTGCTGTTCCCTGAGGCGCGCGGCAAGTCCTGGCTCACCAACCGGCAGTTGGCGGGCTGTTTTGTCGGGTTGGCGCTGTGGTCGCCCGTGCTGGCGCTGCTTAACCCGTTTATGCCGACGCTCCCCGCGCTGGTGGGAACGGTAGGCGCGATTGCCGGGCTGATGATCGCTGCGTGGGCTGTTCCGGCTCGTGTGTTTCCCCCGCGTGCAGGGACTGCCACCGCGCCGGTCTGGTACGGCGTGGTGGGCGCGGTGACTATGACTATCGTGTTTGTGTGGGTCTTCATGCTGCCGGAAGTTGATCCGGCGTGGCTCCCGGCGTGGCCGGTAACACTGGCACTGGTTGCCGCGCTGGACCTGGGTGCGTTTGCCCTGATCCTGCACTGGTCAGGTAACGGCGCGGCCTGGGATGACCGTCACCGGCTGGCGCTGATCACCGGATTTGCCGCGTTTTTCCTGGTGATGGGCGTGTTCAAAGACCTGGACGAAGGGTTTGGCGGCTCAAGTCTCGTCACACTGGCGGCAGTCTGGTATTTCCGCAAGCTGTGGGGCCAGGTCCACGCGCGGACTGCCGGATAGGAGATGGTCGCTTATTCCGCGTCCTGATCCCACCAATCGATGATCAGGTCCTGCTCGAAGGTCGGCGCTCCGAAATGGAAGCTGTGCGGTCACTCCAAGCGGCGGTGCAGTTCCGTGGCGGCCAGCCAGCAGACGCGCAGCCAGAGGGTCTCCGCTTCATCCAGAACCAGCTCGGGACACATACCATCCTCGACCAGGCATGGATGGTCCCAGCCGGCATCGCCGTGATACAACGTGCCGGTGTCGGCATCGCGGTCGTAGATGAAGATGAGCTGCTCGCCGTAGGTGTTCTCGAAGTAGGCGTGGTAACGGCCCGGCGTGTTGCCGTCGATACTGGGCGGTTCCCCACTGGCGGCAGCTTGTTTGTTTCGGACGTGAAAGAGAAGGTCTGAGTTCATCAATCACTGCTCCCTGGAACAGGACGGGGGTTAGTCATTATTCTGGTTACACGCACAGACTTACTGCCTTGAACCAGTCAATCGACAGAGATCAAGGTCTGGATGCCGTCCGCAAACATGACGGCCCACCCTTCCATTCCTTCCGGCGTTCGAATGTTCAACCACACGTACCGACCGTCATAACCAATACACTCCGAATAAGGTCCCTCCACCAGTTCGACACGCGTTCCAAGTTCCAACGTGGTAAGCACCTCGCCCTCAAGACTAGCCGTGTCCCGCACGTTCAATGTGTCGTCTTCAAGCACATATACTTCGGCGTAGCTGCCGCAGCGGATCGAGTACGGTGATAGAAGTGGCTCATACACCTCGTCCGGCGACTGTGGGACAGCATAGACCTGAATGACAGCATCGTGGTTGATATACATAACATTTGGACGTTCGCCGGTCGCCAGGAACAAATACCGCTCATCAGAACTGAATACGGCGTGTCCGCCGTCCATGCCGGAATCCCAAAGCTCCTTGTAGTCGGTCGTATCGTAGATGGTATCGCCGATGACGATCAATGAGCCATCGGTAGTATAAGTGCCCGCCCAAAACGGGCGTTTCTCGTCCAGTCCGACCTGCTGTTTGGCGTCCAGATCCCAGATCTGCACCTCGCGGGTTGGCTCGACAAACAGCAGTGCATGATCACTTTGAGGCGGAAAAACGAACCCGGATTGCTCGAATGTCAAATACGGCCCTTCGGAAAACAGTGCGTCGCCGTCTGCCAGTCGTGCTGCCGGATAAACAAGCAAGGTGACGATTGGAGATGTCACGCCATACATGAACCATCGCCCGTCGGGGCTGAAACTGGGCTGGACGGGGAAGCCGTCACGCGTGGATGCGACCAGCGAAAAGGTCTGCGTCTCGAATATTCTCAACTCACGGTGTCTGTGTATGGCCGTACCTGTTTGGATGTTGTTTTCAGTTGTTGCGACGACATACGCGCCATCGGGACTAAACGTTACGTCATCCACCTGTTGGGTTCGGGTGAGATCAGTTAGGGCGGTCATGGCGTAGGGGGCTGCCGGGTTGGAGATGTCCCACAAGGTGGGGTGCGTGATTTCGCCAAGCCAATAGATGCCCCTGTTGCCCGTCACCAGCCACTGCCCATCAGGAGACACGGCTATCGGCGATGTGCCCGGCAGGCTGGCAATCGGGGTGCCCGTAGACAACGAGTCGATGCTCCAGATGTTTGTCCCCAGCCCGCTCGCAGATATCAGTGCTGGTTGGGTGGGATGCCAAACAAGCTGGCCTGGCAAGCCGTAGCCGGTGAGACGGGTCTGTGCTTCTCCTGAAGTGACATCCCATATCCACACGACCCGCCCATCAGCCGCTGCCAGCCTTGTGCCATCCGAACTGAAGGTTAACGCGCTGATGCGGTGTATGAAACGTTCTTTGGGTTCAAGAATCAGACGACCAGAGGCCACATCGAAAAGTTTGATCCCGCTCTGCTGACAATACAAGAACGTCTCGTCTACCCATGTGCACCCACCTGCGGCCAACAGGGCACCGTCTGGGCTGAGAGCAATCTGATCAGGGGCACTATAGGACTCATATCCGGGAATAATGAAACCCGACTCGATCCTGCCGGTTTCGAGTCCGGTATCATCCCGAATAATTACATAGGAGGTTGGCGGCGGAAAGTCTGCGGCAGGGTCTGGCTCCGGTATTTCGGCGGTGACCAGACCGTTGACCGATACCGCGACATCACGATTCAGGACAAGAACGGTCCCGTCCGGCAACACAGCCGTGTGCTGATTGGTTGGATCGGTCGTCATGTTGGTTTGGTGGGAGACATCACGGATGCAGATTTCGTAATCACAGGGGAATTTGACGTCCCACCACCCCTCATGCATGTCAAGCGCAACGTAAATCGTCCCGTCTGCCGTAAACGCAAGTGGATCGAATCCATGTCGTCGATCGCGGGCTAAGGTCAGCAGCACATTGGCCATGTCGAGAGTAAGATCAGAAACCTGTTCAAAAACGCCATCGACTAGCGCCCAACGACGTATCTCCCCTGTGTCGTGAACGGTGATCAGTTCGTAAGTGCCAGGACGCCAGACTACGTTCGCGGGCGCGTTGCCAAAAGAGGGGAGTGATTGTGGTGGCGTATCCCAGTTCGTTGTGTCGTAGATGGTTATGCCATTGGAAGCTGCCACGGCTAAATAACTACCGTCGGATGACCAGGCCAGCGCCCGAACCGCGCCGCGCTCAAGTGTGCCGATAAGGGCCAGTTGATCAGCCGTGTCTCGTGTGATGCGTGGGCGATCTTTATTCTCACCATCCTGGGCATGCGCCGAATTCAAGCAGGTCAGGCTCAGTAGAGCGAGCCCTACAATCCAGGTTGTCACTGCATACCATTTGAATCGCATCTGTCCCCCTTGTGCTTGTATTGCAGGATATTCATGCGCAATCGAACGCGTGACTACGCCTACATAATACACGAGCGAGACGAGTTCCGCGTGTCGATGAACCGATTCTGCCTATGCGGAAACCATCCGGGCTGAGGAGAGGGGAAAAAGAAATAAAACAAAAAAGCCCAGCTATTACTGGGCTTTGCGAGAGGTGGAATAGGCGGGAGCGGCGGGCATCGACCGCTCGTTGGCTGCGCGATTGTTACGGGAAGATTCAGGCTATTTCTCCGAATTTCACCCCAACGCATGGCCGCGTAGTCAGCTTACCACTTCGCCAGTCGGCCTAACGCCTACAAGGAGACTGGCAAATGACATTCTCAATTCGTCCACTCCCTCAAGAACAACGTCAAGCAGCACGCAAAGCCGCGCATGATGCAGTTATCCGTGCGATTGGCACCAAACCGACCCGCGAGCAATTCACTTGTACAACGATTTCAAAATACCCGCCAATGAGCGTGCATTTCAGGCTGCGCTGACTGATTGGCAGATTGCTGTTAGTGATCCTGAAGTTCACCCACAATGGCTGCAATTCTACGCGAACGCCCTGCGTGATGCGCTGCGGAAAACCAACGCACGCCGCCAGGAGGCACTTGGCCAGATGAATCAGGACGATTGGAGAAACGCTGTGTCTCGAGAAATGAGGGCTGATTTGTGGTATGAAGAACCCGATGAAGATGAATCTCTGATGGTAGCTCACGCTTCGGATACTGATGTGTTGATTGCCAGCCGCAATGGAAACTCCCCAAAAGTGAGCGTCGCCGTCGAATAAGACGTTGCGTGGTGTGTGGAGAAATCCTTCCTGAGCCATCATCATCGGGCGGGCGGCGACGCAAATACTGTTCGAATGCCTGTCGGCAGCGAGCTAAGCGTGAACGCGACAAATAGGTTGAATTCGGCCCTGGATAGTCCGCCAGGGCCGATTCTTGATTCTCCAAAGGATAGCGAAATCTTCTCTCAAAACTGGACGGATGAGCAAATCGGTCAGCGCAGACGACTATACGGGCCGGCGGATCATATTATCGAGGGCAGCACCAGCGGGCACCATCGGATAGACGATATCGTGTTTTTCCACGACGAATTCAATCAACGTTGGGCCATCGGTGATGCTGTTGGCCCACTCGACCGCCGCGATCACCTCGTCGCGTGTGGTGACGCGCTTTGCAGGGATACCATAAGATTCAGCCAGTCTCACGAAATCCGGATTGAACATCGGTGTGGCGTTGTACCGTTCCTCGTAGAACATCTCTTGCCACTGGCGCACCATACCCAGGTAACTGTTGTTGATGACAGCAATGTTGATCGGCACACGTTCCTGCACTGCTGTGCCCAGTTCCTGGACAGTCATCTGGAAACCACCGTCGCCGACAATCGCCCACACGTTGGGCTGTTTGATGCCAACCGCCGCACCAATGGCCGCAGGCACGCCAAAGCCCATCGTACCCAGCCCGCCGGATGTCAGCAGCGTATGCGGGCGCTCGTGTGGATAGTACTGGGCTTCCCACATCTGGTGTTGGCCCACATCGGTCACGACAATGGCATCACCGTTGGTCGCTTTCCACATGTCGTGGATAACGTGTGCGGTCAGCAGCTGGTTTCCCACGTCCTGGTTGACGATGTCGCGCTCGCTGGTGTCTTCCATCCAATCGCGGGTCTGGGCTAACCAGGCTTTATGCTCGATGGGTTTCATCCGGGGGATCAACTGGCCGAGCACGGTTTTCAAATCGGCCACAATTGGCACGTCAACATGCACGATTTTCTGCACCTCCGCCGCGTCGATATCGACATGGATTTTGTGCGCGGTGGGAGCGTAGGTTTTCAGGTTGCCGGTCACGCGGTCGTCGAAGCGCATTCCAAAGGCCAGCAGCAGGTCGGCGTTCTGGATCGCCAGGTTGGCCTGGCCGGTGCCGTGCATCCCCATCATGCCCAGCGA
>ENA-OSEO01002236-OSEO01002236.1-sediment-metagenome-genome-assembly--contig:-NODE-2236-length-28565-cov-6.743787_pt1 | contig 28565 bp, 18 predicted proteins | sample MGYA00237883_ERZ534232 | MGnify/ENA metagenome assembly ERZ534232 | reverse complement strand
TGGGCTAAACTCCGGCCCCCGTTCATGCCAGATACGGCATGCGTAGCGACGCTCTATGCGGCCCCTACTCCCGCCAGTGCTGGGGCTGGTCCAGCGCGTCGGCGCAGCGTAGCGTGCCGCGCACCGTGCCGATCACCCCGGGCCTGAGCTCCTGCACCATCCAGGCGCCGGCGTGCTCGGGGGGGATGGGATAGGGCGCGTCCAGGCCGTGGACCCCGGCGGGCTGGAATCCATAACGCGGATAATAGCCGGGATGCCCCAGGACGAACACCAGATCCACGCCCGCCTCTCGCAAGAGCCCGAGGCCATGCTCGATGAGCTTGCCGCCCACGTGCGCTCCTGCACCCCCGCCTGGGCCGAGACCGTCACCGGCATTCCGGCCGGGGAGATCGCGGAGCTTGCAAGGGAGTACGCTACCACCCCGAGGGCGGCGATCCGGGGGTCCGAGGCGCCGCAGAAGCGGGACTCGAAGGCCTTTGGTACGGCCGTCCCCATGCTCATCGCCCTCACCGGACACCTGGACGGCACGGGCGGCAACGTTTGGTTTCGTCCTGCCTCCCGCCTAGGGTTCGGCGTGCTCCCGGTCGCGGATCCTCGGCAAGGACAGATTCTACATTCGGTTCCACCACGCAGCCTTTGCGCACTTCTCCGACGTGCTTCAGGCCCTGATCGAGGGACATCCATACCGTCCGAGGGTCATGCTGGTCTACGGGTCCAACCCGATCAGCACGGCACGCAGCCCCGACCGCGTTGCCTAGGCCCTGGGCCGGCTTGAGTTCCTGGGCCAGTTCGACCTGACCCTCAACCTTGGCACCTACGGTGGCACCCTGGCCGGCAACCTCGAATACAACAGTGATCTCTTCAAGCACGAAACCGTCGAGCGCATGGTCGGACATTTCCGCCATCTGGCGGACCGTGTCGCCCGCAATCCCGAGCAGTTGATCGGCGATATTTCCTTGCTCGACACCCGGGAGTACGATCTTGTCGTCCGCCGCTTCAATGATACCCGCACGGATTTCCCGGACGGCCGGCTCCTGCACCAGATATTCGAGGACCAGGTAGACAAAACTCCCGATGCCGTGGCTGTCAAGGACGGCCGCGAGGAACTGACCTACAGCCAGCTCAACCGCCGCGTCAACCGCATTGCCTATGCCCTGATCACCATGGGGGTCAAATCCGAAACCCTGGTCGGGATCTGCCTGGAGCGAAGCGTCAATCTGACCGCCGCCATTCTCGGCATCCATAAAGCCGGAGGGGCCTACCTCCCCCTCGACCCCAATTACCCCAAGGAGCGCCTCGCCTACATGATTGAGGACTCCCGGATATCTTACCTGGTCACGACTTCGGATAAGGAGCTTCCCTTCGAGGGGGATGCCCTCCTCATCGACGACCCCAAGGAATTCATCGGCTATCCTTCCGTCAACCCCGAGCAACGGGCCGCTCCCCACCATGCCGCCTATGTCATCTACACGTCGGGATCGACCGGCAAACCCAAAGGCGTCGTAGTCGAACATCGCGGGCTGGTCAACCTGGCCAAGGCCCAGAGCGAGCTTTTCGAAGTCTCGGCGAAAAGCAATGTCCTCCAGTTTGCGTCACCGTCCTTCGACGCGTCCATCTCTGAAATCGCGATGGCTCTTTACAAAGGGGCGACCCTGGTTTCCGGCAGCAACGAAACCTTCATGGCCGGGGATGAACTCGCATCCATCCTGACCGACAACGAGATCAGCGTCGTAACCCTCCCGCCCACGGCCCTGGCCTCCCTGGAAAGCAATATCCCGGGCATTGAATCCCTCATTGTCGCCGGGGAAGCCTGCCCGCCGGAACTGGCCCGCGCCTGGTCGTCCGGGCGAAGCTTCTTCAACGCCTACGGCCCCACCGAATCAACGGTCTGCGCCACCGCCCTCAAATATGAGGGTGGTCCCCTGACCATCGGCAAGCCGATTGCCAATATGCAGGTTTACATTCTCGACCGCCACGGCGCCCCCCAGCCCATCGGCGTCCCCGGCGAGCTCTGCATCGGCGGGGTCGGCCTGGCCCGCGAATACCTCCACCGGCCCAAGCTCACGGCCGAGAAATTCATCCGCAACCCCTTCGGGCCCGGCCGCCTCTATAAAACCGGCGATCTGGCCCGCTGGCTGCCCAGCGGCCACATCGAATCCCTGGGCCGCATCGATACCCAGGTCAAGATTCGCGGTTTCCGGATCGAACTGGGCGAGATCGAGAGCGCCCTGCGTGAGCACGCTTTCGTCCGGGGCGCGGTCGTCAATCCTTTCGGCGAGGGGGGTGAAAAACGCCTCTGCGCCTACATCGTCGGCGATTTCGAGGCTTCGGAACTGCGCCATTACCTGAGCCGCAAACTCCCCGATTATATGATCCCGGCCGTGTTGATGAAGGTCGCGAACTTTCCTCTCACGCCCAGCGGCAAGATCGACCGCAAGCATCTGCCGAAGCCGGAAATCGCCACCGGAAGCGTCTACACCCCGCCTCGTACGGAACAGGAAAAGATTCTCTGCGCCGTGTTCAGGGAAATCCTCAATGTTCCCGTGGTGGGGGTCAATGACAACTTTTTCGAACTCGGCGGCAACTCCCTGCTCCTCGTCCGCGCCCGCAAATTGGCCAACAAACGGCTGTCAACCGATCTGGCCATTACCGATTTCTTCCAGTATCCGACCATCGCCAGGCTCGCCGAACACCTCACCGGCGAAACCGCCCAGATGCGCAAACTCCCGGTCCTGGCACCGGTCCCGACCCGCGACAACTCGGTGGCGGTTATCGGCATGGCGGGGCATTTCCCGGGCGCCGCCAACGTCGAGGAGTTCTGGGACAACCTTGCGTCGGGAGTGGAATCCATCGTCTTTTTCGACGAGGAGGAACTTCTCGATGCCGGCTATCCCCTCGACATCATCCGCGATCCCAACTTCGTTCCGGCTCTCGGCCGCATGGAACACATGGAATATTTCGACCCGGCGTTTTTCAACATGACACCCAGGGAAGCCGCCCTCAGCGACCCCCAGCAGCGCCACCTGCTGGAAGTGGCCTGGGAAACTCTCGAAAATGCCGGCTGCAACCCTGAAACCTATCAGGGCCGAATCGGGGTCTTCGTCGGTATCGGCTCCAACAGCTACCTCGAAGAGAATATCCTCCCCTCCCTCGACGAGGGGGACGTGGCGGGAAGCTACCAGGTCAGCATCATGAACGGCAAGGATTTCGCCGCCACCCGGATTTCCTACAAGCTAAACCTCAACGGTCCGAGCATCAACGTCAACACCACCTGCTCCACCTCCCTGGTGGCGGTTCACATGGCCGCCCGCGCCATCCTCGACGGCCAGTGCGAAATGGCCCTGGCCGGCGGCGCCAAGATTCAGACCCACCGGGCCACGGGCTACTTCTACCGTGACGGCTTCATCCTCTCTCCGGACGGGCACTGCCGCGCCTTTGACAAGGATGCCGGCGGCACCGTCGGCGGCTGCGGCGCCGGGATGGTGGCTCTCAAGCGCCTATCCGCGGCCATTGAGGACGGGGACCCCATTCTTGCCGTCATCAAAGGTTCGTCCATCAATAATGACGGATCGGACAAGGTCGGCTTTACCGCCCCAAGCGTGGCCGGACAGGCCAAGGTCATCCGCGAGGCCCATCGCAGTGCCGGCGTCAATCCCCGCTCCATCAACTACATCGAAGCCCATGGCACGGCAACGGCCTTGGGCGACCCTATTGAGATACGGGCCCTGACAGAAGCCTTCGGCGACACTAAAGGGCGGCTCAACTACTGCGCCGTCGGTTCGGTCAAGACCAACATCGGCCACCTCGACGCCGCGGCCGGCATCGCCAGTCTGATCAAAACCATCAAAGCCCTGGAACACGGTCAGATTCCGGCCACCCTTCACTTCAAAGCGCCGAATCCGGCCATCGACCTGAGAAACGGCCCGTTTTTCATTGCCGACCGCCTCATGCACTGGACCAAAGGCCCGACCCCGCGCCGGGCCGGCGTCAGTTCCTTCGGCATCGGCGGCACCAACGCCCACGTCATCCTCGAGGAAGCGCCCGTCCTCGACCAGGCGCCGTCCAACCGGCCCGATAAGCTCCTGCTGCTCTCGGCCCACACCGAAAGCGCCCTGGATCGCATGGCTGTAAAACTGGCCCGCCATTTTGAGCGCTATCCCGACACCGACCTTGACAACGCCGCCTTTACCCTGGCGGTTGGAAGGAAAAAATTCGGCGTCAGACGGGCCCTGACCTGCCGTGACATTAAAGATGCCGTGGCTCAATTGCGTTCCGACAAGTTTTTTACCACCAGCGACAGCGAAAACAGGCCGGACGTGGCCTTCATGTTCACGGGCCAAGGCTCCCAACGCCTCGGAATGGCCCGCCAGATATATCTCAACGAACCGGTTTTCAAGGAAACTTTTGACCGTTGCACGGAAATTCTCAGGCCCCATCTCAGCGCCGACCTGCGCCGGATACTCTGGAACGGCTCACAGGAAAAGGGGACCGCTTCCGACCTCACCTCCACCCGCCTGGCACAACCGGCCATTTTTGTCCTTGAATATGCCCTGGCCACCCTGTGGATGAATTGGGGGATCAAGCCTGTAGCGATGATCGGTCACAGCATCGGTGAATGGACCGCCGCCTGCCTGGCGGGGGTCTTCTCGCTGGAGGATGCCCTCGCCATGGTCGCCCTGCGCGGCAAACTCATGGACGAACAGAAGCCCGGCGGGATGCTGGCCCTTCCACTTTCACAGACCGACACCCTCCACCTGCTAAAGGACGGCCTCAATCTGGCGGCGGTCAACGCCCGCAATCAATGCGTCGTTTCCGGCCCCCTCCCGCAGATCGACAAACTGGAAAAAGAACTGCGGGCCGCGGGCAGGCATGTGCGGAAGCTCGACACTTCCCACGCCTTCCATTCCCACATGATGGAGCCGGCCATGGCGCCTTTTGCCGCAGCCCTGGAAAAGGTGGAAATGCGGACACCGACTATCCCCTTCGTTTCAAACCTGACAGGGGTCTGGATTCTCGACGAGCAGGCCACCTCGCCGGAGTACTGGGTCAAACACATCCGCAAACCGGTCTATTTCTATCAGGGGATGGGCACCCTGCTTCAGACGCCGCACACCAGCCTCCTCGAAGTCGGTCCCGACGCGGTACTTTCCCACCTGGCCGCCCGCCACCCGTCGCGCAAAAGCCATGTTCCGGTAATCAGCAGCCTCCAGGGAGGCAAAGGCGTGGACGACCAGCGCTCCCTGCTCGAAGCCGCCGGCGCCTTGTGGATGGTCGGTGCCTCCATCGACTGGAATGCCTATTACGCTCACCAGAAACGGCGCCGCATCGCTCTGCCCACCTACCCCTTCGAGCACAAACGCTGCTGGATCGAAGCGCCCGGCCCGGCAGGCGCCCGAACCGAAACAAGGATACCCGCAGAGACCCGGGCCCCCCAAGCTTCATTCTTGGAGGCCGTGGAAGAAGCAAAAGCCGGTGTTGCTTCGGTCAGCCGCACCGAGGCGCTGGTCATCCGCCTCATGACCGAGGTCCTCGGCGTCGAGGCGATCAAGCTGAACGACGATTTCTTCCAGCTTGGCGGCGACTCACTGACCGCCGTCCAGCTTGCCACCAAGTTGGAAAAAGCCCTGGGCATCGCCCTGCCGCGCAACCTCCTCATGGAGGGTCCGACACCGGCCCGTCTGGCCCTGCTGATTGACAGTCATCGGCCCGCAGCCGCGAAAAAGGATGCGCCGCCAACCGCAGAAGGCATTCTCCGCTTTGCCGAGGGCAATCCGGGCTGGCCCCCCGTTTTCCTGATTCCGGCCATCGGCGGTGGCGCTTTCATTTATCGCGAGTTGGTCGCTGCCCTCAATATTCCCAACCCCATCTACGCCCTGGAAGCCCCCGGCCTCTGGAATGGCCGCCCGCCTCTGGAAAGCGTCGAGGCATTGGCCGATCACTTCCTGGCCACCATCAGAATTATTCAAACCTCAGGGGAATTTCACCTGGTCGGCAGCTCTTTCGGCGGCATGGTGGCTTATGAAATGGCCAGACACCAAATTGAAAACGGCGCCCCGCCACTCGGGACTATCCTCATTGACTCCCCCGGGCCGGGTCACCTGCCCCGGCCTTTCAAAAGCGACGAGGAGATACTGGCCTATCTTCTGGCCGGTGATGAACCGGGCAGGGCCTTTGAAAAGAGCCTGAAGGAACTGGATAAACTGCCGGAGGAAAAACGCCTGGCCTGGGCGGCGGAAAAACTGGGGGGAAGATCAACAGGCCAGGAGGGCCTCAGCCTCGAGGAAATGTCCAATATCATTGCGGTCTACAAAGCCAACATCAAAGCCATGTTCGCCTACGCACCGCAGCCCCTGGCAGGGAAACTCGTCTTCTTCAAAGCAGTGGAAAGCGACTGTTTCATGGCCAAACATCCGGAGATGGCCTGGGTGCCCCTGGCCGAGGGGGGCATGGAAATCATTCCCACCCCCGGCAACCATGCCAATATGCTCTCCCGGCCGCAGGCCGAAAAACTGGCGGCCGCCATCGGCAAACGCTGCTCGTCACGCCTCAATGGCAATGCCCCTTCGGCCAAGGATTAAGTAAGCTTGGAAGTGCGAAAAGTCCGTGGTCGCAGAAAATTTTTCAGGGATAAGCCGGGGCAGGCACATGCAATAAAAACGGCCCGTTTTCCATGGGGAAACGGGCCGTTCCGGCGACAGAGGCCGGCGCTTCCGGCAAGCCATTTACAATCTGAAACAAGCCGTCAGGAAGGCACGCACAAGAGCAGTCCCTTCAAATACAGGCTTTCAGGTACGGACAGCCTGATGGGGTGATCGGCGCTCTGGCCCAGCCATCCCAGAACCTGCGCATCGCGGCCGGCGTCAATGGCGGCATCCGCGACAATTTTCTGGAACAGCTCCATCTTCATCAGCCCTGAACAGGAAAAGGTAAACAGCAGGCCGCCGGGACGCAGCAGCCTGAAGGCCAGAAGGTTGATATCCTTGTAGCCGCGGCAGGCCCGCGCCAGGTGGGCCTGGGACTCGGCAAACTTGGGCGGATCGAGGATGATAACGTCAAACAGCCGGCCTTCCCGTTCGTAGCGCCGCAACAATTTGAAAACATCGGCCTTCACATTGGTACAGCGATCCTTTCCGAAGCCATTCAGCTCCAGATTTTTTTCAATCATTTCGACCAGGCCGGCGCTGTCCTCCACATTGGTGACATGGCCGGCACCACCTTTCACGGCAGCCAGCCCGAACCCGCCCGTATAGGCGAAACAGTTGAGCACTTCCTTGCCGTTCGCATGGGACCGCACCAGCCGGCGGTTATCCCGCTGGTCAAGGTAGAAGCCGGTCTTATGGCCATGGTGAATATCGACAAAAAATCTGATACCCCCTTCTTCTATTTCAATCAAGGGCGGCGGGGCTTGGCCCGAAATTAATCCCCGGACTTGCTCCAAACCCTCCTTCTGACGGACATCGACATCGGAACGCTCATAGATGTTTTCAACCCCGGTCAGGGCTCGCAACTGCTCGACAACGGCGGCTTTCCAGTGCTCCGCGCCGGCACTCAAAAACTGGCAGACCAGGAAGTCGGCGTAGCGGTCCACGATCAGACCCGGAAGCCCGTCCGCTTCGGCCGATAACAGCCGGAAGGCGTTGGTCTGCTCGGGGATCTGAAATGATTCCCGCAGGTGGATGGACGCCCGGATGCGCTCCTGGAAAAAGCCGGCATCAACAGCTTCTTTCCCGTCAAAGGTCCAGATGCGGACCCTGATTTGCGAAGCCGGTGAATAGGCGCCTCGGCCCAGAAACCGCCCCTCGTCCGAAAAAACCTCCACCGTTTCGCCCGGCTTGAGGGCACCCTCCGTCCCTTTGACGGCCCCCGAGAACACCCACGGATGATAGCGCAGCAGCGAGCGTTCGCGCCCTTTTTTCAATATCACTTTATTCACGTCCAACCTGCATATCTATTTGGGAAAAAACATATGCTTTTCGGAGGCACCGGCTGAAAGCCCTACTCTCCCAACCACGCCAGAGCTTTCTCCATCTCACGAAACACCTTGATGCGGATAACCACATCGGCAGTGGTCATATTTTCCCACGACCTGGCTATGCCGAAATCGATTTCCCTGTTCATGACCAAAGCAATTTTGCCATTGCCGAGAATCGGTGAGATGGATTTGAAATAGTGTGAAACTTCTTCGATGCCGGCCAGCTGAATTTGGTCAATCCTTAAACCTCGATGATCGAGAAGAATGTTTTTACCGGCCTGCCATTCGGGATGGGAGACAATGTCGTCAAGGAAAGCGATAATTCCTTTTGCATCACCATCACCCCCGGTGATGACAGTGAACAAAGATACATCTGCGCTGATTTCCAGTCTGTGCTTCATCTGTCGTGATCCCCAACCGCAAAAGGGTGAATCCGGCGGCGGTTGTTGGTCTTTTTGCTGGAGAGGGCCTTTCCCTAAGCCTATTATATTCGCCGGACAACATAGTCGAGAGGGCGCTTGCTCGGCCCGGAACATTCCTTGAGGGCATGGCCGATGGGGATGACCGCCATAAACTCGCCGCCCGGCTCACCCAGGAAGGTAAGGACCTCCCGTTTGATGAGAAAAAGAACACCGAGCCAGACCGATGCCAGACCGAGAGAGGTTGCCGCCAGCAGCAGGTTCTCAACCGCTGCGGCCGAGCTCTGAATCTCCATGGTGCGGAAGAAATCGAAAGCGACCTCTTTTTCCACTTTGAATAATTCCGTCCCGTGTTCGATCAGGTCCCCTGTGTTGGCCACGGCAATGGTGACCGGTGCGCCGGCAATACTCCTGGCAGCCATGCGCAAAAGGGAAGACGACGGCTTCGGGTAATCACGCGACTTTTCCACCACCAGTTCGGAGAGCTCAAAACGTTTGTCGCCCTGGACGACGATAAAACGCCAGGACTGCTGGTTGTGAGCGGACGGCGCCTGATTGGCCGCTTCGAGAATCGTTTTAATTGCCTCTTCCGACACCGGCTCATCAGAAAACTGCCGGATGCTGTGACGCCTTTGGATAGTTTTAAGAGTTGGGTTTGAAAGAGGGTCTTTCTTTTTCATGATTTGAATTTTTCCTCATGGGGCCTATCGGATATGGGAAACGAAATCAAGGGCAAATTCCCACCAAGGTGAGAGAAAACAGCAGGACAATTCGTCAAAACAACCTAAGCCTCGGGCTCGTTTGTTTCCGGCTCAACTCCTGTTATGGCCTTATAAATCCGCGAGGCAACCGGCGGGCAGCCGGGCACGAATTTCCCCTTGCCTTTATGTTCATGGGTGCAGTTGCCGATCAGGATGGTGCCCTCGGGAAAGTCTTTGATGTCTTTGCCGATGGCCAGGTGAAGTTTGCCGTCGGGGAAAACATAATCTCCCAGTTCGTCGGCGAAACGCTTCAGAAAGAGCAGAGTGGTGGAAAGGCAGGCGCTGCAGGAGTTGTCGTCGTGAACGACGATGTTGGGGAATTCGATATCGAGCTTATCGGGCGACCGCTTATAGGGGCAGGCATATTTCAGGTAATCGGCGGGCTCCACCAAGACCTGGTCGAGGGAAACAATTCCCCGCTCCCTGACAAGTTTCAGGTGGATAACCTCATCAAGAGAGAAACCCATGAGTTCGAGAGCCGTTTTGTCGGCTGCCAGCGGATTGAACGAGGCAACGGCAAAATCCGAACGGATCGCATCGCCCGAGCTTGGTCCCAAACCTTCCATGCCCGTAAACCCGTCGACCACCGTCAGGTCCGGCAGCAGCATGCCCGCCAGATCGGAAATGGCGCTGTCCAGGGTTTTTTCAGGATAAGTTTTGTTTTCACGGTATTCGAGCTGATGGAGACGGACTTTTTCGTTGTGCCAGAGACAGCCCTTCATGTTTTTGATGCCCAGGGTGACCTGGGTGTGCATGTGCGACTTGGCCACCGGCACGGAAATGATGCAATCGAAATCGAAAATATCCGCGCAGAACCTGAGCGTATCGAGAACCCTTCCGTCCTTCACCGGCTTCTTGACCGGTTTGCGTTTATCCATATCGATCAAAGGGATACCCCTTTTATGGGCGACAGCGGCAATACCCGTCGACTCGAAGGCCTCCAGGGTATTGACCCCCAGGATAGGACTTTCACCTATTGCAACATAGGAGGGGGCTTCCGCCAAAACGGTATCGATCACTGCAGCAACCGCCTCGGGATGTGTCGTAATGCCCTTCCCGCCGGTGACATGGCGGCCGGCATTGGGTTTTATCAGCACCCGCTTGCCCTTTAAAACCGACAGGTCAAGGCGTTTCAAAACATCGATAATATTTTGATAAGGGCCTTTTCCAAAGGCCACGGAAACTAAATTTTTATTCATGGCAGAGGAATATAGAACTTCAGATTTTAAAGGTTATTGGTGTGGGCGACAGTGCGAATAACGAGGTGGCAGGAGATCGTCTTTTCGGGTTAGTGTACTTTTGTAAGGCAGCAGGTCACCCCTGTCAATATAAAATCCTTCATGACAAGGAAATTTTCATAGGAATTTCGGCTCCTTGTGAACCGCTCGCGGCAATCCGGCCAAAGGCAGGGGCAAGTTGTCGGACAGAAATCCAGAACCGTTAATCTCCCATTTCTTAGAGCCCCTTGGCGACATAATCCAGCGGTTTCTTATTTGGACCGGCCGCTTCCTTCAGCGCATAGCCGATAGGGATAACCGCCATAAACTCCCCGCTTGGCTCCCCCATGAAGGCGAGCACATCCTTCTTGATAAGAAAAAGGACCCCCAGCCAGACCGATGCAAGGCCGAGAGAGGTGGCAGCCAGAAGCAGGTTCTCAACCGCCGCTGCCGAACTCTGGACCTCCATGATGCGGAAAAAATCGAAGGCCATTTCCCTGTCCACTTTGAACAGCTCCGACTCATGTTCGGTCAGCTCCCCGCTATTGGCCACGGCAATCGTGACCGGCGCGCTGGCAATGATCCTGGCGGCCATTTTCAGATGAAAGGACGACGGTTTGGGAAAAGCCCGCGATTTTTCAACCACCAGTTCGGAGAGCTCCAGGCGCTTGTCCCCCTGTACCACCACGAATCGCCAGGCCTGTTGGTTATGCGCCGATGGTGCCCGGTTGGCGGCGTCGAGAATCGTCCTGATAGCCGCTTCGGACACCGGTTTATCGGTGAACTGGCGGACGCTGTGGCGCAATCGAATGGTTTCGAGGGTTGGGTTCGTAAACGATACTTCTGCGGTCATTGTCTTTACGGTTTCCCCTTGGCAACGCCGGGCTTACCCGTGTCGAGCAACCAGGCTATCGGGTTCAGACGGTTTTCGACGTTATCACTTTAATGCCCAAAATGATCATGGCGCCGCCCATGACCCGTTCGGCATAGTGTCCGAACTTCCTGAAACGTTTTGTAACGGGAGGTGCGGAAAGAATCGTCGCCACAAAGGAGAACCAGGCCAACTGGAGGAACATGATCCACAGACCGTAGATGATGATCAGATGGAGAGGCATGTTCGGCGACAGAACAACCGTGAACAGGGCAACAAAATAGACGGGTGCTTTCGGGTTCAGCGCGTTACACAGGAAACCCGTCCCGATTGTTTTGAGAGAAGAGTCTGTTTTTATTTCGACCGGGGCGATTTCATGAAGGTTTTTGGGTCTCGACCGGACTCCTTTGACCCCCAGGAAAATCAGATAGCTCCCGCCGAGCATTTTGATGACCAGAAGCGTGGTCATCGAATTGGCAATGACAGCCGCCAGCCCTAAAGCCGAATAGGCGATGTGGACGGACAAACCCAGGGCAATCCCGACGCTGCATAACAGACCGGCTTTCTTGCCGTTGGATAAGGTCTGTTGGGTGACCATTAAAAAGTCCGGGCCGGGCGCAGCGGCAGCGAGCAGATGAACAACCGTAATTAATAAAAGTCCGTGTGCGAATTCCAAGGGGTTTCTCCTGAGCTTCCCTCATCCAAGGTTAAAAATTTTATGTCCGGATAACCACAAAAATAAGGTGTTGAAGAAAATCTGACAACCAATATTAGAAGGTAAACCTAATGATGTCCAACCAAAAAGCAAGCACATGAAAAGTGACATATAATATCACCCAGCACACGGTAAAAAGCCGATGAGAAGCTACAAATCAAGACCGGGAAAGTCCCGGGGTGCAAATTTTAGAGCTGGAGAATTATTTGCATAAAATCCGTTTAATATTTTTTTAATTAGACTGGAAAGGCTGGGCACAAACCGCGAAGAGCGAAACTCCTCGTGAGGGCGGATGAAAGGAGTCATCATGAACAGGGCGTTTTTCGGGCTGTTTTTTTTATTGTCAGGATTTGTGGTGACAGCTTCAACGTCCTTTGGGGAATTCACCATCCCGGATGACGCCTATCATATGAATGAACTTGAAAACGCTTTGCAGGAGGCAAAAGAGGATAATTGGGCGCTGACTTTTCTGCTGACCTCGGAGGAGACTACCTGCCCCGTTGCCAGCAAGGCTTCCCGGGAGGCGATCAGGATCCTCAATGAAAGAAGCATCATTGTTTACGTCAATGCTGCCAAAGATGAACTTTCCCTCTGCCCGGATATCGTGGGCAGGGCTTTTGCGTCCAGGGAGGCCGGAAGATTCCTTCCTATCGCCGTCATAGTAAACTCCGACGGTGACAGAGTCATCGACATTGTCCCCTTTATCAGTTCAGGGGATGCCTATCTGAAACGCCTCCGGGAAGCCGATCGGAAAATCGCCGATCCGCCATTTATTGATCGCATCAGAGATTTGCTCTGACAGGCTGTCAGACAACCTGCTCCATGGCCCAGATACCGCATGGGCAGATCCCTTCGCAGATACCACAGCCGATGCAGTATTTTTCATCAGCCACGTATTCAAAAGCGCCGTCTTCCTTCTCTTCCCGCGTGATGGCGCCCTCGGGGCAGGCCTCCAGGCACATACCACAGTCCCGGCAGGTGCCGCAGGAAAGGCAGCGGTTGGTCTCCAGTTCAACAACATCCTCGACCTTGAAATGACCACGTTTGAGAGGACGGTAATATTCCTTACGAAGACAACTCTGAGGGATCATTTCCCGCTTTGGCCTGGGAACCAGTTCGACACCGTTAAGCATGTCGTCAATGTATTCGGCCACATCCCGGCCGGTGCCGATGGCATGGGTCAGCAGTCCCGGCTCGGTGGTATCGCCCACGGCAAACACGCCGGGCGCTCCCAGCAACTGCCGGCACTCATCAATGGCGGCCATGCCGCGATCATCCAGCCAGTTGCGCGGGACATAGGAAAGATCGGGCCGCTCGCCCACGGCAAAAAGGATGTCATCGGCCTCGATAAAACGGCCGTCCTTGGCATAAATCCCCCGCTCGTCGGCCTTTTCGGTCATAAACGGCCATTCGATCCTCCCGCCCAGCTCCTGGAAATGGGCAATCTCGTGCTGATAAGCGGCAGGACGCTGAATATCGATAGCCGTCACCTGTTCGGCGCCCATGGCAAAAGCGCCGAGCCCCACGTCCATGCCGGCGTTACCGGCCCCGATCACGACAACCTTTTTCCCCACCGAAGGCCGTTCCCCACGATTGATAGCCTTGAGAAAGGTGAGCCCCTGGCGGACCCGCTCGTGACCTTTAAAAGGAATGACGACCGGGTTGTGGGCGCCGGAAGCGATGACCACCGCATCATAATCGGCACGCAGGGATTTGAAAAGCTTCTCATCGACCAGCGTGGAGGTTTGAAGCTCAATTCCGACTTCCTTGACCCTCTCGATCTCACGCTCCAAGACCTGACGCGGGAGGCGCTCCTCGGGGATCACTTGGCGCAGTTTCCCACCGACCTCCTCGTCGGCTTCATAGACCGTCACCTCATGCCCTTTGAAACGCAACTGCCAGGCAGCGCTCAACCCGCCGGGCCCCCCGCCGATGACTGCAACCTTTTTTCCGGAAGATGGAGGAGGCTGAGGCGGTGAGATCTGCAGGGAAAGCCGCCCAAGGTCTTTCATAAAAACCGGATGGTCGAGAAAAGCGCGGGTACAGGCATCCATACACAAGTTGGGACAGACTTCCCCACAAACGCTGCCCGGAAACGGCGAATAACGCAGGACCAATTCCAGAGCCTCTTCCAGCTTCCCCTGGCGAAGGAGGTTGATCCTCTGCTGGGTCGGAATGGATGAAGGACAGGAAGCTTCGCAGGGGGCGCTGTAACGCCGGTCCTGCCAGTGCGGGATCTTGAGGCGATGCTCGCCGGTGTTGACAAGACCGGCGGTAAAACTGTAATCGTCTTCCACGACGTCGGCAAAAATGCCCCCCGGGACCCACTTCCGCTCCAGAAACTCATGCAGGGTAATGCGACTCTGGGCTTTTCTCTCCTCGTAGGTCTTGGCAACGATTTTCTGCCACTGGGACCAGTCGGTAAAAGTACCGAGAAGCTTTTCCTTGCCGATCTTTTTGAGAAAAACCGGGAGGTTCTCCTCAAGGAACTTCCGATCAGCGCCATCGAGGCCGCCCAGCCAGACATGATTGGAAAGACCAAGCACCGGACCACGCACATAAATGGTGCCGCCGACCATGCCGACGCAACTGCGATCACCAAGAACCGATTCGAACCCCTCCGAATCATAACCACAGACCACCGCGATGCCGCCGCCCATGAACTCAAAGGAAAAGGAGCCGGTATTTTTCAGAATCCAGAATTCCGGCGGTTCGTAAGCGGGGTCGTGTTTCATGAGGGAGCCGGAACGGGTTCCCACCCGGCCTGCCACGTAGATTTTACCCGCCGCCGAACAGTGGGCCGTGGTATCGCCGCCGTCGCCCTTGATGACCAGGGACGCCCCGGCATTGAGCCAGCCGGCGTCGGCCGGCACCGAACCTTCGACGATGATTTCCGTTCCATCCAGACCGAAAGACCCGACCCGCTGACCGGGGTTCTTGATCCGGAAGCGCAAAGGGCTGCCATCCGCTGTCCAGAGGGGTCCGCCGATATCGTGCTGACCGGAGGAGATCACCTCGAAATCGGTTTCGCCCCCCTCAAGCGCGGCATAAATTTTTTGCAGCAGCTTCTGAGTGGAAATCCTTCTATTATTTTCAAATCCGACAATTGTCGTCGCCATTTCAATTCTCCTTAACAGACGTACTGAATCTTAAGTCTGTCGGCAATCGCCTTATCCGTAGCCACCAGGGCATCCGAACGCCCGACGGGGAGGGACGAGTTGCCGATGGGCGCCAACAGCTTTTTGAATTCCTTGTCCATTGCCAGAAAGTAATTGACGATATTCTGGGCCACGATTTCAGGGTTGAGGCGATGGACAAGAGGCGCTTCCTGGGTCGTGATGCCGACCGGGCAGAGACCCGTGTTGCAGGCGTTGCAGCGGCCCATGTCGTTGCCGACGCAACCGGCCATCTGAAGCACAAGTTTGCCGGCAAAAACCCCGTTGGCACCGAGACAGATCATCTTGAAGGCATCAGCCGCGAGGTCACCGGTTTTCCCCAATCCACCCCCGGCCCAGAGGGGAATCTGTCCCTGCCGCCCCTGGGACACGGCGGCCAGGTAACAATCGCGCAGCTTGCTGACAATCGGGTGGCCGGTATGGTCCAGGGAGACCTGGTGCGCCGCGCCGGTGCCGCCGTCAATACCGTCCAGAAAAAAGCCGCCGACAATATTGTAAGGGTCGCGAACCAGGTTGTTGAAGACCGAAACCGAGGTCGCGCTGGCCGCCACCTTGATGGCCACAGGAACCCGGAATTTGAAAGCCGCATTGAAGGAGAGGAACATCTTCTGGACGCTCTCCTCTATGGAGTAGAGGCCCTGATGGTTGGGAGGCGACAGCAGGTCGGCCTTGGGCACACCGCGAATCGCCTGGATATGCTCCGCCACCTTCTGGGCGAGGAGGAGGCCGCCGTCACCCGGCTTGGCGCCCTGGCCGATCTTTATAAGGACCCCGGCCGGATCCTCGGTCATGTGCGGCATGGTTTTGATAATACGGTTCCAACCGAAATGCCCGGAAGCGATCTGGAGGATGAGATATTTCAGATAGCGGCTTTTCAGCAACCGCTCGGGCACTCCTCCTTCTCCCGAGCAGAGGCAGACCGGCAGGCCGCATTCCTCGTTGAGGTAGGCGACGGCCATGGCCATGGCCTCCCACATACGCCAGGAAAGAGCGCCGATCGACATATCGCCGATAATGACGGGATAGATCCAGCGCACCGGAGGGGTCTGTTCGGTCTTTTCCAGCTTACCGTCCGGGCCGATTTTAAACGGAAGTTGCTTGGGGGGAAGAATCCGACCGAAAGGCGCCAGAATATCGAAGGTATGGCGCGAAGCATCGAGGCTCGGGTCGGTCATCTGGGAGATGCGGCCGATCCCGATGCTGTCCAGGGCACGGTGGTCCCCTTCCAGGTTTTTACGGCCGCCGCGTTTGATGGAATCCCCCATCAGACAACGGGAAATGACAGGAAAGCGGGTATCAGGATTGCGCACCGGACCGATGGCGTCATTGGGACAGACCTTGGCGCAAATCCCGCAACCGCGGCAGAAATTCTTGACCGAGTTCACCTGACGGATAACGGGAACCGCCGAAAACCGGGTTTTCGGATCGGGATAATCCCCCTCGGAAAAGACCATGCGGCGGCGTTCCACCTTACATTCGATGGCCCGGAAAGAACAGGCCGCGACGCAGGACCCGCACAGGGTACAGCGACTGGCGTCGTATTTGATCTGCCAGAACAGATCGTTGGTGGTTATATTTTGGGCTTTCATTGTTTCCATCGTTGAATCTCCAGATTGTTGTCCACCGAAACAATTTCCCTCTCGCCCGGATAGATATCCTTCTCCCATTTGCGCTCGGGAAGGACCTCGTTGACACCGCAGACCTCCGAAGCCAGCGCCACATAGTCATCCGTTCTCCCCACAACCACCGGTCTCAGCTTCTTGGCGTCACAGCAGGTAAAAAGGGTGCCGTCGGGAAGAACCCCGATGATGGTATTGGGGCCATTGATTTCGAGATGCGCAAGGGATTGACGGATGGCCAGCAGCTGGTCCCTGTCGTCACGCCTGGAAATTTCCTCGAAAGGAAGAGGGGTGATGACATGTTTGTAGTAATTGAGGGGCCATCCCAGCTCATGATGAACATAGTGCAGGGTATAGAGAAAGCATTGGGAATCGGACTCAAAACCGATATAGCCGCGATGAAGTTTCCGCTGGAATTCGACATTTTTCAGATAAAAGGTATTTTCGCCGTTGGCAAGTGCGGTATAACCCTGAAGAAAAAAAGGATGAGCTGCATAGCGGACGATGTCGTAATTGGTATTCTGGCGGCATTGCGCCGTAATGATCCGGGCGGTAAAATTCTTATCCGGTTCCCAGAGATTGAAATAGGTTGCGATATCCTGAGGATTGCCGATTTCCTTGAGGGTCAGGACATCCGGCCAGAAAGAATAGACAAAACCTTTTTCCCCCTCTTCAAGGGCTTTTCGCAGAGTCAGGCGCATATCAACAAGGAGTTCCCCTTTCTCCTTTGAGGAAGCCTTCTGATATTCCTTGGGGTACATGAAAGTCTCAAAGACATAATTCGGCATGGTGTTGATGTCAAGACCCGGCTGTTTATTGGTTTTGGGCTCCCAGTGCAAAAGACGCTGAAAACCGGCAGCGTGCAGCATATCTTCCGCAATCTTGAGCCCTTCATCCGTACAGGCCAGGGACAGGGTCGGATAATCCTTGAATCCCTTGAAAATTCCGCCAAGATCCTGCATGACCATGGCGAAACCGGAATTATCATGCCCTTTCTGCATCGATTGCATCAGCAGAAACATCCGGCACGGATGAAAATATTCTTTGCTTTTTATAGCTCCAATGCGGCACATAACCGAAAGCCTCCTCACTCATTTTCTCCGGCATAAAGCCTGGAAAGGACCTTTCCAATAGCACATTATCATGTAAAAAGGCAAATAATATGGCCTTTTCAGCTAATGGAAAGGTTCAATCTTTTGCAGCAGAACAAAAATTCCTGATCTGTTTGGCCGAAAGATATCCCCGTATTCCTTTCTCTCCGGAAATGCTCTCCCTTCTCAGGCTATCACCATTTAACCCGAGAAAAAAAGTGTTTGTAACCGTTCGGGAACCTGAAGCCGGGGCACCTCTATAGAGGATGTCCGATGCCGGCCTGGCGACCGCGAGTGCATTCATGCGGCCCGGGGGATATATTGTTGGGACTCGTCAATCCACAAGGCGAACCTTTTCAAGTCGTTGCCTTCAACCCAGAAAAAGGGCGCCAAAAAAAACAGCGCCCTTCCCCGCAAAGCAATAAGAGTTTTTATTATAACCCCGAAAGCATCAGCCTGTCAAAACCCGATTTTGACCGTCCGCCCTACCCGCTGATTCCTGGGGGAGGGACCGGACCCTGGGATGGTGCCGAGCCGGTTAATTATCAGAAGAGGTTATATCCGGACTCTGAATGAGCACTCTGATCAAGCCCGACGACCTCTTCCTCCTCGCTGACACGCAGCCCCATGGTCGCCTTCAAGACCACCAAAAGGACAACGGTCACCACTACGGCGTAGACACCGGCCGCCGCTACCCCTACAAACTGGACCCAGAGCTGATGAAAATTACCCATAACCGCACCGCTTGCGCCAACGGTTGCAAAAACCCCGGTAGCCAGGGCACCGAAGGTGCCGCCGATGCCATGAACGCCAAAAGCATCAAGAGAATCATCGTAACCGAACTTATGCTTCATCATTACCCCGGCGTAGCATACCACGCCGGCAAGGAGGCCCATGACCAGAGCCCAGAACGGAGTGACAAAACCGGCTGCCGGGGTGATGACAACCAAGCCCGCCACGACACCGGAGGCGGCGCCCAGGGCGCTCGGTTTTCCTGCCTTCACCCACTCAGCCAGCATCCAGCTAAGCGCCGCGGCGGCAGCTGCGGTCTGAGTAGCGGCAAAGGCCAATCCTGCACCGCTACCCGAGGAAAGAGCGCTGCCTGCATTGAATCCGAACCAACCGAACCACAGCAGACCGGCCCCCAGGAGAGTCATTGAGAGATTGTGAGGTGCCATCCGTTCACGCGGATACCCTATCCGCTTCCCCAGAAACAAGGCCACAACGAGGGCGGAGATACCGGATGACAAATGGACCACAGTGCCGCCAGCAAAATCAAGGGCGCCCATTTCCAAAAGCCAGCCGCCCTCACCCCAGACCCAGTGGCAAATCGGATCGTAAACCAGGGTAGCCCAGAGCAGGATGAAAACACAATAAGTCGAAAATTTCATCCGCTCGGCGACGGCTCCAGAAATCAATGCAGGGGTGATAATCGCGAACATGCCCTGGAACATGACAAAAACCAGTGTCGGAATCGTGCCCGTGAGGCTTTCGGGAGTTATCCCGTTGAGAAACAGATGGTCGAGGCCACCGATAAAAGAGCCCGCTCCACCGAAAGCCAGGGTGTAGCCTATAACCACCCACTGAACGCCGATAATGGCCATGGCCGCGAAAGTGTGCATACAAGAGGAAAGTACGTTTTTCGAACGGACCATGCCCGCGTAAAAGAAAGCCAGGCCCGGGAACATGACAAAGACCAGGGCCGTACTGACGAGCATCCAGGCTGTGTCACCGGGGTTGGCCGTGGCCGCCTCCTCGGCGAAAGCCAGGGCCGGCAGAAACATCATGACTGCAGGTAGTGCCAACAAAAGTTTAAATCTGGGGGTTTCCCTCATATCCACACCTCCATCTAGAGTTTTTAGATTGGGAAACCACAAAGCAATTAACTTGCCACTTAAAAAGCTTAACAAATTCAATATATTATTTATTTTCAGAAGAAGCTTGAGCAGGAATAGTGATTATTATTTAGGCAGAGTTGCCCACGAAAAGTGCAGGAAAAGATTTTCCCCTTCAGAAAAACGAAAAATCATTCGAATTCCTGACGGGATTGAAAAGCAAGCGTGATTTTTTGTTAACCTGCCGAACTTTTGACGAATTTTCGGGCAAAAAATGAAAAAAAAGAAGCCGTTCACCATAAGGGGAACGGCTTCTCTATCGGGTAATCAAATCCGACCGCTCAAAATTCTCAGACAGTCTCCATCCAGCCGTGACTGTCGGGGAGTTTGCCGTACTGAATGCCGGTCAGGGTGTTGTAGAGCCGGGTCGTCAATTCACCCATCTCCCCGTTGCCGAGATTCTCGGTGCGATCCTTGTAGGTGAACTGCCCTACTGGAGAGACAACACAGGCGGTACCGGTTCCAAAGGCCTCCTTGAGGCGGCCGTTGGCAGCCCCATCCATAATCTCATCCACGGTCAGGGGGTGTTCCTCGACTTCAAGACCCATCTCACGAACCAGGGTCAGGATAGAACGCCGGGTAATACCATCGAGGATGGTCCCTCGCAACGGCGAGGTATAGACCTTGTCATCATAAACAAAACACATGTTCATGCTCCCGACCTCCTCGACATACTTCCGATGGATGGCGTCGAGCCAGAGGACCTGGTCATAACCCTGTTGAACAGCCTGGGCGGAAGCATAGAGGCTGGCAGCATAATTGCCGCCCGTTTTGCAATCTCCCGTTCCGCCGGGCGCCGCACGGACATAGTGGTCGGATATCCAGATTTTTACAGGCTGGAGACCATTTTTATAGTAGGCACCGACGGGTGTGAGAATAATGAAGCAGAGATATTCAGAAGCCGGCTTCAACCCCAGGGCCGCTTCGCTGGCAATCATGGTCGGCCTGATATAGAGGCTGGTTCCTTCGCTGGAGGGAACCCAGTCCGATTCCATACGGATCAGCTCCTTGAGCGCATGAAGGAAAAACTCCTCGTCGACCTCCGGCATGCACATGCGCAGGGCACTGCGATTGAAGCGGTGAATGTTGTCCTTGGGCCGGAACAGGGCCACCGAACCGTCCACCTGGCGAAAGGCTTTCAAGCCCTCAAAAATCTCCTGGGCATAATGCAGAACCAGGGCCGAAGGCTCAAGGCTGAAAGGGCCGTAGGGAATAATCCTGGCGGAATGCCAGCCCTTTTTTTCCTTGTAGTTCATGACAAACATGTTGTCGGTAAAATATTTTCCAAATCCTAGCAGTGCCTCTTTTTTCAGCTTGGGTTTCTTTTCCCGGGCCGGGGCCAGTTCGATTTCCATAACCTGTCACAACCTCCTTAAAACAGTTAACGATTTTCAGGAAAGAGATCATATCACAATGTTTCTGATAATGGGGGTAAAACTTTTCCCCATAAATAAGCAAATTTTTGCCTTTTTATTTAATCCGGAAATGGTTATTTTGGAAACAATGAAAAACCTGCACTGCCGATGGAGGTTTTTCGCTTTTTTTTATTTCCGGTTATTGTGAAAGCAAGCGATGAGTCCCAAAGATTTCTATCAAATCCTCGAAGTTGAAAGAACCGCCGATCCCAAGCAGCTCAAAGAAAACTACCGCAAACTGGCCCTCAAATACCACCCCGACCGCAACCGGGACAACCCCGAGGCGGCCCTCAAAATGAAGGAGATCAACGAGGCTTACGCGGTTCTCTCCGATCCCGAAAAACGCCGGGAATACGATACCATCCGCCAGGCCCACGGCGCCCGGGCTTATGAACGCTATCGCAACACCCACAGCGAGCAGGACATTTTCCGCGGATCGGACGTTTACCAGATTTTCGAGGAGATCAGCAGGGCCTTCGGCCTGCGTGGTTTTGAAGAGATCTTCAAGGAGATTTACGGCAAGGAGTATCAGACCTTCGTTTTCCGCCGCGGTAATGTGGAAGGCCAGTTCCGCTACCCTCAAGGGGGACCCGGAAGCGGAGCCCGGCCGACCTTCTTCAATAAAATGATGGGAAAGCTCATGCAGAAAGGCCTCGAAGGGGTCTTCGGGGTTGAACTCCCGGTGCCCGGCGAGGATAAAACCGAGCATCTGGCCGTTCCCGACGGCTTGGCAAGGACGGGTGGAAAAATCAAATTTTTCTGCCGGGCAAGCCGCAAAAATCTGGTGGTCACCATCCCCCGCAATATCAAAACCGGCCAGAAGATCCGCCTTAAAGGCATGGGCGGGCCGGGCAAGGGCGGCGCGCCGTCGGGCGACCTCTATCTCCAGGTCCAGGTCAGCCCGGCCTGGATATCCAAACTCAGCCACGGCGTCCGCGAGGTGTCGGGACGCCTGCGGTCGCTGCTGAAGAAATAACGCCATGACCGCAACCGACAGACCCAGCAGCCGGTCTCCGGAGAACAGACGCCCCTCACCCGTGACTGGCAGACCGCCATGCTTCTCATCCACCCACCGGTAGCCAAACCCTGCGAACCGCCGGCAGGGATTGCCAAATTGGCCGGCGCATTGCGGGCCGCCGGACAAGCCTGCACCCTGCTCGATGCCAACCTGGAGACCTTGCAATATCTCCTCTCCCGCCCCGTGGCCGCCGACGACACCTGGTCGCGGCGCGCCTGCCGCAATCTCGGGGCCAACCTGGCGGCATTCCGTTCATCTCCCCTCTACACCAACGTGGACCGCTACAAGCGCGCGGTCAGCGACCTATCCAGGGTTCTCGCTCTAGCCGGAAAGGCCCACGGCGTGGACCTGACCCTCGCCAATTATCAGGACCCGGCACTCTCGCCGCTGAAAAGCGCCGACCTCCTTCAAGCCGCCGAAAACCCGGAACTCAATATCTACTATCCGTGGTTTTCCAAGCGTCTGCCGGAACTCCTGGGGGCGGACAACCCGCCGCTGGTGGGCCTGTCCCTCAACTATCTCAGCCAGGCCCTGCCCGCCTTCGCCATGGCCGGCTTTCTGAAAAAACGCCACCCCCGCCTTCCCCTCGCCATGGGTGGCGGACTGGTCACGTCCTGGCTGCGAAAACCGGACTGGCGCAACCCTTTTACCGGCCTCGTTGACCATCTCATTGCCGGGCCGGGCGAAAAGTCCCTGCTCAACCTCCTGGGGGCTGAGGGCCAAGCCGCGGCGGAACCGCCGGATTATTCCGATTTCGCCGCCAATGCCTATCTGGCTCCCGGCTTCATCCTCCCTTACGCAGCCGCCTCGGGATGCTGGTGGAACCGCTGCTCGTTCTGCCCGGAAAAAGCCGAAGGGAACCCCTATTCGTCGATACCCACGGACATGGTGATGCGGGACCTCGACCACCTCACCACCCAAACCCGGCCGGCACTGATTCATCTCCTGGACAATGCCATCCACCCGACGCTCCTCCAGGCATTGGCCGAAAGACGGCCCCCCCTCCCCTGGTACGGCTTTGTCCGCATCACGGAACTTCTGGGCGACGTGGATTTCTGCCGGGCCCTGCAGCGCTCGGGGTGCGTCATGCTTAAACTGGGGATTGAATCGGGAGATCAGGACGTTCTGAATCGGATGGATAAAGGGATCGATCTGGCCATGGCATCCCGGGCTTTGTCTGCTTTGAGAAAAGCGGGGATAGCCACCTACGTCTATCTGCTTTTCGGCACTCCCGGCGAGTCCCTCAAAGAGGCCCGCCACACTCTCGAATTCGTGCGCCGCCATCACGAGGCCATCACATTTCTCAATCTGGCGATTTTCAACCTGCCATCTGCCGCGAAAGTGGCGTCTGCACTGTCAACCCGGGATTTTTACGAGGGGGACCTCTCTTTTTACCGGGATTTCGACCACCCTCAAGGCTGGAACCGGGGCGAGGTGCGCCGCTTCCTTGAGCAGGAGTTCAAACGCGACCCTGCCGTCACACCTATCCTTCACCGCGACCCGCCGGTTTTCACCTCCAACCATGCAGCCTTTTTGCAGCAGGGGCGCAGGTTTTTCTGAAGGGAAACTATTTTTTTGAGGTTTACATTCGATGTGGAGGGGGGAAAACACGATGGGGCTTAATTGTCGCTGCAAATGACCATGCTCACCTGCAGCAAGGAAGCGCAGCGAAATTGTTGTCTGGTGTAGCGCATTGTTGAGTGTTTTATTTGAATACCATCTAACATCCTACGACGGCTTACGGCCAAAAACGAGCATTGAAAAAGTGTCATTGAAAGATTTAACCATCGAGGCTCGAATTAACTGCGGGTAGTTTGCCAATCGTGACAAACAACCCTATTTGGGCTTGGAAACATCCAAAACGAACACATCAATTAGCCCGGTGAGTTCTTGCAGTAGCCTTGCCTCGATGCTGCTTTTTAGTTCCTGAGCACTTCCGATGCTGTGTTTTTTTCGGCCAGCAACCCTCTCGTCTGCCCCAAACCAGATTACGAGGAAAATGCCCTGTTGCTCTGCGTCTGGGTGGATGGAGTAACGTTCATGCAGTTGGGTGGAAGCGGCTGTGTATAGCTCATCATGCCACTGTCCTTTAACCTCTGTAACAAGTAATCGCCTTTTACCGCCAATCATTTTGGTCGCTGTGAAATCACTCCGTTTTGCCCCTTTTAGCTGATGCTCCGGCGTCACAGAGATACCTTGGGGCTCAAGTCTCAAATTGAGACGCTCAGAAATAATCTCAGTAGACCGTATTTCGTCAAGCCGTTCACCTTTCTCATAAAAGTGATCTGCGGAGTTGAACTCTCCACCATCAATGGCTTTCTGGAAATCTTGAAGCTCTTGAATCACGAGTTGGCGCAGACCTTCCACAGTAACCACTGCATCGCGGTCCAGTCGATTTACGATTTCCTGTGGCGTAGGCGGTTCGAAATCCCTCAGGGCCTTCTTTCTCACTTGACCGGCATGAATGCTCTTCAAGTCCTTTTGCAGGTCAGTGAAACGCGGATCGGCAAGAAGCCGATTGAGTACGGGGATAGCATCATCGGGATCATCTGAATTAATTGACCAAATCACTTCGGTCAAGAAACGGTAAGCTTTCTCTTCTTTGGGGCTATCCGATCCATAACTGCTCGGTAGGTGTACCTTGGGCCATTTGTCGATGAAGCCATCTAGAATGGCTTCTACCTTGTTTGATGTAAACTTGGGCCAAGAGAAATGATCACCATATCTCCATCGCTCAGACCGACCGTAAAGTTCAAACACAGTGTCTTTATCTGCTTTGAGCCAGTCCCAGTATATTTCAGGTGGGTCGTCGAGAAAGTACCACGCACGCACCAACCAGAATTTTCGCTTTTTTTCGAGATCTTCATTTTCAGTCAGGTCGGGCCAGCTTGACATAAACTCTTCACAACGCTCCACAATAATTTCTTTCAAGTCATTCCGATTACCATACTGAGCTGCAATTTCAAAGAGTGTATCCAGTGGGCTAAGTGCCAATTCACGAACACGCCCAAGCCATTCAATTGATAGCGTGGCGCGCAAGTGGGAAAAAATTTCTTCACTACGTAGCAACCAAAGTTCCGGATGAATACATCCCGGCTGTGCCAGTTGTGGCTCAAGATACTCTCGCAAAAAGTTCTCGGCACTGGCGCCATCAGGAAAAATTAAGCGGTCAACTTCGGTCTTTAGCGCAGCCCTCTCTTCTTCTGAAACTGCTTCGTAGCCCGAATGAATGTCAGTTCGTAGTGCTCTGAGTAAGCGTAGATCAACGCTTTCCAGGCTACCACTGGCTCGCATGGTCTCTAAGCAGGCCGCATAAAGGATTGTTTCCAAGTGTTGACATTGCGATGCACACCGTAATTCCGCCAGGGTGAGCAGCTCGGGAACGTGCGGAGCTATAAAATCGAGCCAGTTTCTGAGCGCATTCCGAACGAGTATCTTGTCGCCAACCTCATGCTCAATTTTGTCCGGATCCATTAGCACCAACCTGGAGAAGTGAACTAATGAATGCCAATGGCGGCCACCTTCGACAAGGTCCCGGTTATTTTGAACATATTTGATGTTCGCAGCACGAATTTCGTCTTGTTGCCTACGGTAACGCCCCATCTTTCGGGTATGTCTGTCACGCCACACACGATTTTCTCGTTCGAAGTGCTGCGCAGCCCTGTTAACCTTAGCCCACTCTCGCATAAATAAAGGTTTTTCCAGTGCCTGTTCACGCATGTGACGCCGTAAATAATCCGGGCCTCGCTCTCCCTCATTTCGATAGTACTGATGCCCAGCCATGAAATTCACCCACAAATCGGGGTTGTTTGTCTCAAACGCCAGGTCGACTACGAATTTGCAGTCGTTAGCTTGAAAGGAAAGTCCTGAGTGGGATTGCATATAGAATTTATCTATCTTGGTTTCCAAAATCTGGTCACGGGCAATCAACTTCCCAAACACGTGAGCAATTATGCCTTGGCGCAGATTGTCGTCTTCTTGAAGAACTTGAACTGACTTACTCTCTTTGGGCGATTTTCCCTTATGGAAGATAAGATTTCCAACCCATTGCCATATCTGTACAGGGTTAAACGGCGGGTTTGCCAAGTCAAAGAAACGGTCCAACATTGACCCGACTATCTTACTTATGCCGTTCCGACAGTCGCATTCATAAGACTTTTTTCCGCATACGCATGCTAGGTCTTTGGTCAATTCATCCAAGAGCAACACAGTAATCTCAAGGTTTAGCCCCTTGATGAATTTCTTCAGGAAGTAGCGCTCGCCTATTGTGCGCTTATATCGCGCTTCGTGACCCGGGTAAAGGTTTGCACAGACCCGAAAAAAGTATGCAAGATAATCTCGATGTAATGTTTCCGGGCCAAGCGTTTCTATGATCTCAGCCGCAATATGGAGTGAAGTGTTACTAGCTTCAGAAATAAGAATGTCCAACTCAGAGCGATGGTCATCACCGTCGATTTCGAGCAAACACCTATTCGCCAAAAAGCGAGTTTTTGTGCTTTCTGTCGGCGTTAACATGAGCTGGCCCAACTCACCTCGCAACTTCTCGATTGCTGGTGATCCTGCCAAAAGCTCAAGGATCAGATCTCGCAGGTGCCCATCATTTCCAGCCGTGAGAAGAGGTTTGATCTCCTCCACAACATCTTGGGTGAAGAATCCCGCAACGCTGAACCGGCGCCGGAAATCCCCTCTTCGAAAATAGGGGTCTTTGGCCTCTATATCTTTTAACCGATTTATGAGCAGGCGCTTTGACGAATGTTCAAGTTGAGAAGGATCACCGTTCGCTAACACTGCGTAAGGATCAAGCTCGATGGCGGATTCTTCAATTATTTTGTTGCCCAGCGCTGCCATCCAACCCAGCAGGCCCCTCAGTTCGTCTCTTATTATGGAGTTTGGGGAAATAATAGGTAGGCACTTAGATAGCGTCAGAGGGTCCGCTGGGTCTGCTATCCGCTTTGTGAGATAGCCCGCGGCACAGTATTCAGCGACGATTTTGTGAACTGGGCGATGGTGGTTCACACTATCACCCGGTTTGAAAAGACGAGTTGCGAGGATACCGTCAGCCGCAGTGTCATCATCAAATAATGACGCCAGCAATGGATACATCCGATTTTCAGTGGCTTCGCTTGTGGAGACGCCTTCAGCACCGGACAACAAGAGCTTGGTGAAAACTTCCGATGCAATATCGACTTTTTGAGTGGCTGAAAGTGCCGGATGGTTTCTCGCCAAATGGGAATTTGCTTCCTTCGCTAAACGTTCGACCGCTTGTACGAAAATTGATCTTTTGTCGGTGAAGTGCCTTTCGCTTTCGATATAAGCGTCAGTAAACAATTTCAGAAACTGGGGATTTGGGAGAAGTGCTTCCAAATCAAACCGGGCAACTTCGGCCTGGAAGGCTGCGAAGTCCTCCCTTGGGGCATGATGGTTAAAAATCGCCCGCTGCTCTTCCTCATCAAACTTGCATAGCCTGACCACCAGAGGCGGGCCGAAAAATTCATTGAATGCATTTGTCGTAGCGCTGTCCCACTCGCTGGATCGGCTCGACAAATAAACGTGGGTTGGTTTGGCCGCTTCAGCCTGGCTAAGAAGTCTATAAATGCCGGAGGCGTCAACTTTTGACAGCTCATCAAATGCGTCAATCACCAGCGGGATATTTTTTTCCTTTGCTCCCCCGTGTACGAATTTGCTCGCTGTAACGATGGTTGTCCCAAGCTGCTGGGCAAGACTGCCCATTAGCTCAGTTTTCCCACCACCGGGCTCGGCCAATACAACGACGTAATAAGAAGCGGCGAGCAACTCCGGTTCAGTGTAAGTTTTGTCATTAATTACGAGGCTACGTGGAAGGTAAAAATTTGAGTTCATATGCGTATAATTTTTTAAAAACGGAATGAACTTATTTTTTTCGGGTATGAACTAGGACACTGGTCATATTAGATTTGCGTTTCAGCGTCCGCTTTGGGTCGATTTCCAAAATTTCTAAAACACTTAACGAGTAATAATACTTTTTTCAGATAACTCCCTCAAAATTTTCCCAGAAAAGCAATCGGCTTTTTTATAGTTTTATCAACTGGACAACATCCCAAAACAGGAGTTAGCAAAAAAACCGGATATCTTCCCACTGATAAAGATTTCTTCGGAAACAGGCTCTCGGTTGGATGTTTTTAAAAAAGTGAAGGAAAAGAAACAAATAATTGGGCAACAAAAGCAGGCATATCATGCAATATCGGCATGTTATGAATTAATCTTAATGATGTCCAGAGAAAAAGCTTTTTTATGAGGGGGAGGCGCTGATTATTAGTCAGTTGAGGATTTATTTCCCTTCCGGATTTTTCACCATCCTTCCCGGCAAAGGAAAGAAAATCAAGATTTCAGCTGCCACTCCGTGGGAGTAGCAAAAAA
>ENA-OSEO01002234-OSEO01002234.1-sediment-metagenome-genome-assembly--contig:-NODE-2234-length-28579-cov-4.041506_pt1 | contig 28579 bp, 26 predicted proteins | sample MGYA00237883_ERZ534232 | MGnify/ENA metagenome assembly ERZ534232 | reverse complement strand
GTTCCGAGAAGAGGAACCTGTCCACCTCCGGTCTAATAAGTTCGGCAATCCCCTCGGTGATGATTACTATGCCGATCTCCCGGTCCGAAAGGGCCTGGTTGAAACTTTCATGGGCCTCCGCGGCGGTGCGGACAATCCGTCCCTGAACACCTACCATTCCAAAGCCCAGAACGGCATCCTCATCACCGATGATAAAGTACTTCATCCTAGAATTTACCCAGGATCATAAGGGCGGTAATGAATCCAAAGACCACAAGACCTTCTGCCAGGGCAATAAAGATAAGAGCCTGGCTTGCGATTTCCGGTTTTTCCCCTATGGCGCCCATGGCTGCGGCTCCAACATTGGCGATGGCTATTCCGGCGCCAATGGCTCCAAAACCAAAGGCAATGGCTGCGGCAATAAGGCCGAATTTTTGTATATCCGCCATCTCCTTGGTAACAACCTGGGTTCCGCTGTGGGTATCCTGGGCATAGGTCTTGTTTATGGAGACCAGTCCTGCCATTCCCATCATGGCCAGCATCACAATAATGCTTAACCTAACCCGGTTTTTGAACACTCTTTTTTGATCGTTCATTATCAATTCTCCTCTCTTTAATCTCTGCTGCGCAAAGTTATCGGCCTGTAGGCTCTGCCTGTGCCGTTAAAATACTTGGAAAAGAACTCGTAATAGTTAAGCCTTAGGGACTGTATTCCTGCGGAGAGTCCCTCCAGCCCTATTACAAGGATATTGCCGAGAATGAGAATGATGTAGGACCAGAGGGAGTATCCTCCGGGTCCTGCCATCATTTCTGCAATCTGAAAAAAGGCAATCATAAGACTTACATGGGCGATTCCCAGGCCAGCCACCCGCATGAAGGAGAGGGTGTTGGCAAGATAGCCGCTGTAGATCTCCAGCACCTCTACGATCCATTCCATAAAAAAGTCGATTATGGTAAAACCATTAATCCTTTTCCCTGAAGGTTTAGAAACCGCCTGGGAAGGGGAGCTGGAGGCATCTTCTCCAGCCGAGATATGAACCCTGTTGTGCCGGAGAAACTCCAGGGGTCCCTTCAAAGCAAGAACCAGGGTGGGAAGACCAAGGAGCCAGAAGAGAAGATTCCCCGGAGGAAGCTCCTTGTAGTTGTGCCCCACAAAATAGAAGGCTGCCCAGGTGCCGGCGCCGTAGATCCACCCCCCCAGGAGGCCTCCCTTGTCCAATACAAGGGTCAGCCAGTCTCTTTTCTTTATCAGGTTTACCCAGTTAAGGAGAAGTCCCAGGCCGATTATGGTAATCCCGAAGCGGATAGTTATGCCCAGAATGTCGTAGATATCCCGTACGAGACCGGTCATTTCTGCCCCGTGGCCTGCGATTATCCCGTGATAATTAAACCAGAGGGGAGGAAAGAGGGCCGTGCCGAAGTAGGATCCGAAGAGTATTCCTGTTACAATAGCCGCAGAACCGCAGTAGGTGATAAGCCGGAAAAGGGTATTGGACTTCCGGCGCTTCTTGGCCAAGTACTGCCCGGCCAAGCCCACCAGGGCAAGAACAAGCCCGTGACCTGCATCGCCGAACATCAGGCCAAACATCACCAGGTAGGCTGCGGCCACAAAGGGGGTGGGGTCTATGCTTCCGTATTCCGGCAAAGCATAGTTCCTGACCAACTTTTCGAAGGGTTCCAGAACCTTGGGATTCCGCATCTCCACAGGCACCGGCACCTCCGCTGCTTCCCCTTTTTTAGGAGCCATCCATTCTATGTAACAGCGGTTTTCCGAAGCCCTCTTTATCCCCTCCTCCACCTCTGCCTGTTTTTCCGCCGGCAGCCAGCCGGAGAAGAGTATGGTCCTTTCGGTTCTGGAGAAGTGAGACTGTATCTTTAGAAAAAGCTCGTTTATCCTAAGCCCGGACCAGAGATTCTGCAGTCTTGTCTCCCTGCCTTTTAGAAGTTCTGCCAGTTCCTGGTTGCACTCCTGCTGCTGTTTCCGCAGTTTTTCTATCTTACCGGTAATTTCCCGTAAGGCTTCGCCCTTGTTTCCGGGCGATTCTACCGGAAGGCTAACATCCTCCCACCCCGCCTGGGAGAGAAGGGTGTTAATCCTGCTATCATCCCGCTTCATGGTAATTAGCAGAACCGCGACCTTCAATCCCTCCTTGTCCTGGGAGGGAATAACTACGGAGGGAAAGGCCTCCAGAGATTTTTCAAGATCTGAAAACCGGGAGACCGGAACTGTTCCGGTCTGGATGGAAAGAAAGGAATAGGTAGACCGGGCGGCGGCCCCGCTTTTAAGATCCTCGAAGGCATCCACCTGCCTTCGGATCTCTTCTAGCTTGATTATCTCCTCCTGCAATACCCTTTGTCTCTCCCTTATGCCATTTATCTCTGCCGCGAGAGAATCTAGATATTTCTCCGATTCCATAAGATCTACAGGAGGAATCTCTGCAATCTCCAGGTTTGGCAGTTTAAGGGGAGGTTGGGCAAGATTGAAAAAACCTTCTGCTCTTTTTCTAAGCTCCACGGTTCTTGCCACCGTAGCAAGGGGAGCGGGGGAGCTTACCTGGGTTTTCCATCCCCGGGAAATTTCCTTTAAAGAGATGAAGTCCAGCACACTTTGCCGGAGAAGTTCCTTGGTTACCGATTCGGTATCCTTGTCCAGAACTACGGCGATTAAAAGTTTCATTGGCGCTGTGAATATCATAATACGCTCTTTATCCTTTCTTCCGGAAGATTATAGTACTTTGCATTCAGTATGGTCATTATAGTCTGCATTTCGTTTCTTTTAAGGAAAAAATAGGCTAGAACTATACCTATATTGAAGGGATAACCCCCCAGAAGTTTTTCCACCTGGGCGAGGGTGATCTGTTTGAGCACCCGCTCCATCAGGGTAAGCCTGGAGACACTGTCCGAACCTTTCCCTAAAAGGGTCTGCCATTTTGAATAATGCTTTTTTAACAGCTCGGAGAGAATCTCGGAGATTGAACCGGAGGTGTAGGAGGAGGAGATGCTGGCAAGGTCTTTGAAATTTCCGTAAGGAATAAGCAGGGGGAGAGCCTTTTCCAGGGGAAGGTTGTAGTAATTTTTAAACCGTATAAGCCAGTCGATGTTCTGCATATCTATTTCCAGTGTCGCCATGGTTTTAGCTATTTGGCGGTCCTGTTTGGGGAGCCTCTCCAGGCTTGAAAAAAGTTCCCTGTAAAAGTATTTGTCTATCTCTATCTCCAGGGAAAAGAGGCTCTTCTGCAGTTCGATCTCCCTTCCCCACTGTGCTATAAAATCACTGTATGGTGTTCCGGCGAGAGCCTTGTGCAGGGTTGGGAGATCCGCTGCAGCAATCACCTCGTCAATATCAAACCTGTGCACTATGGTTTTTCTGTATATGTAACCTGTGGCGCCCTCGAGGGTTCTCTTCCTTACGGTTTTATCAAACCAAAGCCTAAGGGCCTTCTTAAGATTGTCCCCTTCGTACCGGAGGGAGAGGGCTCTGATAAACTGAAGGACCGGTTCCTCCACAAAGCGTTGAAGTTCAGTATAAAGTTCAATCTCCCTTACATAAAGAACGTATTCTCCCATCCGCAGATCCCCGGTCTCCACATAGGCCTTTTCCAAGGGTTCGAATTCCGTTCCCTTTAATAACTGCACAGCCTCGGGAAGGGATTTGGCTTTTAAAAGCTGGTCAATCTTTTCATCCGATGTGATCTTGCTTATTCTTGCCTTAAGTTTTGCATTCAGGAAGGCATAACGCGAGAGTGGGGAGGCCATGGAATTTAACCTTTTCTGAATTCTGCAGTTATTACCAGATCGACGATTCTTTCGGAAAGGAGATCTATTTTACTGCGGAAGGTTTCCAGAAAGGAGATCTCCGAGGACTCCTCCTGGGTTAATACCTTTTTAAGACTGGCCTCTGCCTCTTCCTTTGTTTTTTTTACAGAGTCCTGAAGTATACTGGCTGCTTCTTCCCTTGCTTCTGCAAGGAGGGAGCCCGCAGTCTCCTCTGCCTTAGCTTTAATAGCGGAAGCCTTTTTGCGGCTTTCTTCTATCTTTTTCTTTGCTCTTTCTTCCGCTTCAAGGACCTGTTCGATTATTTCCTGCATCTTTTAAACCTTTTAAGGGAATTGTACAGCTTTAAAAAGGTAGTGTACAGGGGTGGGGGAGGATTAGGAATCACCTTTTTACAAAGATTATCTCCAATTATTTTTTAAATACCTTTCAGAAGAGTGAAACCTTTTTGCGTTAATCTGGTTTATACTAATGCATAAATTCAAAAAGTATGATAAAATTGATTAAAATCAGTGAGGATGAAAAGATGATTGATTTATTGGATTCTAAGATCATAAGATTCCTTCAGCAGGATGGAAGGATGCCTTATTCCCGGATTGCTCAGGAACTGGGAGTTACAGAACCTACGGTAAGAACCAGGGTTCAGAAACTTATTAGAGAAGGATCAATTCAAATAGTGGCCATGGGGGACCCGGCAAAACTCGGTTTTAATCTAACCGGTACCATGAAAGTGGAAGTTGATTTTAGAAATCTCCAGCCTATACTCGCGGAATTAAAAAAGATGAACGAAGTATGGTATATCTCCATGCTGACCGGGCCTAAGGATCTTGAACTGCGGTTCAATGTTAAATCCATGATGGATCTGAAGGATTTTACCTTAAGGGTGAATACTCTAGAGGGGGTGATAAATACAGAAACCTCCCTGGTGTTGGGGATAGAGATGATGAAGTATGAATGGGGCACCGCTTTAGATCAGGAATCTTAGCATTCTCTTAGACTCTTTTTACAATTATCAGTATCTTTAATATTACAAATCTAACAGGAGGATTACTATGTCCAGTTGGAAGGAACAGGTTTTAGGTGTCCCGGCGGTAAGGGAACGGAGCCTTTTAAAAAATGTATATCTGTGGATGACCGCTGGTCTGGCTCTTACCGGAATTGTAGCACTCTTTATAGCCAGCCGTCCCTCTCTGGTGATGACTTTGGTCAGAAACCCGGCTCTCTTCTTCGGTCTTATTGTAGCGGAGTTTCTCCTGGTTTTCTTTCTCTCCTCCAGAATCCAAAGCCTTTCTCCCGGGGCTGCCACCCTGGGATTCGCCGTCTATGCCATACTAAACGGGATTACCCTTTCTCTGATTTTTCTTGCCTATACAGGTAGCAGTATAGCCCGGGTTTTCTTTATTACCGCAGGAGCCTTTGGAGGAATGAGCCTTTACGCTCTTACCACCAAAAAGAGCCTTGCAGGTATGGGAACCTACCTCATGATGGGCTTATGGGGAATAATTCTTGCCACAGTGGTGAATCTATTTGTCCGCAGTTCCGGGCTGGATTGGATTATCTCCTATGCAGGAGTAGCCCTTTTCCTCGGCCTCACTGCCTACGACACCCAGATAATCCAATCCTGGAATGCCCGGATGGGAAGCCAGGCGGAGGAGTCGGAGTTTATAAGGGTATCAATCCTAGGCGCTTTAAAACTCTATTTGGATTTCATCAACCTTTTCCTCTTTTTTCTTAGAATCTTCGGAAGAAGAAACTAATTTTTACGATTACAATTTAAATTCAGACGGATGCTTCCCAACAGAGCATCCGTTTTTTTTAGTGGAAAAAAGTTTGCTTTTATCTAATTTTATTGACAGCTAGGAAGGGGCAAATTATACTGTTTTAAGCAGGGAAATAACCTTTTCCTGCAAAGAAGGTTGGCATTAACGGGGGAACTTCCCCTAAATCACAAAACAGAGTTCCCCCGATTGTATTAACAAAAGGAGGACTCAAGATGTCGGGTATTAAAAAAATTATTCTCTTTCTGTTCCTTTTAAGCCTCCCCCTCTGTTGGCTGGGAGCGCAGGCCATAAATGTCTATTCCATCTGGCCGGAAAACTGGGCAAGACCCATGTTCGAGGAGTTTACCAAGGCCACAGGAATAAAGGTCAATTTTATCCGTTTCTCCTCCGGCGAAGCCCTTACCCGGGTTATTGCCGAGAAGAATAATCCAAGAATTGATGTGCTCTTTGGCGGCCCTGTGGAGACCTTCAGCGCCGGGGTAAAGGAGGGAATCTTTGAACCCTACAAACCCAAGGCCTACGATGAACTTCCTGCCCGCTTTAAGGATCCCAATGGATACTGGATCGGCATTGCCGATGATCCCCTGGTGTTCATGAGCAACAGAGCCTTTTTAAAGGAGAACAATCTGCAACCACCAGCATCCTGGAACGATCTTCTCCATCCCGCCTACAAGGGGATGATCCAGATGGCCGATGCAAGAACCTCGGGTACTGCAGTAACCCGGATCTTTTCCGTACTGGAGGTATACAGCAGGGACGAGGAAAAAACCTTCGAATACCTGAAAAAATTACGGCAGAATGTCCAGGTTTATACAAAAAGCGGAGGTGGGGGAACCCTGCCTGTGGGGCTTGGTCAGGCTGGAGCAGGAATCTTCTTTATAGTGGATGCCCTGAAAACACAACAGGAAGGCTACGATGTGGTAATCTCCTTTCCCAAGGAAGGAATAGGCACAGCGGTGGAAGCTATAGCCCTTATCAAGGGAGCCAAGAATCCGGAGCTGGGTAAAAAACTGATAGACTGGGCTACAAGCCCGGAGATGCAGAATCTCTATGCAAAATATCAGATTAATTTCGTCCCAGCCCATCCCACGGTACAGGTAGAGCCCGGTTTGGCGGCAGTGTTAAAAGATGCAAACATCTTCCCCATAGACAGCGACTTTGCCGGAGAACACAGGTCAAGGATAGTGGACCGTTGGATAAAAGAGGTTTTACCGTAAGAAATAGTAAGCACGTTCTGCAGGATGCCCGCTTTCTGCGGGCATCTGATTTTATCTCCCTCTACAACCATTCCTTTATAAAGGAGAAGAGATGCCTGAGGTAAATATAAAAGCAAGACGGGAAATGGAGCTTAACAACCTAAGAAAGGATCCGGCCTTGCTCGTCAGCGTAACAGCCATATGGGTCTTACTTGCCCTTTTTATACTGTTCCCCCTTATCCGGATGCTTTCAATTGTGTTTGTCCAGGAGGGTAGAATCACCCTGTCCGAGATATCCGCAGCCCTTTTAGGCAGAAATCAGTTAAAGGCTCTGGTAAACAGCTTGACCTTGGCCTTTCTTGTGGGGGTTTTCGGCACCTTGCTGGGATTTATCTTTGCCTTTACAGCGGTCCGCTCCAATCTGCCTAGATTCTGGGTAAGGCTTCTCGATGCCTCTATTATCCTTCCCCTTATTTCCCCCCCTTTTACAACAGCAATTGCCATGATCTTCTCCTTCGGTCGGAGGGGTTTAATTACCTATGAGCTTCTAGGCCTTAAGAATTTCAATGTCTATGGTATGCACTCCACTCTTTTTGCAGAAACCATAACCTTTTTCCCAATAGCCTACCTTACCTTAAAGGCGATTCTTGCCGGCATAGATCCGAATGTGGAGGATATGGCCTTCAGTCTTGGCAGTTCCAGAAGGAGGGTATTCAGAACCGTAACCCTTCCCCTGTCCCTGCCTGGACTTGCCAATGCCTTTCTGCTTCTCTTTGCCGCCTCCCTGGCCGATTTTGCCACCCCTCTCATCCTGGCAGGAAATAGGTTTCCTGTATTGCCTACTGAAGCATATCTGCAGATAACGGGGCTGTACGACCTTAAAGGCGGGGCGGTTCTTTCCTTTGTCCTTCTGATACCGGCGGTGGCGGTCTTTCTCCTCCAGAGATACCTGGTGGGCAGAAAATACTTTGTTACCATTACCGGTAAAGCGGGAGCGGAAAGCAGCATAAAAAGCGTAAGCAATCTTTTCCGAACCGTGCTTGTGGTTTTCTGCATCCTCTTTTCCCTGCTGATACTTTATTTCTATGTCCTGCTTTTTTATGCCTCTGTTGTCCAGGCCTTTGGAGCCAACCATACCTTTACACTTAAGCATTACAGGGTTGTATTTACCGAAGGATTAAAGTCGATAAAGGATACCCTGATTATCGCAGGAATAGGCATGCTTGCCGGCGGATTGTACGGTGTGGTGGTGGGATACCTGGTGGGTAAAAAGAGGTTCCCCACCAGGAATGCCATGGAGATTGTTTCCCTCCTGAACTACTCCCTGCCCGGTACCATAGTTGGAATTGCCTATCTGATTGCCTTTAATGATCCGCCAATAATGATCACCGGTACTGCCCTGGTAATCATTGCCTGTTATGTGATGCGCTACGGCGCCACGGGGATAAGAACAACAGTGGCAATTCTACAGCAGATAGACCCCAGTATAGAGGAGGCCTCCGCGAGCCTTGGGGCAGGTTCCATAACCACCTTTCGGCGGATAACCATTCCCCTGATTCTTCCAGCCCTCTTCAGCGGATTAGGGGTGGTTTTTATACGCTCCATGACCGCCATAAGTGCCACGATCTTTCTGGTATCCATCCGCTGGATCCTGATTACCGTAAGGATCCTGGAAAAGATGACGGAACTGGAACTTGGAGTTGCATCCGCCTTCTCTATCTTAGTGGTGGCGATTGTTGTAATTGTTACCACAGGAATCAGCCGGGCCTTAAGCCTGCTTAGAAATCCCGGGGCTCCCCGGTTAGCCAGTGTTCTTGGAGGTTGAAATGACAGCTGTGGATATTCAATTACTGGGGATTAAAAAGAGTTTCCATCACCGGGTTAAGGGGATTGTAAGGGCGGTGGATGATGTAAGCCTTACCGTGGAACCGGGGGAGCTCTTTACCCTTCTTGGACCTTCCGGCTGCGGTAAAACCACCGCTTTAAGGATAATTGCGGGTTTTGAGAACCCCGACGAAGGCAAGATTCTCATCGCCGGCAGGGATATGACAAGCCTTATGGCCAACAGCCGGAATATCGGTTTTGTGTTTCAGAACTATGCCCTTTTTCCCCATCTTACCATCCACGAGAATGTCTCCTACGGATTAAAGGTAAAGAGGTTCAGTAAGGCAGAGATAGACAAGGCTGTAACAGAGGTTTTGGAAATGGTGGGATTAAGGGGTTATGAGCACCAGTTCCCCCACCAGATCTCCGGTGGGGAGCAGCAGAGGGTGGCTTTAGCCAGGGCTGTGGTGATACAACCGAATGTCCTGCTCTTTGATGAACCCCTCTCCAACCTGGATGCAAAACTGAGAATCTATACCCGGGGGGAGATCCGGCGGCTGCAGCAGAGGCTGAAGATTACCAGCATCTATGTAACCCACGACCAGGAGGAGGCCATGGCCATCTCCGACAGGGTGGTGGTGATGAATCAGGGAAAGATTGTGCAGGCTGGCAGCGCCGAAGACCTCTACTTTACCCCGAAAACAGAATTTGTGGCCGGTTTTATCGGGAGGATGAATGCACTTCCCGGCAGTGTCCAGATTATCCAGGACAATACTGTCCGGGTTGAACTCTTTAACCACACCTACAGGATACCTCTTCTGGATCCTGAACTGGCCAGGGCAGAAAACCTAAAAGCCTTTATAAGGCCGGAATTTGTCAATCTTCACCCAGGACCCACAGAGGGAGATTTCCAGGGGATTGTTGCAGAGAGAAGCTTCCTGGGGGAAAAAACAGAATACCTGCTTCTGGCAGGGGAAACAAGACTGACCGCCGTTGCCTACCACGCCTCCTCCGGCGAGGCTTATCTGCCGGGACAAAAGATAGGGATCTCCCTGCAGGAGGAGAATATTATTCTGTTACGGAACGGAGGCAATAAATGAACCGCAGAAGGGTTTTTGTAATCATACTAGTTCTCTCCTTATTCCCCCTTTTTGTCCTTTCCCTCTATGCCGAAGGGTCAGAGGTGCATGGGGCAGACTCTATTTTTAAACATGAAGGTCTTACCCTGGTTTGGGCAACCCTGAAGGGTCAAACAGAGGAGGAGACGGTGGTTTATCTCTCCATAACTAAAACCTCGCCCTTGTCGGATAAATACTCCTTTTACAGAGTGATCGCCGTGGATCCCTTTACCGGGGATACCCTGGAGGAGACAGGACTGGAGATTCTGAAAAGGGAGAATCTTGTTTTAAGAAAACGGCTCTCCTTCTACGATTATTCCGGCCGGAGGCTTCATTTTTATTCCACCAGGGATAACTTCGAACAGGGGAAGCCGGATCTGATAATCACCTACTTTGGAGTTCCAGACACTGCTCCGGAGATCACCACCCGGGAGGGGGTTCTGGAGTATCTTGTCCAAACGACAAAAAGGGTCTCCGGGGAGTAGAGGGATTTATTCCTCCCAGACTACCCGGCCATTGAAGATTGTAAGGATAACCCGGGCTTCTCGGAGCTCCGCGCTGGGGCAGGAAAAGAGGTTACGGTCAAAGACTGCAATGTCGGCAATCTTTCCGGGAAGGAGTTCACCGGTTTCCGCTTCCCGGCCGACACCGTAAGCTCCGCCCCGGGTATAAAGGTCCAGGGCTGTACCAAGGCTCACCCTTTCTGCGGGATTTAAACCTCCGGAAGGTTCTCCGTCATCATGAATTCTGGTCACTGCTCTGTAGATGCCCAGGAGAGGATTGAGATCCACCACCGGAAAATCACTGGAATAGGCTACCGCCGCCCCGGATTTAACAAGGCTGTTGTTGAGCCACAGGTATCTCTCCCTTTCCGGGCCAACCCGATGGCGGTAATGATTATCTTTAAAGCAGGGGGCTGCGGCGAGATGTTCCGGCTGGAGAGAGGCGATAATTCCCAGGCTAGCAAACCGGGGGATATCCTGGGGGTTTATCAATTCCACATGTTCCAGGGTGTGCCGGAGACCCTTGCGGCCGTTAAGTCTTATTGCCCTTTCCAGGCAATCCAAACCCATCCGCAGGGAACCATCACCGCAGGAGTGGAGACGGACACGAAATCCCGCCAGGTGAGCCCCTTCTATCAGCTCCTCCGCCTTTTCCCGGGAGATCAGGGAAGAGCCGCAGGTGTCCGGCCTGTCCCAGTAAGGATCCAAAAAGAGGGAGGTGTAGTTTGCAGGCACCCCATCCAAAAACCCCTTAAGACCGGAAAACCGAACCAGTCCCGCGGAAAAACGGTTTTTTAATTCCCAAGCCCGGGAGAGATCCTCGGAAAGCCCATCCTCCAGGTAGATTCTAAGGAGTAATCTTTCCTCTTTCTGCAGGGAGGCATAGGTCTGTGAGTCATCCAGGGTAAAACCAGGGAGAACCATCATATCCGAGAGGGAGGTTACTCCATAGGAATGGGCCTTCCGTTGAAGGGAGAGCATAAGCTGCGACCTTCTTTCCTGCGGCAGACCGTAGGCCTGTTGAACAGCCAGGGCCATGGCCGTTTCCAGCAGCACCCCGGTAGGATTTCCCGTCTCATCCCGTACAATCCTTCCAGAGGGAGGATCCGGTGTGTGCGCAGTGATGCCGCAGATCTCCAGGGCTTTGGAGTTCAGCCAGGCGCTGTGATAATCGGAGCTTATAAGGAAAACTGGTCTGTATCTCAGCGCCCGGTCCAGGGAGTGTCTTGAAGGGAACTCTTTCCTTTGCCATTTAAGATTGTACCAGCCGTAACCGAGGATCCAGTAGTCTTCCCGGTGGGATGCTGCATGGGAGGCCACCCGTTCTGCACACTCTTCTTCAGACTTTGCATCCCCCAGAGCAGCGCTTATCTGGGCCAGGGTGCCTGCGTAGAGATGAGTGTGAAAGTCATGAAAACCTGGCACAACAAGGTTTTCTCTATAGTTAAATAGTTTTGTATCTTTCCCGCAGAGGGATTCCCAGTCGGAGCCTTCTCCCCGGGCAATAATAATCCCCCCCTTCAGGGCCAGGAAGCCGGGAAAGGCTGCCTTTATGCGGTGATCAAAGATACAATTGCTTTTAATTATTATTTCAGCCTTTTCCATGACCCTGCACCTCCAGGATCGAGGTTCCCCAGGAGGGATCCTTTGTAATCTTTGCCAGGATTTTCGGATCCTCCTGTTTAACCAATTCCGGTACACTGCCCAGCATGCCGATCCTCTCTTCCTTTATAATGACCACACCTAGTATGCCGGGGATATTTCCAACCCGCTCCAGGGCGGAATAGATATCCTGGATTTTGCTCACCAGGTTTCCCGCCAGGGTAACCGCGGCATCTGCCAGGGCGGTATCCCGGGAAAAGACGGTGGCAAGATCGCATTTCCCAAAACTGAAACTATGGCCCAAAGTGCCGGAGGAGGAGCAGATTCCCAGGGGGGTGGAGGCAGGATCAATCCGGAAGGCAAATCTGCCTGATAGGGGACTATCCCCGGCATAAACTCCGATGTACACCGGTTCCTTTGCCTTAAGGAAGATATCCCCGCCGTTTTCCACTACCACCTCGTCTATTCCCTCTGCAAGAGCCTCCTGCCCGGCAAGCTCCGCAAAGATGCCGGCCACAGCGGCCATGGGCCCAACTCCTGTTAAGAGAGAAGCCTGGTGCATCCTCTGTACTATAAGCGGGGCTCCGGGCTTCAGTTCCACCGGGATAAGGGAGGTTTTAAAAACAGGATCTCTGCGGATGTATTCATCCAGCAGGGTTCTGTTTTTGATAATTGAGAATACTGCGGGTTTATAGGCGGAAGAGGAGATTCTGAAATTTGCCTGCCTGTGCTTAAAGGATAAAAACTCCATTATTTACTCCCTCCCGGGAATACCAGCTTCAGAACAGGGAGGAACAGGCTCCAAAGGGACAGACCGTAACACAGCTAAGACACTCCACGCAGAGGGAGGGATCAAAGGTAATCTTCATGGTATTTCTGTCCGGAATCAACAAGGCGCCGGTGGGGCAGTGGGGGATGCAGTTCCCGCAGGAGGTGCAAAGCTCCTCGTCCCAGCGCAGACCGATCTCCGAATCCTTTACCTCCACCTTCTCCCGTCTTACCCAGTCAAGAGCCTTGGCTATAACCTCCTCCGGGCCTGTTAGATCCAGAAGAAGAAATCCCTCCTCCTCCGGGGTAATTTTGGCCCGGAAGATATTAACCTGAAGATCGAAATCCTTTACCAGGTGATACACTATCGGCTGTTCCACCATGGCTGCGGGAAAGGTAAAAAGCACCCTTTTTCTGTTCATTTCTTCTCCTCCCGGATTGTAAGACCCTTGCTGGTTTGTTCCCTGGGAAGCGGGGCAATCGGTCTGGAGAGGAAGAACTCGCCTTCCTGTATCTCCTCCTTAAGAAGCTGGGCGATCTCCAAGGCCTTGGTATAAGAGGAAAGGCTCCCGGTTTTTACCTCCTTCCCGAGAACTGTAACACTTCCGGATTTAAGATCCTCGTAGGAAAGATGACAGAGAACCTTTCCTGTTCTGTATTGATAGTCGTGGCTGTAATCTATCACCGCGGCATAGATATCCCGATCCCGGATAGTGGTGTATTTAAGGATCTCCTCATTCAGAATGGGAATCGGAATACCCACTCCCACGGCCAGCGAGACTCCATATCCGGGAAGGCTAACTCCCCGCACAAAGTCCGGTTTCATCTTTTTCATATCCGCCGTAAGACCCAAAGTGCCGGCTCCCTCCATGGGTACATCATTGTCTCCCCTCTGGCAGGTGGGGGAATGCTGGGTTCCCTCAGCATAAACATGACCAGGAGCTCCGGCAAGCCAGACTCGCGTGCCTATACCGATGGTTTTATATAGGGGATCATTTAAAAGAGGGGAGAGCTGGCCTGCGGAGGAGTACCCCAGGTTCTCCATGTTCGGTTTAAGCACCCCAAGGTAGGAATAGATGGTTTTATCGGAACAATTGATAGCCACATTGTAATTCTGGTAACAGTTCCTGGGATTCACCATAATTGCCTGATTCAGATCCTTGATGGTGAAATAGGTTCTAAGCTCCTTTTTCGGGTAATCGTCCGTTCCATAGGAGAGGGCAAAGAGCTGGAGCTCCTTCCCTGCCACAAGTTTTTCTATTACGTGCCCGCCGCCGAAGCGGAACTCCCCGGGATAGTAGGTGTTGGCAGGATCATTGTGCCGGAGTTCCGTGGCGCCGAGATAAACATCCACCGCAGCAATTCCGCTGTAAACCAGGACATCATCAATCCAGGCTTCGGTAATCCTCATCCTGGGCAGGGAGTGGCCGAAATTGAGGAAACATCCCGAGGAACACATAGGACCGAAGGTTGCGGTGGTAACCACGTCCACATCCCTGGCTGCCTGGGCGATTCCCTTTTTTTCCACATAATCGATAATCTCTTCCGCAGTAAGAACCACTGCCTTGCGGGCTTCGATTTTGGCATTTATCTCTTCGTAGGTTTTCATTTTACCGATGGTATAGAAACATACCCTTTAATGCAACAGGTTGCCTGACCAGATGGTCTCCGTCTCCCGGGGAGCTTAGCCAGCGAAACACCCCCGCGGACGCGGGAGAGAGCGAACCTGCTAGAAAGGTTGATCTTGCTTCTAAGAAACACCCCTGCGGACGCGGGGGAGAGAGGGTTCCCCAGCCCGGGGAGCATAGTGGTCTGTTGTCGTCGAACTTAACCACAGTGTGGCGGACTCCCCAGCTCGGGAAGCTCAATATACCGCCGGATCCATCCCCCGGGATAAACAGTGGAATCCCTCGCCTGGGGAGCAGGGTCTCTTTTTTAAGCGGAAGTTGAAGTAGGAGGTGTTCGCCTCCCCCCGGTCAGGAGTGCGCGAGCTGTAAAATTCTCTTTTTGTTTGCATTCTTTTCTGTTCTAACCTCTGATCCCCCTTTTCCTGGGAGGAATGATAAAGAAGGTAATCAAAACAAGAAGACCGAAGCCGGTATAGAGTAGCAGAAAGACCCACCAGGGAAAGTCATAAAAGATCACTGCCCTTAGAAGGCGGGCGATGAAAGAGATCTCTCTTTCCACGGTTTGGCCTGCCCTTTCCCGGAGATTGTATTCCCACTCTGTAAGCGGGCAGAGGATTCCGACAAGAGCCTCCCCGGCAACCAAGAGGACGGAGAAAAGATGAACAATTCGGAAGGTTCTTTGCCGTATCCAACCCCAGCGAAAGAGGGCGCCCAAAAGGATAAGAAGTTCACCTCCCACTGTGAAAAGGACATAACAGAAATGGAATACCACAATCAGATCCGCAAGGAATGCGTAGATCATACCTCTTTATCGGTTGTTACCGGCTTACTATCCCGGACATACCGGGCAAGCATTGACCTCGTCTTTTCCGTTACCAGAGCAGAGACGTAGATTCTGCTGTCCTGGTAGTCCTCTTTGAGGATCTTTCCGGTTTGTTTAATATGGGAGAGCAGATCGAACCTGGAACTGGGAAAATCAAAATCCGTTACCTTTTCTGCGGGGGCGGTAATCTTTTCGATGGCCTCAAGCAGGTCTGCAAGGCCTTCGCCAGTGACAGCAGAGATTTTAAGAGCCTCGGGATACCTTGTTTCGAGGATAGAGAAGAGAGTGTCCGCAGGCAGGGCATCTATCTTATTGAAAACCGTAAGGATCGGTTTTTCTTGGCATTCCAGCTCCTCCAACACCCTTCTTACCGCCAGGGCATGATCCAGGGCCTCCGGATCCGAGGCATCGATAAGATGGATAAGAAAATCGGAAAGCACCGTCTCCTCCAAAGTGGCCTTAAAGGATTCCACCAGAGTGTGGGGCAGCTTCCGGATAAAGCCCACAGTGTCGGTAAGAAGTACCTCCCTGCCTCCGGGAAGGGGAATTCGCCGGGTAGTGGGGTCGAGGGTGGCAAAGAGCCGGTCATCCGCATAGACCGATGATCCAGACAGGGCGTTCAATAGGGAGGATTTTCCGGCATTTGTATACCCAACTATGGAGCCGGTGGGAACAGGAACGCTCCGGCGCCTTTTCCTCGCTATGGCCCTCTGGGACTGGACCTGCTTAAGCTCCAGCTTGAATTTTTCAATTTTGCGTAGGATTACCCGGCGGTCCAATTCCAGCTGGGTTTCCCCCTCGCCCTTGGTTCCCCTGCGGCCTCCCCTCTGCCTGGAAAGGTGAGTCCAGGCCCTTTTAAGCCTGGGAAGACTGTACTGAAGACGGGCGAGACCCACCTGGAGCACCGCCTCTTTGGTCATGGCCCGGTCTGCAAAGATCTCCAGGATTACCTCCTGCCGGTCTATGACACAGATTCCCGAAAGGGCTTCCCAGTTCCTCTGCTGGGAGGGGGAAAGATCGTCGTCAAAGACAATGCACTCCGCCTCCAGTTCCTCCGCCATTGCCGCTATCTCCCGGGTCTTTCCCTCCCCCAGAAGATACCGCGGAGAGGACTCCTTTAGGTTGACCAGATACTCCCTTACCACCGTGAACCCGATGTTGGATAAAAGTGAGGCAAGCTCCCGGGCATACTCCCTGGTGGTGGATTCCCTTTCCTTGGGCCTGCGGATTATAACTGTAACGGCTTTCTGCATGATAAAAAAGTTTATTCCCTTTGCGGCACTTGGACAAGGGGAAGATAGGGAATAAAAAAACCGCCCCGTAGGAGGGGCGGCTTTTATTCGTTCTTTTTATTCTACTGCTGGGCCATGTAGGAGAACATATTGGCCCGGAGATTTGTGGCATCCGGCTGGGGTTGGTGGAAGTAGGTCATGGTCATACCACCTATCATGAACTTGCCCTGTCCCCAGGATTTCTCTGCCAGCACCATTTTCGAGGTGTCGGAATTATCCACAAGGATGGGGGAAAGGCCATTTCCCGTTACTTCTGCATGGGCGTAAGAATCACCTGTGTATACATAACCTACTGGAATGTAGCTCTCAAAGATGGGATGGGCACTTTCCCAGGCTATTACATTCTCTGAATGAACAAGGGAATAGATATAGGATTCAAAACCGCAGTATAGATTTCCATACACCTGGGGGCCGGCATTTATAAACAGCCGCCCACCCTCGGCAACCCAGTTTTCCATTATGGAAATATTGTTGGGAAGGAAATTTGTAAGATCTGTGTAGGAACTGTCGCTTCCATCGATGAATACAAAGAGGGTTTCCGGACTGAAGATCTCCGCTGCATTGAGGGAGTTAAAATACCGGACATTGTATCCTTCCGATCCGAAGGCTGTATCAAGAGCCTCAAAATTTGTCATAGCAGCCCAAGGTTCCCGAGTGATATTGGTAATGTAGTAGATATAGCTACGGGTGCCTGCCGGTTCTCCGTCCACCCTTAGGGCAAAGGTTCCGGCATATTGACCGCCATAAAAGTCCCGAACCTTAATCCAGATTCTTTCATTCGCTGCTGCAGTAATGTTTTGAGGATTATAGTAGCCAGTATCGACCTGTGCAAAGTAAGAAGTAGACTTGTCTTCCGTGTAAGCGGATACAATTAGATCCGCGGAGTAATTACCTGAGCCCTGATGGGAGTCATCCCACCAGATCGCATAGGTTCTTCCGGCCACGGCTTCAAAATAGTACCAGATCTCCTGGTAAGTGTTGAGATAGTCCGGTATCCATTGGTAAAACTCGGTGACTTCCTTTTCCAAAACTGGTGGTGGTTCGCTGTGGAAATAGTACATATTAAAAGATTTGTTAGCCTGAGGATCATTGTTTGTTTCAATTACAGCGATGTAGTAGGTAGCGCCTGGAATGGTATTCATGCTCAATTCAAGGGGATCGCCGAGAGGTGATTGGTCCGGGTCTGCCATGTTAATAAAGTAACCCTGGGAATCGTAGATGAGCATTATCGGCCTTGACTGGCTGCTGTAGGAGGATTCGGGGTACACCCCAAAGGTTGTGTAAGTGGATGTGGGCTGTACCGAAAACCAGATCTCGCTGCCGGGATACAAGGTGTTTGATTGGTAGTCATTATACCAGGATACCTCCAGGCTGTAGAGGCCGTAATAGTACCCTTCCTGCAGATAATTCGGCGAATAGGGGATGCAGACCAAATTTATCTGGGTGTTCTGGCCGGGAAGGATGGTAAAATCCTTGTTGCAATATACTGTAGGGTATCCGTAAGGATTATTACCATTGTATATATATACTAGAATACTATAATTCCCCGGGGCAAAATCCCTTTCAGGGGTAACCTGCTGTGGAATTCCTATTGTTTCGCCAGTAATATTTATGCCGGGATACTCATACCAAGCATCGTACAAAGTGCCATTTTTTGAGACTTCAAAATAAACTGTATCCGCTACAAGGTACGCCTTATCGCTTATATCCCGGGTCTTCAATTTCGGATCCTGGAAAATCCTCTGCACCACAGGGCTTAGATGATTTATACTTATTTTAAGGGTGCCTGTTTCCGATGAATCCTCCTGCTCCATAAATTTCTGGAAGATGTCAAAGGAGCAGGAAGAGAGGATAAGAAACAGGGCTGCAAGAAGGATTAAAACCAGGTTAATCTTATAGAAAGGTTTCTTTTGCATCTCTTTCTCCTTTTACTCTATGGTGATGGTGCCGGAACCATCCGCCTCTTCCAGGAAGATATAATGATCCCATAGATCCTGATATACATAGATGCTGGCAGGTGAGCTCAAGCTTCCATATGATCCAACTGGTTCAAAGGGTTCGGTATCCCTGTCAACCGAACCATTAAAGTTTGTATCCAGGAAGGCAAAGGAGAAATATTCTCCTTCGGGAAGGTTTGATACACTGAAGATTTCCCAATCATTATATGTATCCCAGTACTGGGTAACCATTGATACAGGATAACTCCCCTCAGAATCGGTTGTGAAGTATACATATAAATTCCCAGCATTCCTTGAGTATTCGGAAAGATTTCCCAGATACACGGAACCATTAACCGTGTAGGTGGGTACATAGGGCTGTCCTTGGACAAACAGGGCAAAACTCCCAGGATACTCTCCTGCCCAGTACTCCTCCACCTTTATCCAGACCCTCTCGTTAGCCGAGGCCGTAAAGGTTGCTGGAGTGTTATAATCGTCGTCGAAATCTTCAAAATAACTGGTCTGCTGATCTGCCCGATAGGCTGATACCTTTATATCCGAGGAATAATAACCTGAGCCTAGATAAGAATCGTCCTGGTAGATGCTGTAGGTGTTTCCCGCCACGGCCTCAAAGTAATACCAGATTGTCTCATAATTGGTAAGGGAATCCTCGAACCATTGGTTGAATACAGGAACCTCTTTTTCCGATACCGGCGGATAGAAGGGCTCGCAATAAACATAGAAATCCTTGTTTACATAGGGATCTCCATTGGTTTCCAGGACAGCGACATAATAGAGGCCATTAGGTTCTGTCTGGGCTGTGGCTACAACGGGAGTCCCGCCGGGATCATCGCCATCCGCCTGGCCCATGGATACCATGTAGCCCGCAGAATCATAGACTATCACAACCGGCCTTGATTGGCTGCTGTTGATAGCGTAGGGATAAACCCCAAAGTTCGTATAATTGTTGCTTACAGTAATAGCAAACCATAATTCGCTTCCAGGATCGAGGGTCTCTGTTAGTTGATCATAATACCAGGGAACAAACCCATTCCAGATTGCGGAATTCTGATATTCCCACAGGCTTACATAATTATAGGGCGTACACATAATGGTAACTGCTGTGTTCTCTCCTGGGTATATGGTAAAATCTTCATGGCCATATACTGAAGGATTATATATCCCGTCATAATTATGTACATAAGCCCAGATGGTATAGTTCCCTGCTTCCAAAGCCTTTTCCGGAACTACAGTCTGTGGTCCTCCTTCTGAATTGGAAGAGTTAATTCCGGGAGTCACGGACCAGCTTTCAATATAATATCCGTCCTTGTATAAATCAAAGTAGACTTCATCGGCTACAAGATAGGCCTTGGAGGCAAGGTTTTTACTCCAGGGGCTCTGGCCTTTAAAAAGACTTTGCACCAAAGGGGAAAGGTGGGGGACACTTATATTAAGGGTGCCTGTATCCTTTTCCTCCTCTTTGTCCATCAATCTCTGAAATATATCGAAGGAACAGGAAGTAACAAGGAAAAACACCATTGTTACAATGAGTATTAGGAATAAACTAAAACTTTTATTAAAAACTCTTCTTTTCATGTCTCCCTCCTTTTATTGAATCCCGATGGTAGTAGAACCATGGGTCACTTGGAGATTTATATTGATATAGGACATATTGTTATAAACATAGATCTGACTGGGTGAGTCGAAACCTCCGTATATTCCCCTTGGCTCAAAGGGTGAGTCATCCCATTCTGGCACCCCATTAAAGTTGGTATCAAGGTAGGTCCAGACATAGTACACGCCCTGAGGAATAGAGGGGAAGTTATAGGTAATGTAGCTTTCATAACCCCCGGTGTAGAAGCTTGTATAGGCTACAACATTCGGGTTTTCGCTTAAATCGGAAATTATATAGACGTACAGAGTTCCCTCCTCTCTTACGGGAAGATTATTGAAACTCACATACCCGGAGACACTGAAGGAGGTAACCAGAGACTGGGTGGTGCCGGAGGCAGAGTAGCTGAAGTCGCTGTATCCGTAGTTATTGTAGGCTCTTACCAGATAAGTATAGGTAGTACCGGCGTACAATCCATAGTGAGTAAAGCCTGTAGCCGAGCCATCGTAGATAGGATAGGAATATTCATTTCCGCTGTAGTAAACCTGATAGTAATCCGCTCCTTCCGAGGGATTCCAGTAAATATCCAGACTTTCGGTGGTTGGATTTGTTACCACGAGGCCTGAGGGTGTATAGGGGGGCTGCTCGGATATATCGCTTAAGGTAACTCCCCCAAAGACATTGGTAAGAGGGCTGCTGCCGTACTGGTTGGTAGCCCGCACCTTATAGTAATAAGCGGTTTCCGGTGTTAAATATTCATGGGTATAGGATGTATTTGGACCGTTGTAGATCGGATTTGTGTAATTATCCAGGCTGCTGAAGAGCTGATAAGAGGTTGCGCTTTCCATGGAATCCCATCTTACTATCAGGCTGTTGGAGGTTTCACCGTAAACATAGTATCCCGTAGGTGTGGCAGGGGGGTTCTGAACTACTGCTGTCAGGGTTGCTCCGCTGGCAGTGGGGCTTTGCGGGCTGTCTCCATTCTCATTATTTGCGATTACATAATAGTAGTAGGTGGTGTTGGAGGCCTGGCTCCCCTGGGTATAAGTGGTATTAGCGCCGGAATATATAGGAGAGGCATAACCATTGGAGCTTGAGAATAGCTTATAAGAGGTAGCCTCTGCCACAAATCCCCAGTTTACTGTAAGACTCGTTTCTGTGGCATTGTATACATTGACAAAATCCGGTGCAGGGGGTGGCAATTGATTTTCTGGATCTGTAGTTCCCTGTACACTGTTGCTGAAAAGGCTGTCTCCTGCATTGTTAACAGCCTTAACCTTATAAGTGTAGGTAGTATCCGGCTGCAGATTTGTCTGGGTATAAGAAAGGTTTGTGCCGGTATAGATCGGGGTCGTATCCCCATGGGTGCTGGAGAAAAGTTTGTAAGAGGTGGCATTAGCTACTATGCTCCAGGAGACTGTGATCGTGGTGGAGCTTGTATCTGCAATGGTTACTGTGGCAGGCGGATTTGGCAATGTTACTACTGCTTGGGTGGTGTCATAGATAGCACTGCTTAGATTACCATCACCAACAGGATTGCTTGCCTGAACCTTGTAGTAATAGGTTGTATTTGGACTCAAGTTTTCATGGGTAAAAGTCGTTTCTGTACCGGTGTAGATCGGATTGGTAAAGTTGTCGTTACCGTAATAGAGCTTGTAAGAGGTGGCATCGGAAACGCTTGACCAGGTAAGGGTAATTGAATTAGAGGTGATTGCCGAAACAGTAAGGTTGGCTGGAGGAGCCGGGGGAGTTGAATAATCCAGGGTTGTGCCATCCGCAAGGTTGCTGAAGGAGCTGTCACCTATAATATTACTAGCTTTAACTTGGTAGTAATAGCGTGTATCGGGTGTAAGGCCTGTGTGGGTATAGGTTGTATCCGACCCGGTATAAATCGGAATAGAATAATTATCTACATTGCTGAAAAGTTTGTAGGAGGTTGCGTCGACAGATTCGCTCCAGATTATAGTCAGAGTAGTGGACGTGGGGCTTGAAACTGCTATCTGTGCCGGTGCCAAGGGTGGAGAGAATACCTGGTTAGTTGTCCCGGTTGCTACTCCACTGAAGGAGCTGTCTCCGTCATCATTGCTCGCCTTTACCTTATAGGAGTAGGTGGTATTTGGTTGGAGTCCCGTGTGTGTATAGGTTGTTTGGGCTCCTGTATAGATTGCCGCGGAGTAGTTATCCTGATCGGAAAAAAGTTTATACTCCGTGGCACCGCTAACAGAAGACCAGCTTAGGGAGATGCTGGTAGAGGTGGTGCTTGCTATAGTTAGATTAGCCGGAGCATCCAGATCCTCCTCCCCTATCCCCAGCAGTTTCATAATAATGTCGCACCCTGAGAACAGGAGCGTTATCAGTAACAGGAAAACTAGAATAAAAATTGTACGCTTTCTCGACATGTTCTAGAACCTCCTTTTAGGCCGTTAAAGAAATCCTCTTTGGATAGAGAATTCCTTCATCTTTTTGGGCGAGAAAAAAAATAGTGGGAGTTTTTCTATTATTTAAGCATCTTTTTTAAATTAAGATTATATATATATGCAATTATATCACTTTGGATATCGTAAAACAATCGGTATATAGTTAAATATTATTAGAAAAATCGAATTTTGATTTTGTATATCAAAAAATAGATATAGATTTAAGGATCTGAAAGTGCCTATCAGTAAAACCTTGTTAAAACCCCTCCCGGCTGGGAAACGAGGGTATAAAATATCCAGGGTGATAAATGGTCTTGGTTTAGGATGCAGAAAACTGATTTTCTACTATTCTTAGTAAGTGTCCCGAAGATTGTAAAAAATTTAAGACACCTCTCCTTTACGGGCAGGTTATAATGAACAAGGCGGTTATCTGGCATGAAAATTAATATCCTTTTTTTCTCCGGTACAGGGAATACCTGGTGGTGTGCCCGACGAATGGCGGAGGAGTTTGCCGGAATGGGGCATGATGCGGAGGAGTATAGCCTGGAAACCTTGACCAGGAAGAGAACTGAAGAGATTGTAAAGGAGTCGGATCTTTTGGGTTTGGGGTACCCGGTTTACGGTTCCGATCTCCCCCTGCCCATGAAGGAGTTTATAGAGGATTTCCTGCCGGATCTGAGGACTGAAGGAAGACCCGGGGAGGAAGGAACTATTTCTGGAAAAGCCCTCCAGCCTTATAAGAGAATCTTCGTATTCTGTACCCAGCTCATGTTCTCCGGAGACGGGGCAAGGATATACCAGGAGGCCTTAAAGGATAAGGGTTATGAGACCGGATGGTCGGTTCATCTTAATATGCCCAACAATATCTGTGTAACGGTTCTGCCGATACCCTACACAAATGATCCAAAAAGGATCGGCAAACGGCTTTCAAGAACAGAAAAAAGGATAAAACAGTTTGTTTCTGCGATTCTATCGGGAAGGAATTTTGCCCAGGGGAAAGGCTGGTTTCCCAAGGTTCTAGGCTCGCTCCAAAGGAACCCGTACAGGCGGTTTTTCGACTCCTTAAGAAATGATATCTCCATTGACTATGGGATCTGTACTGGCTGCGGCCGATGTGTAGAGATCTGTCCCGAGAGAAACCTGGTTTGGAGGGATGGAAAGGTGATTCCCCAGGGGAGCTGCGTTCTCTGTGTCCGCTGCTACAATTTCTGCCCTGTTCAAGCGATTCTCTATATGGGCAAATACCACAAGGCCAGCCGAGGAATTCCCTATCGGGGGCCTGGAAAGGGATTCAGCCCGGAAGGGATGAAAGGCAGAGACGGCCCTGTTACATAGAACACCGAAGCCCGCTTTACAACAATCTTCCACTCACTGAACTTGAAAAAGAGCAGTATAATTGCAATAATATATTCTGAAATGGATACTCCCGACCAGGCTCCAAATTGTCTAAACTGCATCTATTTTTTCGTTACCTGGGATTCAAGGTTTCCCAGGGGATGCAGGATCTTCGGGATAAAATCCTTCAAACTGCCTTCCTCGGAGGTATTTATTTCCACAGGGAAGCACTGTCCCGCCTTCCGGGAGGGGCAGAGAAAAAAAAGCAACAGCGAGGCGTAGATGATTTACAGAGATTATGGAAAAACAGGAATAAAAATATCAGCCTTGGGTTTCGGGGGCATGCGTTTTGAAAATCCCCTGGATCTGGAGGCTTCCGTAGAAACGGTTTTATATGCCTTTGAGAAAGGTATCACCTATTTTGACACTGCTCCCAAGTATACAAAGGATAAATCGGAGATAATCCTGGGCGAGGCGGTAAAGGAGATGAAAAAAAGCGGCAAGCCTTTCTACATCTCCACAAAATCCTCCAAGGTTCAGGCTGCCGATTTAAGGCGGGAATTGGAAAAATCGCTTAAAAGATTGAATCTGGACACCATCGATTTCTATCATTCCTGGTGTCTTCTTACCCTGGAAGGGTGGGAGAACAGGAAAAAGGGCGGTGCAGTCCGGGAGATGTTAAAGGCAAAGGAGGAGGGTCTTGTAGGGCATGTCTGTTTTTCAACTCACCTTTCCGGGGCGGATATCAGGAAAGTTGTGGAGGAGGGGATCTTTGAGGGGGTAACCCTGGGATACTCAGCCATAAATTTCCCCCACCGAGAGGAGGGGATTGCCGCTGCCTCGGAAAGGGATATGGGGATTGTGATAATGAATCCTTTGGGGGGAGGAGTAATCCCCTCAAACCCCGAAAGCTTCTCCTTTTTAAAAATCCGCAAGGAACAGAACATGGTTGATTCGGCCTTGCATTTTCTTCTCTCCCAAAAGGAGATAACCTGTGCCCTGGTGGGATTCAGGAATAAACAGGATGTGGATGCGGCGGTTAAGGCAGTGGAAAGCTTTAAGCCCTACACAACCCAGGAGATTGAGGGAATCAAGGATAAGGTAAGAACAGACTTTAACAGCCTCTGTACAACCTGCATGTACTGTCAGGGCTGCCCTGTGGATATAAAGGTATGGTCCTTTATGGAATCTGCCAATTACTTCTATCTTAAGGGTGATAATTATCCTCTGGACAGGATCAAGTTCCACTGGGGAGTTGATATAAGTGATCTGGACAGGTGCACCTCCTGCAGGCTTTGCGAGGAGAAGTGCACCCAAAAGCTTCCTATATTAAAGCGATTTGAAGACCTTAAAGAGCTTTATCAGGAAAAGCAGAATGCAAAGCTCGGGAGAACCCCCTTTGACTGATCAATTGTACAAGGTTCTGGATTTTATCCTGAACCATGCCACGGATGCGGAAATAGAAGTTATCCTCTCCTCCATAAAGAAACGGTTTAAAGACCGGGAGGGAAAGGGGGCCATGGGCCTCAAGGTCGGCGATCTGGCCCGGGAAACGGCAAGACAGCTTCAGGATCAGATAGGCTTTTCCATGGAGGGCATCCGGGGGCAGGTGAGGGAGATGATGGCGAGGATCATCCATCAGAATGCACCGGAGCTTTCCGAGGAGGATGTGCAGAGCCTGATCACCGAATGGCTTTCTCCTGCCGGCGATCCCTCCGGGGATAGACAGCAGGGCGGGGGAAGCGGAAACCTTCCGGGAGATGTTGTCCTGGATATGGCAAGACAGTTTATTGAATATTCCACCGGGGTAATGCCTGCCTCCCAGTATGCTTCCCTTTCCAGCTCGATACCCGATTGGGAGAAACGGTACTGGGAATCCTTTCCCGGAGAGATAAAACGTCTTATCACCCTGTATCTGAAAGGGGTTATAGATCTGGAATCCTGCTGGGAGGATATTAAAACGATCCTCCTGGACCAAGAGAAGGAGGAACAGTAGATATGGATGAAAAACGTCTGTACAGCCGGGTGCCTTTCAAAACCAGGGTAACAGTAAAATGGGAGAATCTGGAGATTCCGGGTAGATTGATCGACCTTGCCCTGAAAGGGGCACTCCTTGAATTTATTGATCCTCCTGGATTCAAAAAGGGGGAAGAGGTGGAATTGATCATTGAGCTTCCCTCCTCCCTGGAGGTAATGACCTTCGGCTGCAGGGTAGCCCATGCGGAGGGGAACAGCGCAGGGCTTGTGATCCTTACCGCCGATGTGGAGAGTGTAACCCATTTGCGAAGGCTTCTGGAACTGAACCTGGGTGATCCGGAACAGATATCCAGAGAACTCTCCCAGTGGCTGGATTGATCTTAAATCTTAATATCTATGGATCCCTGCGGTAGATATCCACGCTCCTTCTGCATCAGTATCTTGAATCGGCAAACTCAACCCAGCCGCCGGCCTCGATAAGAGCCTTGTCAAAACCGGAAAGACTGAAGGGGACCTTCTTGTTGCTGTGTTGAGCAGAGAAGAGAAGCAGGTTTTCAGAAAAATCCACCTTAACCGTGGTAGCGAGACCGGAAAAGGTGTTGAACAGATCCTGAATCGTCTCCTTGGGCAATTCCAGGGCCAAAAGGCCGCAGTTGTACATATTCTGGCGAAAGATCCGGGCAAAGTTCTCCGCCATAACAAGATGGATTCCCTTAGCTTCCAGAGCCCAGGGGGCATGCTCCCTGGAGGAGCCGCATCCGAAATTCGCCCGAGTCAGGATAGCCCCATATTCTCCCTCCAGAACCGCTTTCCGGGAAAACCCAGGAAGATTCAAGTCCTCCAATAAATGGGGGCCTAAGGCAGACTTTGATATTTCCGTTAGGTATTTTGCAGGGATGATCTCATCCGTATTTATATCGTCCCGGTCCAGGAAAAGGACTTTTCCGCCGTACTCTTTTTTTCCGTTCATCGTATCCCCTCAATTACTGTTAAGATTACCTGGCTGCCTTAAGGTAACCAGCCAGAGCGGTAGCTGCGGCAGTGGCAGGACTTACCAGGTGAACCATTCCGCCCTTGCCCATTCTCCCGTTGAAATTCCTGTTGGTAGTAGAGGCGCAAACCTCTCCCTCTGCCAGAACCCCGTTACTCATCCCAAGACAGGCACCGCAGGTCGGGTTGGTTACGCAGAACCCTGCCTCAAGGAAGATCTCGATAAGTCCTTCTTTTAAGGCATCCTTGTAGACTTGGGGAGTCGCTGGAGCCAGAATCCCCCTTACCCGGGGATGAATCTTTTTATCCCGAATAATCTCCGCCGCTACCCTTAGATCCTCTATTCTGCCGTTGGTGCAGGAACCGATATAGACCTGATCCACCTGGGTTTTTTCAAAATCGGAAACCCTTTTTACAAGATCCGGTTTGAAACCATAGGTTGCCAGGGGTTCAAGATCGGAAAGATCCAGGGAAAAAACCTTCTCGTAAACTGCATCCGGATCGGATGCAAAGCGGGAAAAGGTTTTAACTGCCTCCTCCCTGGAGGAGAAATCTCCCTTTATAAAAGGCCAGAGATATTCCACCGTAGTTTTATCGGGATTACAGATCCCACAGGTTGCACCAGCCTCAATAGCCATATTGCACAGGGTCATCCTGCTCTCCATGGAGAAGGATTCCACCACCGGACCGGTAAATTCAATTATCCGGTTTGTTGCCCCGTTTACCCCCAAAATTGATATGATATGAAGAATTATATCCTTGGCATACACCCCTGGTTTAAGATTTCCGAAAAGATCGATCTTTATTGTCTTGGGAGGAGAGAAGGCGCAAACGCCCTTAAGGATTCCCACTTCCAGATCCGTGGTTCCCACCCCTGCAGCAAAGGCTCCAAAGGCTCCATGGGTGCAGGTATGAGAATCTCCCATTATAATGGTGTATCCGGGAAGAACAAAACCCTTCTCTGGAAACAGGGCATGACACACCCCATTTCTGCCGATATCAAAAAAATCCTTTATCCCCTGCCTCCGAGCCCAGTCCCGGAGGATCTTTCCCTGCAGGGCTGTCTTTGAATCCTTTGCCGGAGAAACATGGTCAATTACTGCTTTGATTTTATCCGGGTTAAATACCCTGTCCTTGCCTCGTTCCTCCAGATCGAGAAGGGCGGTTGGTGTTGTTATTTCATGGCAGAACACCGCATCCAGGGACAATACCTCTACCCCGGGGAAGGGGGCATCCACTCTATGGGTTTGGAAGATCTTCTCCGCAATAGTCTTTCCCATCTATTACTCCTCTTAAAAAAATCCAATAGGTTCAGGTATTTGGGAACAGCCTTGGTGGACAAATTACCCAAAGAGCCTTCATTGGTTGTTTGCTTGTGTTTTTAAGAATATGGGGGATATCCGCAGGGAAGGATATGCTATCCCCCTTACAGATGATATAGGATTCTGTACCGTAGATCAACTCGCCGCAGCCTTCCAGGATAATTCCCAATTCCCTTCCCAGGTGACCGTATTCCAGGTTTCCCTTTTCTCCTCCCGGAGAGATCTCCAACATCAAAGCCTCAACGGCATGTTCATCCTCTATAGTGTTATCGGTAAGCTGCTGATAGGTTACATTCTGCATTATAAAATTGGTCCGATCCTGAGAGCGCACGATGGTGACCTTTTTATTCTTTTTATAGTCCTTAAAGAGATACTCAAAATCGATCTCCAGAGCATCTACTATGGCCATAAGAGTATCTATGGAAGGAGAAACCTTGTTCCTTTCAATTTGGGATAAAAGGCTCTCGCTCACATGTACAAGAGCTGCTACGTCTTTGAGGGTGATATTCTTTCTTTCCCTAACAGCCCGGAGTTTTTCTCCGAAACGGTAATGGGGGTTCTTAAGGGACATTAAAACTCCTTAAAAATAAATAAATTACTAATCGTCTTTAGTCAATCCCTTATTAGTGTCCCTAAGCTTGTAAAAATAGTTGGAAGTAAGGAGATACTTTTAGGATCTCCACAGCCCTTGGCATACAAAA
>ENA-OSEO01002232-OSEO01002232.1-sediment-metagenome-genome-assembly--contig:-NODE-2232-length-28592-cov-4.128880_pt1 | contig 28592 bp, 26 predicted proteins | sample MGYA00237883_ERZ534232 | MGnify/ENA metagenome assembly ERZ534232 | reverse complement strand
CACCCGCCACCTGTCCCAGACCGATCTGTACTCGGCCTTTCAGGATCATCCCATGGCCTTTGAACATTTTCCCTCGGGTTCTATGGTCAAGCCTCCCAGGCACCTGATTGAATTCGTAGGGTCGATCACCGCATCGACTCCGGAATGATTGTCCTTGGGCGCAAAAATTGGCGGGTGCGGTGACCCGCCCTACAGATAGTGAGTTTGTATTAATGTTTAGACAGGATTACAGGATCAACAAGATATTTTTGCCTTGCCGGAAACAAGGCAAAAAGTATCGTTTCATGTTAATCTTGTCAATCCTGTTCATCCTGTCAAAAAAAGTGTTTATTGAGAATGAAAATCGATGAAGTGGATTGAACGACAGCGGCTGTTTATCGATTTCACCCTGGCGTCCCTGTGGCGGCGCAAATGGAAAAACGCGGCGCTCCTGCTGGTATATGCCCTGGTGGTGTTTTTCATCGCTTCGGTCATTTTTTTCACGCGCGCTTTACATCAGGAAGCAGAGGCCGTGTTGGCGGGAGCGCCCGAAATGATCGTTCAGCGAATGATGGCGGGAAGATATCAGCCGATACCGGTGGAGTATGCCGGAAAAATATCGAAAATCAGGGGGGCGCGCCACGTCCGGCCGCGGCTATGGGGATACTACTACCACATGGCCGCCGGATCGAATTATACCATCATGGCGCCCGATGATTTCGCCCATCCGGATGACGCCGTGGAGATCGGGAGCGGTGTATTGCGGACCTGGGGGACCATCGAGGGAGGACAGCTCTATTTCAAATCCCATGACGGCAGTCCCATAGTGCTCAATGTTGCCGGCACGCTTGACGGATCTACGGAACTGGTTTCCGCCGATCTGGTTCTCATGTCCGAAATGACTTTTCGCCGCATATCCGGAATTCCGGCAGGGTTTGCAGCGGATCTGGCAATAACCGTGAGAAATGAGCGGGAATGCCCGATCATCGCCGAAAAAATAAACCTGGAACTGCCGGACACCCGAGTGATTTTGAAAGAAGAAATCTTGCGCACCTATGCCGCCCTTTTTGACTGGCGCAGCGGCTACCTCGTTGTCATGCTGGCGGGGGCGGTGCTTGCATTTTTTATCTTTGCCTGGGACAAAGCTACCGGCCTGAGCGCGGAAGAAAAAGCCGAGATAGGCATCCTGAAAGGTCTGGGGTGGGATACCGGGGACATACTGATGATGAAATTCTGGGAAGGGGGGTTGGTCTCGATCACAGCTTTCCTGGTGGGCGTGATCGGCGGGTATCTGCACGTGTTTCTGGCATCGGCGACCATTTTCGAGCATGCCTTAAAGGGCTGGGCGGTGCTGTATCCGCAATTTACGCTCAAGCCGGTGGTGGATCCCTATCAGCTCTCCATCCTGTTCTTCCTGACGGTGGTTCCGTATACCCTGATTACCCTGGTTCCAAGCTGGGCGGTGGCGGTGACCGATCCGGACACCGTTATGCGGCATTAAAAGAGATTTTTTGACAGGATTAACAAGATGAACAGGATAATTAAAATAACTTTTTGACAGGATCATCAGGATTAACAGGATATTTTATTTTGGTTCCTGAACTCTTTGAATTTTCGTTTAACTTCGACTTGAGTTTCACCGAAATTAATAAGAAGACCAATGGGTTTTCCTGTGGCAACGAGGTAATTTACCAACTGCACTTCGTGTCTCTGCGTCAGCCTTCTAACCGATTTCAGTTCCAAAATGATGGTGTTGTCAACAACGATGTCGGCCACGAATTCTCCTACAATATGTTCATCATAAAAAACAGTGATTGGCTTTTGCGGTTCGACCGTAAGACCCGCTTTACTCAGTTCAATAAGCAGGCATTTTTCATAAACACTTTCCAGAAAACCAAAACCCATTCGGTTGTAGACGCGGTAAGCACAACCAATAATCGTTTCTGTGACATATTCATGTTCCATATTTGCCCTCCTGGTTTTATATGCATTTTCGTAAACCTTATCCTGTAAATCCTGTTATCCTGTCAAATATTTCTTTGAGGGATTTTGATGATCAAGCTTAACGGAGTCAGCAAGATCTACAACCAGAACAGACCCAACGAATTCGTTGCGCTGCGGGATATCGATCTGAGCATTGCAGCGGACGGCTTTACCGTTTTTATGGGTCCCAGCGGATCCGGCAAGACCACTCTGCTGAGCCTCATCGGATGCATTGCCCGGCCCACGACCGGTCGCATCCGCCTGAATGGGCGGGAAACCACCAGCCTCCCCGAGCGCTTCGGCGCGGAGATTCGCAGGGAGACATTCGGCTTTATCTTTCAGAATTATCATCTGATTCGCGGACTTTCCGTACTGGAGAACACCATGATCCCCGCATATCCCACCGGCCGGAAGTACCGGGATATCCGGGAAAAGGCGATGCAACTGCTGGAACAGCTGGACATCGGCCGCAAGGCCCGCCAGTCGGTGGAGCTGCTCTCGGGCGGAGAACAACAGCGTACCGCCATCGCCCGGGCCTTGATCAACGAACCCGCGATTATTATTGCCGATGAGCCCACGGCCCACCTGGACACCGAGCGCGCCCGGGGCCTCATGAAAATTCTGGCCGGTTTCAAAGAAAAGGGCAAGGTCGTCCTGATCGCCAGTCATGATCCACGGATTTATGAGTCCGGTCTGGTGAATCATATCGTTTCGATGCGCGACGGCCGGATCGTGGAATCGCAGAGAAAGGGTGGGAAATGAGGGGAATGTTGGAATGATGGAAGAACGGGTTTAGTGGTTGTCAGGTAAAAAGGTGTCTTTCCAATCGTTGGCATTTTGCTTCTTCTGAAGTGACTTGATCAACTTCAATAATTCATTTTCGACTTTATAGTGGAGTGTGTTAAATTGTTCATACTCATATTCCATTGTTCCAGCATTCCGACAATTCAGTTTTCCAGAATTCCAATATTCCAGCATTCCGGCACTTCAGTTTTCCGTTATTCCAATATTCCAGTATTCCAACATTCCAGTATTCCATCAAACAGCGTGCGTGCATGATCATAAACCCCGCCATTATTGCCATGTTATTCGGTTCGCTTCTGTTGAGCATTTACTGCATCTATGCTTCCTCGGTGGGTGTGCAAATACTCAAGCGGTGGGATATCCAAAGCGGCAGCGAGCGGCAGCTTCGGCTGGAACGCAAAACATATCTGGTCTCCACGATATTTGCCTATCTGCTGAGCTTTGAGCTTTTGTCCCTTTTCCTTTTCATCTATAGCGCGGATCACCTGCACACGGCTTTCGTAGGCGCCATGTGTGCGGCCGGGTCTCTTAACGTTAATGACTACGGCTATCCGGCTCTTTTTTTGAAGCTGGGCACATTCGTCTTTTGCGGCGTCTGGCTGATCGTAAATGCAGCAGACAACAGGGGGTTCGACTATCCCCTGATCCGCACCAAATACAAGTACCTCTTGTGGGCGGCCGGCCTGATCGTCGCGGAGACCGTTTTTCAGAGCGTTTATTTTATGGGGTTAAAGGCGAACGTCATCACGTCCTGCTGCGGCACGCTCTTCAGCATCGATTCGGCCGGCATTGCCGGCGATATGACCTCGCTGCCGCCTTTTTTTACGCAAGTCCTATTTTTCATGAACATGGTGCTGATCTTCAGGACCGGCATTCATTTCCTGGTAACCGGAAGAGCGGCCGGAGTTTTCTCGGTTTTTGCCGGCGGCGGGCTGGTGGTGTCGATCATCGCGATCATCTCCTTTATTTCGCCCTACTACTATGAACTGCCGACCCATCATTGTCCCTTTTGCCTGCTGCAGAAGGATTACCACTATATCGGGTATCCGCTGTACCTGGCGCTCTTTACCGGCGGCATAACCGGATTGGGGGTGGGCGTATTGCAGCGGTTGCGCGGTCCGGCATCCCTGGAGAGGGCGATTCCGATGTTTCAGAAACGGCTCTGCGCGGTGTCGCTGATCTGCTATGCCGCGATTATATTGATTGCGCTTTATCCCATGGTTTTTTCGGATTTTATATTGGAAACATAAGTCAGGTGTCGGGTGTCAGGGGCCAGGGAAGAGGATGATTGGACGTAAAATCGCCGTATATTTTCTTTTCCATTATTCCAGCATTCCAACATTCCAGCATTTTCCCAAGCTTTGCTGTTTAACCGTACATACACGTTTTCAAGGCTAACATGAAATATCTAAAATCGAAAAAAGAAATTGTTTTATTGGCAGCCATGATTGCCGTCGGCATTTTCATTGGCTACGGGCTTAAGGACGGAAGCGGGAAGACGGGCTTGCAACCCCAAGCGCATTCCACAGCGCACGAACAGCATCTTGTGGACAAAAACACGGTTTACGTGTGCCCGATGATGTGCATTCCTCCCCGGAGTGTGGGGGGGGACTGCCCCATCTGCGGTATGGAGCTGCTGCCGGTATTCGGCAGTGCATCGAGCGGCGGTCCACCCAGTCTGAAACTGGACGAGGAGGCCATCAAACTGGCCGAGATTGAGACCGCTGTGGCGGAGCGCAAATTCGTCACCGCGCCTGTTCGGCTATTCGGCCGGATCGATTATGATCCTGCGCACGTAACCAAGATTTCCACGTTTATGCCCGGCGTCATCGACCGGGTCTATGTCAAACGGGCCGGACAGTTCGTACGCTGGGGAGACCCCCTTTTCGATCTGTATTCTTCGGACCTGCTGGAAACCCAGCAGCAGCTTTTCGAGGCGATGAAATATGTGCCCAGCTTTATGGCCTTTCAGGCGGAAATGCCGCACGCGGCCAGAGAGGTTCCTGTCCAGGAGCGGATTCCTTCCGGTACTGAAATCAGCCCGGAGGCCGAAGCTGCAATGAAGAAACTTGCCGCGATTCGGCACAAACTCAGCATCCTGGGCCTCCCCAAACGGGATATCGACGAACTTATGAAAAAAGGGCAGGCCACAGGGATCGCTACCATATACTCTTCGGTTTACGGCCAGGTAATCGATCAACAGGCCTTTGAAGGCTCCTATGTGAACACCGGAACCCCGATATTCACCCTCGGCGATCCCAAGTATGTCTGGGTGCGCCTGGACGCTTACGAAACCGATTATCCCTGGCTCAGGAGAAGCCAGGAGGTTATCTTCGAAACCGACGCCTATCCGGGTGAAACCTTTACAGCCAGGGTCGTTTACATCGACCCGGTTTTCAACAATGTGACGCGGACATTCACCCTCGGGGCGTTAAGCTCGGAAACCGGCGGAAAGTTGAAGGCGGGGATGCTGGTGCGAGCTGTAATCCACGCGAGGCTTACCGAGGAGGGGACCGTGGCTGAGGAAGGCGAGAACATTGACAAGGCGCCCCTGGTGATCCCGGCCTCGGCTCCGCTGATCACCGGCAAACGGGCTGTGATCTATGTAAAAAGTCCCAATGAGAACGGCCGGTTCGAAGGTCGCGAGATTACCCTGGGACCAAGGGCCGGAAACCACTATGTTGTTATGGATGGACTCAAGGCGGGGGAACTGGTCGTAAAGAATGGAAACTTCAAAATCGACAGCGCTCTGCAGATTCAGGCCAAAGCCAGCCTGATGACCAGAAAGGGAGGACATCCGGCGGTGGGTTATCATTCTCCCGGTGGTTCGGAGATCGTGGAGCGCGACTATATGAATAGACGCACCGGAAGTCGGAAGGCTGCGATCTCGGATCAAGAAGCTGAGAAAAGGATAGAAGACGCAGCGCCTGCAGATAGGATGGAATCCCCCGGGAGCCGATCCATTCAGCGCAGAAAACCGGGCGCTTACGGGGACATTACCCGGCAGCGTGAGCGGTGGATGAAGTAAATCTTTTAGGGAAGGATTTCAGGGGTCAAGTGAATGCGAGAAATTTTCAGACATAAAAAGAGAATTCTCTGCGTACGCTGTGACTCTGCGGTGAGACAAAAATACAAAAGCATCCTGTTTATCCTGCAATCCTGTCTAAAAATTTGTGTTCGTGTAAATAGGTATACGAGCTGGCTGAGTTGAGTTAAGCATGCAAGACCCGACGATCCAACACTCTCATTCCTTAATGGACCGCATCCTGGAGTTTATTCTTAGGAAGAAGGCGGCTGTCTTTCTGCCGGTTTTGCTGGTGATTGTCTTCGGTATTCTGGTTTCCCCCTTTAACTGGAAAATCGGTGGGCCTTTGCGCGCGCCGGTTCCCGTGGACGCCATTCCGGATATCGGTGAGAACCAGCAGATTGTCTTTACCCAGTGGGCCGGGCGGTCTCCCCAGGACATAGAGGATCAGATCACCTATCCGCTGACGGCAGCGCTGCTCGGCATCCCCGGCGTCAAATCCATTCGCAGTTTTTCCATGTTCGGCTTTTCTTCGGTATACGTAATCTTCAAGGACAGGATGGATTTTTACTGGTGCCGGTCGCGAATACTGGAGAAGCTCAGCAGCCTGCCGGAAGGCATTCTACCGCCGGGAGTTCAGCCTGCGCTGGGGCCGGATGCCACCGCCATGGGGCAGGTTTACTGGTATACGCTGGAAGGCCGGGACGAAAACGGCAATCCCACCGGAGGCTGGGACCTGCAGGAGCTGCGCACCATCCAGGATTATTACGTGCGCTATGCGCTCATGGCGGTTGAAGGGGTCAGCGAAGTTGCCTCGGTGGGCGGATTTGTCAAGGAGTATCAGGTGGATCTGGACCCGGACCGCATGCGGATTAACGGCGTCACCCTGGAAGAGGTGCTGGCGGCCGTACAGGGCGCCAACCGAGACGTGGGCGCCCGCACCATCGAAGTTAACCGGGTGGAATACCTGGTGCGGGGGCTTGGTTTTATCAAAAGAGTCGAGGATCTGGAAAAGGCGGTTATCAAGCGTGTCGGCCAGGTGCCGGTTTTCATCAGGCAGGTGGCCAACGTTTCCCTGGGACCGGCTTTGCGCCAGGGCGCCTTGGATAAGGGCGGAGCCGAGGCCGTGGGCGGCGTGGTGGTGGTGCGCTACGGCGCCAACCCCCTTGAAGTCATCGAATCGGTCAAGGCCAAGATTGTTGAAATAGCCCCCGGCATGCCGCGCAAGGAGCTGGCCGGCGGCACGCTCAGCCAGATAAGCATCACCCCCTTCTATGACCGCACCGAGCTCATTTACGAGACTTTGGGAACGCTGCGAACGGCCCTGACCCACGAAGTCCTGATAACTTCCGGAGTGGTGATCGTGATGCTCATGCACCTGGGAAGTTCCCTGGTGATTTCCGGCCTCCTTCCTCTGGCGGTGCTCATGTGTTTCATTGCCATGAAGCTGTTCGGCGTGGATGCCAATGTGGTTGCCCTGGCAGGCATCGCCATTGCCATCGGGACCATGGTGGACATGGGAATCATCATCGTGGAAAATATCCTGCGCCACCTGCAGCAAGAGGAAAGCGGACAGAATCGCCTGCGGCTGGTGTTCCAGGCGACCCGGGAGGTGGGAGGCGCCGTATTGACGGCGGTGGCCACGACCATCATCGGCTTTCTTCCGGTTTTCGCCATGGAGGCCGCCGAAGGCAAGCTCTTCCGGCCGCTGGCGTTCACCAAAACCTTTGCGCTGGTCGCGTCCCTGACAACTGCTCTCTTTGTCATCCCTGTCCTGATGCACCTTATGCTGGCCGCGGAAACCAGGCAACGCCGTTACCGCTGGCTCTTCCACGAGGGGATGATCTATGGCGGCGGCATCGTCGCTGCGGCACTGGACTGGCGGGCAGGTCTGATGCTGGCGCTGATGGGTGCCTACGGCCTGGCGCTTCCCAGATTTTCCGAAGCCAATCAGCAGCGGCTGCGGATCATGGGCATCGGCGTTGCCGTCCTGGCCGTCGGTCTGCTGTTATCCCGGCACTGGCTTCCGCTGGGGCCCGAGAAAGGCTTCGGCCGCAATGCTGCATTTGTTTTCCTGATTGTGGGATCGTTTCTGGCCGGGATCCGGATTTTCCATTACTATTACCGAAGCATCCTTAACTGGTGCCTGGCCCATAAGTCTGCTTTTCTCTGTGCCCCCGCTGCCATGATTCTCTGCGGGTGGATGATCTGGCAGGGATCGGATTCGGTGGTGGGACGCCTGCCTAAAATCATCCGCACCTCACCGCCGGTGGCCTATGTCGCCGGCCTTTTTCCGGGCCTTGGCAAAGAATTCATCCCGCCGCTGGACGAAGGCGCCTATCTTTTTATGCCCTCCATAATGCCGCATGCTTCCATCGGAGAGGCCCTGGACGTTCTGCAAAAGCAGGACAAGGCCATTCAGAGCATTCCGGAGGTGGAACGGGTGGTGGGAAAGATCGGCCGGGTGGAAAGTTCTCTCGATCCGGCGCCGCTGTCCATGATCGAAACCTTGATCACCTACCGGTCCGAATATATTCGTGATGAGGACGGAGCATTATCAAAATTCCGGTTTGAAAGCCGGGACTGGGATTTGTGCCGCGATTCGGAGGGAAACCCGCTTTCGGCCGAAGACGGCAAGCCGTATCTGGTGCGGGGCCGTTTTCTGCGGGACGAGGAGAACCGGCTGATTCCGGACTCCGACGGCCGTCCTTTCCGCTTGTGGCGACCGGCCCTCGATCCGGTGCTGAATCCCGGCCGGGAGCCCTGGAAGGGGGTTCGTGAACCGGATGATATCTGGGACTGTATCGTTCAGGCGGCCCGGATTCCAGGGGCGACCTCGGCTGCCAGGCTGCAGCCGATTTCGGCAAGGATGGTCATGCTGCAGAGCGGTATCCGCGCCGCTACGGGAATCCGCATAACAGGTCCTACTCTCGACGCCATCGAGACCGTAGCGCTTCAGATCGAGGAATTGCTGCGCCAGGTTCCAACCATTGAGCCGGCTACGGTCATTGCGGACCGGGTAATCGGTAAACCCTATCTGGAGATCGGTATAAACCGCGAGGTCATCGCCCAGTACGGCGTCAAGGTAGAGGATGTGCTGCGGGTAATCGAATTTGCCATCGGGGGCCGACAGGTCACCACCACGGTGGAAGGGCGTGAACGCTATCCTGTGCGGGTTCGTTATGCCCGGGAGTTGCGGGACGACCTGGAATCCCTGGGCCGGGTCCTGGTTTCCGCACCGGGAGGGATTCAGATCCCGCTGATCCAGCTTGCCGGGATCGAATATGTGCGTGGTCCCGGGCAGATCAAGGGGGAAAACACCTTTCTGGCGGGGTATGTGCTGTTTGACAAGCGGCCCGGTTACAGTGAAGTGCAGGCCGTTGAAGCGGCCCGGGATTATCTGGAGGAAATGATCGCCTTCGGGTCCCTGCAGTTGCCCAGAGGGGTCAGCTATGCCTTCATCGGCACCTATGAAAACCAGGTCAGGGCCGAACGACGATTGACGATCATCCTGCCGGTGGCGCTGCTATGTATCTTCATGGTTCTATTCCTTCAGTTCAACGCTTTTTCCACCACCGCCCTGGTTTTTTCCGGGGTAGCCGTGGCATGGTCCGGTGGGTTCATCATGCTCTGGCTATACGGACAGCCGTGGTTCATGGATTTTTATTTTTTCGGCAAATCCATGCGCGAGCTTTTCCAGGTTCATCCGGTTTTTTTGAGCACAGCGGTGTGGGTGGGATTCCTGGCACTGTTCGGGATCGCCTCGGACGACGGGGTAGTTATGGCTACCTACCTGGACCAGTCCTTCGCACGAAGGCGGATCGACAGCGCTGCAGCCATCCGGGAAGCCACCTTGGAAGGAAGCCTCAAGCGGGTGCGGCCCTGCCTGATGACTACGGCTACCACTGTTCTGGCGCTTTTGCCGGTTTTGACATCGACGGGCAAGGGGGCTGACATCATGGTGCCCATGGCCATCCCGTCGTTCGGCGGCATGCTCATCGAGGTGCTGACCATGCTGGTGGTGCCTGTCTTGTACTGCGCCGTCAAGGAATTTAAACTGAAGCGAGGGATCGGGGACAGGTATTTGGAGAATACGGAAGCTTAAGAAGGAGTGAGGATTACATGAAAATTCATATGATGCTGTTCGGTTTATGTGTTTCAGGATTTCTACTGATTTCAAACGGTCTTTGCGAAGCGCCGGCCGGTCCGTCAGAGGCCGCTGACACCGCGGCGAAAATGGCGCCAGCGGCGGTTGAGAAAGGACGGCAATCCGCTCCGGAACAAGCAGAGCCGGATGCGGGTTCCCGCGCCAACGGGCCGCCGGCCGGGTCGGGTGAAAAAGCCGGCGCTGAAAAGACATCATCGGAAACAAAACCGCCGGCTATGGAGCGCCGGCTGGATCGGCGCTGGATACTCAAAATGGAGAGCACCCCAATTCCTCCCGCCAAGAAAAAAGAACTTGCCTGGACCGGAAAAGACCAGCAGCAAAAATGCGAGACTTTGCGCCGGCAACTTCTGGAAGATTTCAGGAAAGTCAAACACTATTCCATCAACGGGGATGGATGCAACACGGCCGGATATTCCCGGCGCTTTCTATCTGTTAAAGACGAGTGTGAAAGGGAATGCCCTGCCGGCTTTCTCGAGAATTACGGATATAACGAAACCCTCGTCCGCAATATAGGCACTCTGCTGGAACTGGGAACCAAACGCTGCCTGGGAGATCGGGCGAATCAGAAAGAAACAGATAAAAAAAGGGAAAAATAATGAAGAAAATGTATCACACGGTGAGTCTCTTCCTGATAATGTCGATTTTGCTTATTCCCCTGTCGACCGGGGCAGGGGTCGAAATACTGAACAGGAAAAACATGTCGCTGGAGGGCCGGCCCGTCGATATCGCGCCTTCGCTGAACGGGCGCTGGATTTATGTGCTTACCGAAGATGCCAAACTTCTGGTTTACACGACGGAGGGCCAACTTTTCGGCAGTATTGCACTGGGCTCTGCTTTCGACGGGATCCGGGCGGGAATCAGTGAAGAATCCCTGCTGCTGATCAACCGCGGCGAAAAGCGGCTTGAACTCGTATCGCTTGAGTTTATAAGACAGATTGATACCCAGGGCGCTCCTTTCAAGGGCCCGGGCGATGCGCCGGTGGAGATCGTGGTATTCAGTGGATTTCAGTGCCCCTATTGCGCCCGTCTGGCACCTATATTGGATAAAATTCAGAAAGCAAACGACACTGAAGTCAAGATAGCATTCAAAAACTATCCGCTGCGTTCTCACCGTTATTCCTTTATGTCGGCGGCTGCCGCCTTGGCTGCCCATGAACAGGGAAAATTCTGGGAATTTCATGACCGATTGTTCAAAAATGTCAATACGGTGAATCCACAGAGAATCCAGCAAATTACGATCGAACTGGGGCTGGATTTCGAAAAATTCAACAAAGATGTCAAAAGCCCCGCAATCCGGAACCGAATCAGTAAGGACCTGCAGGACGCTGGAGGAGTGGGAATAAAGGGAACGCCAACTGTTTACGTAAACGGACGCCGGGCGCGGGACGTCAGTCTGCCTGGGCTGAAGGCCCTGGTTGATGCAGAACTCATAAAGGCTAAAGCGATTCCGCAAAGGGCAGGAGGCCAGGGAGTGGGACAGTGAATATTCGCCATATCAAAAAGGCTCTGGTGGGTCTCAATATCATCTTAACGGGGAGCATACTCTATTTTGGAACATTGATTTTCCAGGAATGGAAATCTGAAAACCGCACCCGTCAGGGACCCGATTTTTACGCAACTCAGAACCGTAAGACCCGCACCAGTACTCCCGGTACCGCGACCCGGCTGGCGGCTTATCAGACAATCATTAGACACGATATATTCGATACGACACGCTTGTCGGCTCAGCAGAAACCGGTCGAAGAAACCGATCCTGAAAACATTGCCCCGACCCAGCTCCGCCTTCAGCTCAATGGGACGGTGGTGGCCGATCAGTATGCCTATGCCGTGATCACCGATGTTCTTACAAACCAGGAAGGGATTTACACCGTTAATGATACGGTGCAGAACGCCACGATCGCGCTTATTCAAACCGATCGCATCGTTCTGAATGTAGGCGGCAGGAAAGAAGCGCTGGTCCTCTTTCCCGAAGAAAAAGATCCAAAGGCTCCAGTGATCCGGCCCGGATATCAGGCTGTTCCGGGCAGACGTCCGCCTGTTAGTCGGCAGTTGCCGAGTCTCAGGCAGCCCGGGTTCAGGTTGCCTTCCAAGTGACGGACCTTCCAGAATTGATCAAACCAATCCCGACAGTAAAGGTAAAAGCCGTGAAAATAAAAACCCTGTTGATTATTTTGCAGATTGTGTTCGGAGTCGGACTTCTTTTTGCGGTGACTCCGGCAGATATTGCCGGAGGCGCCGATGGCCGGCCCGCCAGGCCGCGCGTCATGACCCTGGAAGAACGGCAGGCTGAGATGGCCCGACGCGTGGAGGCGCTGCGGCGCAGACAGGCGGCGAAGCCAGGGGAGGATCAGCCTCCGGCCGGTGATGCCACAGAAAAGGCTGGACTACCCGAGACTCAGCCGCCGGTTGAAACCGAAGGGCGACTACCGGAGGAACCGGAAACCGAACAGATCGTTCAGCCGCAAACGCCATCGCCGCGCCAGCCGATCCCGGCGCCGACGCCGCCGGGCAGAGCCCAGGCGCCGGCAAGAAAAACCCTGCAGCCCTCCATGCCGGTGAAGCGCATGTCCGACACCGACAGGATCACCATGAACTTTAATGATGTAGACCTGCAGACCATGGTAAAGTTTATGAGCGATCTGACGGGCAGGAATTTCATCCTCGATCCCAATTTAAAGGGTCAGTTCACGATCATTGCCCCGGAAAAGATTACCGTGGCTGAAGCCTATAAGGTCTTCCTTTCCGTCTTGGAAGTCCACGGGTTTTCAGCCGTGCCGGCCGGAAAAATTGTTAAAATCGTTCAGGCTCTGGATGCCCGGGCCAAGGGGCTGGAGACCCAAAAGAATATCCTGGATTCTTCAACGGAAGACAAGATGATTACCCAGTTGGTGCCACTGAAACACGGCGACGCCGGCGATTTCGCCAAGATTCTGGGGCCGCTGGTGCCCAAGACCGGCCTGCTGATGCCATATCCTGAAACGAACACCCTGATTATTATCGACGTGGCCTCGAATATCAACCGGCTCATCGGCATCGTCAAGGAACTGGATATTCCGGGCGAAAAGGAGCAGATCAGCATCTACCCGCTGGAAGAGGCCAGCGCCGAAAAGCTGGCAGGCAAATTGACCGCTCTGTTCCAGCCCCGCAAAGGATCGCGGGTCGCCACGGAACTCATCAAGATTATCCCGGAGGAAAGGACCAACGCCCTGATTGTCCTGGCGCCTCCGGAAACCATGGCGCAGATCGGAAAAATGCTGCAGGAGCTGGATCGGGAATTTACCAAACAGCGCAAGGGGATTCATGTCTATAATCTGCAGAACGGCCTTGCCGAGGACATTGCCAGGGTGCTGGGAGAAATTCCGGGCAAAGGGGGAGGGGAAAAGGGGGGCGACGCCAAAAAGGCTCCAATTGTTTCCAAGGACGTCCAGATATCGGCGGATAAAGCCACCAATACCATTATCATCATTGCCGAACCGGAGGAATACAAGATCCTGGCGGACATCATCCGGACGCTGGATGTGCAGCGCACCATGGTCTATGTGGAGGCGCTGATTATGGAGGTTTCGGCCAGCAAATCACTGGATCTGGGGGTGGAGTGGCGGGCCGGGGAAGATTTCGGCGGCGGTTTTGAAGTGGGGAACGATGGCGGCGTGGTTATCGGGGGGTCTCCGGGCGCAGTCGCTGTGGACGGTCTGAGCGCCGGCGCCTTGCCAAGCGGGTTAATGGTGGGGGTGGTGGGTAATGCCATAACCTTGGGAGACCTGGTCTTTCCGTCCTTCGGGGCTTTTGTACAGGCCGTGCGCTCAGACAGCGATTTTAACATTATCTCCACGCCGCAGATTCTGACACTGGATAACCAGGAAGCCAGGATCGAAGTGGGACAGAACATTCCTTTCGTCACCACGGTGGTGCAGCAGTCCCAAGTCGGCGACCGCCCCATTCAGACCTTCGAGTACCGGGATGTCGGGGTTACGCTGCAGGTGACCCCCACCATCAACAGCAATCGCGTGGTGCGCCTGCTGGTGGAACAAAGCGTCAAGCAGGTTGTCGAGAGCACGGCCCTGGGCGGAACCGTGCTGGCGCCCACCACCACCTTCCGGACCGCCAAAACCACGATCACCGTCAATGACGGCGGAACGGCGGTGATCGGCGGTCTGATCCAGGACAGAATGGACCGAAGCAAAACCCAGACGCCTTGCCTGGGGGGTATCCCCGGCCTCGGGTGGCTGTTTAAAAGCATCTCCGACCGGGATGAAAAGACCAACCTGATGGTATTTCTTTCTCCGCATATCGTCGAAAGTTCGCAGGAGGCTAGGGCCCTCTATGAACGCAAAAAGGGAGAGATGGACAAGTTCATGGATGAGGCCCTTCAGAAACAGCAGCCGGAGAAATTGCGCAAGATGGGGTTTGAGTAATCATATGAAAAGAAGCCTTCGTGCCGACGGATCTTTCAGGGAGGCTGCATCGAAAAAGCAGTCGGTGCCGGAATCAGTAGCGGAAAAACCCGGGTCGTTTACAAACCTGACGGCAGAGGAGCGGCTTAAGGTCTGGGCCGAGTCCCTTGAGATTCCTTTCAGGAAGAACATTCTCGGAGAGCTCGATTTCAATGAAACGTTTCATATCCCTATACAGTATTTCAAGCGCCTGGGGATTGTTCCGCTTAACAACAACGACGGCACCCTTTCCGTAGCAGTCAGCGATCCGGCCGGAATTCAGCCGGCGGATGAACTGGCCCGCCTGGCAGGCTGCAAGCGAACCCGGCTGGTGTTCAGTCCCCTGAAAGAGATTCACGCCGCCATCAACCTTTTGTTCGACCAGTCGAGTGATGAGGCCGAAAAGGTGGTTCAGGACATCGAGGCCAACGGCTCGGGCGGACATGTGTTCAGTGAAATCGAAGAGACCGAAGACCTGCTGGATGCCACCCATGACGCCCCGGTCATTCGCCTGGTGAACGTGGCCTTGACCCAGGCCCTGCGGCGGGAATCCAGCGATATCCATATCGAGCCTTACGATAAGCAGGTGAAGGTGCGATTCCGCATCGACGGCATTCTGTATGAAATTTTTTCATTGCCCAAGCATCTGCACGCCCACATGGTCTCGCGCATCAAGGTGATGTCCAACCTGGATATCGCCGAAAAAAGAATACCCCAGGATGGTCGGATGAAAATCAGGGTAGGGAGCAAGACGGTGGATATCCGCGTTTCCATCATCCCCATGGCCTTCGGTGAGCGGGTGGTGATGCGCCTGCTGGACAAGTCGGTTTCTTTATTGGGTCTAGACGACATGGGACTGGCGGAGCAGAAACTGCAAATCTTTGAGCGCCTCATCAACAAGAGCAGCGGCATTCTGCTGGTCACCGGGCCCACCGGCAGCGGCAAAACCACCACGCTTTACGCGGCCCTGAGCCAGATCAATTCCCAGGAAAAAAACGTGATCACCATCGAAGATCCCATTGAATACGAACTCAAAGGGGTGGGACAAATCCAGGTCAACCCCAAAAGCGATCTGACCTTTGCCAGGGGGCTGCGCTCAATCCTGCGGCACGACCCGGACATTATCATGGTGGGAGAGATCAGAGATATCGAGACCGCGGAAATTGCGGTCCAAGCTTCTCTGACGGGGCATTTGGTCTTCAGTACCCTGCACACCAACGATGCGGCCGGCGCCTTGACGCGGCTGGTGGAGATGGGGATCGAACCCTTCCTGATTGCCTCGTCGCTGCTTGGCGTCGTCGCCCAGCGACTGGTGCGGAAAATATGTCCTGATTGCAGGGAATCTTACAGCCCTGAACCCGCGGTTCTCAAGGATTTGGGTCTGCCGGCCGATCAGTTGTTCTGGCGGGGACGGGGGTGCGAAAGCTGCGGAGAAAACGGGTATCGCGGCCGCACTGGGATCTTTGAGCTGCTGGTACTTAATGATGAAATCCGGGGGCTGCTGACAGGGGGGACCGATGCCGTCACCATCAAAAACAGAGCCGTGGCCGGCGGCATGCAGCCGCTTTTTCAGGCCGGGATGGTGAAGGTGACAAAGGGGATCACCACCCTGAGCGAAGTGCTGCGGGTGACGCAGGAGTAAAATGCCTGTTTTTGAATACAAAGCATTCACCGATAAAGGCCGGAAAGTAACGGGTATCATCACTGCCGACGGGCAGAGCAGTGCCAGGCTCAAGCTGAGCCGCAACCTGATTTTTACCATGGAAATCAGAGAGGTGCAGACGGCGGCGGGTAAATCCCGGATACAGGCGGTGGCTTCACGCTTTCCCGGTTTCACACGGATCAATCCGGTGGAGGTTACCACCGCGATGCGTCAGCTCTCCACCCTGGTGTCCTCCGGACTGCCGCTGCTGGAGTGTCTTAACGGATTGATCGAGCAGACCGAACAGAAACGGCTGAAGCGCGTTTTTACTCAAATCAGAGAGAAAGTCACGGAGGGAAGTCCGCTTTACCAGGCCATGGCCGAGCACCCGGCCATTTTCAACCGCATTGACGTGAACATGGTCAAGGCCGGTGAGACGGGGGGGGCGCTGGATATTATATTAAAACGCCTGGCCGATTTTTCCGAAAAGCGGATGAAGCTGAAAAAGAGAATCGAATCCGCCCTGGCCTATCCTCTTTTTCTATTTATGATCAGCAGCATCATCCTTATCTTCCTGATGACGTTTGTGATGCCCAAAGTCATCGGCATTTTCGAAGGAATGCACCTGACCCTGCCGCTGTCCACCCGGGTATTGATCCTGATGACCCGTTACCTCAAGGATTTCTGGTGGTTGTTGGGGCTGGGAGCGGCAGTTCTGTTTATTTCTGCGGCCTTTTGGGTGCGGACGCGGCGGGGGCGACGGATCTGGGACCGGGTCCGGCTGCACCTCCCCCTTCTGGGCAAATCGCACCAGAAGGCCGTCATCGCCAGATTTACCCGCACCCTGTCGATTCTACTCAAGAGCGGCATCCCCCTGGTGACCTCCCTGGAGATTGCCAGGCTTTCCATGGGCAACCGCATCATGGAAGAGGCCGTCGCCGATACTGCCAAGTCCGTGGGCGAGGGCGCCGACTTTGCGACCCCGCTGAAAAAAACCGGACGATTTCCCTCTCTGGTGGTGCAGCTGGTCAGAGCGGGGGAGCAGAGCGGAGAACTGGAAGAGATGCTGGCCAAGGCGGCCGAAGTCTATGAGGACGACGTGGAATCAACCATCGCAACATTGACGTCCATTCTGGAACCGGTCATCATTCTTTTTATGGGTCTTGTGGTCTTGTTCATGGTCCTGGCGATACTGCTTCCGATATTCGACATGACCGGGGGACTGAAGTGGACGAAATAAAGCATGGGCCGGGAATCGGGTGTCAGGGATAGGGTGTCAGGTGTCGGGGGTCAGGTTGGAATGATGGAATGCTGGAATAATGGGGATGAAGGTATGCGGCGTTTTTTTATCCTTCGAATTTCTGCGGTTCGGTGTTCTGCTGTTCTGCGGTTCGCTCCTTTCTGACCCCTGACACCTTTGAATAATCGAAATTATGTAAAAAAAGGAATTGAGTATGAAATTATCAGAATTTGCCCAACAACGAAACCGTGGCTTCACCCTCCTGGAAATCCTCATCGTCATAACGATTTTGGGGATCCTGGCCAGCCTGGTTGCGGTGAAAATCATGGACCGGCCCGGGGAGGCCCGCACCATGAAGGCACAGCTTGATATCAGTACGCTGGAAAACGCCTTAAAGCTCTTTAAACTGGATAATGCCTTTTATCCCTCAACGGAACAAGGGCTGCGCGCTCTGGTGGAGAAACCGGCCATCGGACGGATACCCAATAAATGGCGGGAAGGCGGCTATATTGAAAAGGGGACGATACCCAAAGATCCCTGGGGAAATGATTACAACTACATGAGCCCCGGGGTATTCAATAACGACTTTGACCTCTGGTCCTATGGGGCAGACGGTGAAGAGGGCGGCGAGGGGGAAGACGCCGACGTTACCAACTGGACGGCGCAGCAGGCCTCGGGCAGCGCACGTTAAGAATTTTTGACAGGATTAACAGGGTTTACCGGGCCAGATCCTGTAGATCCTGTTAATACTGTCGGAAACCAGAATAGAATTGGCAAACTTTCTGTATGAAAGCAACCACAAATCTCCGGGGTTTCACCCTTCTGGAACTGCTGGTCGTTCTGACGCTGCTGGGTATTTTCGCCTCGGTCTTATCCCTGCGGGTTGCGGAGGTATTGTCCGACGGGGACCTGCGCCTTGCCGGTCGCATGATCATTAACCGGATCCATACGGTTCGAGGCCAGGCGGTATATGCCCGGGCAGAAAAGGGGCTGGGGCTGAGCATCAACCGAAATGCTCTTTACAATCTCGACCCGGGTCAGAGCGGCAACCCGATGGTGGAGTGGGCCGGCGGCCGGGAGAACCGGAACGCCGGAGAAACCACTCTGCCCCGAGGGGTCCGGCTGGAGGATGTCATTGTGTTACCACGAGGAAAAATACAGGAAGGAGAGGTGCTGATCCGTTTTTATGCAAACGGCCGCATCGACAGGTCATTGATTCACCTGCGCAACGAGGCCGAAGAGGTCTACACGCTTGAAATCAATCCCCTGACAGGTCAGGTTAAGGTGTATGATCGCTATGTCGAACAGAGAATGGCCCAGTGAGGCTTCCCGTCGACCTATAATTTTGCAGGACTCTGGTTCTTTTAATGACGACACCCCCTCTCAATGGAGAAGGGGGGGGGCGATAGCCTGCGCCAGGGGTTTTACGCTGCTGGAAGTTGCGATTTCTCTGTTTCTGATCGCAACGGCGCTCCTGGCCGTTTTCCGTTTGCAGGCCCAGAACCTGGATCTCCAGTCCGAGGCCTATTTCATCACCATCGCCAATCAACTCGCCCAGGATAGGATCGCACAGATTGAATCTGCGATATCCTTGCCGGAAGGAAACCTTGATGGGGAGTGCAGCGATGATTTCCCGCAATTTATCTGCCGGTCGGAAGTACGTCAGGTCCAGGGTAGCGGAAGTCTCTTTTATGTCAAGGTGGAAGTGGCTCAGGAGGCTGACCTGTCGGGCAGAAACCTTTCCGTTGAGACCTACCTCTACCGGTGAATTACCAGGGGATTGTTTCACCGCCCGCTTCGCTTGAGACGCAAAGAACGCAAAGTCAAGTATTATTTCTTTTGTCGTTGAGGTGGCCAGTTTGATCAAAAAAGAAACCCAGACGTTGGGTAACCTTATGCCAGGATTGTAGGGCGGGTCACCGTACCTGACACCTTTGCTTTCACTTGAAGGCATGATTTCAAAGAGCGAAGCATGATCTTGAGAAAAATGAGATAGGATCATATTGTGAGCAAAGATTCCGGTTTTACATTTCTGGAAGTTCTGGTGTCCGTGGCGGTCATGAGCATCCTGCTGACGGTCCTTTACAGCGCCTACACCTCGAACCTTGAGGCCATCCAGGTATCCCGCAGTACCGGTCAGCTCAGCCAGACCGCCCGAATTGCACTCGATCGCATGACCCGGGATCTCGAATCGGCCTTTATCCGTGTTCCCTACGCGAACGTGTCGGCAAGTCTCGGCATGCGTCTGGTGGATGGCAGTGTCCGCGATCGGCCGGCGGACCGTCTGGATTTTACCACCCTGGCACATCTCTCATTTTCCGGCCGGCCTGATGGCGGCGATCTCTGCGAAGTCGGCTATACCCTGGACGAGGCCGCTGAAGGGGGAGGATTGGTGCTCCATCGCCGGGACGACGGCAGTCCGGACGATGATTTCACCTCGGGCGGCTATCGGGAGGAACTGGCGCGGAGAGTGAGCGGATTGGAGATCATCTTTCAGGATGAGCAGGGTGTGGAGCACGAAAGCTGGCAGGTTGAGACCGATGGCATGCTTCCGGAACTGATTCGGATCCGTCTCCAACTCGCGGACGAGAGCGGCCGGGAACTGGTATTTATCACCAGCGTGCATCCGGCCCTGGCGGGTCCGAAACAGGAGTAAGTCGGATGATGGCTGTTTTTCATAAAAGAAACCTAATATTTAGACAGGATTACAGGATGTACAGGATGGCTTTGCCTGCCTAAAATGAATAGTAAATAACTACCGGAATCTTATAGCTCATTTTTTGAGCCGGTATCCGCAAGAAACAACCTGGAATGGTGGAATTATGGAATAATGGGATGGAAAAAAAATTTCAATATTCCAACCCCATTTTTCCTGTGAGAATATCCTGTCGATCCTGGAAATCCTGTCAAAAGCCATTTTGACTTCATGATCAAATGATTTTGAACTCATCAGCGAGCCCCTTTAAGAGACTGCAAGATGAATCGGGCACCGTCCTGATCATCACCCTGCTGGTGATCGTGACCCTCATCGGTCTGACGGTGGCATTTTCGGAAGATACCGGTATCGAACTCCAACTGGCCGGATATGCCCGCGACAACTATCTGGCCTACCAGGCAGCGCGCACCGGTGTGCACCAGGCGCTGGATGCCATCGGTAGGGACGAGAACGTGGAGATGGACAGTTTCAGGGATGTCTGGGCCGAGGCAGCCGCAGTTGCTTTGACCGAGGAGCTTTCCGATGAGGTATCGGTTTTAGGGGTCGTGGCAGATGAAAGCGGCAAATTCAACTTGAACTTCCTTTTATCCGCCGAGGGAGAAATTGATTCGGAGCAGGAACAGCAGCTTAACCGTCTGCTGCAGGCTATTGACGTTGATGAAGAGCTGGCCGCACCGATTCTGGACTGGCTGGACAGCGATGATATTGAGCGGATGAACGGTGCTGAAACCGCTTATTATCGAAGCCTGCCGGAGCCATATCCCTGCAGTAACGGACCTTTTATCACCACCGGGCAGTTAATGATGGTCAAGGGCTTGGCGCAGTCTGCCCTGATGAATTATGTTACCGTCTTTTCCGATGGCCTGATTAATATCAATACCGCTCCAAAGGAAGTGCTGCAATCCCTCAGCGAAAAAATGACCGCTTCGCTGGCTGAAGCCATCATTGCCTTCAGGGAAACTGCGGATTTCATGACGGTGGACGATCTGAAAAAGATCGCAGGTATGGATGCAGCGTTGTTCGCAGAAATAAAGGACCGGGTTTCGGTAAAGAGCGCGGCTTTTTCAATTGAGTATGAAGGGCGCTATCGGGATACTGCAACCGTTATCAAGGCAGTAGCCGTCCGCAATGAAAAAAAGGTTAATCTTCTCTACTGGCGAGTCGATTGATACCGATGGCGACCCGGTGACACCTCAAAGCGAAGTAAATTTTTCAGGCTGCAGCCCGCGCAGGCTGAAAATCCTGTTCATCCGGTAAATCCTGTCAAAAAATAGAAAAACTATAATTTCATGGCTCTTGTCCAAGATTTTCACTTGACGTTAGGGTTTATAGTAGCTACTATAAACCAAAAAGTAGCCATCAAAAATAGGAGGACGATTGTGATCAGTGCGGGAATTAAGGACGTGAAGAACAATCTGAGCAGGCTCTTAGCCCAAGTGAAAGCCGGCGAAGAGGTTCTTATAACCGACAGGGGAAAACCGGTTGCCCGAATTGTAAAGGAAAGCAGTGGGGACAAGTCCATCCGTGCAGTGCTGGGGCCGCTAGTTCAGAGAGGGTTGATTGTCTTGCCGGGCCGGAGCATCTTGAAAGAATGTATTTCGGCGGTAGAAGTTCCAGGAAAGTCTGTTTCGGAAATGGTGCTTGAAGGGCGGCGGTGACCGACAGATGATTCTATATCTTGATACGAGTGCACTGGTGAAGCGATATTTCCGGGAACCTTATTCCGATGAGGTCATTTCCAAATGGAAATCGGCAGCTCAAATCGTTACCTCATCTGTTGCTTATGCGGAAACGATGGCCGCCGTGTATCGCAAGAAACAAGAGGTAACTCGCGGACTCGCATGGCTCCAAAAAATAACGGATCCGTTTAGAAAGGATTGGGATAGCTTTATTCGGGTGGAGGTCAATAACGAACTCAATGGATACATCGATCGGGTGGTGGAAGGATATGCGCTCAGAGGCTTCGATGCCATTCATCTTGCATCCGCGATGGTGATCCATGAAAAGTTGCCCGAAGATTTTGTTTTCGCCTGTTTCGACGAAAAACTTATTCGTGCCGCCAAGTCGGAAGGGTTTGAAACGTTTCCTACGCTTCGGCCCGGAGGGTGCTAATACTTTTTCAGTTCGAATATAAGCTTCTTCTCCAACATAGTTAGGGAAGAAGATTTAAGTACTCAAGGGGTCTATGGTTCAATCGGGCCGAAAAATCCTATTCATCCTGTAAATCCTGTCAAAAATATAGGGACGTGCATATTGATGGAGAGACGATGCGCTATATACGGAAACAACTGGATAATCTTTCAGAAAAATTTGGACTGGATGCAATTTATGCTTTTGGCAGCTGCGCAAAGGAAATCACAGCAGCAGTTTCTGAAGGCAAGAAATTTCGACCCTCTTCCCAATCTGATATGGACATCGGCATCCTTCCGAAGGCGGGTCGGCGACTGACCTTGAAGCAGAAGGTTAGGTTGACCAATGAGATCGAGGATCTTTTCGATGCTGCAAAATGCGACTTGGTTTTGCTTCCGGATTCTGATCCTTTTATAGCGGTTCAAATCATCCGGGGTGATCGGATTTATTGCCGTGACATCAATCGTGCCGATGAATATGAGCTGTATGTTTTAAGACGTGCAGGCGATCTTATTCCTTTAGAAAATGAACGCATCAACCTTATCATGGCGAGAACCTGAAGATGCAGGCAAAAATCAACCACCGGGTGGTCGCCGATCGATTGGAATGGATCGACCGGATGATAAATGAGATCAACTTGCTACCCTTAAGTCATTATGAGGTTTTTGTACAGGACAAAAGAAACGTCTGGAGTGCGGAATCATGCTTGCGAAGGGCCCTTGAAGCGTTGCTCGATTTAGGCCGGCATATTCTCGCGAAGGTTTTTGGACAAGGGGTAACGGAATACAAGGAGATTGCCAGAGCTCTCGGTGAAAAAGGAGTGCTTGATTCGGAATGTGCCAATTTAATGGAAATTTTGGCAGGTTACCGGAATCGTATGGTCCATTTTTATCTGGAAATCGAAACGGTAGAGCTTTACAAGATTTGTAAGGAAGATCTCGATGATATAAAGAAGGTCAGAACTGCTTTGGCTGCCTGGGTTGAGAACCATCCGGAATTGGTGGATAGGAACTTTTAATAGTATTTTTTCCCTCGAAGCGGATTGTATGTTTGCAGTTTCATCCGGAAACGGTGAAGGAATTAAAATTAATCCTGTTCATTCTGTAAATCCTGTCAGAAAACACGATCAAACATGATCAACCTCACTCAAGGCGCTGCATGTTTATAGATGTTGCTCTTTGAATGAAAGTCTATTATATTGATATTCAGTGGTTTCGCGGCGACAATTTAAAGATTTTGGAAGATGGAAGCCGAAGAAAAGATAGCTTTTTATGTTAAATTCGAGGTGACACTATGGTTCAAAAACCATTGTTCATAAGGGCAGAATGGGATGAAGATGTACGCGTGTGGGTCGCCACCAGCGACGATGTTCCTGGTCTTGCAACGGAGGGAAACGATTTAGAGGAACTTATCGAGAAATTAAAGGTAATGATTCCGGAGCTTCTGGATGCGAATGGCATCAGCCGAGAGTATGAAATACCCTTTGAAATCCTGACCAGAAGATTTGAGACCGCTCATCTTACAGGTCTTTAATGTCTGATTATACTAAAGACTTGAAACGATACTTGCAGCAAGCAGGGTGTTGGTTTGACCGGCAGGGCAAGGGCGATCACGAGATATGGTTCAGCCCAATAACTAAGATTAGATTTGTTATTGACAACAGTATCAAATCCCGTCATACGGCAAATGCAGTATTGAAGCAGGCCGGGTTACCCAAGCAGTTCTAATTTAGGCTTTCCAAATCAGGTTGCCGTCCGGGCAGGCCGAAAAATCCTATTCATCCTGTAAATCCTGTCAAATATTCTTTTACAATGATCAATTTCATTAAATCTAAAATCAACACCCTCACAGCCGATAAGAAATTCTCCGAAATCCTCACCGGCTCCGCCTGGGCGTTGTCAGCGCGTGTTATTTCAACCGGTTTAGGGTTGGTTTCCGGCATCATAATTGCTCACTTCTACGGCGCCAAGGTCATGGGAATAGTAGCCATGTTGAATTCCTTTCTCCTGCTGGCCGCTGTCTTTACAGTCTTGGGAACCAACATTTCTGTCTTACGTCTCATTCCGGAACACTTGGTCAAATTTTCAGCCACTTCGGCCCAGAAGGCGTTCCGTAAAACGCAGTATCTGGTCATTGGCATGTCCCTTGTAACCGGCGCCTTCTTTTTTTTCAGTTCCCGCCTGATTGCAGTCAAGTTTTTCTCCAAGCCGCATCTATCCTATTATTTTGCTATTACCTCGCTCTTTATAGTTTTTAACTCCTTGATGCTGTTGAATACACAAGCCGTGAGGGGATTGAAATTGATAAAGATGTTCGCCTTCATGCTGGTTCTGCCCCAAGGCGCCAATTTGTTTCTTCTGCTTTTGCTGGGTTTTTTCTTCGGTGCGAAAGATATTCCGATTTATGCCTTTCTCGGAAGTTTTGCAGTAGCCGGTATTACCGGTTGGGCCGTTATGGAATACAGCTTTAAACGTCGGATGCGGCCCTTGGATCGGGTAGGACCGGTTACCATCCGTGCAATACTTTCAGTCTCTCTCCCCATGCTTATGTCTACCGCACTGACATTTTTCATCGGACAGACTGGGATAATCCTGCTGGGAATGATTGGTAGCGAGGCCGAGGTAGGATACTACTTCATTGCGCTAAAACTCGCCACACTGGTGACTTTTGTTTTACAGGCGGTTAATTCAGTAGCAGCACCCAAATTTTCAGATCTTTTCCACCGCAACCAATTAAATGATCTTTTTTATGTGGCAAAAAAGTCAACCCGGCTAATTTTCTGGGCGAGTGGTCCCGTTCTCTTGGGTCTGGTCATTCTGGGACGCCCTGTTTTATCCATTTTGTTCGGAGAAGGGTTTATCGTGGCCTATCCGAGCATGGTTTTTTTATCAATCGGCCAGTTTGTCAGTTCGATTTCCGGTTCCACCTGGATGTTTATGAACATGACCGGACATGAAAGACATCTAAGTAATATCCTGATGGGGGCTGCAACGATCAACATTATCATGGGCCTATTGCTTATTCCGCACATGGGGATGATCGGAGCCGCAATATCCGGGATGACAAGCATGATCTTCTGGAACGTTTATACGCTGCTTTATATCAAAATCAAATACGGTCGAACTATCGGGTATCTTCCTGTGATTTCGTATATTTATAAAAAATTACAAACCATGAATGCCCAAATAAATCAGATGCCAAAATGAATAATATCTATACAGATGGACGGTATCTTGAGTCCAATCAGTCTTGGCACGTTGAAGATTCACGATGGAAGGCTGAACAGATAAGGATAATTATCCAAAAGAACCAGCTCCGGCCGAAAATCATTGCGGAGGTGGGTTGCGGAGCTGGAGCAATTTTGGAGGAACTATCTAAATTATCCCAATTAAAGGATGCATGCTTTGAAGGATATGATATTTCCCCTCAAGCAATTGAGAGGGCGAAACGGGTAGAAAACGAAAGTATTGTTTTTTTTCAGGAAGATTTACTAAATGATACGAATAAGAAGTTTTTCGACATCCTCCTGGTAATCGATGTCCTTGAGCACATACCTGACTACATGGGGTTTGCTGAGAAATGCAAAGATAAGGCTGAATACAAAATATACCACATACCTCTAAGCATCCATGTTTCCGCTCTCTTGCGAAACACAGCCATCAAAAGTCGCTATACCATTGGGCACATTCAGCAATTCACTGCGGATTCTGCCATTGCAACACTAGAAGACACCGGTCATTTAATCATAGATTATCATTACACAAACCCGGCTCTCGGTCTTTTCAGGGAGCATCCATCTCTGAAAAAGGCGATTGCAAATATTCCAAGATGGTGCTTTTCCAAAGTCAACCTGCCATTTACGGCAAGGGTTTTCGGGGGGTATTCTTTACTTGTTCTGGCGAAATAATAAATTAGAATTCCTTCGTTTTAGTATTCTTTTTTTTGCGTTGTTATCGGGAGCGGCATTTTTTATTATCATTTCTGAAGCCGCCGAGAGAACACCCGCAGTTTCAGCGGCAGCGTCGTACGATGGGTTCGGCTACCCTTGGGAGCATAACAGCCTTGGTTTGTCCAATGAGGTTCCTTCTCCCTGGACTGAAATTCAGATTGTAGGTAACACATTAAAGTGTTGGGGTCGCGAGTATGACTTGGATAACGGAATGCTGCCACGCCAGATCACCAGCAAGGGTCAGGCGCTATTTCATGAGCCTCCGGGGGTGAGTTTGAAAATTAACCGGCAAAATGCAATCAGAGGGGCAGGCGAGGCCGTTTTTTTGTTAAAGACCGCAAAGCGTGTCGAATACAAGACAACCTGGGATGAAAAGGAATTTCGGGTGGAAGCCGTTTCCAGTCTTGAATATGACGGTTTATTTCGGATTGACCTGAGCGTCTATCCGCAGTCTCGTATCAGTGTCGATGAACTGATTTTGACTTTCCCTTTCCGTATCGATGTGGCGCTTGCCTTCAGCCGTTACATTGCCTACAACTACGATTATGAGAAAGTTGATCGAGAGGATGTGGTCAACAGTGTCGGATTAGCCGATAAACCTGTTACTTTTAAATTTAACCCAGCCGTCTGGATTGGCAATCATGCAGTCGGGTTAGAATGGATCTGCGAGACTAACGCCGGCTGGTCGAATCCGGATCCGGAGAGCGCCATCCGGATTGCACTTGAAAAAGATTCCGTGGTTATGCGGATCGCGGTTATTTCAAAACCGACCATCATCAGCTCGCCATTCACATTGAGTTTTGCTCTGTACCCCACGCCCATAAAGAGATTGCCTGACAATTGGAGAAACTATTTTGTGCTGCCGGCGATGTTGAGGAGGGGGGATTTGAATACTGATAGATACAATCTGCTGGGAATCGGGTTTGGGTTTCCCACGAAATATCCCGGGCTCCCCATTCTAGAGCCTTCGGAGAATACAAAGTTGATTTCCAGTGGGAAAGCGCCCGAAGATCAGATCAGAAATGAACTGAACCGCATGCAGGCGGAGGATGTTGGATTTCTTCCTTACGGCGCATTTTATGGAATGCCGGGCAGACTTCCCGGTCATATTTGGAATGACTATGGCGATACCTGGAGAGCCATGCACCCAAAAGGAGAAATCCGGAGTCCTTGGTGGGCGAAACTTCAGAATATATCAGGCAAGGAACCGAGCCTTATATCTATATGTCCGTATCATCCCAGTTTTCAAGATTTCATTCTATGGCAATATGTGCAGGCCATTAAGAAGCATCAAATTTCGGGGCTTTATCTGGATCTTTCCACTCCCGTCTTCCTATGTCGGAATCCTAACCATCCCCATGGAAGATTTTATTTACAAGGAGTTGAGTATTATCCGTTTTTTACTCAACGTGAAATCATGAAGCGGTTGTATATTGCATGTAAATCCCTTAAAGATGACTTTGTAATAACCCAGCATCAGGAGAAAAACCTTGTCATTTGTTCCGGGTTTTCAGACATCGTTTTGAGTGGGGAGGCATTGAACAGATTTTTCATAACCTCGCATTCGCTATCAAAACTCTTAAATAATGATATTTTTAACGAAAATCCATCTGCCTATGTGCCCGATTACAGCCGGCTTTCTGATGATTTTTTCGAGTTTCAGTATTCCCAGAGCAAAGGGTATATTCACACGATTTTACCTCAGGTGGTCAAATGGAATGATATGCTAATGCGGAAGAATCCGGATCTTCTTACAAAATACTCAGAAACTCTTTTCGCACGCGCGGTATTGTACGGGATTCCTCTTTATTTTTCAAGGATCGACAGGAATCGTTATAGTGAGGTTCTTAAGGCAGAACAGCGGGTGGGAGGGCTTGCAGGAGCAATCTATCTTGGGCCTTGGGAGTCCAACAAGTTCCTGATGGGCGGAAGCGGAAAATTGAAGGCTTCCTGTTACCTTCTGAAGGAAAGGAAGAGGATTCTGCTGATACTGGCAAATCTTTCCGATCACAGGGTTAAGGAGACCCTATCGTTGAATCTGGAAGGATTGAAATCTGTCGGAGGTATGCTTGGCCGGAACTTGCAGGTGATGGACGGTATTGTCTCCAAACCGTTTCCAGCGGATCAGGGCCGATTACCTGTGGCCCTGGATCCTAACGGTTTTCACATGTTGACCGTTCAGTGAGTAATTAAGGTCTATCCAAAGTCCGATGCATACCTTAAGATGACACAGGAGTTTTTATGTTTGCCGGTATCTGAACGGCAAACTAAAATGTCGATCCTTTGCGTCCTTTGCGGTGACTTTGCGGTGAACGATTGAGTTTGCACAAAATGAGATTTAACAAATGACTAATCGCATCGACTTTCTGGTCATAGGCGCCCAGAAGTGCGCCACTTCTTGGCTTTATTACTGTCTCAAAGAGCATCCGGAATTGAGACTTCCAGATAAGAAGCGGGAAGTCGAGTATCTGGGAGGAGATCTCTATGAGGAAAGGGGAGCGGAATGGTATTTCGGATTGATGG
>ENA-OSEO01002229-OSEO01002229.1-sediment-metagenome-genome-assembly--contig:-NODE-2229-length-28622-cov-6.697600_pt1 | contig 28622 bp, 25 predicted proteins | sample MGYA00237883_ERZ534232 | MGnify/ENA metagenome assembly ERZ534232 | reverse complement strand
CAGACTGTATTTTAAAGCCCTGCTGCCGTTCCCACGAGCTGTGTTCGGTTTTTGCAGCCCTTGGGCAGAGACCCCCATGGGCAGACTTCTTCGCACGTTGCGGAGAAGTTCCGGACAAAGATTTTACTGTCTGATCGGCGGGCATCCTGTGTGCAGTGCAGGGCATGGGATGATGATTGCGCAGGAAGGTTCAACCAACTTGGATGTCACATTTTTGACAGATCCGCCGGTGACAGCGCCCCTTCTCTTGATTTTTGAAGCCAGCATGATTTGGAGCGTTTTCTCTATAACTGGGCCCGAATTCGTCAGCGAAGATCAGGACAATCGGTCTTGAAAGATCCAGTGGGACCGGTCAGCGGACCGATTTTTTCAGGGCATATTTTTTGCAGAAAACACCTCTGAAGCGTCTCTTCTGTCAGGGCAATGCCGGTTCCTCAGTATGGATGGGACCGCGGGCGGGACGGATCTCGAAGAAAGGGCAGGCATGCAATGACCGAAAACCAGAATCCAATTTGGGACCAGATACATAAGCTTCTTGAGGACATCGAAAGCGCTGGGCTGAGCGACTGCGATGCATGGGAAAAGATCAGAAAGGACTTGGAGAAGGCTGCCGCACAAATCCCTCTGTCCAATTCCCACCTGCGGGAGGTTTTAGGCCTCTGTGATCAGGCCTTGGGCTTCCTTACCAGAAATTCGGCCAAGGGATTTTTGTCCCTTGTGGAGGCCCTTTCTGATGGATTGACTGCATCGGCAGAATGCCTGACTGCGGATTCGGATGCAGACGGAATTCTCAAAAAGGCGAAAAACGTGCTGCATGAGGCCCTGAAGGATCTACCGATCCCAGAGGCCGCCGGCGAAGAGGTGCCGCAATCAGGCGACGGAATTGATCCCGGGAACGGGGCGGCCCGCACGTCGGCCTCTCTTGACGATGCCGCGGCCCTCCTTGTCCAGATGGAGCCCAATGATTTGACCGATATGACGCGCCTTGCCGCGTTACTTCAGGGTCTGACCGAAAATGAATCCTACCCTGAGCCGGCAAGAGGCGCCATTGCGGAAGCGGCCTCAAAAGCAGAGGCCCTGGCAGGCAGACAAGAGCCGGAATCGAAAGAAGCCTTGGCCGAGATCGGCCGTCTGGTGGAAAGGGCCATGGAGGCCATAGGGGAGGGCGACGGCATATCCCGGTCCCCAGCCATGAATGGCGAAGGGCCGTTGCTCTCTCACGAAGATGGGGCCGCGCCGGTTCAGGATTCAGAACCCCGGTCAGCGTCGGCGTCCACCGAAGCCCCTGACCTTCAGGCCCTTCCTGAAGATGCGGACAGGGACCTCATTGCCGAGTTTGTGAGCGAGAGCAGCGATCTCATCGAGGCTGCCGAAGAGGCCCTGCTCGCACTGGAGACCGACCCTGAAGACATGGAAGCCGTGGGCACGGTCTTCCGGGCCTTTCACACGGTGAAGGGCGTCTCGGCCTTCCTTGAGCTCATGGCCATCTCCGAGATGGCCCATCATGCGGAATCGCTTTTGAGCCGGGTGCGCGACCGGGAGATTCGATACGCCGGCGGGTATGCGGATCTGGCCCTGCGGGCGCTGGATATGATCAAACACATGATCCAACTGGTCCAGGGGGCCCTGGAGGGCGAACCCCTGTTTAAGCCCGAGGGGTATGATGAACTGCTGGAACTCCTGGCCAGCCCGGAAGAGGCTGGGATCTCCGAGGAATACGGGGCTGAAGAAGCCCCCTCTCCCCCGAGGGTAGGGGATCTCCTGGTGGCCGCGGGCAAGGCCGACAGGAAACATGTGGAGGAGGCCGCAGCCTTTGAAGCCGAAAAGCCCATCGGAGTCAAGATCGCCAAATCCAAGGCCGCCAAGGTCGCGGATGTGGCCCAGGCGCTGAGGACGCAGCGGACCATACAGGGGAAGCAGGCAATGGATTCCTCGGTCCGCGTGAGCACAGGCCGGCTGGACAGGCTGATCGACATGGTGGGGGAGCTGGTCATCGCCCATTCCATGGTGGCCCAGGACAGAACCGTGGTCAACGGGGACAACTATGAGCTTTTGAAGAAGGTGACCCAGACGAGCAAGATCGTACGGGAATTGCAGACCCTGGGCATGTCCATGCGGATGATTCCCCTCAGGGGAACCTTTAAAAAGATGGCCCGGCTGGTACGGGACATATCCCGGAAGGTGGGGAAGAATGTGAATCTGGCGACCGAGGGAGAGGACACCGAAATCGACAGGAATATGGTGGATATCATCAATGATCCGCTCATGCATATGGTGCGCAACTCGGTGGACCACGGGATTGAGCCTCCTGACGAAAGGGAACGGGTGGGAAAACCCAGACAGGGCCGCATCCGGCTGTCGGCCTACCATTCGGCAGGCAGCGTCATTGTGGAGATCGCGGACGACGGCAGGGGCCTCAATCGCGATTTGATCCTTGCCAAGGCCCGGGAAAAGGGGATCCTGGCAGAGGACGTCTCCCTTACGGAAAGGGAAATCTTCAACCTGATCTTCGAACCGGGTTTTTCCACGGCCAAAGAGGTAACAGACGTCTCGGGACGGGGCGTGGGCATGGACGTGGTCAAGAAAAATATTGAATCCCTGCGGGGCCAGGTGGAAATCGAGTCGCAGTGGGGCAAGGGAAGCGTCTTTCGGATGAGCCTTCCCCTGACCCTTGCCATTATCGACGGCATGGTGGTGCGGGTAGGGAGTGAGACCTACATCATTCCAACCGCTTCCATTGTCAGATCTGTCAAGCCTGAAAAGAAGGACCTTTCCACGGTCTTGAACCGGGGCGAGATGCTGTCTCTGCAGGGCCGTCTTCTTCCTCTGATTCAACTGGGAAAACTGTTTCGCACCGAGGGATTTGACGGGCATAGGAACGATAAACTGGTGGTGGTGGTGGAGGATGATGCCAAGAAGCAGGCCGGGCTGGTGATCGATGATCTGGTGGGAAGACAGCAGATCGTCATCAAGTCGCTGGGCGAAGGGATGAAGAATATCCCGGGGATCTCAGGGGGCGCCATTATGCCCGATGGCCGTGTGGGCCTGATTCTGGATGTAGGCGGCGTGGTCAAGGCAGCCAATGCCGCAAATTCCCTCTGATCCTGACGCCTCTTTACAATCGGGGAGCTGGTTGGACCGTGTTTTGCATCACACATCAGGCCATGAAGCCTGCGGCATCGGCCGAATTGGGAGAAAAGGAATTCAGGCAGATCAGCCAGATCGTCTACGACATCAGCGGGATCCATTTGAAGGACGGAAAAGAGGCCCTGGTAAAAGCCCGGCTGATGAAACGGCTCAGGGCCCTCAAGATGGAAAGCTTCAGGGAATACATCCGGCTTATCAACTCCGATGCCGGAAAGGCAGAGATCGGCCTCCTCATCGATGTAATGACGACCAACAAGACCGGTTTTTTCCGGGAGGCGGATCATTTTGCCTACCTGAGCGACACGATCCTTCCCCAGATGGACCACCGGAGGATGAGATTCTGGACGGCTGCCTGTTCGTCTGGGGAAGAGGCCTATTCCCTAGCCATGGTCCTCCACGAAAGCATCCCCCACATTCAGTCGAAAGACATTTTGATCCTGGCCACCGACATATCCATGAGCATGCTGGAGAAGGCCCGGTCCGGGGTCTATGGAGAGGACAGGATCCAGGGGCTTCCGCCGGCATACCTAAAAAAATACTTCGTGCCGGTACAAGGCGAAGGTTCCTCCGCCTACCGGGTGGCGGATGCGGTAAAGGCCGTTGTCCGGCTTGCATGGCTCAACCTGATGGACACGTGGCCCATGAAGGGGCCTTTTAGCGTCATATTCTGCCGCAATGTGATGATCTATTTTGATCGACCCACCCAGCAGAGGCTCATCGAACGGTTCTGGGATCTCTTGGAAACCGACGGCTACCTGTTTGTGGGTCACTCCGAGGGGCTGTCCGCTATCAAGCACAGGTTTCGCTATGTCAGGCCGGCAATTTACAAAAAATAACCCTTCCTGGCGCTTCAGGCTCGGATGAGAAGATGAGACACGTGGTTCAAGTGGGCGATATGAAGGTTGGCGTTGACGGGGACGTGGTGGTCACCCATGCCCTTGGGAGCTGTCTTGGGCTCATAGTGCACGATCCGGTGGCGCGGGTGGGAGGGTTGTTGCATGCCATGCTTCCCCTTTCCAAGATCAACCCCCAAAAGGCCGAGGCAAATCCATATATGTTTGTGGATACAGGCGTGGTAAGGCTTTTCACCGAAATATACAACATAGGAGGGAAGAAATCGAGACTCGTGGTCAAGGCCGCCGGCTGCGGCAGCCCCATCGGCAACAATGAGATGTTCAAGATAGGGGAGAGAAATTACACGGTTTTGAAAAAGCTTCTATGGAAGAACAACATCCTCCTGGACGCGGAGGATGTGGGCGGAACCGGGAGCCGGACCGTCCATTTTTACATATCCAGCGGCAAGACCATTATCAAAACCGGCCAACAGGAGACTGAGCTGTGAAACGCGGGCGCATGGACAAGATCATATCGGACGTGAAATCCTTTCCCAGCATGTCCAATGTGGCGGTGAAGATCCTCAAACTCATCGACGATCCCCAATCATCGGCCGCCAAGATCGAGGAACTGCTTCGATACGATCCGGGGATTACGGCCAATATCCTGAAGCTGACAAACTCCGCGTATTTTGGCCTTTCCTCCAGGATCGGCTCTGTCCGGCAGGCCATTGTCCTTTTGGGGTGGAAGCAGCTGGGCAAGCTGGTAGTGGCATCGTGCGTGAATGCCATTCTGGACAAGCCGGTGCCGGGTTACGATCTCCCTGCAGGAGAGCTCTGGCGACACTCCATTGCTGTTTCTGTGGCCGCAGAACTCCTCGCAAAGGAACTGGGCATCTCCGCAGACGATGAGATCTTTACTGCAGCCCTCCTCCACGACCTGGGAAAGCTGGTCTTGGGCAACTACGTAAAAAAGGACCTTCAGGCCATCGAAGCGGCCGCAGGAGAAGGAATTCCGTTTCATGCAGCAGAACGCCAGGTTCTGGGGACGGATCACGCAGAGATCGGCGCACGCCTGCTCAAGAGCTGGTCGTTTCCTGCGTCCCTTGTGAAGTCGGTCAGGTGGCACCATGAGCCGGACGGTGCAAAAGATCCGGGCGCCATTATCGACCTGGTCCATGTGGCCAATATGCTCTGTCTGATGATAGGCATCGGCGTGGGCAGGGAAGGGCTTCGATACGAACCCTCGCCGGCCGCGACCAAGCGGCTGGGGCTCAAGACGCTGCAGCTCGAACTGGTGGCCAGTCAGACCCTGCAGTGGGCCAATGAACTGTCAGAGGTGCTTGAAACAGGATAGGCAAACATGGGCTCTCCGACTGCAGCAGGGGCCGGCTGACGGGGTCCGGGAGCAGGTGCAGGTGTTTTCATCAATAGCCGACGAATTGGCAACGCCCATTTTTTGAAAGAGGATATGCAATATGGGAATCAATCTCCTGATTGTAGACGACAGCGGCGTCATGCGGGCCATGATCCTTAAGACCATGCGGATGGCCGGGCTGGATCTGGCCGAGGTCCATGAGGCGGCCAACGGCAAAGAAGGTCTGGAGCTCCTTGACAAGCACTGGATCGATCTGGCGGTCGTGGATATCAACATGCCGGTGATGAACGGCGAGGAGATGATCGACCGGATGAAGGAACATCCTGAAATGAAGGACATTCCCGTGGTGGTTATTTCCACTGAGGGAAGCAAGGCCCGCATCGAGTCGCTGCAACACAAGGGGGCCTTCTTTATCCATAAGCCGTTCTCTCCGGAGACCATTCGGGACGCGGTGAAACATCTCTTGAATTTAGAGGATCGCCATGGGAACGTCGATTAGACAGGTCCTTTCGCAGGTTGCCATCGAGACGTTTGAAAAGCTGGCATTTATGTTTGCTTTTCCAAAGGAGGAAGCCGGGCAGCCTGTAGAAAACAGGGTGTCTGCCGGGGCGGTTTTTCGAGGTCCCTTTTCAGGGCAGGTGATTATCCACATCTCCGATGCAATCCTGCCTGAACTGGCCGCGAATATGCTGGGGGTAGAGGACGAGGGGGCCGTCACCCTCGATCAGCAATACGACGCCCTGAAGGAAACCCTTAACATTGTGTGCGGCAACCTGTTGCCGGCTATCGCCGGCGACGAGCCTGTATTCCATGTGGAAATGCCCCGGATCCTCTCCGGGGGCGAGGGCCTTTCATCAGTTCCTGAATCCATTGCCCGGCTGGAATTGGATGAAGGGGAATGCGAGATCGCCCTGTATGTGGACCAGGGGGATCTCCCCAAGGGCTTGGATGGGTGAATGGGACCGTGGAGGCGTAAAATGGCAGACGTTTTCAAAAGGCATTAAGGCGATGAACGACAAGGCGATCAGGGTCCTGATTGTGGATGATTCCGCGGTGGTTCGAAAAATCCTGACCGAGGAACTGTCGCGTTTTAAAGACATCCAGGTCATCGGAACGGCAGTGGATCCATATGCGGCGCGCGACAAGATCGTGAAGCTCGAGCCGGATGTGATCACCCTGGACATGGAAATGCCGAGAATGGACGGACTTTCCTTTCTGGCAAAACTGATGAAATACTATCCCATGCCCGTGGTGGTATTGAGCTCGCTGACGCCCGAAAACAGCGATACCGCGCTCAAGGCCCTGGAGCTGGGGGCTGTGGAGGTCTTATGCAAGCCGGGGGCTGCCTATACCACCCACAATGTCTCCCAGAGACTGGCTCATGCCATCAGAGCCGCTGCTGCGGCAAGGATAGGGGTCAGCAAAAGGGACTTTCGACCTGGTCCCCGGGAAGTGGTGGAAGGCGCATTCCAATTTGATACGACCCACAAGGTCATTGCCATCGGGGCCTCGACCGGGGGCACAAAAGCCATCGAGACCGTCCTCACAGGACTGCCCCCATCGACCCCGGGAACGGTTATCGTGCAGCATATGCCGGAAAACTTCACCAGGGCCTTTGCCGAGAGGCTCGACAAGAACTGCCGGATGACCGTCAGAGAGGCCCGGGACAATGATCATGTGATACCCGGAACCGCCCTGGTCTGTCCCGGCAATTATCATATGGTGATACATCGAAGCGGCGGAAACTATGTGGTCAAAATCAAGGAAGGGCCCATGGTTCACTATCAGAGGCCCAGCGTGGACGTTCTCTTCCAATCCGTGGCGAGGCACGTGGGCAGAAATGCGGTGGGGGTACTGTTGACCGGCATGGGTGCGGACGGTGCAAAGGGTCTTTTGGAGATGAAGAAGAGCGGGGCCGCCACCATCGCCCAGGATGAAGAGACATGCGTGGTCTTTGGCATGCCCAGGGAGGCCATCAAGTTAGGGGCCGCAGACCGAATCGTGCCGTTGCCCCGCATCGCAGGGACGATTGCAGAACTGATTCAATCCAGACCGGTGCTGCAGAACCGCGCATAAGCGTCAGCTAAAGTCAGGCCCGCTCTTTGTCGATAACACTTTTGAGGTTTCAGATCCGGCCGAAGAAAAGGCGGGCGCTTCAGGAACAGGAGGAGGCCATGGCAGGCATATACGGGGTGCTTCAGGTGGGCAGACAGGCCCTGGCAGCCCAGCAGACAGGGATCAACGTGACGGCCCAGAACATTGCCAATGTGAACACCCCCGGCTATTCCAGGCAGAGGCCGGCAATGGAGACATCGGCCCCTGTCGCAACAGGAGAGGCACAGGTCGGGACCGGTGTGACGACGAGAGAAATCGAGAGGGCCTATGACCGGCATTTGACCGATCAGATTGCCAGCGAAAGCGATCATCTGGGGAAATGGGAGGCAGAGAAGGATGGCCTTGAGCGCGTGGAGATGGTTTTCAATGAGTCCTCCGGATTTGGTCTCAGCCAGTACCTTGGAGAATTTTGGAACGCATGGCAGGACCTTGTCAACAACCCATCGGGGGTGTCAGAGCGGAAGATGCTGGCAGGGGCCGGAGAGACTCTGGCCGCCAATTTTCAGCGGACCTACAACGACCTTTGCGAGATCCAGGACGAAATGAACAGCGGCGTGGTCCAGGCGATTGACGCGATCAACCTGAAGGCCAGGGAAATCGCAGACATCAACGAGAAGATTGTGCGCGTCGAGGCGGGGGGCGTCAATGCCAATGACTACAGGGACAGCCGGGATATGCTCGTAAAAGAGCTTTCCAGGATGATCGATGTGGCTGTCCATGAACAGGAGGGCGGCGCTGTTGTCATTACCCTGGCGGACGGGAACAGACTCGTTGAAGGGACCTCGTCTTTCGCTTTGACAACCCTCAAAAACACCTCCGGTCTGGATGACGCGGCATGGGCATCCAACCCCACGGTCAGCATCAATGCGAGCATATCGGGCGGTACGCTGAAGGGCTGTCTGGAGGTCAGGGATACGGCCATTGAAGGCTACAAAACGGATCTGGCGGATCTGGCGGAGGGCATAAAGACCGCTGTCAACACGCTTCACAGAAATGGCTATGGACTGGACGGGGCCACGGGCAATAACTTCTTTTCAGGCCGTCTGTCCCAGAATGACTTTGAGCTTTCAGCGGTCATTTCCGAGAATGTGAACAAGATCGCTGCATCCGCCGGCCTGACCGGCTTGCCCGGCGACGGCGCCAACGCAGCGGCTGTTGCAGAGCTTCAATATGCTTTGACCATGGACGGCCATTCCGCCACCTTTGACGAGCATTACAGCTCTCTGGTGAGCAGGGTGGGCCTGGATGTGCAACGGGCCTGCGCCGGCTATGATCAGCAGGAGGCCATGCTCAGCTATCTGGAGAACCGCCGTGAATCGATCTCAGGGGTCTCCCTGGACGAGGAAATGATCAACATGCTCCAGTTCGAGACGGCCTATGAGGCAGCGGCAAAACTGATCAATACGGTTGACGAAATGCTCGAGACGCTCATGAGCATTGTCTAATGGCGGATGCCCGCAACGAAAATATCTCACACAAAGGCACAACGCACACAAAGGATTTTTTTGTAAAGAAACGGAAAGATGCCCTTTTCTCTGTGTTCTTTCTGGCTCCTTGTGAGCCTGTAAAATAAGGCGTACTGATGAGATACAAACAGATTTTCTTGCTTTTTGCGACACAAAACTGGGCATAACCTACTACGCCCAAGGCGGCCTGACGGCTGCAACCAAACAGGGTTCTGCCCGCCCGTGGGGGTCTCTGCCCAAGGGCTGCAATAAAATGCGTTCGCATCGTTCGGCAACCGCCCCCGGGCTCGGGATGCCGTTTATTGAAAGGCAGCAAGGAATCCCTTTCCATGAAAGGGCGTCCTTGGGGCTTAAACAGACTGTATTTTAAAGCCCTGCTGCCGTTCCCAAGAGCTGTATTCGGTTTTTGCAGCCCTTGGGCAGAGACGCCCACGGGCGAACTTCTTCGCACGTTGCAGAGAAGTTACACACATAGAGTCTAAGCCTCCCGGGCCCCTCCCAGGCTGCGCAACCCCTCCACCACCTTTTCCATTTGCATCTTGCGCGAGCCTTTCAGGAGAACCACATCCCCGGGGGACATCCTCTCGCCGATCTCCCTTGTCATTTCCTCGTGGGTTCCCACGACCCTGACCTGATCCTTGGACATGCCGGCCATCTGCGCGCCGGCCGCCACATCCCCGGCATGCTCCCCCATGGCAAAGACGCACCAGGCGCCCTCTGCCGCCGCCTTTCGGCCCGCCTCCTGGTGGGCCTCACGTGCGGCGCCCCCTAATTCGAGCATGTCCCCCAGGCCCACGATGATCCGGCCCCCGTCTCCCGCAAGCGTTCCAATGGATTCCATAGCTGCGGCCAGAGACGAAGGGTTGGCATTGTAGGTGTCGTCCACGACAAGTGCGCCCACATCAAGAGAGATTGCCTGGAACCGGCCCCTCAGCCCTGAAAACGCCGCCAGCCCCCTCATAATGTTCTCCGGGGCCTCCTCCAGGCTGAGGGCCGCCGCGGCTGCTGCCAGGGCATTTTTCAGGTGGTGCCGGCCCGGGACCCTCACATGGATGGGCCAGGATTTTCCCCTGTATTCCAGCAAAAACCGGATTCCCTCAGGCCCCAGGTTCTTAATATGGGCGGCCCTCACGTCATTGGCCTCTCCGAGGCCGAAGGTGATCGTTTTCATGGAAAAGAGGGAGGCCCTTCGCATCAGGGGGACGTCGTCCCCGTTCAGGATCATGAGGCCCCGGGCCGACATCTTGGCCATCATCTCTGTCTTGGCGGCTGCCACGCCGTCCAGGTCCGCTACCCCTTCAAGGTGGGCCATGCCCACGTTGAGGATCATCCCGACATCCGGATCTGCGATCTCCGTAAGCCTGGCGATTTCCCCGGGATGATTCATCCCCATCTCCAGCACGGCGCATGCATGATCCGCTGTCAGGTTGAGGAGCGTGAGGGGCAGGCCGATGAGGTTGTTGAAGTTTCCCTGATTCTTGAGGGTCCGCCGTCTCAGCTGGAGAATCCCCGCGGTCATCTCCTTGGTGGTTGTCTTTCCCGAACTCCCGGTGATCCCCACCACCTGAACAGGGTATCGACGCCGCCACCAGGCTGCCAGGTCCCCCAGGGCCTTTAAGCTGTCGTCCACACAGATGAGGGCCCCGTCCGCAAAACGGGATCGAATGAAGTCCAGATCGTTCCGGCCCTTTTCCGATTGGGCCCACCGCTCTTCAACCATTGCCCCGGCCGCGGCCTTTTCCATGGCCGGCCGCGCAAAGTCATGCCCGTCATAGGTGTCTCCCACCAGGGCCCAGAACAGCTCGCCTGGCCGCGTGCTCCTGGAATCGGTGCTGATCCCCGCCACCACCCTGTCCGGAGACCCTGAAATCAGGCGCCCGCCGACAGCCCTGACGATCTCTTTGACCTTTATGCTTTTCCATCCATTGGACATCTCTTCCTCAATCGCAGGCGCCGGCCGCCTCGGCCGCCACGGCCCGGTCATCAAACGGCCGCTTCTCACTGCCGATGATCTGATAGGTCTCGTGTCCCTTCCCTGCAATCAGCACCAGGTCGCTCTCTTGTGCCATGCCGATTGCCTGCTGGATAGCGCTCTTGCGATCCAAATCCAAAATATAATCGGCCATCCCCGATTCAAGGACGCCCTCCTCGATCTGGGAGGCGATCGCTGCAGGATCTTCTGTACGGGGATTGTCCGAGGTGATAAAGACCCTGTCGCTCCCCATGCCTGCGATGCGCCCCATCTCCCGCCGCTTCCCTCTGTCCCTGTCGCCCCCGCATCCAAACACGGTGATCACCCGGCCTTTGGTCAGCAAGCGAACGGCCTTCAGGGCCTTCAGGAGGGCGTCCGGCGTATGGGCGTAATCCACGACCACTGCCAGCCCCCGAGGATTCTTTACCATTTCCAGCCTGCCGGGAACCCCTTTCAAAAGACGAATCCCTGTAACGATTGAAGCAGGCTCGATATTCAAGGCCCGGGCAGCGCCGGCAGCCGCCATTATGTTGTAGATGTCGTGGGCCCCGATCAGGGAGGAGATGATGTCTTTACCGCCTCCGGGCATGATCAGTCTCGCCTGAATGCCCGATAAACTGACGCGGATCTCCTCGGCCCTGATATCGCATCCTTCCTCCATCCCATAGGTCACCACCCTCGCCCCGGTGCGCCGGATCAGCTCCTGAGCCATGGGATCATCCCGGTTGATGACGGCCTGTTGAGGACCGGCCGTATCCTCTTCAGGCAAAGGGCTGAAAAGCCTTGCCTTGGCCTCAAAATAGGCCTCCATGGTCTGGTGGTAGTCCAAATGGTCCTGGGACAGGTTGGTGAAAACAGCCGCCTCAAAGGGACAATCCCTGACCCTCCCCTGATCCAGGGAATGGGAGGAGATTTCCATGATCACGTCCGTGACCCTGCTGTCGGCCATGCGCCGCAGGATCCGCATGAGGTCCAGGGATTCAGGGGTGGTCACCGGGGCCTCCAGGACCTGCCCTGCAAACCGGTAGTTGATGGTCCCGATGACGCCGGGCCGTCTTCCGGCTGCTGTTAGGATGGATTCCAGCAGATAGGCCGAAGTGGTCTTGCCATTGGTCCCGGTGATCCCGATCATGCACAGATTCTTGAAAGGGGAGTCAAAAAACCTCGCTGCCAGCCGGGACAGCGCCCTACGGGCGTCCGGCACCTGGATGACCGCCAACCGATCGAATCGGCCACCGGAGATCTCAGAGACCGGGAGTTCTCCGACAATGGCGCCAGCGCCCCTCAGGACCGCATCGCCCACGTAGGCGTGACCGTCCTGCCGGCTTCCCCGAATGGCCACGAACAGCCCGCCCGGCTTCACCAAACGGGAATCATAGGCAATGTCGGATATCTCGACATCCGGATCGCCTTCAAACTCCCGAACGGTCATGCCCTCTATGAGGTCCTTGATGCGCATCGCTTCCTTTCCACAACCGCACTCAGACCAACCTGACGGCCGCATGCAATTCGTTGCCTGTGGCCCATCCGGGAACGTCTCTCACGAATGACCCGGAGGGCTGAAACGCACCGTTACCATATCCACAGTCTCCAGGGGACAACCGGCTTCGGGCTTCTGGGACACGGCCAGGCCCGACCCCTCCAGACATATTTTCAGGCCGAGGGCCCTTCCCCTCCTGAGGACATCCCTCATCCCCATTCCCCTGAAATCCGGAAGGATCCCCTCCAACAACCGATCGGCCAGAGCCTGAACCTCGGGCAATTCAGGCCCCTGTGCCGCATCTTGAGAAGGGTCGGATGAGACCTTTCTGGCCCCGGCATCGGCGACTGACAGAAGCTCCGGCCGGGGATTGACCCGCAGGTGATTGAGGGCCCATGCCCCTATTTGGCTGAATACAGGCCCCGCCACCAGACCCCCGTAGACCATTCCCTTGGGCTCGTCTATCAGAACGGAGATCAGCAGTCTCGGCTGATCCGAGGGAACAAATCCCACAAAGCTGGCAATATATTTGCTTCTCGAATACTGTCGGGTGCTGGGGTCCACCTTTTGCGAGGTGCCGGTCTTTCCCGCCACCTTGAATCCGCTGATGGCGGCCTTTTCAGCCGTCCCCTCACTCCCTGCAACCCCTTCCAGGATGCGGGTCACGGTCTTTGCCGTACGTGCAGAGACAACCCGTCTCACCACCTTTGGACGGTGCTCTTCCGTCACCCGGCCGGTTTCATCAACAATCTGTTTGACAACAAAGGGACGCATCAGATTTCCTCCATTGGCAATGGCAGCCATAGCCATGGCCAGTTGCAAAGATGTGGCGGTCATGCCCTGCCCGAAATAAAGGGTTGCCTGATCGATGGTCCTGGCGTCTTCCGCCGGCCGAATAAACCCCTCCCGCTCCCCCAAAAGATCAATGCCGGTCTTTTCTGAGAACCCGAATCGCTTCAGGTAATCGCAGAAGCTTTTATACCCCAGTTTCTGGCCGATCTTGATCGCACCGATGTTGCTGGAATGGATAATGATGTCGGCAACCGTCAACCGGCCGTATTCGTGGGTATCGTGAACCACCCTTCCGCCGACGCGATAGGCCCCGTCTTCGCAATCAAACTCTGAAATAGGGTCCACAACCGATTCCTCCAGGGCCGCTGAAACCAGAAAGGCCTTGATGGTGGACCCCGGCTCAAAGCAGTCGGTCAACACCCGGTTCCGCCACTGATCCGGGGTGTAGTTGGTAAATTGGTTCGGGTCGAATTCCGGGATTACAGCCATGGCCAGAATCTCGCCGGTCATGGGGTCGATGACGAGACAGTGCCCTCCCCTTGCCCGGCTCTTGGTCACGGCCGCCTTCAGGGCCTCCTGGGCCTTATACTGGATATCCTTGTCAATGGTAAGAACCAGATGGTGCATCCCCCGACCGGAAGGGACCGGCTTGTTCACGGCGAACGGTCTGCCCAGGGCATCGCGCATCCAGACAAGGCGGTGCGGGGGCCCCTTCAAGACGCTGTCATACCGCTTTTCAAGTCCCTCCAGCCCCTGATTGTCAACCCCGGCAAAACCGATCAAATGAGCTGCGGTCTCCCGGGCCGGATAATAGCGTCTCACATCGGGGGTCACGCCCACGCCCGCTATCTTGAGATCCACAATCTGGCGGGCCTGATCAGGGGGTATGCGCTGCTTGACCCACTCGAATGTCCGGTTCCGGTTCAGGATTTTCAGAATTCCGGACTCCTTCTCGCCCAGAATCCGGGCCAGTTTCCTGGCCGTGGTTGTCTTGTCCTTGATTTGCCTGGGATGCGCGAAAACAGACCCTACCTGCACGCTGAGGGCCAGTTCGTTGCCCTCCCGGTCATAAATGATCCCTCGGTCAGGAGGCAGCCGGGTGGAGCCAACAATGCCGTTTTCGGCAGTGCCTTGCAGATAGTCTTTTTGAATGACCTGAAGCTGATAGGCCCTGGCGAATATGGCGCCGAAGCCAAGCAGAAAGAAAACAGCGATCACGTAGATGCGAAATCGAATCCATTTCTTTTCCTTGACCTTCATGGCAACATGACAATCTGCTCGGGTGTGGGTTGCCTGAGGCCCAGCTCATTGACCGCCTTGGATTCCAGGTGTTGAGGGGACCGCAGCAGGGCCAGTTCCAGTCTCAGTTTTCGGTTTATTTCCCTAAGACGCATTTCTTCTTTCTTCAACTGGCTCAGGTCGTATCCGATCTGGGTCCGTTCAAAATTGGACCATACATAGCCGATCCCCGTGCCCATGAAAAAGAACAGCATGAGGATGATCAGAAAAACCTGTTTGCGGGTGAGAGGCTGGCGACGTTTCCTGAGTCGGGAGTTTCTGAGACGAACGCCTGTCCCTGCATTACGGGAGGTCACCATCTTTGACAGCTTTTCCGGTCTGGTCATGCGGCAAGCCTTTCTGCAACCCTCATGACAGCGCTGCGCGCCCTTGGATTGCTTTCAATCTCTTTCGGATCGGGTTTGATCCCCTTCTTGAACAGACGCCTGAAAAGGGGCGTCCTCCCACAGACGCACAGGGGGAAGGCAGGGGGACAGGTGCACGGTCTTTCCCATGCCGTCATGGCCTGTTTCACCCGCCGATCCTCCAGCGAGTGATAGGACAACACCACCAGCCTTCCTCCGGCGCACAGAAGTGAAGGGATTTTGTCAAGAAATCGCTCAAGGCTTTCAAGCTCTCTGTTAACGGCTATCCGGAGGGCCTGAAATGACCGGGTTGCGGGATGTCTCAACCGGTTGCGACGCGATCTGGGAATGGCTGAGTCAATGATGTCACCCAACTGAGAGGCCGTTTCAATGGTTCCTCTCTCGCGGGCGCAACCAATGGCGCGGGCAATGGATCGGGCCCTCTTTTCCTCGCCGTAACTGCGCAGTATGTTTTCAAGGTCATGCAGAGGAAGCTCATTTACCAGGTCATATGCTGTCAGCCTGTCTTCGGGATTCATTCTCATATCGAGAGGCTCCCTTCTGCCAAAGCTAAACCCTCTGCCCGATTTCTCAAGCTGGTAAGACGACATCCCCAGGTCCAACAGGACGCCGTCGACGTTCTTGATGTGCAGATCCCCCACGACCTCGTCTAAATCGGCAAAATTGGCCCTTATGATGCAGATGTTGGAATAAGCGGTCAGGCGCCTCCTGCATAGATCGACTGCATCGGGGTCTCTATCCAGGCAGATAAGCCGACCCCTGCCGGCCAGTTTTTTCAGGATCGCTTCGCTGTGCCCGCCCCCGCCCGCGGTCCCATCCACGTAGACCCCATCCGGTAGATGGACGAGATGCGCGACGACCTCTTTCACCAACACCGGCGTATGAAAAAAGTCCGCCATGGAGGATCCCGTAAAAGTTAGATGATTTCAGGTTGCCGGACACGACGTTCACATTCTGGACCCAATGCCGTATGAATCATTAAATCCGCAGCTCCAGGAGAGACGGGCTGGTCGGGAGGGCCTCTTTCACCCTTGCAAACTCCTCCTCCCATCGTTCCTTGTCCCAGATCTCAAATTTCTTGAGCTGCCCGGCCAGGACCACCTCTTTCTGAAGACCTGCATCCTCCCGCAGGCTGGGAGGGAGGGTGATCCTCCCGTTCTTGACGTGGCATTCCACCGCGGACGAGATGAAACCCCGCAAAAACGGGATCGCCCCCTCATCAAACAGGGGCAGGTTGGCCGCCTTGTCTTCGAGCTTCTGCCAGTCCTCCTTGGCAAAGGCCCAGAGACACCGGTCCTTGCTGGTGACCACCAGACAGTCATCCCCCTTGCGTTCCAACACCTCCCTGAAGCGGGTGGGGATGGCCAGACGGCCCTTGTCGTCCAGGATATGGTTTGATCGGCCTCTAAACATAATATTTGTGCCACTATATGGCAATTTGTTCCACTTTGTGACACTATCTGTAAAAAAATGGGCTTTGTCAAGAAAAAAAACAGCAAAACAAACTATTTGGAGAATTTTTTCAGGCCAGATCCACTTCTCTTGGAGGGTACGCCACATGATGTGGTCAGAGGAGAATCAACCCACGATATGGATGATGCCCTGCGATTCCAGAAATCGGAAGGCATCTTTGTTTGTAACTTCTCCTCAACGTGCGAAGAAGTTTCCCCGTGGGGGTCTCTGCCCAAGGGCTGCAAAAAACGAATCGAGCTCCTGGGGACGGCAGCAGGGCTTTAAAATACAGGTAAGCGTTCACAGGTTCCCGGTTGAGGGCGCTATTTGTCCGTTCCATGGCCTCTTTTGTAGTTTTCAGCGACGAGTGGGGCCAGTTGATGAATCAAAAATCGCCAAACAGGGCTGCAACTGAGCGAGGAAGAACCCTGAACCCCTGAACCTTTGAACCCGTGAACGGTTACAAATACAGTCTGTTTAAGCCCCAAGGACAGTCTTTCACCTGCCCGCCATGCGAGTGAGGCGAGTCAGGCGGGTCCATAGGGATTTCTTGCTGCCTTTCCATACACATTATCCGGAGACAGGGGACGGCCCCGGAAGGATGCGGCCGCATTTTATTGCAGCCCTTGGGCAGAGACCCCCACGGGCGGGCGGAACGCTTCCGGGACTTGGACGAAAGCTCTTTGGTTGCGGCCTTCAGGCCGCCTTAGGGAAGGGAGAATCATGGACAGTCACGATGCCTACGACAGGCCGGTGCAGATAGCGGAGGGCATTTTCTGGGTGGGCTTTAGGGGTGAAAACACCCACCTTTTCTGCAACCCCTATCTGGTGGTGGAGGGCGAGCAGGCAGTCCTGATCGATGCCGGAAGCAGGACCGACTTTGCGGTGGTCATGATGAAGATCCTTCAGGCCGGGATTGATCCTGGCCAAATCGTGGCCCTCATCTACCAGCACTATGATCCAGATCTATGCGGCTCCATGTCCAATTTCATCGATATGTGCGGCAACCCGGACCTTCGCATCATCTCAGAGAAGGGCAACAAGCTCTTTCTCTCTTTTTATATCCACAGGGACAGATACGATCTTCTCTCATCCTTCAATGAAAGCCAGCTGGCATTCACCTTCAACAACCGATCCCTCCGATTCATCCCCACTCCCTACGCCCACACCCAGGGGAGTTTTGTGACCTACGATGAAAAAACGCGGACCCTCTTTACCAGCGATCTGTTCGGCAGCTTCTCCACCCAGTGGGACCTTTTCATCCACTTGGAGGATGCATGTCACAGATGCCATGATTATGAGAACTGCCCGAACGGCAAGACCTATTGCCCCTTCCCGGACATCATCAGGTTTCATCAGGGCGTCATGCCCTGCGGAAAGGCCCTTCGAAACGCCATGGAAAAGATCAAGGAAGTGGATATGGAGATGATAGCGCCCCAGCACGGGAGCATTCTCACCGAAAGACGCGATATCCTCCTGGTGGCCGACAGACTCGCATCGCTCACGAACGTGGGCATTGACGCCATTGTCCCATAGTGGGCCATAAAAGATCCGCGTCTGTTCAGCGGGACCCGAACCCCGCGACATCCGGGACCTCTCGAAATCCATCGGTTCAGAGATGGGGCCACTGGTCGTCCCAGGGAGAGGCCTCTTCGTAGAGACGGGCGGCCTGTAGAATACGATCGTCCCTGTGCCGGGGGCCGATGATCTGAAGACCTGCGGGAAGGCCGGATCGGGTCAGACCCGCACGGACCGTGGCAGCCGGGTGTCCGGACAGGTTGAAGGGATAGGTGAAGGCCACGGCCCCTAAAAGGGGTATTGGATGGCCGTCGATCTCTGCTGGCGGCGGGCCTTTGGCGCCGAAGGCATCGGTGGGCATGGCAGGCGTGAGCAGGAGATCAAACTCTTCAAATACGTCCCATAAGGCCTGGTTCAATTGGGAGCGGATCTCCTGGGTCCTCACCCGGTCTGCCAGGGAACGATTTTTGACGCTGTCCAGGGATCGGACAAGGGTGCGACCCAGGTCCGGCCGTATTCTCTCCAGATCGTCATAAAGCTGCCCGTATAATTCCCGGTTCATGAGATCGGACCACGCCTGCCCCACGTCGGGAAGGGATCCTTTCCAGATCTCCACATGGTGGCCCATTTCCTCAAACGAGGTTGCCGCCTTCTCCACCAGAGTCATTACCTCTTTCTGGACCCGCGCATAACCCAGATCCGGGCTGAAAGCGATTTTCAGACGCTTGAGGGGTGTCTTCAGGATTTCCGTATAAGCCACGGCCGGTACCGGGAGTGCCTCCGGGTCCGCCGCATGGGCGCCTGCGGTGCAATCCAGGTAGAGGGCCGCATCCTCCACCGTACGGCTGAGCGGGCCCAGTGTCCAGGTGCGGGTGGTGTAAAGACGCTTGACCGCTCCAAACGGAATCCGTCCATAGGTGGGCTTGATTCCGAAGCACCCGGAGTAGCATGCCGGGATGCGGATGGAGCCGCCTGCATCCGAGCCCGTGGCCAGGGGGACCATGCCGGCCGCAACCGCCGCAGCCGACCCGCCGCTGGATCCGCCAGGGGTGCGTTCCGGATTCCACGGGTTCCGGGTAACGCCGTAAAGCCTGTTTTTGGTAAAGCCCGTGAACCCGAACTCAGGGGTGTTGGTCTTGCCCACCACGATCGCCCCGGCCTGCCGGAGCCGGGACACCTGCACCGAATCGTGATCCGAAAGATTGTCCTTATAGGGTATGGAGCCGAAACTGGTGACCATGCCTTCCACGTCTTCCAGGTCCTTGACCCCGATCGGAATCCCGGCGAGGGGCCCGGGGGCCATCCCCCTGGCAATGCGGGCCTCCAGGTCCCTGGCCTCTTCCATGGCCTGGTCGGGCCGCAGGGCCACAAAGGCGTTAATCAGGGGATTCACCGCCTCGATCCTCTCCAGGGTCGTTTCCATGACCTCCACCGGCGATATCTTCCTGGCGCGTATCAAGGCGACCAGTTCGGTTGCAGACATGTAGTGAATGGGTTTCACAAGGGCGCCTCTGTGCTTTTAAAGCCTTCTTGCCTGTAAGGACCGGTCTCCCCCCGGCCTGTTCGGGTTTTCAGGATAATCGATCCTGGGAAAAGTGGCAATGGCAAAGAGAGCGTCCGGGACTCAAGAGTGCTTCGCTGTGCTTGACATGAGGGCGGTTCAGCGGGTATCCTGAAGGCCCGGTCAGAACCGGCAGCTTTCATGAGGGCCTCAGGCCATGCAGTCTGCCTGCCTGGGTTTGGAACGATTCCGGGAGATCAAAATGCTGCGCGACAGTGGCTGTCGGCCGCGCGAAAAGGATGTCGACAAGGCCGGCCCACAGCCTTCAGACACCATCAACCATGTGATTTCGATTGAAAAGGAGACATGCGATGGACAACACTGGCAGGAGCATGAACCGAAGACATTTCATGAAAACCGCTGCCGTGGCCGCAGGCGCGATCGGGCTGTCGGGCGTGGGATGGGGCGTGAATCGGGCCGGGGCGGCCGAGGAAGCGGAGCCTGAAAGTCCTATTTATCTCGCCCTCAACATGTCCAAGGTGGCCAACAACCCGGAAAGCTTTCGACTTATGAAGCAGGTCGGGCCGAGGGTCTGCATTGTCACGGCCACCCATCCGGGATTCGTGGGGTTCCAGGCCAATATCCAGACTGGGATTCTCCCCCTAGCCGGTCGGTATGGGGGCGGCAAGGTCCACATGGAACAGGAGCTGAATCCGATCCGCAACTATCAGTACACCATGTGGAACCGGTGGCAGGACCATGACGAGTTCCATCAGCAGCAGTTCAAGCGGGTCTTCGAGCTCTGTGGGAGCTGCCTTTCCATGGTCGTGGAAGGGCCGTGGGAACCGGTTTATAGGGTGGTGAAGGCGAAGATGCCCCCGGTCCGGTCAATGGGGCAGATCACGGATCTGGGCAAGGACATGCAGCAGGAAAAACCATTCATCCGCTTTGCCACGCCACAGCGGTGCGTGGCGATTGCCGAACATACGGTGCGACCGGGGAGTGAAAAGGCCTTTGAGCAAGGGGCCATTGCCACCATGGAGGCCCTGTCCGATTCCACCGGCTTCCTCGGCTACATGATCCTCAAGCAAATGGGCGTGTGCGCTCTGGGGAGCTTCATGATGGATCCCAAATCCATGGGCCAGTCCCTGGAGACCTTGGGGGCCAACCCGCCCGACGACCCGACACCCCTCTTCAAGACCCCCGATGCCAATCCCAGCCCGCCCGAATACCTCATCCACAGCGAATGGGACGCGGCCGAACTGGCGCAGTTAGGCTTTGCCAAGGTCCTGGTCAACGCACGGATTCGGAAGATCCACGACGACGGGGTCATGGCCCACCTGATCCGAGGGCCTTATATTATGTTTTTCCAGCCCATGATGGAAGAGCCCGGATGGCGCGAGAAGTTGTCGTGAGGCCCATGGCGTTTGTCCAAAGACGACCGGCCCCCCCGGTATGACCGGGGGGCCGTTCGCCGAATCCTTCCGTAAGCCCCTGTACGCCCACACCGGCTTATTTCCTCTGGTCCAGGGGGACGTAGTCGCGCTTTTGAAGGCCGGTATAGATCTGTCGGGGCCTATGCAGTTTCCACTTGGGGTCTTCCATACTCTCCTTCCACTGACTGATCCAGCCCGGGAGCCTGCCGATGGCAAACATGACCGGGAACATGTTGAGGGGTATCCCCATGGCCCTGAGCACAATGCCGCTGTAGAAATCCACGTTGGGATAGAGGTGGTGATCGATGAAGTAGGGGTCGTTCACCGCCACCTCCTCAAGCCGCTTGGCAATGTCCAGGAGCGGATCGTGAATGTTGAGCTTTTTGAGGACCCTGTTGCAGACCTTCTCCATGATGCGGGCCCTGGGATCGTATGTCTTGTAGACCCGGTGGCCAAAGCCCATCAGCCTGAACGGATCGTTCTTGTCCCTGGCCCTGGCGATAAAGGGGGCCGGGTCGCCGCCGCTGTCGTGGATCTCTTGGAGCATCTCCACCACAGCCTGGTTGGCGCCTCCGTGAAGGGGGCCCCAGAGGGCGCAGATCCCCGCGGATATGGCGGCGTAGAGGTTGACCCGTGCGCTGCCCACCAGACGCACCGCGGCGGTGGAGCAGTTCTGCTCATGATCCGCATGCAGGATCCAGAAGACATTCAGGGCGTCCACGACGTCGTCGTCAATATAGTAAGGTTTCACAGGGGAATCAAACATCATGTTGAGAAAGTTGGCGCAGTAGCTCAGGTCGTGGCGGGGATAGACCACCTTGTGGCCCCGTGAGATCTTGTATGACACCGCAGCCATGGTCCTCACCTTGGAAAGAAGCCTTGCAAAGGTGATGTCGATCTCCTCTTCTTCGGATCGCTCCGGAATCTCCGGATAAAATGCCCGAAGGGCATTGACCATGGAAGAAAGGATCCCCATGGGATGGGCCCTCCTGGGAAAATTTTCAAAAAAGGAACGCATGTCCTCATGTACCAGGGAATGGTCGTTGAGCATGACCGAAAAGCGGTTGAGCTCCTTTGCGGAGGGGAGTTCCCCGTTGATCAAGAGATAGGCGGTCTCCCGGAAACTGGAGTATTCGGCCAGCTGCTCCACCGGATAGCCCCTGTATCTGAGGATGCCGTTTTCACCGTCCATAAAGGTAATGTTGCTCTTGCAGCTTCCTGTATTGGCATAACCGGGATCCAGGGTAATGAGCCCGGTCTTTTGCCGGAGGACCGAGATGTCAAGCGCTATTTCCCCCTCGGTGCCGATGACCAGGGGTATGTCGTATGTTTCTCCGTTAACTGTCAGTGTGGCCGTCTTTTCCATATGATCTCCTGTTCTGTTCCAAAAAATCGCAATCGCCCGCAGGGACATGGCCTGCGGACAGGGATTCATCATGGCCTTTCAGCAGCAACGGCAACGCGACAAATGCAGATCCCGGGTGAAGGGCGATCGGCATATCACATCGCTGCCACGTGCCCTGCTTCAGGTTTGTGAGGATGCGGAAGCGGTCGGTTTTCGCGTAGACCGAATGATGTACGATGGTGAGAACGCAACCTTTGGACCTCTGATCCTTTGAACCCCGTAAACGGTTACGAACACAGTATGATACCAGAATGGCTTGTAAAAGGCGAGAGAAATCTACCGCACCATCGAGATCAATAAGGCAGCATGCCAGGCCGGCCGCGGGATTTGGTTTGATTTTATCGTAATAATGTGAAAAATAAAGTCCCTGCAAAAAAAATCCCTGTCAAGCCCCGGTTGTGGGCCAACCAATGGAAAACGGAGGGAACATATGGCTTATGAAGACAGTATAACCGGGCAAATCCTTGCCTTGCATCTTATGGAGGGCCGTCTGAGCTCGGGTGAAGAGATCGGCATTCGCATCGATCAGACCCTCACACAGGACGCCACCGGGACCCTCGTCTATCTGGAATTCATGTCCCTGGGACTGGATCGGGTCCAAACCCGCCGTTCCATCTCATATGTGGATCACAATACCCTTCAAACCGGTTTTGAGAATGCCGATGATCATCGTTTTCTGCAGAGCGCGGCCAGCCGGTATGGAGTTTACTTTTCCCGGCCGGGAAACGGCATCTGCCACCAGGTCCATCTGGAACGGTTTGGCATACCCGGACAGACTCTCCTGGGTTCGGACAGCCATACGCCCACTTCAGGGGGTCTGGGCATGCTGGCCATGGGCGCGGGCGGTCTGGATGTGGCTCTGGCCATGGCCGGGGCCCCTTTTTACATGACGGTGCCGCAGCTGACGCTCGTTCGGTTGAGCGGAAAACTCCCGCCATGGGTCGGCGCGAAGGACGTTATCCTTCATCTTCTGGGCAGACTGGGGGTGAAGGGGGGCCTGGGCAGGGTCATGGAGTACGGGGGTCCCGGTGTGGGGTCCCTGAGCGTGCCGGAACGGGCCACTATCACCAATATGGGAGCGGAGTTGGGGGCATGGACCTCCCTTTTTCCTTCTGATGAGACCACCCGCCGCTTTCTTAAGGCCCAGGGACGGGAGGGGAACTGGCTTCCCATGAAGGCCCGGGAGGGGGCCGGCTATGAGGAGGTCATCGACATAGACCTGTCAACCCTGGAACCTCTAACTGCATGCCCTTCCAGCCCGGATGCGGTGAGACCGATCCGGGAGTTGTCCGACGTAAAGGTGGATCAGGTGGCCATTGGAAGCTGCACCAATTCCTCTTACAGGGACCTCAAGACCGCGGCCATGCTCCTGAAAGGAAGGCGGGTCCACCCGGATGTGAGTCTGGTAATCTCCCCCGGATCGCGACAGGCCCTTGCCATGCTGGCGCAGGACCGCGGCCTGGCCCATATGATCGAGGCCGGTGCGCGCATTCTGGAAGTGGCCTGCGGTCCCTGCATCGGCATGGGCCAGGCCCCGCCGTCAGGGGGCGTGAGCGTACGGACCTTTAACCGCAACTTCCCGGGAAGGAGCGGAACCCCGGACGCCCAGGTGTATCTGTGCGGCCCCCAGGCGGCAGTGGCGGCTGCACTGACCGGTCGACTGACAGATCCGCGAGAGATGGGCAACCCTCCTGTTGTTGCAGAGCCGGATGCCTTTCTGGTGGATGATTCCATGATTTTACACCCGCCTGATGAAGGGAGCTGCGTAACGGTTCGCATGGGTCCCAACATCAAGCCCCTTCCCACCCTGGAGCCCCTCCCTGATGAAATAAACATGGCGCTCCTGCTCAAGGCGGAAGACAACATCACCACCGACGACATCCTCCCGGGCGGCGCCAAGGTGCTCCCGTTGCGCTCAAATCTTCCTGCCATATCCGAACATGTGTATGCCCTGAAGGCCCCGGGATTCGCCGCAAAGGCCAGGCAGGCTGAAGCTGTGGCCATTTTGGGGGGCGAAAACTACGGCCAGGGCTCCAGCCGCGAACATGCGGCCCTGGCGCCCCGGTACTTGGGTGTACGGGTCGTGCTGGCAAAATCCTTTGCAAGGCTCCATCGGGCAAATCTCATCAATTTTGGGATCCTGCCGCTGATCGTGGAAAAGGAGGCATATGACCGGATGGAGGAAGGTGAGACCATTGCGCTCAGAGGAGTGCATCATGCAATAGAGGCCTTGGATCGCGTAGAGGTTAAGTGTGAAAGAACGGGTTTTGTCTTTGAAGCAGGACTCAACCTCTCCAGGCGGGAGCGGAATATCGTCCTGGTTGGCGGTCGCCTCAACTATGAGCGCGCCCGCCTTTCAAAGGCGTAACAGGACGCATTGCCCGTCTTGGATTGGAGATATGCAATTCGATTTTGATGTAAAAAGATGCAAACAAAGGAGACACGATTGAAAAGAGGAGAAAGGATCGAATGGGACCAGGAAGGAAGGCCGATTGTCCCTGATGTCCCGGAGATAGGCTTTATTGAGGGGGATGGCACAGGACCCGATATCTGGGCCGCCTCCCGGCCGGTGCTGGATGCGGCGGTGGCGCGTGCCTATGGGGGAAAACGGGCCATTGTGTGGCAGGAGGTCCTGGCAGGCGAGAAGGCCCAGAGACGCCTGGGAGGAAAGAATTTTCTGCCGGATGAGAGCATCGAGGCCATTGACCGTTACGGGGTCGCCATCAAAGGACCCCTGACCACCCCGGTCGGGGGCGGGTTCCGGTCCCTTAACGTTACCCTGCGGCAAAGGCTGGACCTGTATGCCTGCGTGAGGCCGGTCCAGCACATTGCCGGGGTGCCGGCCCCCGTGGTTCACCCGGAAAAAGTCCATATCGTAATATTCCGGGAAAATACTGAGGATGTGTATGCAGGGGTGGAATGGCAGGCAGGATCGGAGGATGCGCGATCGGTGCTGAATCACGTGAATGAGATTCTCAGGAGGGAGAAGGCTGCTGAGATTTCCCTCGAGAGCGCGGTCGGGATCAAGCCCATGAGCGAGGCCAATACGCGCCGGCTGGTGCGCCGTGCCATTGTGCATGCCCTGGAAAATAGGTTTGAGAGCGTGACCCTCGTTCACAAAGGCAACATCATGAAATATACCGAAGGGGCATTTCGGGACTGGGGCTACAGGGTGGCTAGGGAAGAATTTCCCGAAAAGACCATTGCCGAGGACGAGCTTTACGAGAAATTCGGGGGGTGGACGCCCGACGGCAGGGTCGTCATCAAAGATCGCATCGCAGACGCCATGTTCCAGCAGCTCTTGCTCCGACCCGAGGAATACGGGGTTATTGCCGCCCCCAACCTGAACGGCGATTATCTGTCCGATGCCGCAGCGGCCCAGGTGGGAGGTCTGGGCATGGCCCCCGGCGCCAACATCGGGGATCGGTGCGCCCTGTTCGAGGCCACCCACGGGAGCGCCCCCAAATATGCGGGCATGGACAAGGTCAATCCCTGCTCTCTGATCCTGTCCGGGGCGGAAATGCTCCGGTTCATGGGGTGGACAGAGGCCGCAGATTTGGTGGTGCAGGCCATTGCGCGGACCATTCAAGAACGCATTGTCACCTACGACCTGGCTAGACAGATGGAGGACGCGAGGGAGGTGAAGTGCTCGGAATTTGCAAGGGCCGTTGTGGACAACATCGAAACAGAAGGGGAGACAGGAAAATGAGCGCAGTCAAGAACATCCGTCTGGAGAAACAGGGCAATATCCACATCATTACTGTGGATCACCCGCCGGCTAACACCTGGGACCTGGTCACCATGGAGGGGTTTGAGCAGACGCTGGATGAGGTGGAAAAGGATCCGGAGGCCCGGGTGGTGATCCTGACCGGGGCAGGGGAGAAATGCTTTTCAGCAGGATTTGACGTTAAGGATGCAGACAATGCCCGTGAGATCGGCGCCAAGGCCAGAAGATTGTGGACACGCATTGACCGGTTTGAAAGGCCGGTGATCGCGGCCATCAACGGTCATGCCCTGGGCGGCGGGCTGGAGCTGGCCCTGTCGTGCCACTTCCGGATTATGGCGGACGTGCCAAGCGCCAGGCTCGGACTGACCGAGCTGAATCTCGGGATCATTCCAGGATGGGGCGGGACCCAGCGCCTCCCCCGCGTGGTGGGCCGGGCCAGGGCACTGGATATGATCCTCTTCAGCAAGACGCTGGGCGCTCGGGAGGCCCTTGAGGCCGGTCTGGTCACCCGTATCACTGCGCCGGAAAGATTGATGGACGACGCCCTCGAAATGGCCCAAAGGCTGGCACACAGGCCCCCTATTGCGGTGGCCTGTGTGCTCAGGGCCATGGCCCTGGGCGAATATGAAGGGATCGAAAGAGGCCTTCAGGCGGAGGACGAGGGAACCGCCCGGGTGCGCGATTCACAGGACCGCGTCGAAGGGTTTCAGGCCTTTCTGGAAAAGCGCAAGCCAGTCTTCAGGGGCCGATAGGTCTCATGGGAAGCAAAAAGGGCTCAATGCCGATTGTTGCCCTTCTATCCCGGACATCCCTGTCAGCGGTCTTTCGAGGGCTGGCTGTTTGAAGGGGGAGAAGGACGTCGGGCGCGAAAGCGCTGTTCCAGTTTTTTATTAATTTCGTCGAATTTGATTTTCTGTTCGTCGTCGAGTCTTGTCCGAATCTGGGCCGTGACATTGTCATGGAGCGCCTTTATATGGGGGCGGAATCGCTCTTTGAGCTCTGAGACCTGTTTGTCAAAGGCCGTGATAATGGGCCGGATCTCCTCCTGCTGGGTCGGGGTGAGGTCCAGATCCCGGGTGAGCCGGTTGAGGATCCTTTCTCCATGTGGCGGTCTTCCATGAAACATCTTTTCAACCCTTGTCTCAAAATAAAGACTTGCACCCAACACGCCGGCCAATGCCCCCACCGAAAAGACAAGGGCCACGCTCAGTCCGAACTTAAATTTGGATCTGTTTCCTGTCATGATGCTCCTAACATCTGGAACAGCGTGTCATCCAGCCCGGTTTCCAAAAAGAGACCCGCCAATTGGCACTCGGAAATAAAGTCCATCTGCTGGTAAAGGACGGCCCCCAGCAGCAAAAACAGTGCACAGGCCACGGGGACGAGACGCCAGGCATAGCGGTCAAAGAGGCCGGCAAGGTTACGGCGGACGGTCAAAGGCCCAAGATCCTGGATGTGGGCCATGACCCGTTTTTCCCACCCATGCCTTAGACTGATGTCATCCTCTGCCTGGTAAGCGGACGCCAATCGGCAAAGGATCCTTTGGAACGCTTCGTTTGTCAGCTTCATGCCTCTTCCCACTCTTCTTTTAAAAGCCCTGAAAGGAGTTTTCGCAGCTTTCTCCGGGACCGGAAGGCGCGAACCTTGACATTGGCAACCGTCCATCCCATGAGCTGTGCAGCCTCTTTGCCTGTCTTGCCTTCCAGGTAAATCATCTCCACGACCATCCGATCCTCGGGCGACAACCGGCGGAGGGCCCAGGCCAGCACCTCTTTGGCCTCTTCTTGGCGTATGCCGGCATCGGCAGATGCAGCCGACCCGGAGGATATCGCAGACTTGAGCCATTCCGCATGCCTTTCAGACAAGGCGCTCATGGGCGATTCCCGGGTCCGATAGGCCTTCCTCCAGTAGTCGCAGCACGTCCTGACGGCAATGACCGAAATCCATTTCTTGAAATGCGTGTCAGGATCAAACCCGGGCAGCGACTGGTACGCCCTCACAAATATTTCCTGGGCAACATCCTCGGCATCCTTTGCCGGGATCCGTTTGCTGATGATCTTGAGGACATGCCCTTGGTAACGATTCAGGAGGAGGCCGAAGGCATTCACCTCGCCCTGAAGCGTGCGGCGAACGATCGCCGAATCTGTGGATGGGTCCAGCATGCCGTACGTATTTTCTGACGGATTGGGCTGTCAGTCTCCGTTTCATTCTGCCGTCATAGCTGAGCGATTTTGTATTATCAGCCTTCTGGAACTGCAGCCGGAGAGCGTGATCGGCGTCTCTTACAACGCTCACATATGAGCGGGTTTTCAGGACCCCCCATGGAAACCTTTATAGCCGCGGCCGACTTTTTTTATATATCGCCGCGCCGGGGCAAACGGTTACGCTCTCGGGGTCCCAAGTATTTGCCCATATCATTGAAGGCCAGGACCGGGGCCTGTAGAAATTGCTTGACCCGCATCGACAAGATTGTTGTAATGACGACTCCGGCAGACCTGTCGTCTGCCATGCGCGGGAAGACTGCCGATCGCCGCCACAGGCCTGATTCAACCCCAAGGCGGCCTGACGGCCGCACCGAAACAGCGGCCTGCCTGCCCGTGGGGGTCTCTGCCCAAGGGCTGCAATAAAATGCGTTCATATCGTTCGGCGACCGCCCCCAGGCTCGGGATACTGTTTATTGAAGGCAGCAAGGAATCCCTATCGACCCGCCTGACTCGCCTCACTCGCATGGCGGGC
>ENA-OSEO01002228-OSEO01002228.1-sediment-metagenome-genome-assembly--contig:-NODE-2228-length-28631-cov-27.576697_pt1 | contig 28631 bp, 27 predicted proteins | sample MGYA00237883_ERZ534232 | MGnify/ENA metagenome assembly ERZ534232 | reverse complement strand
TGGAAGACCGAACGCTGCAGGAAGAGTTGCCAGGGTATAAGGAATATGCGCGACGCGTGCGGTATCGGTTGTTTCCGGGGATTTACTGAGGAGCCTCACCTCCGCGATACGGTTTGGTGGAGGGGTTTGGATGCATCATCTCTCTCCCTGCATCGTTGCGCTGCCCAACAAGCGCGTGCAGTCCGACGCCTCTGCCGCGGCCGGGTATCGGGGCGAAAATTGGTTATGTAACGCACTTCGAATTGAAGCCGATTTCGGACAAATCGCGGCGCGGCTGACGCGCAGGGTTAGGCGCAAATTGATAAATTGAACTGGAGAATCATATGAAAAATTATGAAGTCTTGCTTATGGCAGTTATGACCCCAATCGTTGCAGCTTTTTATATTGCCTTTTTCTGGCGCTATTTTAGAAGAGATTTTATAAGAAATATATATAAAAGATATTTCAATGCTGTCCTATCAGTTTTAGCTAATGCCACAAATGATGATGATTGTATTCAGCAGTTGAATTTGGATTTCAAGAAGCTATCTGAAAAATATCCCAATCTTACTTCTGAACTTAAAAGCTCAGCTGATCTACTGGAAGAGTTGATTTATGAAATAGACACAATAGGTGATAAAAGACTTTCACAACGCTATGGTATTGAAGTTCAGAATGATACGAGAAATAGAATTATTAACATTATTTCCATAATTAAAGAGAGGAATCCATTTGTATCTCTTTCATCAAAAGAGGCAAATCTATTGATAAATTTACATCACTCAATAGAATCTGGTAATAAAGACTTAGGTCATACCATATTAAAACAACTATCCGATGAAATGGAAATACTCGAAAGCAATATAAGAATCCAAGCTAAAAGAAATAATACTTCTTATATAATTGCAGCTATCGGAATCGTTTTAACAATTTTCTTTGGAATTTTATCTTTTATTAGATTTTGAGAATTATAGCAAAAAAAGAAATATTATCTATGATAGTAGATTAATGCATAACAAAATAATTCAGCGGATGCTGTAAATTACCTCGTTGATTTAATCATTGTGCCTGTCTAAGTGAGTAGAGAAGGTTACTGATTGAATGATTCTAGGTAGGAGGCGACCTTAATGGGATATTTTGACGACATTGATATCAATCAGTTACACCAAAACCAGATTGAGCAACAAAGGAGGCAGGAGGAGGAGACCAGAAAGCGTGAAGACAACAGAGTAAGGATTTCCCAGGTAATACCGGGTATACTTAAGGAGTTCTCAATCAAGGCCTCTGAAGCAACAAGTTTGGGTCTCATAAAATCATTGAGAATCTGGAGGCGAGGCACACCCCATTTACGACGCCTACTAATCCACCCGAAACAAGGATGGTGTTTCTCTCATCATTCTGAGCAGTGGTCTGACACAAGTGGGCTCAGCATCTATTATTTGGTTGATCAGTGTGGCCAACCTTGGACTACAGGATGGATAGAATGGAGTTTAGGAGCTCATAACGCTTTGTACTGCAAGAAGGTTTCCTTTTATGATATTTCCGGATTTAGCGCTACTTACCTACAGGAATTATTAATAAGAGTCCTGCAGGGAAATGATCCCTATTTTAGCAATTTACCACCCTATTTTCGGCAAACTACACCGTAGAGCAATTGCTGTTCCTTACCCATTCTTGAGAGCTGTTTTTCTTTTCTTCATGAACGATCCAGAAAGTATTCGTTCTCATAGATATTGATAAAGAGGAACACTGGCTGCGTTGTTGCGCTCCTCTGCTTGAGTGGTTCAAAGAGAATTTGTGCTGTCAGTATTGGAAGTCGAAGCAAAAAAGCGCCTCACTTTTCTGCAATGAGAGGGACAGAGGATAATCTAAAAATCGCTCATCAAGTGTTTCGAGACGGGCACTTTGCGATAATTAAATGTTAGCATTGAATAATAAAAATAAAATATACAATAGATTTCTAATAGAAGAAGTTTGGTTCTCAGTGAATTTCCAGTGCTTCGTACTTAGTATTTCTTTTGATTGCTTTTTTGCCGGTGTCGTTTATTAGGCGGATCATTTCTTCTTCGGATATCTTATGAGAAACGCCGGTGGCGGCGACAACATTTTCCTCAATCATCGTGCTTCCCAAATCATTAGCACCAAAGCTTAAGGTTAGCTGCCCGATCTCACGTCCCTGCGTGACCCAGGAACCTTGAATATTGTTAAAATTATCCAGAAAAAGCCTGGAGACAGCCAGAGTTCGCAGATAAACTATCGAGGATACCGAATCTCCTCCCAGCTCGGTATGGCCGGGCTGATAAGTCCAGGGAATAAAGGACCTGAAACCTCCGGTTCTATCCTGAAGATCACGCAATCTCGATAAGTGCTCTACCCTATCTTCAGTACTTTCAACTGTTCCCAGCATCATAGTTGCCGTTGTTTTCATCCCCAGGTTATGAGCTTCTTCCATAACCTGAAGCCACTTATCGGAGCCAATCTTATTAGGGCTCACCTTATTTCTGACATGATCTACCAGTATCTCGGCTCCTCCTCCGGGGAGGGAGCTAAGACCGGCATCTTTTAATTTTTGAAGGGTTTTCTGGATCGTAAGGTCCGAAACTTTAGCGATATGCACGATTTCGGGCGGGGAAAAGGAGTGGATATCTATATCAAATTTATTTTTGATACTGGATACGAGATCTGTGTAATAATCTATGCCCAGTTTGGGATGTAGACCACCCTGGAGCATAATCTGGGTTCCCCGCAGTGCCAGGGTTTCCTCGATCTTTTTGAAAATCTCTTCCTTGCTTAGAAGGTATGCTTCAGGATCTCCTTCCTCCCGGTAAAATGCGCAGAACTTGCATTTGCTTTCGCAAATATTGGTATAGTTGATATTCCGGTCAATGATATAGGAGGCCTGTTCCCGGGGATGGTATTTTCGGGCCATTTTATCCGCTGCCTGGCCCAGGAACAGTAGATCCCCTGCTTCCAATAGGTAAACAGCATCTTCTTCGGTAAGCCTTCCTCCGTCTAAGCTTTTTTTAATAAGATCGTTGCTTGTTTTCATTTACACCTCAAAGAACTCAAAACAGGGAACTTCATCTAGGAATCCGTGCTCTTTTGCCTTTTGAAAGAAGCACAACAAGCCATCCTGATATTCCTGGTTGAAACAAAATCTAAGGCTTAGGAAATAATCCCTAATAAATTCAGCTGAGAACATTTCCCACCGGGAAGCTTTGGTCGCGATTTGATCCACATTATCCATACTGTGTTTTTTGGATTTCAATAATGATTCATAAACCTCTTTGACCAGGTGCGGGCGCTCCTTGGCAAACTCTCTTTGCACTACCCATACCGCATACACCATTTTCTTGCCGGTAAGTCTTCGCCACTCCATGCCAAGATCAATTATGATCAGCCCCTGGGGATTAAATAATGCCCGCAAGGCGTCATCTCCAATCAGCAGTGCGGCATCCGCTTCTCTTAACATAGTGGGCAAATCCGAAGGGCAGGGGAAATAGATAGGATTGACCCCGTAGACTTCTTTTAAAACTATCTGAACCAGCGCTTGCGAAGTAGCCGAGGTATTGGTCAATGCAACTTTTTTTCCTTTTAATTTCTCTGGACTGACCTTGCTGATCAGTAGAATACTTTTAACATCGTATTCGGAGCTTACGGTTATTTGCGGAAGGAGGAAAAACTTATCGCAATTGCGTGCATATTCAATTGACGAAATAGGCCCGATATCCAATTTGTTGTTTATCAGCATCCGGTTAAGTTCGGTAGGATTACCTTTAACCAGGTCCATATCGAGTATGGAGCCGTTGCTTACCAGAGAATAATAAAGCGGCAGACAATTTAAAAATTGGATGTGTCCCACTTTCGGGCGCATTTTGGTCCTCCTTTACCAGGCTTTATTTTGTTTTTATTTAAAATCCTAATCCTAATTAATTATAAACATGCAATTTATTATAAACAGTGTCTCTTTCTACCGGTATTTTTCCCATTTCCTTGATCATTTCAATCAGCTTTGCTTTTTCAACATATTGGTCCGTAGTACCTCCAGCCGAATGGGTTATTTTTTCCTCTATGACGGTTCCGTCCAGGTCATCGGCTCCGAATTCCAATGAAAGCTGAGATGTTTTTAATCCGGTCATTATCCAAAAAGCTTTGATGTGATCGAAGTTGTCCAGCATCAAGCGGGATATCGCATGCATTTTTAACATTTCAAAAGCGGAAGGTTTTTTCAGATCGGGCAGCTCGGTATTTAGGGGATGGAATGAAAGCGGAATAAATGCCTGGAAACCACCGGTTTCATCCTGAAGTTTCCGCAGCTCTATAAGATGATCAACACGTTCTTCATTTGTTTCAATGTGACCATAGAGCATAGTTGCGTTTGTTTTTAATCCGATGCTGTGGGCGGTTCTCATAATATCCACCCACTCATCGGCGCTGGCTTTTTTGCTGCATACTTGTGATCTTACCCGCGAATTTAAGATTTCCGCTCCTCCACCGGGGAGAGAACCAAGTCCGACATCTTTTAGAGTATTAAGGACTTCTAAAACCGAAAGTCCGGAGATCTTGGAGAAATAATCTATCTCAACTGCGGTGAAGGCTTTAATGTGGACTTCGGGTAAAGCTTTCTTGAGCACTTTTATTACCGAAACATAGTGATCGAAAGGAAGGGTTGGATGAAGACCGCTTACCACATGAAGTTCGGTAATTCCTTTCGGTTTTGCCTCCAGAGCATTATTTACCGCCTCATCTACGGTCATGGCATAAGCTTCGGGATCATTTACATCACAGGAAAAAGCGCAGAATTTACATCGGGAGACGCATATATTGGTTAGATTAATGTGCTTGTTTACATTGAAGAAAGCGTAGTCCTGGCTCTTTCTTTTTTTTACCATACGGGCCAGATGTCCCAGAAAGATTATATTATTTGAGTTAATAAGCTTGATGCCATCTTCTCCGGAAAGCCTTTCGTCATTAAATACTTTTTCTGCGCACTCCTGCAAGTTCGGGTCCACTATACAGGCGTCACTTTTTAAGTTTTTTAATAATATATCTGTGTTCATCTATATCTCCGTCTCCGGTAGATTGTAATAAAAAGCAATCGGAGACCTGGTTATCTCTCCTCGTTAGATAATAAACAAGTTAAAAAGGATTTGGTAGCGGTTCTTCTGTGAGCAACAAACCTTGTTTAATCCTGGTCTTATACTAAATGGGAGTTATGGTTACGGATTCGCCTTCTGAAGAAAGACGATCCAGCTCTGTCATTGCATCTTGCAGGGAAGATGTAACCATTGAAATCTTTTCGGATGCTTCAGCCAGTTTATTTGATAGTACTTCGGAACCGACGTTATCAGCCAGATCAGCCCATTGTTTTATGCTCTTTTGATACAAATCACCAACTTGCATCATCTGATGTGTCGAAAGCTTAAACTGAGTTACATTAATACCGCCTGTACACATTTACCACACCTCCGCTATTTTTGCGTTATTAGGTTACCAAAGAATAAAACCACAAAATTGTCTTAATGGCGCTAATGAGACTTTTGTGGTTAATTATATCAAGAATCGTATAGCCTTGTTTACCATCTGTTCTTCAAGAAATTGCTTACAAAAAGGGGAATAAGCTACTTTTCTTTCAGTACAACCTTATGATCCAGGAGCTTTATTTCTTTTACTTCGGCGTCAACGAATTTTTGTTCTCCGAAAAGATCGGTAAGTACTAGCTTGCCTTTCTCCGGTTTTATGGTAACCACATTATCCATAAACTCTTCAAGATTGCCTTCTTTTTCAATATAGACTCGGGCTTCACACATCTATTTTCCCTCCTTGGGCAAACCCATTTTTTTACGGATTAATTTTATTGCTTCTTCCATCAGATGAGGCAAGGGTTCATTTGAGGTACCGATTAAATCAATCTGGGGATTGGAAAGAGGAAGTAATATCTTCCAGGCCTTCGAGCTGGCGATTGACTCGGCCATTCGGGTTGTGAGCTCGCCCATCATTGAATTCGGAATTACAATCGAAACCGGTCCGATAATTAGATCCGCTTCATCTATAGTTACTACAATAGCATTTTCTCCGCTCGCTCCTCTATTTGCTCCCGCCTTCATCATATTGTTAACGGCAATAGCATTGGTCCCCAGGGCGATAATATGAATGTCATCCGGCAAACCATCCCGAAGCCGTCGGATGATTTGGTTTCCAATGCTGCCGCCCATCCCGTCTATAGCCGCAATCTTCAACCTATCCTCCAGACTATTTGTTTTCTATATGAGTTCTATGCAAGCCAATCCTCAAGTTCTTCTTCCAATTTTCTTTTGGAAACAGCACCAACTATTCTCTTTTTTGATTCGCCTTTTACAAATAAAACCAGGGTTGGAATGCTCATAATGTTATATTTCTTAGCTGTGCTTTGACTATCATCAACATTAAGTTTGACTATCTTTATTTTATGAGAATACTCTTGTGCGATTTCATCGAGGATTGGAGACATGGTTCGGCAAGGCCCACACCACGCAGCCCAAAAATCCACAAGCACCGGTACTTTTGAATCTAAGACCTCTTCCTTAAAGCTATGATCGGTTACATGTAGTACTTCCTGACTCATATACGCTCCTTTCAAGTTGCCTAATATAGCACGTATTGGATACTCTTGTGTTCCTAAATCCGGTCTGGCCTTGGAGGTAGGATTTTTCTCCGCTGTTGGTCTACTTAATCATTCTTTAAACAGACCAGATTATATTTAAGAGCGCTATTTTATTATCAGTAATAATATAATCATTTGCACTTAATTTCAAAGAAACTTTGAAAAATTTACCTCATAACACTTATTATTAGTTCTTATTGTTCTCCTTGAAGAGCTTCGTCTATTTGTTCTATCTTTTGTTTAGCTTCTTTGGCAATTCTGCTCTCAGGGTCAAGTTCGACACATTTTTGAAACTCTTTCTTAGCGCCTTCAAGATCGCCTTTTCCCTTCCATAATGCAATTCCCAGGTTATAATGAGCAGTCTCATGTTCAGGATCATCTTTTAAAACCCGGTTAAATTCCCTAATAGCAATATCCGTTAGTCCCAGTTCCAGGTAAGATTCTCCTAGTTTAGTGCGAACATAAGTATTACCGGAATCGATTCTTATAGCTCTTTCATACATATTGGCGGCGAGTTGAAACAGCTCATTGTCAAAATACAGATTGCCTAGCCCCACCAGAGAATTCAAATCTTTGGGATCAGCCTCCAGCAGTTTAAGATAAGCTTGTTCTTTTTCGTTATATGCCCGGAGCTCGGAGCGGATTCCCGGTGGGAGATCCGATTCAAACGGTCCCACTCCAAGAACGGCCATAATTCCTATAGCTGCAAGGATTAAAACAATAGGAACAATCGCCCAAAGAAATAGCCTTTTTCTGGCAACCACACTTTGCCAGATAGCTTTCAGTCTTTCTCTTTTGATTGCCGGACATTGCTCAACTGTGATTTCCAGTGTCTGAGCCTTTAACAGCATATTCAGATCATTGGTGATCAAAGTTACTTTGTCTTTGCCGTGCTCCTCAATTTGCTGGAGAGTTAAAGCCAGAATTGCATCATCTGCATTCTTAGCGCTCAACGTTGACGGGAGCGGCTTGGACTTATCGAGAGCGATTACCTTTAACAGAGACCCGTCTTTTAACTCAATGCCTTCTGATAAATTACCGACATCGGCGAGAGAAAAAAGAGTCCGGGAGACTTCTCGCCCTCGATATAAAAACTCTTTGCTTGCTCTGGTGGTTTTAAGTTTATCTAATTCTGTAAGTACGGTTTGTGGGACAATAATAAGGCTTTCAGGGAATGTATAAATTATTTTGGGGTCGTAAAGCAATGCATTGGTGTCTAGTATAACTACGGACTTCATAAATTCGACTCCTGAAAGGCTACAAAGTATTTTATTATAGTGTAACAATGTACCATAATATTATAAACGTTTGAGTTTTAGCTGTGTATATCTATTTGGCAAACGCGACTACAAAAAGTTTTAGCGGATTGATTTTATCTTAAAAAGCAAACCTACTGGATATTATAAATATCAACGCGCGGTAGAGATAATTTTGGACTATTGAGACGGTTATTCAATATTTGCGGTTGCGGTAACCGTGGCTGAAAGATAAGGTTTTAAGCTCTTTATTCTATGAATTATAAAAGTTCTTCTGGGTGGGACATCTATTTCTACGGTTATGGTTTTTTTATACATATAAAATTCGGTAAGTTCCAATCCGCGCTGTTTGGCTACGCTCTCTGCAGATGATTGAGCCTCCATGGGTGAATGTGATGCTTTATATGAGGAAACGGCAGTGTCTGCAACTACTTGAGCCATATCGCCGCTGCTAATCCTGGTCATTGCTATCGCACCGGCATCATTAATAATAACAACTGCAATCAAGAAGACTGCAAGCACTTTTAAGCCTGAAATAATGATATCTTTCATTTTAAACCTGCTTTTAGCTATCCTAATTGATTAATCGGCATTTATATTTTTGTTTGAAGAGTTCTGCACCGTTTTCAAATAACGCCAGCCAAGCGGAAAAGCAACAGAGATGAGTAGTAAACAAATGATTACGATAATTGTAATATTATAGTACATACTCTTTAAAGAAAGAGATCCCTGTTTGATTATGTAATCACCGTAATGCAGTGTAACCGTAATTTCCTGTGGATTAGAAGTTTTTGCTATTACCGGCAGAGTGAAAAAGTTTTCTCCGGGATGCAGTTCTATTGTTTTGGAATTGCCGTTGGGAAATGCCAAATTTTCGGCTTGAACAGTCATGGTAATTTTATAAGAGTAGTTTGACTTATTATCAATTGCTATAGGTATTTTCCCTTTACTGCTGGTAAAAGTAATTGTTTGATTGTCAGGCATTTTAATCTTATCAAGCTCGGTTCGAATATCCGCTCTAATCTTTTCCAAAAAAACAAACCCGGGATTTTCTTTCCCGCCATTTTTTTGGTTAAGGAAATCACGTGACTCGGCTATAAACAAATAATCAAGTAATTCCTTTTCCAAAGGATGAGCAGCTGTAGTCATAGCTTTAAATTGATGGTAAGTGTTCCGGGTGCTGATAAGTTCTTTGCCGTAGTCACCATTTATTGTTGATTCTTCATCTGGTTCAATTGTAAGATCGATTGGCTTTGTATCTGCCGGAACAATTTGTGATGCCCGGGAAAATGTGACAGAGTTTAACCACGGTGTCTGCTCAAAGCGGGTATAGAGAGTTTCCAATAATTCTGCTGAGGGATAAAAGGTCTTAGCATCAGGTGCGATAACCACTACTTTTTGCCTGTCGGGCTGTTTTAGATAGGTTTCCGCCAGTATTCCCAAAAAAAGTTGAGCTGAGGCTTCTGGATCAGAATTATCTGTAAGTATGGAAGAGGCAAAATTGTCGGAAAAGAAGACCATTGTCTTATCACCCTGGCCATCTTTTACCTGGTAGGGTCGATAGATATCTTTATCCTCCTGCTGGAGATTCTCAATATAGCTTCCATCAAGAACCATATATTTTACTTGGTTTTTTTCTAAGTAGTTAAAGGTTTTATTGGTTAGCTTAAGATTGGGGATATATATACCGGCTGGTGCCTCGGGTAATTCAAATATTTCTTTGGTTACTGTTTTTCCCTTCTTAATCTGGTTGACTATATCTTCTTTCCATCCTTGTTCGGCCAGATAATCAAGCGAGGGATAAGAATACGGTGCCGGGAGCATTTCAATTTGCCCGTTCTTAGCTAAACGGGCATACCCGCTAATTATTTTTTGCGCGTTTGAAGAATCCTTTGAATCTTTGCCTATTGTTACTACCTTACCGTCTTTTTTGGTTTTATATCCTTTGCTTATTTCCACTATTTGCTGAGCCAGAAGAGGTGTAAAATTCATGTTAACCTTAAAATTGGGATGGGTTACCAGTGAGGAAAGAAATATTGAATAGCGTCCTGCATGATTTGAATTAATAATGCAATCCTTCTGTATATTATCGTCAATAAATAAATTATTGCCATCAAAATGAGCGTAGTCGTGAAGATTCCAAAGAAGAGCTACGGATAACGGAGGTACAACTTTTTGATCCACAATTACCAGGGCTGAAAGTTTTTTAGAGATGGTTTTGTTCTTTACCGTAATGGTAGCCCAGGCAGGATAAGTTCCCTCACGTAGTTTTAGGCTGGAAAGGGCTTTGGTTGCCTTTAGTTGTGTTTCGCCGGGTTTTAACGTTCTTGACCAGGAGTATGTATAAGATGTTTTGGTTGGTAATTTAGTCGGAAGGGAACGGTTCTTATCTAACTCAAGGCGCTGTCCGATATAAAGCTTTACCCTTGCACTGGTTACTCTTTTGGTGGCAGCATTATTTACAGTGATGATTGCCGTAAATTTCTGATTTGAGTTGTAATAAGGCTGATCAAAGGATAATCGAAGAGAAAGTGATTCCTCTGCTTGAGAAGGTGTGACGATAGATAGTAACTTGATAATAACGGCAATTGTGATGAAGATAGTAATTGCCTTTTTGCTTTTGTTCACTTTCGCCTCCGACAAGGGATTTTCTTCATTCTACAACAAAAATTTAATTTTTTACGGCAAATCGTCGAAAAAACAAGGACAAAGTTGGCAAAACAATTGCCAAAGTTTCTTAAGCAGGATTCTGAGACTATCCAGAGAAAGATAAGAAATAACATAATTGAAAGAAGGAGAATCGTAAAGTGGTTGACGCATCTAAGAAGAAAATCAAAGTACCAAAAAAGCTAGCTCTCATTCCTTTAAGAGATTTAATTATCTTTCCAAATTTGGTTGTTCCTCTGTTCGTAGGACGTGATAAATCAATAAAAGCTTTAGAGGAAGCAATGAGGGCGGAGCATATTATTGCTCTAGCGACTCAAAAAGTTGCTGAAATGCAAAATCCGGAAGAAGGAGATTTGTTTGAAATAGGTTGTGCCGCGACCATTATGCAGGAATTGAAATTGCCGGATGGTACAGCTAAGGCTTTGGTAGAAGGATTGACCAGGGTAAGAATCACCGAATATCTGCAAACCGATCCCTATTTTAAAGTTGCCGTTGAGCCGGTGGATGAAAAAGAAGATAAGAATATTGAAATTGAAGCACTAATGAGAAACTTAGTGTCGCAATTTGAAAAAACGGCACGATTGGGCAAGCCCATTCCGCAAGAGGTTCTGCTGGCTACCATAAATATTGATGAGCCCGGCAGATTAGCTGATTTTATTGCTTTCCATTTGAGTTTAAAGACGGAAGAAAAACAACAAATTTTAGAGGCAGTTGACGCTAAAAAACGTCTGGAAAAAGTAAATAATTTTTTGAACCGTGAGCTTGAGATACTTGAAATCGGAAGCAAGATCCAAACCAGGGTTAAAGAACAGATGACCAAGACTCAAAAAGAATATTTTCTAAAAGAACAAATGCGGGCAATTCAGAAAGAACTGGGTCATGTTGATGAGCAAGCAGCTGAAATAGAAGAATTACGCAATAAGATAAAAGAAGCTATGATGCCGCCGGATGTTGAAGAAAAGGCAATGAAAGAATTGGGCAGATTGGAAAAAATGCCGGCTGCGGCAGCAGAGGTGTCAGTTATTAGAACCTACCTGGACTGGTTGATAGGAACGCCTTGGGCGAAGGAAGATAGTGAAAAGCTTGATCTTAAAGAAGCGGCTAAGATTTTAGATCAAGATCACTACGGCTTAAAGAAAGTAAAAGAAAGAGTTTTGGAATATTTAGCCGTCCATAAATTAGCAAAAAAAATGCGAGGTCCAATATTGTGTTTTGTCGGGCCCCCAGGAACCGGTAAAACCTCGATCGGTAAATCTATTGCTCGCTCCCTTGGCCGTAAGTTCATTAGGGTATCGCTGGGCGGTGTTCGGGATGAAGCGGAAATAAGAGGACATCGAAGAACTTATGTAGGAGCCTTGCCGGGTAGGGTAATACAATCGATCAATCAAGCGGGAACCAAAAACCCGGTTTTTATGCTGGATGAAATTGATAAGGTAGGAGCGGATTTTAGAGGAGATCCATCCTCCGCTCTCCTGGAAGTTCTTGATCCGGAGCAGAATTTTGCTTTCAGTGATCACTATCTGGAAGTTCCTTTCGACCTATCAAATGTTATTTTTATAACTACTGCAAATATCCTGGACACAATTCCTCCTGCATTAAGGGATAGGATGGAAGTAATACACTTTCCGGGTTATACCGAAGATGAAAAGGTTAAGATCGGTCAGCGATTTCTGCTGCCCAAACAACTGGAGGCACACGGTCTTACCAAAGACAATATTGAAGTAACGGAAGATGCCCTAAAAGAAGTAATTAGAGTTCATACTCGGGAGGCCGGAGTAAGAAACCTGGATAGGAAAATCGCCGCGATTTGTCGTCAGGTCGCCCGAAGTGTAGTTGAAGGAGAAAAAGAAGTAGCAAAGATTACAGCCAAGAACTTGCATGAATATCTGGGTCCGCCTCAGTTCAGATATGGCTTAGCGGAAGAGAAAGATGAAATAGGAGTTGCAACCGGTCTTGCTTGGACCGAAGCCGGTGGTGACCTGATTTCAATTGAGGCAACTGTTATGAAGGGTAAAGGAAAGCTAACTCTTACCGGTCATCTCGGAGAAGTTATGCAAGAATCCGCCCAAGCAGCTGTCAGCTACATCCGTTCGCGCAACAAAATGTTAAATATTGAAGAAGATTTTTATGATAAATACGATATCCATATTCACGTACCGGCTGGAGCAATTCCAAAAGATGGTCCATCTGCCGGAATAACCATGGCGACAGCTCTAATTTCAGCATTGACCAAGCGACCGGTATACAAAGATGTGGGAATGACCGGTGAAATTACTCTGAGAGGGCATGTCTTACCTATCGGTGGGCTCAAAGAAAAGATCTTGGCAGCCCACAGAGCCGGATTAAGAAAAGTAATATTGCCAAAAGAGAATGAAAGAGATATAGAGCTGGTTCCCGAACATGCTAGAAAAGAAGTGGAGCTGGTTAGTGTCTCTCATATGGATGAGGTTCTTAAGCACTCATTAGTTGAGAAACAAGCCAAAGAAGTATTGGTGTAGGAGTGCCGTGTGATAATCGGTGTTATCTCGGATACCCACGTTCATAGTGAAGAAGAACTGGATACCATTAAGGAAATCTTCTCTAAATACTTCTCAAGTGTTGATTTATTACTTCATGCCGGAGATCTGGTTAACTTAAACGTGTATGATTGGCTAAATAAGCAAGTTAAGACCATTGCGGTTAGTGGGAATATGGACTACCCGGAAGTAACCGATAAGTTTCCACAAAAGAGAATCATAGAGGCCGATAAGTTCAGAATTGGCTTAATTCATGGGTGGGGTCCTCCCAGTGGTCTGACTGCCAGGATACAGAGAGCTTTTATTGCAGTCGATGGGACACCTGAAGTAGACTGTATCGTCTTTGGTCACACTCATTCTGCGTTTAATAAGACCATTGACGGTCTGCTGTTTTTTAATCCTGGCGCACCTATTGATAGGAGATTCGCCGCGTATAATTCAATCGGATTTTTAAAAATTGACAGCAAAATAGAAGGAACTATTGAGAAAATATAGAAGTATTATTCAGTACCTCAAAAAGTGAATAGTTTGAAGATTTTCAAATCTTAGTCGGAAAGTCTAGAATGGTCGATAAAAGTCACCAGGGATTCACGGTTTGGCATGGAAATCATGCTAGATTTAAAGGATTGCTGGTGGCCTGGCGGAAGTTGTTAACATTGAAGAGAGGATTTTATGGAATACTCTCTTAGGAGTGCCCCAGTGGGGCGTGACAACGGCGCGAAGGCTGTTCTAGACTTTTCTATTGCCTAAAAAACAATCTAAAAATTACTAAAATAGCATAGAAATTTTTGGTGATGTCTTGTAGGATAAGAATTGAGGGGCTGTGTGGCAAAGTCTTTTTTAGGTTTGTCAGGGATTAGAGGGTAAACAAGTAAAATGTGCTAGAAAGGGGTTGGAGTGAAATCTATCCTGCCTTTTGTAATCCTTTTTTTTGTTGGCCTGCTCATTCTCATCGGTGCTCGCCTTCTTATTGTCCGTGTAATCGAGAATCCGAAGAAGAAGAAAGAGCAAGAACCAAAAGAAAAGTAACCCTGGTTACATATTGATAAGATGCTGAAGTAAATGTTGGCAATGCACAATGTTGCATTTTAAAATTGCTATTAATGTCATAAACGGGTATCGGGGAAAGCAGTTCAAAAAAATCAGCGTCACTCCAGCTTACCTATGAAATAATCCGGACTTATGCCGTTCTTGTATGCCTCTAATGCTTCCGGTGATGAATTAATCCTCAAATCCGACCAGGAACCATCAGCGTTTTCCCATTTTTCATTGTATACAATGGCAATTTTTACCAGATCATATTTTGACTCAATATCGTTCAAGGCTTGCTTGTACCAGCTAGCCTTACTTCCTTTTTTAGGCCATTCTCCTACTCCCCACTCCGCAACCATCAGTGGTTTATCCGGAAAAAGAGATGTAATTTGTTTGTAAGCCGGATCCATTACCTTATCAAAACTTTCCCACTCTTCGTCTTGAAACTGTGTGCCATATACGCTAACTCCTATCCAATCAACATAATTATCTCCTGGATAGTAGTTTTGGATAGAATTCCAGCTCTGATCAGGATAAGAGCAGCTGTTTACATGGAAGATCCAGGTAACATTATCAACGTCTCTGTTATTAAAAAGGGTTACTATATGCCTATAAGCGTCTACGTATCGTTCCGGTCCATCGGCCTTGTCCGGATTGCCATATGATGTGCTTGTTGCTTCTCCTTGAAAAACACCGGACCACGGAAACCAATTCCCATTCATCTCCACTGCGAAAGAAATCATAACTGGTTTGCCGAAGTTCTTGATTTCATCCGCCCAGGCAGAAAGGAATTGATCGAAATCACCGTCAATGATTTTTTGCAGGGAATAGTCCGGTTGATATGCATACGTTCCCCAATACGGTTCTCCCCAGGGCATTAGTCTTAATAGGGGAATTGCCCCATAATTGGCAATTTCATCGAGTTGCTGCCCGGATACCTGATTCTTTCCCCAAAAATTGGAGAAAGGGACAATTGCCACCGGTTTTTCAGATAAACTCTCGAATTCATTTAATTGTTGAGTAACAACGGAGTCCTCATAATCTCCCCAACCGGGGAAAATGCCAACATAGCAGCCATCTTGAGGAGGAAGGATTTTTTTAGTGTTCTTTTGGGTTTCAATTTTTTTAGTCTCAGTCTTTGTGTTTTTTGTTGTTTGAGATTCCTTCTTGCCATAACTGCATCCGTAAAGGAAGAGAAAGGCTATCAGTAATCCGGAAATGAAAATGTTTAAATGATATTTTGGTCTGCGCATGTGTTTCTTGTTCCTTTTTACAGCCTGTTTTTTTAGATTGTTTTAGCTCCGCATGTTAGATATCAGGAAAGACATTTACCGTATTTAAACCTGTATAAATTGTATCGTTATTATTGTCATTATTATTAACTGAGGTAAATTGATGATGAATATAATATCGATTATACTACTACCCAAGCATGTCTGGTTCTTAAAAGAAAACCGGTGCAGATAGGACAGGTTGTGAGCCAACAAGTACGGAGGGATTTACATTTATGAAGAGTTATCGAAAGGAACTTTGGTTTAATATCCCGTCACGGAGAGCTTTTATTAACATTACTTCCCAGGTTGAGCAGTGTTTAAGAGAAAGCGGTATTAAAGAAGGATTGGTACTGGTTAATGCGATGCATATTACTACTTCTGTTTTTATCAATGATAATGAGGGTGGTTTACACCAAGATTATGAAAACTGGCTGGAAGAACTTGCTCCACATGAACCCATTGAGCATTATCGACATAATTTGACCGGTGAAGATAATGGTGATGCTCATCTAAAAAGGCAAATCATGGGACGTGAAACGGTTGTGGCGGTTACCGAAGGTTGTCTTGATTTCGGTCCCTGGGAACAGATATTTTATGGTGAGTTTGACGGAAATCGCAAGAAACGGGTTTTGGTTAAAGTAATAGGTGAGTAGTAACCGGAAAGGGGGGCAACCATGGATATTAAAATCCGCTATTGCTCGGTCTGAAATTATAAGTCCAGAGCTGCTGGTTTGGCAGCGGAATTGCGCGATTCATTTGGTGTGGAATCAAGATTAATCGCGGGCAGCAACGGTATTTTTGATGTTATCGTGGATGATAAGATTGTATTTTCTAAGTTCAAGACAGGTCGATTTCCCGAGCATGATGAAATAGTCCAAAGGATTAAGGAATTATAATTTCTTGAAGCATGAAAAAGGAGGGCTAGTGAATCAGGATAAAAATCAGGATGAACAATATCTACAGTTACTTTCGATTTTTCACTACGTAGTCGGCGGCATTTCCGGGCTTTTTGCGTCAATTCCTTTAATCCATCTGACCATTGGCGTTTTCTTTCTAATTCTTGGTACTAGCGGAGGATCGGATGAGACTGTGGTCTTTCTGCCGATAGGGATAATTTTTGTCTTGATAGCCAGCGTGATTATCCTTTTTGGCTGGGGTTTTGCCATATGTATGATTACTGCCGGCCGCTCTTTGGCTGGAAAGAAACGCTATACATTCTGTTTGGTTATGGCCGGGATTTCTTGTTTATTTGTACCGCTTGGAACCATTCTCGGAGTATTTACCATAATCACTTTAAATAAACCGTCGGTGAAGCAAATGTTTGGAGTAGAACAAAGTATTTAAAGAGAAATGATTGTTATTCGCTTGTATTCGGTTTGCCACATATTACTTATTTTTCTGAGTCTTCTGAATCTTGGCCCAGGTATCCCTCAGTGAAACAGTCCTGTTGAACACCGGTAAACCGCTTACGGAGAGCTCGGGATCAACACAGAAATAACCCAATCTCTCGAATTGATATCGGCTTCCGGGTTTTGCGTCTACCAGCGACGGTTCGATTTTGCAGCCAGTAAGCACTTCAAGTGAATTGGGATTAAGATTGGCGGTAAAGTGAGCATCATCCTCAACCTCATCCGGGTTTTCCTTGGTAAAGAGATGATCATAAAGACGCACTTCCGCTTCTAATGCCTTGGCTGCTGAAACCCAATGAAGAGTTGCTTTGACTTTACGCCCATCAGGAGAGTCACCCCCGCGGGTTGCCGGATCATAAGTACAATGAAGCTCAACTATTTTACCGTTGGTATCTTTGACTACATCTGTGCAGGTTATGTAGTAGGCGTATCGCAACCGTACTTCGCGGCCAGGAGCCAGGCGAAAGAACTTCCTGGGCGGATCTTCCATAAAATCTTCACGTTCTATATACAATTCTTTGGAGAAAGGTACTTTTCGCGTTCCCGCTTTAGGGTCTTCAGGATTATTAATGGCATCAAGCTCTTCGATTTGATCTTCCGGGTAGTTGTCAATTACCACTTTAAGAGGATTAAGAACTGCCATTGTCCGGGGAGAATGCAAATTCAAGTCTTGGCGGATGCAGTGTTCCAACAACGCAATATCAACGGTACTGTTAAACTTGTTAACTCCGATACGTTGGCAGAATTGTCGGATGGATTGAGGAGAATATCCGCGCCGACGCATCCCGCAAATGGTCGGCATGCGGGAATCGTCCCATCCATCGACGTGATTATCTCTTACCAACTGCAGGAGTTTTCGCTTACTCATAACCGTATAGGTAAGATTAAGCCGGGCAAACTCAATTTGCTGAGGATGGTAAATTCCCAATTCATCGAGGAACCAGTCATAAAGCGGACGATGATCTTCAAACTCCAGCGTGCAGATGGAATGCGTAATCTTTTCTATGGAATCTTCCAATCCATGTGCCCAATCATATGTGGGGTAAACACACCACTTATCTCCGGCGCGGGGATGAGTTGCATGGAGAATACGGTACATGACCGGATCTCTCATATTTAAATTAGGCGAGGTCATGTCGATTTTTGCCCGCAACGTCCTTGAGCCGTCCGGAAATTTTCCGGCTCGCATGTGCTCAAACAGTTCCAGATTTTCCTCAATCGACCGGTCCCGATAGGGACTATTCTTGCCCGGTTCGGTGAAAGTACCCCGATAATCTCTGATTTCATCCGCGCTTAAGTCACACACAAAAGCTTTGCCTGTCTTTATTAATTGCAGGGCGTACTCATACATTTGCTCGAAATAATCGGATGCATAATAGAGCCGGTTTTCCCAATCAAAACCGAGCCACCCGACATCTTCTATAATGGAATAGATGTATTCCTCCTCTTCTTTAACCGGATTTGTATCATCGAATCGCAGATTGCATAAGCCCTTATAATCAGCGACAATTCCGAAATTAAGGCAGATGCTTTTGGCATGGCCGATATGCAGATAGCCATTTGGTTCCGGGGGAAATCTGGTATGAACCCGACCTTCCCACTTATTGGTTTTTAAGTCATCCTCTATGATGGTGCGGATGAAATCAAGGGATTTTGAAGTATCATCCGGTGATGTCTCTTTACCCCTATTGCCTGCTTCTTTGCTGTTCTTGTTATTATTCGGTTCTGTGTTTGGATTATCCAAAGCTATATGCCTCCATTGTTCTTATCCGGAAAAATTCGGCTTGCTTAATCACAAATATTTTAACAACTTTCTGGATATATACTATACTACCTTTAACAAAATGATGAATTGATGGATTAAGAGTGATTTTCAAGAGGCAGAAAGTAAACGCTTGGTTGGTTATTTCACCGGAGATGTCCTCAAATAATGATAAAAGGGAAATAAAATGAATGATCGCCAAAAAGCAGGCAGCTTGCCGGAGGATATATATAAAATCTTAAATGAAAAAAGCGGCAAGGATTTGGACAAAGTAGTCCGAAGCGCTCTCTCTGATAAAAAGATATTGAATGAAATGGTAGAAGGAGTTGTCTGTAAGAACGAGACTTATCGGTATAATTGCTACAAGGTTATTTCTAAAATTGCTCAGAGCCACCCTGCGGTTCTATATCCCTATTGGGATTATTTTGTAGGATTGTTTGACAGCGTTAATTCCTATCACCGCATGGCTGCTGTAAATATCATTGCCGATTTAACAAAGGCTGATACCGAAAGTAGATTCGAAAATATTTTTAATCAGTATTTTGATTTTCTGGATGATGAAAAAATAGTTGTTGCCAGGTATTTGGCCAAAGATGCCGGAAAAATAGCTAAACATAAACCTCATCTACTGAAAAGAATTACAAAAAAATTACTGGATGTTGATGGAACTCATCATACTGAGGATAGAAAAGATCTATTGAAATCGGACATTATTGAATCATTTGATCAGCTTTTTGAAGATTTGGATGATAAAGAAGAGATTCTTGTTTTTACCAAGGCACAATTGGATTGCAGTAGTCCCAGAACCAGAAAAATGGCCAGAGCGTTACTTGATAAGTTCGGTAAATGAGATTTATTGATAATTCATTGACTGGAAAATGAGCTGAGATTATATGACTAATGAACAACAAATGACAACATCTTCGCCTTCCCGCCTCCATTATGCCTGGATTGTGCTTGCCATGGGGACAATGGTGGTTTTCGGTGCTCTGGGTCTGGCTAGGTTCGGGTATTCGGTTGTTTTGCCTTCAATGCAGGAAGGGCTTAAATTAAGCAATACCCAGGCCGGTATGCTGGCAACGGCAAATTTAATCGGTTATCTTGCATTGTCCGCAATAGGTGGAGCCCTTGCCGCGCACTATGGCCCGAGGGTGGTTATTGCTTTAGGTCTTACGGTCATTGGAGTGTCTATGCTGCTCACCGGACTTACTAACACCTTTCTTTTGGCTGCTGTATGCCGCGCACTTACCGGTATCGGAAGTGGGGCAAGTAATATAGCGGCGATGGGATTGATGACAGCCTGGTTTGCGGTAAAGAAGCGCGGTTTCGCCACTGGTATTGCGGTTGCCGGTTCCTCTATTGCACTTATTTTTGTCGGTCCTCTTGTACCCAGGATTATATCGGTTTATGGTGCAAACGGTTGGAGAGTATGCTGGTATATCTTTGGTGTTCTCTCACTTATTTTGGCGGGCGGGGGTTTCTTGCTACTGCGGAATAATCCGTCGGAAGTAGGACTTACACCTTTTGGTGCTGATTCTGAAGTGCACGATACAAATGCGAAAAAGGAAAAGCCTCAATGGAGCCGGGTTTATGCCTCAGCTCCGGTATGGCATCTGGGAATGGTGTATGTAGCTTTCGGATTTTCTTACATCATATATATGACCTTTTTTGTCAAACGTCTGGTTTCCGGGGGAGGATATACGCCGGAAGCAGCAGGCGGTTTGTTTATGATCATGGGCTGGTTCAGCTTGTTGTGTGGATTGATCTGGGGCTCCATCTCAGATGTAATCGGGCGCAAGTGGGCACTGGTTATAGTTTATCTGATTCAAGCGGTAGCTTTTGGTCTGTTTGCGCTGTGGGCTTCACCTGTTGGTTTTACCATTTCGGCAATCTTGTTTGGGCTCACTGCCTGGAGCATTCCGGCAATAATGGCTGCTACCTGCGGCGATGTACTCGGGGCAAAACTCGCTCCGGCAGCATTGGGCTTTATTACTCTTTTCTTTGGTATCGGGCAGGCTCTCGGACCAAGTGTGGCCGGCGCTATGGCCGATGCTACAGGTTCTTTTTATTCTGCCTTTCTCCTTGCCGGGGGAGTGGCACTTCTTGGCGCACTTGGCGCATCAACTCTCCGTCCAGCATCTACAATATCGATAACTTCCAATTGATTTGGAGAGAAAGTCAAATAGCAAAGTGGGTGAAAATATGGGCGAAATAAGCTTCAGACCATTTAATAAAGATGATATTCAGAAGTGTTCCCGATTTGCGGCAGATGCCTGGCCGCAGTTATCTTCCAAGATGCTTAATAAAGATATTACCAAGCTCATGATTGCTGACTTACAACTCGCCTGTTTTACATCTACCTGGTTGGAGGTTGCCTGCGATTCGGACGAAGTCGTAGGATTTTTATTTGCCAGGGTTAATGCAGATTTCACTAAGAAGAGGGGATTTAAGGTACTTGCTGCAAGTCTGGTGGTTTGTGCAAAGACTATTATTGGTAGCTATGGGAGAATTGTAAAGCCGTTTACGTTTTTAAAAAAAACAATTGCAGTTGAGAGAAAAGCAAAAAAGTATTCTCCAAAGTCAGATGCAGAGGTTGAGTATTTTGTTATAGATGCGAAATATCGAGGAAAGGGAATTGGCAAAGCCCTAATGGATAGATTTATAAGTACTGCCAGGAAAAGTGGAGTTAAAACGGTAATTCTTTGCACCGATCAATTAAGCAATTGGAAGTTTTATGAGAAATATGGATTTAAAAGACATAATACGTTTATAGATGATCTAAGTTCCTACTGCGACGGTGAGGACATAGAAGGTTATATTTATTCAATGGAAATTGATATAGACTAAGGTTAGAATATAAGCAGAGGGGTGATCTGGATGCCCGGAAAGTCTAAAAAATTAATTAAAAATTATGAAATTGAGATGGCAACGCCTGAATGCGATCCCAATATCACCTGGTATCGAGTACATATTAATTTGGAAGACGACATTTCAGAAGTTCTCCCCTACTTAAATTCTCAATTGGATAGCTGTGACTATCAACATAATGCATCTATCTTATTATGGGATTGTGATAAGAAAAAATATGCTTTTAGGCCGCATGAAATTACCATTGCACCGGTTGAAAACAGAGAAGAAGCCATGTTGCTAGCTGATAATATTGTTAAAATTTTGAATAATATCTGGCAGAAAAGGAATAAGATAGAGCCGGATTTCGAGGGCAAAAAGCCTCTGCTTAATGTTCTGGACATTTATAAGTTGTTACCTCAAACAAATTGTCGGGAGTGCGGTTGTTCAACTTGTATGGCTTACGCGGCAGAACTAAGGACTGATCCTACTAAATTATCACGCTGCCCTTACCTTTCTGAACAGGATTATCTTCCCTTGATATCATAAATATTGACGATAAATGCACACATAAAGAATTTGTATTTATCGATGCCTCGCAACAAATATAATCACATAATTCTCTTGAAATTGCCTGTTCTCTAAGTTTACGGTATTCTCACTAGGTAAGAAAATCTTACAAGCCAAGCAGCAAAAGAGGGCATTAGAATCAGCTTGGGATTGCTTTGCCATATTTGACTTGAACAAAGGAGCCATTAAATGGAGGAATTGCCGCGGGTTATTCTGCATAATGCGGTAAGTCTTGACGGACGACTAGACTGGTTTATGCCTAACGTGGGCTTATACTATGAATTGACAGCTCGATGGAAAGAAGATCTTACGCTTGTTGGCAGTGATACTATACTAAATGCTCCGGATAATATTCCGGAAGACAATGAAGAGGATTATCAATCGGAGGAATCGGAGCTAGATGACGAACGTCCCATTCTTGCCATATGTGATAGCAAAGGTCGTATAAAAACCTGGCAATACTGGCGCAACCTGCCATATTGGCGTGATGCTATAGCCCTTTGTTCAAAAAAGACACCGGCTGAGCATATTAAGTATCTGGACGGACTTCAAATAAAGTATATTGCCTCGGGAGCGGATCATGTAAATCTTCGCCAAGTGCTCAAGAAACTTAAAAAAGATTACGATGTAAATATAGTCCGTGTAGATAGCGGAGGAAGACTAAATGGAGCTCTGCTCAGAGCAGGACTTGTTAATGAGATTAGTTTATTGATTCATCCATGCCTTGTCGGAGGGGTCACTCCAAGAGGATTCTTCAATGCTGACGATCTAGATTCACCCGAAGGTATTGTTCATCTGGAACTCAAGCATTTTGAAAAAATGGAAGATGAAATTGTTTGGCTAAGATATGCGGTTATTAAGAATTAACAGTAACTTAGGTAAATCAAGTTTTTGAAGCAGTGTATTGATGCAATTATCTGCGATATGAATTTAAGATGCAAAGCTGAATCAACAATTGGTGCAATAACAGTTGGTGCAATAGATGATTGATTAAGCCAGATTCGAAAAGAAGGGTGAAGTTTTTGACTAGACAGAAACAAGGATTGAAAGGTTGCAACAACTTCTCTTCCCTCTTAAAAGAGCACCTATTTAAGGTGATAGTATTTGATTGGGTAGGAACAGCAGCAGAGGATCTACTGGACGATGCCGTTGAAGTAAGGGCGGTAATAGAAGATTTGCTGAAACTGAATGTCTTAATGATTATTGTAACCGATTTGGATTTTAGTTATATCGATCAGAAAGTGTGCTGGCCGATACAAGGTCTTCATAAGAAAAATCTACTGGTCTGCGCCAACAAAGGTTTAGAGGTATTTAACTTTGATGGCCGCTCACAGCCTCTCCTTCTTGACCGCAAAGAGATAACTGATAGACACAGCAAACTTTTAACTTATGTTGCTGAAGCACTTAAGAAAGATATTGAAGACGGTTATCCAACTGAAGTGGCGATTGTTACTGATCATTCAAATAGGTACAAAATTGATTTGATTCCCGAGATTGAGGACATAAAAACGGCAAGGAACAGTAAGGCAAAGGCAACTATTGAGAAGAGACTGGCTAAAGCAGGATTCAAAAAAGGCATTAAGGAAGTTATGGATCGAGCTGTACGGCATGCCCAAAAGTTTGGTTTAGATGATTTGAGAGTTGTGACTGATATTAAATATATCGAAATTAGTCTGACGGATGAGTCTGATTCCATGCAATGGATTACCGATTATCTGGCAAAAGTGAAGAACATCCCCTTTGAAGATATTTTGGTTGTTGGCAGTGAGTTTGGAGATGTAGAAGGATTTAAAGGAAGGAATCACCACATGATTCTTTCCAAGGAACCGGGAATTAACTATGTTTCAGTAGGAAAAGAGCCTGAAGGTATCCCTGAAGAAATTGTCCATGTCGGTGGAGGACCGGGTTGTTTTACGGAGTTGATGAAAGCTCAGGTGGAAATCAATAAGAAACTTTCTTTTACCAAGGAACCGGTCTTTCTTATTTCTGAACATGGATTTAATCCCTTACGAGAACGTGAGGTTGAGTCAATTCTCACTGTAGGTAATGGTTATATGGGAATTCGGGGATCCTTGGAGGAAGAGCGGTTTGGTTGTGATCCAACAATACAACTAGCCGGTGTTTACTATCAAAAAGACTATGAATCTGCGGAACTATCGGCAGTTCTTCCAAATTGGCTTTTTACAAATATATACGTGGATAGAAGAAAAGTATCACTTGAAGCCGGAGAGATAATCAGTCACAAACGCACACTGGATTTAAAGAAAGGCTTGCTTTGCCGGGAGTGGCGGCAACAAGATGAAATGGGAAGAGTAACTTTTATACGGTTTTTGCGTTTTGCTTCCCGTCATGATCCGCATACTTTTGCTATGAGGATTACTGTTATACCGGAAAATTATGCAGCGGAAGTCCGGGTGAAAACCGGAGTCAAGATAACCGACAAATGTCGTAAAGCATGCGAAAGCATTTTTATGAGAAATGGTGAAGAGGAAAAGGGCTTATCCTTGATTGCTCATACCAGGGGTACCGGAATTACTATTGTACAAACTCAGATGAGTGATATTTCGGGCGGATATATTCAACCGGAATATCGAATCGAGAGCGAAAGAACCCAAATGGTCGAGGAGTGGACTTGGCAGGCTGACATCGGACAAAGGGTTGAGATTGATAAGTTTGTTTGTTTCTATACCAGCAGAGATACCAATCATCCCGAGGAGAGAGCAAACAAACATGTACATAAGCTTGTAGAAAAAGGATTTGAGAAAGCTCTTCTGGATAATATTGAAGCCTGGGAAAAATGTTGGGCTCCTTCATTTATCGAGATTAAACCAGATCATCAAGCTCAAAGCTGGATGAACTTTGCAAATTATCATTTATGTATTGCCGGAAATCCCAATGATGATAGGGCTTCCATAAGCGCGAGAGCTCTGACCGGAACAGTTTATCAGGGTCATATATTTTGGGATTCCGAGTTATTCATTTTGCCGTTCTATTGTTTTACCCATCCTCCGGTGGCACGGGCTATGCTTATGTACAGGTATAATACTCTACCGGCAGCGAAGCGAAGAGCAAAAAAACTAGGTTACAATGGAGCCCTCTATGCTTGGGAATCAGCTATGACAGGTGATGAGATGACACCACCTGCTGTTCTCGCCCCTAATGGCAAGCTTATTCCAATTGGCTCGGGGAGATTTGAACATCACATTAGTTCAGCGGTCGCTCATGGAGTGTGGTTATATTGGGCTGCTACAAGAGACACATCTTTCTTGCTTGATGCAGGTGCCGAAATTATTATAGAGACCGCCCGCTTTTGGGCGAGCAGGGTAACAAAACAGGGCAATATGTATCACATTGATCACGTTGAAGGCCCAGATGAATATCACGAAGACATAAATGACAACTATTATACGAACATGATGGCGGCATGGAATCTGGAACAGGCAAAGAAAATCCTTGATTATATAAAGCAACATTTTCCTGAAAAAGTAGAAAAACTTAGAAAAAAACTTGTCATAAGTGATGCAGAATTAAAGCAATGGGCGGATATTGCCGCTCATATGTATAGAGATATGGATAATCCTGAAGGCTTGATTGAACAATTTGCCGGTTATTTTCAACTGGAAGATATTGATGTTAATGATTTTGAACCTCGAACTGCTCCGATGGATGTAATTTTAGGTCGTGAATACACCGACCGATCACAAATTGTTAAACAAGCCGATGTGGTTATGGCCCTTTACCTCCTTGAGGAGTATCTAAAAGCAGAAGCTGTCAAAAAGAATTTCCTCTACTATGATAAACGTACCGGTCACGGCAGTTCACTTTCACCGGCAATTTACGGCCTGGTCGCCGCCCGTGTTGGCGAGGACAATGAGGCCTGGCATTATTTCAAGAAAACTGCCATGATCGATTTGGCTGACAATATGGGCAATGCTGCCGGTGGTGTTCACATAGCTTCCTTGGGAGGAATGTGGCAGCAGGTAATAATGGGATTTTCAGGTATAAGGGTTACCAATGAAGGAATGTTTATTTATCCTAATCTCCCCAAACGCTTTGAGCAGATGTCCTTTTCGCTCATGTGGCACGGTCTAAAGCTGTATTTTGAAATTGAGAGAAGGAAAAGGATTAAGTTAAATGTAGAAGGTGACGGCCAGCTTTATATTGGAATATTTGGCAAGTCACTCCAACGAATGGCGCCGGGCAGGAAATATAGCTCTAAATGGGAAGATGGTACGTGGTTGGAATTTAGGGAATAGGGGGATTATACGATGGACAACAAGAAACCAGTAGTTATTTTGCCGTTAGATGGCTCAAAGATTGCCGCTGTAGCTCTTGAAGCAGCTCAGGCAATTACTAAAATTATGGGTGGGATTCTCCATATTGTGCACGCCGGGGACGCCAGTGTTCCCGATGATAAAATTGCAGAGCATTTGAAGATTAAAGATATGGATGTCGGCTCATTTAGCATAAAGCAAATCATCGGTGATCCGGTTAAATCAATTGTTGGTTATGCTTCTGAAGTTGATGCCAAGATGATAGTAATGGCAAGTCATGGTCAGACCCATAATCATACTCGCTTGATTGGCAGTATTACTATGGGAGTCGTACAAGAGGCAGAGAGCCCGGTTTTGATAATTCGCTCGGGTATGAAAGAGTTTCCCGGTCAAAATTGGAAGCCGGCAAAGATGCTTTGTCCACTGGATGGATCGCCCATGGCTGTAGCCCAAATGCAACAAATACTTAGTCTTGCCGATATACTCAACGTTGATGTTGATATATTAAATGTCGCCGTACACGGACAAAGGGCAACAGAAACAGGCACGTTAACAACGTATGAGTATGAGGATTATCCTCAATATGATATGCCTGCTTGGGCTGATGAGTTTATTCGAAGGTGCTGCGAAGTCCAGCCACCCGGTGTGGAGATTAGCATGTTCCAGCGTGCCGGAGAACCGGTTGAGACTATGATAGATTTTTCATCGGAAAGCAATAATGATCTAATTGCTCTTACCTGGCGCGGGAAGCTGGAGGGTGATCGAGCACAGACAGTAAAGGGATTATTAAAAGATACTAAAGTACCGGTTCTGCTGACCAAAGCTTCTCTGTAGTTTTTATTCCTTTTGTTGCCGGGTAAGTATTTAGGATAGTAACTCCTCTAGATCATTGACTACAATATCCGCTCCCTGTTTTTTGAGTTCATTGCCGTGACCTGCTCTGTCAATGCCAATTACCAACTTGAAATTCCCTTTGCGTCCTGCTACGACACCGGCTATGGAGTCCTCAACGATAGCTGCACAACCAGGCTCGATCCCCAATTCACTAGCTGCTTTCAGGAAGATATCAGGTTCCGGTTTTCCTTTTAGTCCAAGTTCATCGGAGTCAACTCCATCAACTTTCACATCAAAAAGATCTAGAACACCACCGGCTCTTAATACGTCCTCGGCATTGCGACTGGCGGATATAATCGCGGTTTTGATACCCGTTTTCTTTAACTGTTTAATTAGGGTCACAGATGAATCGAAGATTCTTACTCCTTCTTTGTTTAATTGTTGAGTAAAATATTTGTTCTTACGATTTCCGAGACCGCAGACGGTTTCTTTTTCAATATCGTCGGTGATTTGTCCCTGAGGAAGGGAGATACCTCTGGACTCAAGAAAGCTTTTAACTCCGTCATATCGGGGCTTACCATCCACATAAAGGCGGTAATCTTTATTGATGTCAAAAGGGACAAAGGGCTCATATTGTTCCCGGGCATGTTTTTGCAGATATTCATCAAATAGCTGTTTCCAGGCTTTAGCGTGAGTTATGGCGGTGTCGGTTATTACCCCGTCCATATCAAAAATAACACCATCCAGTGATTTAAGATCGATATCTACTTTGTTGTGTATCTCCATTGATTTGACCTCCGTTATAATTGGCATTATCGTTTTTGGTTTCGTGGCTGCTGTTTATTTTGCTGTTGTAGAAAGCCATTCATATTAGTATATGTTGATGTGGGTGTTGGTTCAATATTTATATTTATTAGCCGCTACTATTAGCTGGCATATACGGAAAATCTGTTCTTGTGGGTCAGCCACGCTCCATGAGTCGGCTGTGTCCGCAACTTCACTCGCTCCGGGCGGGCCGAGGACAACTCGCAAATGTATAGCCAAAACCAGATGTGATGCTCAGACAATTCCTCGGGTGCTCACTCCATTCGCTTTCCAGCCCTTTACTTCCTTCGACTTTACTCAGGACAAGCGCTTCGTCGGGGCAGCCTCCAATTACGCTTTGCCCGACCCACTGGGATTTTAAAAACAATCCTTAAAATCTTTCTTTTATTGTCGGGACCTCATCCGCCTGGCAGAACCAGAAGACAACAGACAATGGCGGGCAGGTAGTCGCTTTACGAGCAACCACGGTGATTTTAAAAACCCAAAACAATTTATCTCTTGTATCTTGTATCCTGAATCCCTTATCTTTTAATTTTGCATTTTGAAATTTGAATTTACTTCCTCCCTCCTCACTTCTCCCTCGCTTGCATCCTGAATCATGAATCCTGTATCTTATGTTGGTAAGTAAGTATCCACGTCATAAGTTGATGGATAAAAGCGATAGGTAAATATGAATAAAATAACGCTAATAGCTACTTCAACATTTGGGCTTGAAATGCTGGTAAAAAATGAGGTAAAAGCCC
>ENA-OSEO01002227-OSEO01002227.1-sediment-metagenome-genome-assembly--contig:-NODE-2227-length-28641-cov-3.936984_pt1 | contig 28641 bp, 27 predicted proteins | sample MGYA00237883_ERZ534232 | MGnify/ENA metagenome assembly ERZ534232 | reverse complement strand
CGCTGCCGGGTGATCTGCCCTAACAACATCGATGTCCCGCGGGTCATGGAAGCCCTGCGCATGCTTCAGCTCCGGCGGCAGCAGGATCACCTCGAACCGTCCCGAGACCGGATCGATGCGGTTTCGGACCATCCGCAGATCGCGCTGATCGGCGCCTTTCGGAAATTGACCAGTTAACGATTATGAAACAAATCAGCTATTATCCGGGGTGTGCACTGAAGTCAGGGGGAAAAGGGTTGGAGACCGCCGCCTGTGCGGCGCTTACCGTGTTGGGCTGGGAACTGGCCGAGATTCCCGCCTGGAACTGCTGCGGGGTGGTCTATTCGCTTGTCGAAGACGACCTGATCCACCGGCTGGCTCCAGTTCGGAATCTGGTCCGGGCGCATCAGCAGGGAGCCGATTCGCTGGTTACCCTGTGTGCGATGTGCTACAACACGCTGTCCCAGGCCAACCGGATGATGCGAACCGAGCCGGAGAAGCGGGATAAGATCAACCGGTTCATGCACGAGGAGCCGGATTACCACGGGGAGGTCGAGGTCCTGCACTTGCTCAATTTTCTCGACCGCGAGATCGGATGGGGCGCCATCTCCCCCCACGTAAAACGGCCGCTCAAAGGGCTCCGGGTCGCCCCGTACTACGGGTGCACCCTGACCCGGCCCAGGGAAGTGGCGATAGAGCCCGGAAGAAACTTCGGCCTGCTCACCCATCTGCTCGAGGCGTTGGGTGCTGATGTTCCGCACTTCGAGGGGGCCGATCGGTGCTGTGGGTCCTACCAGAGCGTAAACGATCCCGATTCGGCCATGGATGCGGTGGCCGCGATTATCCAAGAAGCGGTTCGAAACGGGATCCAGGCGCTGGCCACCACCTGCCCGCTGTGCGATTTCAACCTGCGGCATCAGCAAGACAGACTGGTGGCCGCCGGGCGGATGGCCTCGCCGGTACCGGTCGTTTACTTTACCCAGTTGATGGCCTACAGCTTCGGGCTCTGCGGCGAAGAAAACAGATTCGACATCAATCCCACGGCGCTCGGGCTGTTGTCCTAATCGGCGACCGCGTTCAACCCGGCGTGATCTAGTCTCTTCTTTTGTTTTGGGGAAGCGAGCATGGAGATAAAGGCCGAAGCGGCTACCCTTTCCGATAGGGCGTATCACCTCGGTTTCGGTTATGAGAAGCAATTCCGGGGATGCGGGCAGTGCACCCTGGCAGCGATCCAGGACGCCCTGGGGATGACCGACGATGCGGTCTTCAAGGCGGCCACCGCCTTTGCCGGGGGGATTGCATTGCTGGGAACCGGAATATGCGGGGGGTTTGCCGGGGGGGTCCTCTTTTTCGGGCAGATCCTGGGCCGGGACCGTTCCCATTTTGCCGATCCCGACAAGATCATCCGCCGGCGGTGTTACCAATCGGTCCGAAAGCTCCATGATCGATTCATCCAAGAATTCGGGGCGGTTCAGTGCTGCGATATCCAAACGAAAATTTTCGGAAGACCCTACGATTTGAAAGATCCCGATCAGTACCTGATGTTTGAAGCCGCGGGGGCCCATACCTCGAAATGCCTGGATGTGGTGGGAAAGGCGGCGCGCTGGACGGTTGAAATCGTCAGTGAAGAAGGGGGCTTGACATAGGCGGAACGCCAGGGTGAGCCCCGGCTTTGGAAAGGAACGGACATGGATGACCTGCGGCTTTACCCCATCTGTGTGGGAAGGGTGACCCTGGATAAAAGCACGTTGACGGCGGGCAGGGGGATGGGAACCCGAATCACGGTTCCGGTTCCCGTGTTTTTCATTGCGCACCCCAAGGGCAATATTTTGATCGACACCGGGATGCACAGGCAAATTGCGGTGGATCCGGTGAGTCAATGGGGAGCCGCCAAAGTTAAAAATCTGACCCCGGATATGAAACCGGGGGATGATGTCGTCAGCCAGATCGAAACGCTGGGGTTTAAGACGGAAGATGTCCGCTACGTCATCAATACCCACCTGCATCTGGATCACAGCGGGTGCAACCAGTTTTTTAACCGATCGACCTTCCTGGTCCAGAAAGACGAACTCAAAACCGCTTTTTGGCCGGAAGTGTTTCAACGCGCGTCCTATTATCGATCCGATTTCGATCATCCCCTGAAATACGAAGAGCTCGAGGGGGATTACGATGTCTACGGCGACGGCACGGTTCAAATCATCCGGTCCCCCGGGCATACCCAGGGGCACCAGTCCATACGGGTGAATCTCGAAAAGGACGGCAGCTATGTCCTGACCGGGGATAGCTGCTACTTGATGGAAAACATCGATGAAGAGGTTCTGCCCGGGATCGTCTGGAATTCCGAGGAGGCGATCCGGTCCATCCGCAAATTGCGATATCTCAGAGACAAGGGGGGCGCGCACATCATCACGGGGCATGATCCGGTTCTGTGGAATCGGGTCAAACAGGCTCCGGAATATTATTCCTGAATTTTCAAGGGGGCCAAATGTCCATACTGGTTGCCGGGGGTACCGGCTTTCTGGGGGCAAGGATCGTAAAAAAATTGGTGCAACGGGGCGAAACGGTCGTCTGCTTCGATGCGTTTCCAAACCCCAAGGCCATAAAAGAAGCCCCCGGCAAGGTCGAACTCATCAGGGGCGATGTGACCTTCATCGAAGATATTATCGCTGCGATCAACACCCATCGAATTTCAAAAATCATCAACCTAGCCTACATCATGGGCGCCGAGTCGGACGCAAACCCCCACCAGGCCATCCGGGTAAACGTCTACGGCATGGACAACGTCTTTGAGGCCGCCCGATTGACGGGGATCAAACGGGTTGTCTATGCGAGTTCCATCGCCTATCACGGGCTTCAATCCTATTTCGGGGAGCGGCCTGTCCGGGAAACGGACCTCGGGTATCTGCCGGTCCAGACCTATTCCGCCACCAAACGATTGAATGAGTACATGGCGGGCAAATACGCGGAAAATTACGGGCTGGACATCATCGGATTGCGAATCAGCATCGTCTATGGCCATGGGCGCGAGCGGGGCCTGACCGTCTGGTCCAGCCATTTCGCTTCCCATCCCGCATTGGGCAAAAAAGTGGTGATCCCCTATCCCCCGGAACAGAAATGCAGCCTGGTTTATGTCGATGACGCCGCTGACATGTTCTGCACCCTGACACTGGCAGAGCGTGTCGACCATTCGATTTACCTTTCCGGGGGGGATACGGTTTCCTTGGGCGAGCTGGCGCATAGGGTCCAGGAATTGCTCCCCTCCGCCGAGATCGTTTTCCAACCCCGGGGAAAAGAAATTCCCTTGATTTATCTGATCGACAGTTCCCGATTCGAAACCGAGTTTAACTTCAAACGGACGGCTCTGGTCGACGGTATCGGAAAACACATCGCCGAGGCAAGAAGGGCCGCGGGCAGCGGATTATCGGAATAGACCGGCAGGGGCGGGGCGTTGCCGGCCGAACGGCCATCGCCCCAGGAGACTCTATGGTTAGGCCATAGGGTGATCCCTTTTTAGGGGCCGATCCCCGATCGGCCCGCTTCGCAAATGCCGAAACCGGCGCCCTATTAACAAACGGGTAATACTCCCGGGGTGAGGGGGGCCCGAACCGGTAAATACTATTTCGAGGCAGTTTATAACCATGTGTGGGGAGACGCTGTTATGGAAATCGATTTGAGCGGAAGGGTCGCCGTGGTGACCGGAGCGGCCAAGGGAATCGGAAGAGCGTTTGGGTTGGCCTTTGCCCAACACGGCGCCGACATTGCGGCATTTGATGTCAAACTGAGCGAAGCGGAGGATGTTATCGCGCAGATCAAGGCAATGGGAAGAAACGGTTTTGCCCACAGCGTCGATGTCTCCATCAGCAGCGAGGTCAATTCGGGGATCAAACGGGTTCTCCAGGAATTCGGGCGAATCGATATCCTGGTCAACAATGCGGGAATCTATCCGGAGTCCCTGGTGGTCGATATGCCCGAAGAACAATGGGACAGGGTCATCGACATCAGCCTGAAGGGGACATTCAATTGCTCAAAGGCCGTGGCCGCGAAAATGGTCGAACAACGCTACGGAAGGATCATCAATCTATCCTCCCGGGCCGGGAGGCAGGGATCCAAGGGACACGCGCATTATGCGGCCGCAAAGGCCGGGATCCTCGGATTCACCATGTCCCTGGCCCGTGAACTCGGCCCGTATGGGGTAACCGTAAACGCCATCGCCCCCGGAATCATCGAGACGGATATGACCAAAGACGTCCTGGGAAAGGGGAAAAGAAACCTGAGCGACTATATCGTGGGGCGGTACGGCCAGACCGAGGACCTGATCGGCATCGCCTTGCTGCTGGCCTCGGCGCACAGCGGCTATATCACGGGGGCAACGATCGATGTGAACGGCGGATCCTGGATGGGATAGGGAGCGCTCAGCGGCGGTTTCCATCCGATCCGCTGGTCGGGGTGAGGTTGGCAAAGGGCTTCCGGGATTGCATGGCCCCGGAAATACAGCGAAAAACAAGCGAAAAGAGGAGGATGAGAAATGAAAAAGGGGTTTATTGTTTTTTTGGCCGTCGTGTGTGCGTCGTTTTTGCTCAACGCATGGTTCGGTGATTGTGCGACCGCCAAAGTCATCGAGATGAAACTCGCTTCTCCGTTTACCAATGGCCCCACCAACGGGTACACCCCCGAGTGGATCGGCAATGAGATGAGAAGACGGGGGCTGGCCGGGGGTAAATTGGATGTAAAGATCTACAGCAACGCGCAATTGGGCGGCGAGATGGAGCTCATCAACAAGATGAAGGCCGGAGCGGTCCATTTGACGATCAACAGCTTCCAGGTCATGAGCGGCTTCGATGATAAGGCCGTGTTGGGCGCCCTTCCCTTTTTGATCGATACGGATGAAAAAGCGGAAAAATTTCTCACCAGCAAAGAGGTCGATGAGGTCAGCAAGTCTCTGGAGTCCCAGGGATTGAAAAATCTGGGGTATCTCCGATTCGGCCGCTTCACCATCGCCGGCCGGAAACCGGTAAGAACCCCGGACGACCTGAAGGGAATGAAGGTGAGAATCGCCGAATCCCCGATTCAGCTGGCGATCTTCAAAGCGCTCGGGATCGAAGCCGCACCCATGCCGTGGGTCGAGGTGTACGAGGCCCTGAAGCGGGGGGTCGTCGACGGGCTGGATATGGGCATTGAACCGATCTGGGTGACCAAGATGGGCGAGGTGGTGAAATATCTTTCCCAAACCAGCCATGTCTATGGGATGAATTTCATTTTCACCAACAAAAAGTGGTTCGAGGGCTTGCCCGCGGATGTCCAGGAATTCATTACCGATACCGTCCAGGACATCGCGGTTTTGGAGCGTCAGCTGGTGGTGCGCAGGGAGGCCCAGGGGGCAAGGGAATTCAAGCGGATGGGAATCGAAATCATCCCCATGACCGCGGAACAAAAGCTGCCCTTCATCAAGTTGGCGCTGCCGGTTCACAAGCATTATCTGGATAAAATCGGAAAAGATCTGGTGGAAAGAACCTACAAGCTGCTGGACTTCCCCTTTGCAAAAGAAGTGCTGGGCAATTAACCCGGGGATCCTACCCCCTGGGGAGCCGGCGCCTACCGGCTTCCCAGGGGTATTCCAATCCCTCCGATTTCTCTCGATCGGTCGGTTGATGGGAATTTCAAGATGGGAAATCTACGAAAAGCGGTGGGCAGAATCGAAAGGATCGAGGAGCATATCGTCATCGGTGCCGTGGGCTTGGCGCTTGCCTTGTGCATCATCCAGGTGACCTTCAGGTACTTTTTAAATTTTCCGCTCGGATGGCCGGAAGAACTGATCAGATACCTGATCATCCTCATCGTATATGTGGGCGCTTCCATTGCGGTCCGCAAAAAGTCCCACATCTCCGTCGATCTTCTCGTAACCTTCCTCCCGGGGTTGAGAAAGCCCCTGCAGTATGTGGCGTCTCTTTTCGGGATCGTTTTCTGTCTGATCATCATCATTTTGGGGATACAGTTCGTTCAAAGCCTGATCGCATCGGGTCAAATCGCGGTGACCTTGAAGATACCGATTTATATCGTTTACTCGATACTGCCCATCGGCGGGGTGCTGTTGTTGTTCCATTACATCTGGGAACTCCTCGAGCCGTTTCTGGGCCCAGTGCCTGTCGAAGACGAAGCGTCATCCGGCAGCCCTCCACGGGGAAACTAAAATCACCCTCCATCTTTTGAGCCGGGAGGCAAGATGAGTTTAGATTTCATCATCGTCGTAGTTGGGGTCGCGCTGCTGCTCTGCACGGTCCCCATCGGGATGGCCTTGTTGATCACCACCTTTGTGGCGTTTGCCTTTTTCACGGATATCGATCTGATCATCCTGGGGCAAACCATGGTGATCAAGCTGGACAACTTCGCCTTTACGGCGATACTTTTTTTCATCCTGGCGGGCAACGTGATCTCCCACGGGGGGATCGTTACCCGGCTGATCAATTTCACCAACAAACTGGTGGGATTCATCCGGGGGGGGCTGGCCATCAGCGGGGTTTGCGCCCACGGGCTCTTCGGCACCCTTTCGGGTTCCGACCTGGCCGCCATCGCCTCAATTTCCAATTTCATGATCCCCGCGCTTCAGGAAAAGGGGTACCCCAAAAAATTTTCCGTGGGTCTGATGACCTCGTCCCCCTTGCTGGCGATTATCGTCCCCCCCAGCATCCCCATGCTGGTCATCGCGGGGATCACCAACGATTCCATCGCCCGATTGTTCATGGCCGGCTTTGTGCCCGGGCTTCTGGTCGTGCTCAGCCTTTCTCTATACTGCTATGTGGCATCCCAGAAGTTCGAATTGGAGAAGGTGGATTTTCCCAAGCTCAGCGAAGTGGCAAGCAGTTTCAAGGAGGCGTTTTGGGCGCTTCTGACCCCGGTCATTATCCTGGCGGGTATTTTTTCGGGCTTTTGCACGGCTTCGGAGGCCGCCGGGGTCGCCGCGGGTTACGCCCTGTTCATCGAGCTGGTCATCTATCGGGAGCTCAAGCTGAAAGATCTTCCGGAAATTTTTCTCCGAAGCGGGGTGACCCTGGCCACCATCCTGATTCTTGTCGCCGGGGCATCCGCATTGGCCGATTATGTCACCTTCGAGCAAATCGCGATGAACATCGCCCAAGCCATCGTGAACCTTACCGACAGCCCGGTGTATTTTTTGATACTGATCAACCTATTCCTGCTTTTGGTGGGGATGGTCCTTGAGATCATGTCCGCGATGCTGATCCTGATGCCCATATTTGTGGTCATCGTTCCCCAATACCATATCGACCTGACCCATTTTGCGCTCATATTCATTTTCAACCTGGGCATCGGGTACATCACCCCGCCCGTCGGGCTCAATCTGTACCTGATCATGGCGTTGACCCGGGAAAATCTGTTTTTCGTGTGCAGGGCCGTTGCGCCCACCATGCTGATTCTGTTTTTGGTGATGGTGGTGATTACCTACGTGCCGTCAATCTCTTTGTTCCTGCCGGAGCTGTTCGGCATGTGATACGGATCTGTCCTAAAAGACAACAAGGGATATTTGAAACAGGGAGGCCGTCATGAAAATCTGGTATCAAAGTTCAAGTTCCTACCGCTATGAACCGGTATTCGATGCCTATGGAAAGACGCTGGAAGAGCAGTGCCGGCGGATCGTCAGGCCCGATACCGAGGTTCATGTCGAGGGCATCCAGGTGATGATCCGGGATATCGAGAACCAGAAAGCCCTGCAATACTACCAGAATATCCAATCGCTCAACAACATGCTGCGCGCGGAAAAAGAAGGATACGATGCCTTCGTGATCGGGTGCACCCTGGATGTCGGGCTTGAAGAAGGCAAATCCATGGTCAATATCCCGGTGGTCGGAATCAGCGAAAGCGGGTATCATCTGGCGATGATGATGGGGCATCTGTTTGCCGTGGTGACAAGCTCCAGCGCCTTTTTCGAGATTTTCAAGCGGCAGACGGATCGGTATGGCGTGTCCGGCAAATATCTTCAGGGCCCTTATATCTATTCCGCATCGGAAGATGAAATCGCCATGGCGTTGACCAACCCCCAGCCGCTGATGGATAAATTCATTCCGGTAGCCGAAAAAGCCGTGGCGGAGGGGGCATCGGTGATCATCCCGGCGCCTGCGTTTATCACCACGCTTGCGTATCGGGCCGGGTTGACAAAGATCAAGGATGCGCTGCTTCTGGACACCATATCCGTAGCGGTAAAAACCGCGGAGATGCTGGTCGATCTAAAAAAGATCGGTATCGAACCCTCACGGTGCATCGGTGTCTACGCCATGCCGGATCGTAAGGCACGGCGGGATGCGTTCGAGAAACTCAGCGAGGTTTTCAAAATCAAGGATCCGGGGTAAACGGCCTTCGGCAGATGGATCCGATACCGGCGGGGGATCCGCAAACGGGTTCAACAGGGGTGGCGGAAAAAGGGAATCCAATGAAAATCTGGTACCAGAGTGCAAGTCCATATCGATACGAATCCGTGTTCGACGCTTATGGCAAGGCACTGGAGGAACAATGCCGCAGGGTCGTAAGGGCCGATACCCACGTGCATGTGGAAGGGACTCAAGTCATGCTCAGGGATATCGCCACTCAAAAATACCTGCCGTATTTTCACAAGATTCAGAGCCTCAACACCATGCTCAGAGCGGAACAGGAAGGCTATGACGCCTTTGTCATCGGATGTGCGCTGGATATCGGGCTGGAGGAGGGAAAATCGATGCTTCAGATCCCCGTGGTGGGCATCGGCCAAGCGGCGTACCATTTCGCCATGATGCTCGGGAATCTGTTTGCGGTGGTCACCAGCACCCGGGGGTTCTTTGAAATCTGCAATGAACAGACCGAAACCTATGGACTGGCTGCCAAACACCTCAGGGGGCCGTACATCTATCCGGCCTCCCCCGATGAAATCGCCGCAGCGTTGGATGATCCGCTCCCGTTGGTGGAAAAATTTTTGGCCGTCGCGGAAAAGGCCGTAGATGACGGCGCTTCGGTGATCATTCCGGTGCCGATATTCATATCGAGCCTTTTTTCCAAGGCGGGGGTGACCACGATCAGGAATGCACTCGTATTGGATACGGTTTCGATTGCGGTCAAGACCGCGGAAATGCTGGTCGACCTCAAGACGATCGGTATCGAACCTTCCAGAAGAATCGGAGTGTATGCAAAGCCGGATCCTGCAACCCGGAAAGCGGTTTTTGAAAAGGTCCGAAAAGTATTCAAAATCGAGAATCAAGACCAACACGGTCTGGGAAAGGAGTAAATATGACGGAACTGACGGTACATCCGATTCCTCTGATATTGCTGGCCAGAGCGATACAGGAGCAAATCCACCGGGTGGGCGCATACGTGGGTCAAATAGCGATGGATGTCGTCTATGTATGGTACATCGCGGGTACCCGGCAAAATATCGTGGTGGATTCGGGAATGAGTGCCGATATGTTGAAGAAAGCCAAGGTGCCCGGATTGAGCACCGGTGCAGTCCACATACAAACACTCGAACAGGGGCTGGCCAAGCACGGGCTCAAACCCGAAGACATCGATCTGGTCATCCAGACCCACTGTCACCTGGATCACATCCCGTTGGCGCCCAAATTCAAAAACGCCAGGTTCCTGGTGCAGCAGGCAGAGCTGGACTATCATCGAAACCCCCCACCCCCCCAGGTCGACCCGAGAACCTGCCCGGAGCTGTTTCTCGACACGCTGAAATGGGAGACGGTCAAGGGCGATTACCCGGTTGAAGACGGGCTCAAGGTCATGCTGACCCCGGGGCACACCCCCGGAGGGCAGTCCATCGTGGTCAATACGGCAAAAGGGGTTGCCGTGATCGACAGCCTGTGCACGACGGATTTGAATTGGGACGTTCCCGAAGCCCTGGCGGACCGGATGGATTTTCTTTGTCCGGGCATTACCAACAACCCGATGCAGGCCTATGAAAGCCTTACCCGAATCAAAAAGATCGCCGATATCAGAATTTCGAATCATGAGCCTCGTTTTGCATTCGTCGATAAGATTCCTGCGTAAAGCCGAACCTTTTGCACCCAGCCGCAACGTGCCCCCGGCACCCATCGACCCTCCGATGGGCACGGGTCTATTCGACGAAAAGGATTGCCCGGGGGGTGAGGGGCGGCCATATCGCTGAAACGGACGGAAGACGCCATGGATCCGCTTTTTGTCAGCAGCAAGACCGTATACGACTTGATGTTCACCTCGATGGTGATGGCCGTCGAGAATCTGAACATCGATGTTCGATCGAAGCTCGTAGAACTGATGTCAGGCGAGCAGAACCCGACCGCCCGGCTGAATCTCGAGTTGTCCCTGAAAAATTGCATCGATTACGTTGAAAATGAAGATCACCTGCTCTGCCCGGACACCGGCGCACCGACCTATTACGTGAGCATCGGGGATAATGTTAAATTGGAGGAAGGGTTTTCGAGCCTGTACCGGGAGAGTCGAAGGGCGGTCCGGGACGCAACGGCACGGTTCAAACTCAGACCCAACATGGTTCATCCCGTCACCCGAAAGAATACCGGAGACAACACCGGGGCCTATACCCCGCATCTGGAGCTTCGGTTCGATTCCGGCATCGACTTTTTGGAAGTGATTGCGGTGCCCATCAGCGGCGGCTCGGAGACATCCGGGACCTTTTATCGCATGATGTCTCCCATGGATGGGACCAAAGGCATCATGAAGTTTATTCTGGACTGCATCAAGACCTCGATATATGCCGGAAAGACCTGCCCCCCCAATATCATCGGCATCGGCATCGGCGGGACTGCGGACCTGTGTATGAAGATCGCAAAGCAGGCTGCCGTTCTTCGCCCCATCGGGAGCCGGCATCCGGACCCATCGATTGCGGAACTGGAATGCCGGCTCGTCGCTCTGGTGAATTCCTCCGGAATCGGTCCCATGGGAATGGGGGGAAATTCCGGGGTTCTGGATGTGCATATCGAATGCGCCGAAACCCATATCGCCGGACTGCCGGTGGCATACAATGCACAGTGCTGGCTCGGCCGGAGAAAGGCGGCCCGGGTCAATGCCGACGGATCGATCACCTACAGCGATACCCCGGGGTGGGATTACAGATGAACGCTCTTTTCACTTTGATGTTCGAGGATACATTCGCATGGCGACCCAACGATTGACCCTTCCGCTTTCAGAGGCGGACACCCGGCGGCTCAATGTCGGAGACGTGGTTTACCTGGATGGACAGATCTATACCTGCCGGTCGTTGTTCCAGATAAAGGTCGTGGAACAGGGGGGGGCGCCCCCCATCGATGTGGATCAGCTCAACGTCATGCTGCATATGGGCGGCATCATGCGGCGGATGGGGGAAACATGGGCCCCGGTGAGCCTGCTTGGGACCTCGAGCATCCGATTTGAGCGGCTGGGGGCACAGATTATCGAAAAGCTCCGCCTCCGGGCCATCATCGGGAAAAGCACCATGGGCAAGAACACCATGAACGCCATGCAGGCCCACGGGTGTGTCCATCTGGCCTGGGGGGCGCTGATCGGAAGCATCCTGGCCGAAAGGGTCGTGCGCGTGGTCGATGTCCATCACCTGGCGGAGTGGGGCCCGCTGGAAGCCACCTGGATCTTCGAGGTGGAGAATTTCGGACCCTTTGTCGTGGATATCGACACCCGTGGAAACAACCTTTTCGATCGCGTCACCGAGCAGGTGGACAAGGCCTTCGAAAAGGCTTATGAGGCCTTTGATCTCTGCAATTTTACCTACACCTGAAGTGATCCATTGTTGATCGCATGCAAGGGAGGACCGTGAACAAGACCAATTTTACGCGTTTATTTTCTCCGGTTCGAATCAACGGGCTGGAAATCAAAAACCGGATGGTCATGCCCCCCATGTGCACCGGGTTTGCCACCGTAAGGGGAGAAATCACCGATCGCCAGATCGCTTACTATGTGGAAAGGGCAAAGGGCGGGGTCGGTCTGGTCAATGTCGAATTCAGCTCGATTGCTCCTTCGGGCAAGGTGTTCGAACATATGATCGGAATCTATGATGACCGGTTGATCCCCTGCCACAAAAGCCTGGTGGATGCGGTCCACGGCGCCGGCGCCAAAATCGCGGTTCAACTCTCCCACGCCGGAAGAAGAACGCATTCAACGGTCACCGGTGAAATTCCTGTGGCGCCGTCTCCGATACCCCGCCTGAACGGAGAGATCCCGAGGGCATTGCCCCTTGACGAGATCAAAGAATTGATTGGGGCGTTCGGCAGGGCCGGTGTCCGCGCTCGAAAAGCCGGTTACGATGCCGTCATGATTCATATGGCCCATGGGTACCTGATTCATCAATTCCTATCCCCCCTCAGCAATACCCGGCAGGATCAGTATGGAAAAGACCGTGACGGGCGCAGCCGGTTTGCCATCGAGGTGCTTTGCGAAATGAGAAACCGGCTGGGAAAAGATTTCCCCATCATCTGCCGGTTGAGCGGGGACGAGTACCTGAAGGGCGGCTTCGATCTCACCCAGAGCCGATATGTTGCAAAAAAGCTCGAAGAAAACGGCATCGACGCCATCGATGTTTCCGCCGGGGCCCACGAGACCGATTACATCATTTCGGCCCCCTCCCAGACGCCCCCCGGTTTTTTAACCCATTTGTCAAAATCCATCAAAGATGTGGTTCGGATCCCCGTCGGAACCGTCGGCCGGATCAACGATCCCGTTTTGGCGGAGTCCATCCTGGAGAAGAATGAGGCGGACTTTGTCAGCATGGGGCGTGCCCTGATCGCGGATCCTGAGCTTCCGGTCAAAGCCCGTGAAGGCCGATTAAACGAGATTCGACCCTGCACCGCCTGCAACATGGGGTGCAACGATCGGATGTACCTTCAGCAGGATATTTCATGCCAGGTCAACCCGATGGTCGGACGGGAACTGGATTTCGCCATCACCCCGTGTTCGAGACAAAAACGGGTGATGATCATCGGCGCCGGCCCTGCGGGATTGGAGGCCGCCAGGGTTGCGGCCTTGAGGGGACACGAGGTCTTCTTATACGAAAAGGAAGAAAGACTCGGGGGGCAATTGAATCTTGCCGCTGTCCCGCCCGGAAAACAGGAATACCGCCGGCTGATCCAATATTACGAAAACCAGATGGTTCGGCTCAAGGTCGATGTTCGATGTGCGGAGGCCGGCAGAAAAGAGATCGAGGACATTCGACCCGATGTTCTCGTCTTGTGCACCGGCGGGAGGCCGAGAACCGTTGCTAACATCCGCATCGAGGGGGGGTCCGTTCTCAATGCCTGGGATGTTTTGAATGGAGCGAGCGTGCCCGGAGAAAGGATTGTCATTGTCGGGGGCGGGCAGGTGGGTTGTGAAACGGCGGAGTTTCTTCTCGAACGGAAAAAGAAAATCACGATCCTGGAAATGACCGATCAACTGGCCGCGGATATGAGCAAAAGGGCCAGGAAATTGACCCTGGACCATTTGGCCGGGGGGGTGGTCGATATGATCAAACAGGCGCTGGTCACAGGGGTGACCCCAACCGAGGTGCGATTCGAAAGAGCCGGGCTGTCTCAGAAAATCAAAGACTTCGATCATGTCGTTTTCGCATTGGGTACGGTTCCGGAGACCGGTCTGCCAAAAGCGGTGGGCGATTGCGGGATTCCGACCCATACGATCGGAGATTGTGTGAAGCCCCGGCGCGCCCTTGAGTCCATTCGGGAAGGGTTCGATACGGCAATTCGACTGTAGCCGTTTTCGTGCAGTCGTGGGATTCGGCCGTTTGAGGGTTCCACCGGGGGGCGAATCATGTATCTTTCTGAAGAAGAAAAAAGAATGCTCGACGACAATCGGTGCCCGGGCAGGCGCAGGGCGCTTGAGCTTCTGGTTCGGCTTGCCGAATCCCACGATGCGGAAAGGCTGGTACCGGTTTCCTACGCGCATGTGGCCTACGATTTTTGCCCGGAAGACTTTTGGAACAGCATGACGGAAGGGGTGCACGGTACCCCCCACCGGGTGACCACCCATCCTTCTTTTTCCCCTGAAATATGGGAGCAATGGGGGTTGCCCCATGCGGAAGCCTGGCGGGGGGAGCATGAGCGGAAACTCAAAAAATTTATGGCGCTCGGCTGGCTTCGAACCGAAACCTGCGCGGAGTACTTGCTGGGCATTTTCCCCCATAAGGGGGACATCGTGCCCATGGCCGGAAGCTGCATGCAAATCGCCAACAACAGCCTGTTCGGGGCCCGGGTGGATCGGATGGGCACGCTTCCGTCCCTGGCTGCAGCCGTTTGCGGCAGGACGCCGTTGATGGGATTGCTGTTGCCCGAAAACCGGCGTGCCGATTATGTCTTCGAATTGGAGGATGTGGATGTAACCGATTGGACCCCTTCGCACTACCATTGCCTGGGCTATTGCATCGGAAACCGGGTGCCCGGCTACCGGGTGGTCGCCGTAAACGGCCTTCCGCCGAATCTTCCCTTTGACGCTGCACGAGCGCTGGTGATCTCCATGCCGACTTCCGGCACGATCGCCCTGGCCCATGTCGTGGGTACGACCCCGGAAGCCCCGACGCTTTCCGCGGTTTCAAGGGGCGACGCGTCCGTAAATTTGATCAAGATAGGAAAAAAAGACCTTCAAACCACCTGGGAGATGCTCAATTTCCAGGATACCGACCGTGTCGAGCATGTGGCGTTGGGTTGCCCCCACGCAACCATCGATGAAATCGGCCGGATCAGCGCTTTGCTTGGGGGAAGAAAGATCAAAACCTCTCTTCTGATCGGGGCTTCGGCGCCGGTCGAAGCCCTTGCCAGGCGCCAGGGGTGGGCCGAGACCATCGAAAAGGCGGGGGGAAGATTTCTACCGGCCTGCCCTTCCATCGGAAACCCGTTTACCCGGGGGGACATCTCCGGGGACAAAAGGGCAAAAAGCGCCGCCACCAATTCGGCCCGATGTGCCCATTATCTTTCAAGCGTCAGCGGGGCGAAGGTCTTTTTCGGAACCGACGAGGACTGCATAAACGCTGCGGTCACCGGCAGATGGAAAGGAGAACCCCCGACATGGTGATCCGGGCGCATCGGATCTGCGGCGGGAAAGCAGAAGGCGAGGCGGTGGTATATCAAGGCTTGTTTTCCTTCCTGGGGGATCTGGACCCTGCAACCGGAAGGATATGCCTGCCCCGCCACCCTCTGGAAGGGGTAAGTGTCGCCGGTAAGGTTTTTGTGTTCGTTACCGGCAAGGGTTCCGGGGGCAGCGACGTGGCGCTCTGGGCCGCCAAGAAAAAAGGCAACGCGCCGGTCGGGATCGTGTGCCGTGAAAGCGAACCGGTCCTGTCCGGAGGGGTCATCGCCGCTGGAATCCCCACCGTCGATCGACCGGAAATAAACATCTTCGAGCGGATAAAGACAGGGGATTGGGTTCGGATCGACGCCACCGAAGGGGTCATCCGGATCGGAGGAGCCAGCCGATGACAAAAAGGACCGATGGGGTGCGCACGCCCCCGCCAACCGCGGGGCAAGAGCCAGGAAATGTAAATGAATCCGATGGGGAGTTTTTGGCGGTAGAAATACCGGGAAACACCAGGCCGGGATCCGGTTTTCGGCTTCCGCTCCCCTGTCGAGAGGAACTGGACGATTATGGAAAATCCGTATATGACCGCTTGACCGATCCCCAAAGCCGCCTGGTGGCCGGGTTGAGGGGTCCTGCGGGAATCCGGCTGCACAGCCCCAAGCTGGCGGAGATCACCAATGCGCTGAGCCACTATCTTCGATATGAAACAGGGTTTGACGGGGCGGTTCGAGAGTTGGCGATCCTGGTAACGGCCCGGGAGATGGACAGCCAATTCGAGTGGGTCGCACACCACGGGGTTGCCTTGAAGGAAGGGGTTGCACCCGAGACCATCGAGATTGTCAAATACCGGAAGAGCGTTGAAGGGCTTCCTGAAACAGAGGCGATCATCGTGACCCTCGGCCGTCAGATGTTCGGTAAAAAGCACGTGGATCCGGAGACCTTTGGACGGGCGCTGAAAATATTCGGCCCCCGGCAATTGGTCGACATCGTCTCCTTGATGGGATACTACGCGGCGACCGCCTCGCTGCTCATCGCCTTTGACATGCAACTGGTCGAGGGGCAAGAACCGACTCTGCCTCGGCTTTAGCACGCTTTGGAGTAGGGGATTGGTTTAAAAATACATTTCAGCCCCGCATTCCCACTGGCCTGGGAGAGATGGGGCGAGTCGGAGGAAGTGATCGGCGATGGTCGAAGTCGTTTTTTCAGCCGTGGCCCAGGCCTTCAGTTTTCATGTTTTTTTGGCCATCACGGCGGGGCTTGTGCTGGGGATTTTTTTGGGGGCGATCCCCGGCCTGGGGGCCATGATCGGTATCGGGGTGTGCCTTCCCCTGACCTTTGAGATGGAGGTGATCACCGCGGTCCCGTTCATCGCAGCGGTGTACAAGGGCTCACTTTTCGGGGGTTCGATCTCGGCCATCCTCATCAACACCCCGGGGACTTCGGCCGCCGCGGCCACCTGTTTCGATGGATATCCCCTCAGCCAGCAAGGGTTCAGCAAAAAAGCGATCCAGGGGGCGCTTTACGCTTCGGGCTGCGGGGACATGTTCAGCGACATCGTGCTCGTTGTGGGTTCCCTCGCACTGGCGCGGGTGGCCATGAAGTTCGGGCCCCCCGAGATGTTTTGGGTTCTGGTGTTCGCTCTGATCATGACCGGAAGCCTTGCCGGGAAGATGGTCTCCAAAGGAATCGTGTCCATCAGCATAGGACTGCTGCTCGGCTGCGTGGGGCTAGATCCGATTGTATCGGTACCGCGATTCGATTTCATCGGGGATATGGGAAAGCTTGAAGGAATCGATATGGTTGCATTCCTGCTGGGGGCGTTTGCCATCTCCGAGGTTTTCTCCCGGATCGAAACCGCCCGGCTGTCGGCCAAGGCGCGTGGAGCGGGCCCGGGGTCCGGCTCCCCCGTAAGACTGTATGGGCCGTCGTTTTCCCTTGCGGATGCTAAGTACTGTCTGAAGGCCTATCTGATCGCTTGCGGAATGGGAACCCTTATCGGGATCGTGCCGGGGATGGGGGCGACCGCGGGCGCTTTTATCAGTTACGGAACGGTCAGCCAGGCCTACGGGGATTCCAAGGGCCGGGCGAAATTCGGTGAGGGGAATCTGGCGGGAGTGGTCGCCGCCGAAGCGGGCAACAATGCGGTTTCCGGTGCGAATCTGCTTCCTCTGCTCACGCTGGGGGTTCCCGGCAGTGCGGAAGCCGCGCTGGTGCTGGCCGCGCTCATGCTCCACGGGGTCAACGTGGGGCCCACGATTTTCAAGAATCATGGTCCGGAGATCTATACCATATTCGTCGCTTTTATCGTATCCAATATACTGCTAATATTCATCGGGCAGGCGTTTATAAAGCCCCTGACCAAGGTTTTGAAAAGCAATCCGAATATTGTTTTCCCCGTCGTGATGATGATCTGCTTTACGGGGGTTTATTCGCTCAATCGGCGAATCTTCGACATGGTGGTGATGGTGGGGATCGGGCTTCTCTCCTTTGTGCTGAGAAAGGCCAGAATTCCCGTGGCCCCCATGGTGATCGCTTTTGTCTTGTCCACCCAACTGGAGCTGCTCTTTCGCCAGAGCCTCGCCATTTCCATCGGCGATCTCGGTATCTTTGTTCAATCGCCGATATCCCTGTCGATGATGGTGCTATGCGTGGTATCCTTTTTGTACGTTATCTACAGAAGATATGCATCAAGAGAGAATTAAGATGGCATCTAAATTGAGCAAGGATCGCCGAAGAGACATCACGGTGGGAATCGCAGGGGCGATTATCGGGGGAGGGATATATTTTCTCGCCATACCCCTCGGAATCGGGGAGGTGCAACGGGCAGGCTGGCTTGCGCACCCCCTGTTCAGCCGTGCGGATTTTGCTCCCAAGCTGTGGGGGGCAATACTCATCCTGGCATCCCTGGCGATCATCGTGGAGAGCCTGGTAGGAAAAAGGAAAACGGTTGGCGCGCAGGTGGGGGAGAATTCAGCCTACGGCCCATCGATGGTTCTGATAGTCTATCTGATGGTCATCATCGTGGTTTATCTCCTTTTGTTTACCTATTTGAGTTTTGTTTTGGCCTCGGTTTTCTGCCTGGTTGCCGCCATTTGGCTGTTCGGATACAGGAAAATGAAATCCATTGCGTTCGGAAGCGCTGTCTTTTCGATCATCACATATATTATTTTTAAAAAACTCATGTATGTTCGATTTCCCGGCATCTTTTTTTAAAGGAGAAACCCGGCGGATGGAGCGCCCGAACCCATGGTTCCCCATTCAGAAGACCAGGGTTCGGGCCTATGCGGATTGACCCATTTTATCAAAGGGAGGAATGCTCAATGAAGGCAAAAACTCTACGCGTTTATGCAGCCGTTTGTTGTTTCCTTATGCTCGCAGCAACCGGAAACCTCTGCGGGGCTGCGTCGTTTCCTTCGAAACCGATTACCATCATCGTACCGTCCAAGCCGGGGGGAGCCTTCGATTCCCAGGCCCGGGCGATATCTTCGGTGGCCCAGAAGCATTTCGGGGTGCCCATCGTGGTTGAAAACGTTCCGGGGGCGGCATTTACCATCGGCGCGACCAAAATGGTGCGGAGCCGCCCGGACGGGTATACCCTGCATTCCTCCTCGGAATCCCCATGGATCATGTCTTCCATCACCCTGGATGTGACGTATGATCCTCTCAAGGACGTGGAGTACCTGTGCAGTACCGGCGTCAATTATCAGGTCATTGCCGTGCATTCAAAACTGCCTTTCAAAAGCGTTTCCGAACTTTTCGAACACGTCAAACAGAACCCCAAGAAGATCCGCGTCTCCTACTCCAGCGCCTTGCAGGAGTTTTGGCTGTACAATTTCCTGGACGCCGGATACGAGTTCACCCCGGTGGTTTTCCCCTCCGGATCCGGCGCCTCTGTCGCCTGCGGGGGGGGGCATACGGACGTCAACATGGGTTCCTATGCCGCGGCAAAGGGGCTTATAGAAAACGGGGACATGCGATTGCTGACCTATACCCCGTGCACACCCGGATACACCCCGGCCGAAGGGGTCGCCGGTTCCTGCGAATTACCCCCATCAATCGCCGACTGCCTGATCCCCGTGAGGGTCGGTGTCCATGCCCCCAAAGGTATTCCCGAAGACCGGCTCAACTTTCTGGAAAAGGCGATGTTCAATGCATTCAACGATAAAGAGTTCCAGGACATGATGGAAAAGCTGGGATTCAAGACGGAATGGATCGGGCGCCAGAAAGATACGGAACGGCTCCATGGGTTGTACAAGAAAATGAAAATGGTCGCTGAAAAGCACGGGCTTTTGAAAAAGAAAAACTGAACGGCCATTGTGGCCAGGTAGGTGTCCGTGCATCGTTTTAAAATCGTAACAAAAGCCAAAAAGGAGGACTGAGGATGAAGAAACATTGGAAGGTATCGGTATGGGTTGCGGCAGTTGCAGGGTTGATTCTTTATTTCGGAACACCCCCCACCGTCGGGGCGGAGCCCTACGCGTTCAAAATCTCCATCGATACGACCCCGAACCACCCCCGGACCATGGGGCTTGAGATGTTCGTCGAGGAGCTGAAAAAGCGGTCGGCGGGTCGCCTGGCGCCGACGCTGTTCCACTCCGCCCAGCTCTACAAGGACGCCCATGTCACCAAGGCCCTCCGAATGGGTACGGTGGACATGGCGGTTCCGGGCAACTGGGTGCTGGAGGGGTTCGACACCCACTCCAGTTTGACCATGCTGCCCATGTTCTTCGGACAGCCCGGAGAAGTCACCGAAGCCCTGCTCGACGGTGCCGTCGGGGAAAAGGTCAATGCTTCCCTGGAGGAAAAGGTCAAGGTCAAAGCGCTGGGCCGATGGTATGAACTGGGGTATCAAGACTTGTGGACCGTAAAGAAGAAAATCACCGCCCTGGAAGATCTCAAGGGGTTGAAGATCCGCCATTCCGGCGGGTCTCTTCCGGATTCCCGGTTGAAGGCGATGGGGGCCAACCCCGTGTTCATCTCCTGGCCCGATGTCCCCATGGCCCTGGTCCAAGGCACCGTCGACGGCTTGGAGACCACCTGCAAGAGCGCCGAAAGCGCCAAACTGGACGAAGCCGGGATCAAGTTCGGGGTTCACTACCGGAGCTTTAGATCGTTCTACGTACCCATGATGAGCCTCAATTTCTGGAACAAACTGCCCGCCGATCTCCAGAAGATGGTATTGGACGTATGGAAGGAAAATGTCCCCAAACAGCGGGAGATCGCCCGGCGTGAGCAGAAGGTGGGGGAAAAATACCTGGTCGACAAAGGGGTGGAAATCTGGTACCCGGATGACGCCACCCTGGCCAAATGGCGCGCCCATGCCATGCCCATCCAGGACGAAATGGTCAAAAAACTCGGGCATGATCCCAAGCTCGTTAAAGAGGCCCTGGCGGCTTTGGGCATGAAGTAGCAGATTTCATCGTCATGTGTTGGGGGGAGCTTGCGGAAAATAAACCGGCCACTGCTCCCCCCGCACAGGATATTTGGGCGTTTCTTTTGTGCCGGTTTTACCGGAAAACTCGGCAAAGGATTTTGAAATGGGACAAACACTGCTGAAAGCATGGAACCGGGCGGAGAAATTCATATCGGGTGTACTGGCCTTTCTTGCGATACTTTTCGCCTTTTACGGGGTGATCATGCGGTATGTTTTCAACAGCTCCCCCGAATGGACCGAAGAGATCATCATGTATATGATCATCTGGACGGTGTTCATCATCTCCAGCACCCTGGCCGAGGAACGGGGCCATGTCGGCGCAACCTTCGTGGTGGAGCGGTTTCCCCCCCAGGCCCGTCGCGTGGTGGAAATTTTTACCGGAATCCTTGCGCTTGTTTTTTGTGTGTTGATCTGCATCGGTGGGTACCAGATTGTCTACGTGACCTACACCATCGATGAGCGATCCCTGTCCTCTCTGCGGGTCCCCCTCTGGATCACCTATCTGGCGATCCCCGCCGGGATGACCCTGATCGCGGTCCGGTATATCAAGCGGTTGTACCGGCTCATGTTTCGCTTCGATCTGTCCGACATGCTCGACACCCATGAAATGAGTCACAAGGCCAGCCTGGAAAGAGAGATCCCCGAAACCCTTCAAAGCGAATGAGACAACCATGATTCTATCCTTTTTCATCGTATTCGGCATCCTGATCTGTTCGGGGCTTCCCATCGCCTTTGTCCTCGGCATCACCGCCCTGATCATGATGGCCTTTTTTTCCCCCACCCCGCTGGTGATGATCCCCGAGGTGATGTATAATTCTCTGTATTCGTTTTCCCTGATGGCCATCCCGTTTTTCGTCATTGCCGCCCAATTCATGACCCGGGGCGGAACCTCCCGGTATCTGATCAATGCCGCCAATTGTTATGTGCGGCACCTGTCCGGGGGGCTTGCCATCGTCTGTGTCATTTCGTGCATGATCTTCGCTGCGATCTGCGGGTCCAGCGTGGCCACGGCCCTTGCCATGGGGGTGATCATCATCCCCGCCATGGTCAGCTGGGGGTATCCCCGGGCGTTCGCCACCGGCGTGGTGGCCGCCTCGGGAACCATGGGGATCATGATCCCCCCCAGTGTGGCGCTGATTCTCTACGGGATCATCACCGAGGAATCGATTCCCCGGCTTTTTCTGGCCGGTGTCCTTCCGGGGCTTCTGGAAGGAGGCATGTATATCGCCTGGATCTGCTACTATTCAAGGAAAATGGGGTTCAGGGGGGAGCAACGGGCGACATTCAGAGAGACGCTGACATCCACCCTCAAGGCCATCCCCGCCCTTTCCATGCCGATTATCGTTCTGGGGGGCATCTATTCCGGGATCGTTACCGTGACCGAGGCTGCTGCGCTGGCCGCGGTCGCCGCCATTGTCATCAGTCTGTTCGTTTACCGAGAGGTGAAACCTCGAGAAGTCATCGGGATCACCGGAACCGGGGTGAAATCCGCGGCGATGATCATGTTCATCATCGCCACCGCCATCGTGTTCGGCAACTGGATTACGGAGGCCGAGATACCGGCAAGGCTCGTAAGGCTCGCCCAGGACATGAACCTGTCCCCCCTCATGTTCCTTCTATTCATCAACATTCTTCTGCTGATCCTGGGGATGTTTCTCGAAGTGGTCTCCATTATGCTGATCATCCTTCCCATTATTACCCCGGTGCTCATTCACCTGGGCATCGATCTGGTCCATTTCGGCATCATCATGACGGTCAATATGGAGGTGGCCCTCATCACCCCCCCGGTGGGGCTCAATCTGTATGTTCTATCGGGGGTGTCCCGGGCGCCGCTCTCGGAGGTCACCCGGGGGGCATTCCCCTTCGTGGTCTTGGGGCTTATCGAAATCGCCATCATCACCTACTGGCCCCAATTCAGCCTCTTCTTGCCGGGTCTGATCATGCCCAAATAGGTCGAGTGCCCGAATCGGCCCGGGCTGGTGGGCATGGTGTAGGGACCGGTCCCCGACCGGTCCGGTTTTGCTTTTCAGGAGGTAGAAATGTCTTTGCGGCAACTGTTCTCGTTTTTTTGCCCCACACGGATCTTCATGGGGATCAACGCCCACCATAAAATCGAGGAACTCATCCGGAGCCGGGGCTACCCATCGCTTTTCCTTTTGGTGGACACCGCCCTTTTGGGAAGTGAAATCTTTATGAGCATCAAAGGCATGCTCGAGCGAAACGGGGTCGGGTTTGACGTATTTTCCGATATCGAGCCGGACCCGAGCGCCCACACCGTGGCCAAGGCGTTTGAATTGTATCAGGCAAGAAATGCCCCCGCGCTGGCGGCCATCGGCGGGGGCAGTACCATGGATGTGGCAAAGGCCGTGGGCATTCTTGCCACCAACGGCGGGCGTATCCACGACTATGAGGGCATCGAGAAGTTTTCCACCAAGCCCCTTCCGGTCATTGCGATTCCCTCAACAGCGGGAACCGGATCGGAGGTGTCGGGGTCGTGTGTCATTACGGATACGGAAAAAAACCTTAAAATGTCCATCCGGCATGCAGCCCTAAACCCCGCCGAGGTGGCCATCCTGGATCCCATGGCGCTGAAAACGCTTCCGGCTGCGGTGGCGGCCCATTCCGGCATGGATGCGTTTGTGCACGCCTTTGAGTCTTATCTGTCCCTGAATGCCAATCCGATGACCGATGCGCTCAACCTGTACGCCATGGAGCTGATTTCACATAACATCCGGCAGTTCACCGCCAACAGAAACAATTTGGATGCCGGACTCCATATGCTCTGCGGCGCCTGCCTGGCAGGGATCACCTTCGGTCAGACCGGATTGGGCAATGTCCATTGCATGGCACGATTCGTTGGCGCATTCTTTCATGTCTCCCACGGGCTGTCCAATGCCCTTTGCCTGCCTTCGGCTGCGGAATTCAACCTGCAGGCAAATCCGCACAAATATGCGCGGGTTGCCCTGGCCATGGGCGAAGACATCCGGGGGCTCAATGGTTTAGAAGCGGGCAGGGTCGCGCTGCGCAGCATCCGGGAGCTTTGCCGGGATTTGAATATCTCCAGCAGCCTGCGCGATTTGGGGGCCACCGAGGATAGCCTCAAAGAAATGGCGCGGCTGTGTGTGGACGCAAACTACAACCGATGGAACCCCCGGCATACGACCTACGAAGACTTTCTGGCGTTGTTTCGAAAGGTTTACTGAGAAAAAGACATCATTCCCCGTTTCAGAAAAAAGAGGGCACCCCTCTTTACTCCGGAAGAATCGGCGATTCCGGGGCGCTAGGGTGCAGGGGGAGCGGGTTTCAAGCGGTGCCGGGGGCGGGATTCAGGACGTGCTGAGGCAACCCACGGTGATCCGCCGCAGGGTATCGATGATTTTTTGCGGTGCCCGGGCATAGGCACCGCGACGCCCGACGGAAAGCCCGGTTCGGCGGCGCAAATGAACGAGCATCTGGGCAAACGCCAGCAGCGAACCGTAGGAATCCAGAACCGGTGTTCCGTCGATTTGGTGCACCTCATTGCGGACCAGGGCGATGTTGAGGACCCCTTCGGCCGGGATAATGAGGTCGGACCCCGCGGCGATCAACCGGGCGGCTTGGAGCGAAAACTGCTTTGCGAATTCCGGTGAACCCGCAAACGCCCTGTCGATCTGGTGCTCGTTTATCGGCGGGTCCATCGCAGCGACAATTTTTACACGATCCTGATAGCCGTATCCGCGGATCATCTCTCGAAGCTTTCCGGCAAAGATCTCGTCAAGGGTCAGAAGACCCAAGGCCCGGCCCACCGCCGAAGAGACCAGCAGGGCCGTTTCGCACGAGCTGACCACCGGGATGTCCACCATGCTGCGGGCGGCTTCGAGCCCGGGATCGGCAAAGCAGCTGATCGCCACCGCGTCGTACCCTTCGCGCTCGGCGCGGATCGCGTTTTCGACGATTTGTATGTCCACCAGGTGATTCGGCCAACGATATCCGATCAGATCCACCGGGGCCATGTCCCCGGGGTACGTTCCCGGTTCCACCCCGTGCAGGTCCACCACGGTACCGGGGTCACACACGCGCCGGGCATGGTCCTGCATCATGGCTGCGTAGCCGGGCAAACGATTGAGATCGGTATAACTCTGGTGCCAAATCCGTATGGCCATTTCTGCGCCTCCTATTACTTAATACCGATGTCGTGTCCTGCGCCATGGAAGGTTGTTCTTGGTTTGCACAAAAGCGCTCGCCGTGTCAACGTCAATCTGTTCAAATCAACAGACCGGGCTCGGCAAATTATCTTCGATCGACCCCGGCAATTTTTATTGACACGGTTGGTATTCGATGAAAAACTTTGCGCGATTTTTTTGGGGTAACTCGAATCGTTCCTTGCGAGGTGCAACATGACTTCCAAACAGACCCAGCAGTTCCTTTTAGGCAACGAGGCCATTGCACGATCGGCGCTGGAAGTCGGGGTGCATTTTGTGTCCGGCTATCCGGGCACCCCGTCTTCGGAGATCATCAACACCGTCATCCGATATGCAGACCAGGCCGATGTTCATGTGGAGTGGTCCGTAAACGAAAAGGTCGCCTGCGAGGGGGCGGCGGCCGCGGCCTTTGCGGGACTGAACGCGCTTGCCTCCATGAAGAACGCCGGCTTGAGCGTGGCCCTGGACTTTTTGACCCATTTGAGTATGACGGGGCTGGGGAACAACGGCGGCTCTTTGGTGGTGGTTGTCTGCGACGACCCGGACGGGCATTCCAGCGGCGATGAGACCGACTCCCGCTGGTTGGGACGCTTCAGCTATGCCCCGATGCTCGAGCCCAGCGGTATTGCCGAGGCAAAGGAGCTGGTCCGCTGGGCCTATGCGCTGTCGGCCCAATTCGACTGCCATGTCATGGTCAGGAGCTATACGCGGCTGTCCCATGCCAGCAGTTCGATCGAGATCGGAACCATCGAGCGGAAAAAAGTTGAAGCGAAAACAGACAGCGGCGTCTCCATCAGCCCCTACCTGGCCCGGGTCAAACACGCCGCCGCCCTTGAACGGCTTGAAAAAATCAAGGCCCTGTTTGAACAGACCCCCTTTAATTCCTATGAAGGCCCCCAGGCCCCCGAGACGATCATCATCTGCAGCGGCAGCGGATATCAGTGCGCCCGGGATGCGGTGGAGACCCTCGATCTGGAAGATCGCGTGGGGATCCTCAAGCTGGTTACCCTATGGCCCTTTCCAACGGCCTTTGTGGCCGGGCATCTCGCCCGGGCGGCACGGTTTCTGGTTGCAGAAGAGGTGGATCCCTACATCGAGGTTCATGTCAAGGGGGTGCTGGCCGATTCCCTGCTGAACGGCAAAAAGGTGTTGGGCAGGGAATCGGGGCATATCCCCCCATACGGAGAAATCACCCCGGACCGGGTCACACAGGCGCTGGCCGATATCCAGGGACTCCCCACCGGTTCCCGGCCCGCGGAATACCAGAAAAAGCTTTTCGAGCAGGCCGATCCCCTGCTGCTGGGGCGGGGATTGGCCTGGTGCCCGGGGTGTCCGCACCGGGCAACGTTTTGGGCGCTTGAAAAGGCCATGAAGCGGGATGGGCGGAACGCTTATCTGACCGGCGATATCGGCTGCTACACCCTGGATGTGTTTCCCGGCGGAAAATTCCAGCAGAATCTTTTGCATGCCATGGGCTCGGGCGCCGGCCTGGCGTCGGGGCTGGGTCAGCTCCACCGGTTCGGCTACACCCAGCCGGTGATCGCCCTGTGCGGGGATTCCACCTTTTTCCATGCCTCGATTCCGGCGCTGATCAATGCGGTGACCAACCGCTCCAACTTCATCCAGGTGGTGCTGGACAACGCCGCGACCGCGATGACCGGGTTCCAGTCCCATCCGGGGACCGGGACCGATGCGCTGGGCCGGGAGGCGCCGAAAATCGACATCGAAACCTTTTGCCGATCCCTGGGGTGCAAGGTTACGGTGGCCGATCCGTTTGATCTTCGCCAATCGATCCGGACGATCCGGGACTTGCTCAAGGAGGACGCCGGGGTTCGTGTGCTGATCATGCGGCGACCCTGCGAGCTGCTCCGGATGCGAAGGGAAAAAGCCAAACCTTTTCTGATGGCAGTGGATGCCCAACGATGCAAGGGGGAAGAATGCCGAATCTGCACCAGCCAGTTCCGGTGTCCCGGGCTGATCTGGGATCCCCGGACCGGAAAGACCCAGATTCGCGAAGATATCTGCAGCGGATGCGGGGTGTGCGCGGATATTTGTCCTTTTGATGCCATTACCAGCGAGGAGGTCGCCTGATGAATAACGGTAAAGATCCGATCAATGCGGTGATCTGCGGGGTCGGCGGGCAGGGGAACATTCTGGTTTCACGGCTGATCGGGCGGATGTTAACCGACCAGGGATACCAGGTGTCCATCGGCGAAACCTTTGGTGCGGCCCAGCGGGGCGGCTCGGTGTTCAGCTGCCTGAGAATATCCCGCAAGCGGCTCTATGGCCCCCTCATTCCCGAAGGCCAGGCCGATGTCATCGTCAGCCTCGAGCCCATGGAGGCGTTGCGCCAGCTTAAAACGCTTGGAAATCCCGAGGTCTGCGTGCTGACCAATACCCAGACGGTATTTCCGGTGGAGGTCCTCATCGGAGAAAAGGCCTACCCTGCGCTGGATCGGCTGGAATCGGCCATTTCCGCCTTGTCCAGGCGGGCATGGTTCATCCCGGCCACCGATATCGCCATGGACATCGGCTCGCCCATCGTCACCAACATCGTGATGCTCGGGGCGTTGTCCGGAAGCGGGGTTTTGGGAATCAGCTTAAAAGAGGCCGAAACCGCGGTGCGCGAAACGGTTCCCCATGCCGCGTTGGAGATGAACATCGCAGCGCTCAACAGAGGATACCGGGAAACGGCCGATTAGCGGTCATTCACTGCCTCGAAATCGTATTTACCGGTTCGGGCCCCCTCACGCCAACCATCCGTTTTGGGGGAGAGGACATCCCCCCAACCCTCTCCCCCATTTTAGGAGAGAGGGCATCCCCCCAACCCTCTCCCCCATTTTGGGGGAGAGGGCAGGGTGAGGGGGCCATCGATGCCAAGACAATGATGAGCCACTTAATACGGGTGACCGATCGTGGGGATTGTCCCCGATCGACCCGTTTGGGATGGCTTTTCAAAAATGGAAATGGTAAAAAGACAGCCTATAGATCCTACCCGCGCTGAAAAAAATCGGATTGAAAAGCAAAGAGGTCAAATCGTGGATAGTGTCATCAAAGAAGTCGGCAGCAAGCTTGGCATGGAGTGGCGTGACGGGAAATCGGCCGAGGTCGGCAGCACCGGGAGAATCAAGCGGCTGAGCAAGATGTTTCATTCCTTCCGGCCCAACGTCGAGCTGCAGAGAACCAGCGTATTGACCGAGCATTTTAAAACAACCGAGGGGGAAACGTACCTTCGCCGCCGGTATTTTGCCATGGCAAAGGTATACGAAACCCTGCCGGTGTCGATCTATCCGGATGAGCAGCTGGTCGGTTGGCAGGGCCGCAAGCCGCGTGCGGAGAACATCAATATCGAGATGTGCGCCCACTGGCTGGATGCGGAACTGGATGGACTCGAGGAGCGGCCGTTTGATCCGTTCAAGATCTCCCCGGAAGATAAGAAAGCATTGCGGGAAATATATATTCCCTATTGGAAAGACAAAACGCTGGCGTATAAATGGTCCAAAAGAGTGAAAACCCCCCAAAAATGGACCCAGTCCTGTATCGGCACGGTCACCAACTACCTGACCAATTCGGGGACCCATTTTACACCGGATTACCCCACCTTCCTGTCCATCGGGTTTAAAGGATATGAGCAAAGGGCCAGAACCGCCCTTGGGGCGCTGGATGAAGCGGACCCGGCGAATCTGGAGAAACGCGATTTCTATGAAGGCATCATCGCCGTCTGCCGGGCAACCCGAACCCTCGGTATGAACTATGCGAAAAGGGCGGAAGAATTGGCGGCAGACTGCCCGGACCCCATCAGGAAGAAAGAACTGCTGGGTATTGCCCAACGCTGTAAAAGGGTTCCGTATGATCCCCCGGCCAGTTTCATCGAAGCCCTTCAGGCGTGCTGGTTCGTGCTGGTGCTTCTCAATGTCGAGGGGTCGGGGCCGGGGGTGACCCTGGGCCGGTTCGACCAATTCATGTGTCCTTTCCTGAATAAGGATCTGGAGGCGGGAATCATCACCCTCGCGGAAGCCCTTG
>ENA-OSEO01002226-OSEO01002226.1-sediment-metagenome-genome-assembly--contig:-NODE-2226-length-28647-cov-5.572874_pt1 | contig 28647 bp, 22 predicted proteins | sample MGYA00237883_ERZ534232 | MGnify/ENA metagenome assembly ERZ534232 | reverse complement strand
ACGAATGAAAGCAGCAAACCCAAAAGACCGGAAATCAATCCTTTTGTTTTTGATTCCTTTCCCAGGGCGGCGATAAAACTCAATCCCATCACAATCAAAAAAAAACATTCGGGTGAACCGAAAGCCATAACAATGGGCATTACCGCGGGAACCAGAAGTGCCAGAATAATGCCGCCCTCCAAACCGCCTAACCCGGAAGCGGTCATAGCTGCGCCGAGGGCGCGCCCGGCTTTGCCTTGCTGGGTCATTGGAAATCCATCCAGCAAGGTCGCCGAATTGGGTCCTGTACCTGGAACATTTACCAGAATAGCCGTAACCGAACCGCCGGTGACGGCAACGGCATAACCTGCCGTGAGGATGGCCATGGCCAGAAAGGCGTCCATGCCAAAAGTAAAGGGAATGAAGATAGCCATAAAGGTCATGCCGTTGAGACCGGGGATGATGCCGAAAATTATCCCCCCCAGTGTCGCCAAAAAGATAGCCAGCATCATTTCTGGTTGAAACATAACCGATAGTCCCTGCGCGATGCTTTCCAGCAGCATGGTTCCACCTTGACTTTAAAGAAATGAGAATATCGCCGATTTTATGACGAGCGAATCGATCCTTCGCAGTTACCGGCCTGAAATCGTTTACCGGACGTATTTCTCAAAAAGAACGTTCTTGAGCTTCTCGATTTCCGTGGGGTCCAGCTTGAGTATGTTGTTCACCCCCCTTTCCGCGTCTTCGCCCGTCAAGGGATTGACCGGCAAAGCCATTTTTTGGGCCGTTTTCAACAGATCCGGATCTTGGAAGCACATTTTGACTGTTTTTCTTAAAAAATTGATTTTTTCATTCGATACGCCGGGGGGGGTTATCAGCGAACGCTCCGACGGTTTACCGGACAAGACAATTTCCAACATTTTTCGTGTATCCGGTTTTATTTCAAATTCAGTAATGGCAGGAATATCGGGAAATTCGGGCGCTCGCTGCCGATCAATGACCACAAGCGGTCGTAAAAAAGAATTTTTATCGACTAAATGAGCCGTAGCCCGCACAGAAAAATCGGCTTCTCCGCGTCGGACAGCGAGGATAACCTCGCTGCTTCCGGGATAGCCGGCAACGATTCTCGCGTTTTCCATATTCAACGCCTCAATGGCAATCGCCAACGACGGGCCCGCCGGAGCCGTAACTTCCGTTGTCGCGGCTTTTGGTTGTTTTAATTTTTTTAAATCTTCAACAGATTGGAAGGGCGAATTGTTGGCAACTGCGAGAAACCGGACGTCCTGATTGATCGAACCGAGCCATCCGAATTTGATACAGTCGTAGCGTACGCCCGGTGAATTCATTTTCTGCGAAAGCGCCAGTCCCTCCGGAGCGATTGCAAGGGTCAGGCCATCGGGGCGAGGCGAATCATAAAGGTCGTTTATCGCGACCAAGCCGCCCGCACCGGGCTTGTTAATGACAATGACCGTACACTTCATAAGTTTCCCCATGGCCTTGGCCATCAAGCGGGAATACAAATCGTATCCGCCCCCGGGGGAAAAAGGAACCACGAGGCGTACGACTTTGCTGCGATAAAAAGCGGCGATTTCCGCCTCAGCCCCCTGGGCGCCGGTTGCGGTTAAAAAAACCATAATGAATAAAAAAGAAATCCCGAAGTTCCTGAAAAACCCGTTTTTGATCATTTGGCCCCCTTTTCGGTTTTTACATTAAGGCTTTCAATTGTTGTAACTAGGGCAAACCCTCTGCCGGTTGTTTATGAAACATTTTACTATGGGCATTTCTTGACACTGCTTTCGCTGCTGAATAAATAATCGCAATAAATACTTAAATCCCTAAGGCACCCTTGCCGCAGGTTTCAGAATGGAATCCGTTGCCAAACATTCGTAACATTCATACGGTCACAGGGGCGCTCGACAGTTCCATTTTTTCTAAGTGTGCCGTTAAACAATAGTTGCGGTCTCTAAATGGTTCGTGAACTTACCGGATTGTTTCGTATCTTGATGGTTGGTTAGATGCTTAATATTATTAGTAATAGTCTTAGTATCAAAGTAATCTAAACGTGTCAAGAAAAACTTGGCAAATGCGGTTTATTTAACTTGACATCAGGGTGCGGCCTTGGATATGCTAATCACAAATTTCACCGACAGATTCATCCCTGCATACAACAAAAAATTTCAATGTAAAAAATCAATTTGTACAAAATAAAGTTTATAAGGTCAATCGTTGGTGCAGACACAAACCCCTTGTGATCTGCCGTGACATGATTTCTCATACTTCACGTGGAGGTGTCGCATGAAAGCAAAAAACATGTTTATTTTGCTGAGCATTATCTTGTTATTGGTCGTATCTGCAGTCTATCCGGTCACGATAAGGGCGGAAGCTTCTTTTCCATCCAAACCGATCAAATGGGTCGTGCCGTATTCACCCGGAGGCGGTTATGACGTTTACTCCAGGGCCGTTGCCAAATATATGACCAAATATCTGCCCCGAAAAGTTCCGATCGTTATTATTAATTCAGATGGAGCCGGTGGAACCGTTGGGGTCACCAAGGTGTACAATTCAAGACCGGACGGCTACACGATCGGAATTATGAATTCTGTAGGCGTTGCTGCGGCTTCCGTTTTAAAGGACTTGGGCTTAAAAGTAGCTTCCTTAAAGTTCGATGCGACCGAGTTGACCTATATAGGGGTTATCACTCAGAACATCTATACCATGATGGTTGCTCCTAATTCTCGTTTTCAATCATTAAACGCCATGAAAGACGCTTCGGAGGTAAAGTTTCCGAACACCGGGGTTGGCAGCACGGCGTGGTCTCATACGGTCCTGACGGCAGATGCCATGGGAATAAAAGCAAAGCACATTTCCGGCTATCCGGGAATGACCCAGGGAAGACTGTCCGTATTATCCGGCGATACGGATGCTTCCGTGGATACGATCGGGTCAAACTGGACCCAAATAAAATCCGGTGAATTAAATCCCCTGTTCTATATTAAAAATCCGAAGCCATACTTTCCCGAAGCGCCCGATCGGCCGACGGCAGCCGACCTGGGTTATCCGGACCTTGAAAAGTTTTGCGGATTCTGGCGGCATGTCATCGCGCCGCCGGGTGTACCCGCAAATATCGCAAAAATTCTGGAAAATGCCCTTTGGAACACCATCAATGATCCTGAGTTTGTGGCATGGTCAAACGATACCCGCCGCCCCCTGATACTTCCCGCAAAAGCTCAAGAAGCTAAGGACATAATGATAAAAATGATGGAGACTTATAAAGAAAAAGCCGATGTGTTTAAAAAGGCATTGACCCAGCAATAAGCGACCGGACAAACAACAGCTGAAAACGCCGCATCCACGCAGGCCCATGACCGGAGAGGCGTTTCATCCGTTAATTTTTCAAAGATACGGCTGCCTAAGTCATTCCCTAAAAGAGATTAAACATGTGGAACGGGGTTCTTTATGGTTGAAATTTTAGCAGCGTTTGGGCCGGCCTTAAATTTATTTTTGAGTCTGTCCACCTGGGCCTTTTTTCTTTTGGGTTTTGTGCTGGGGATGATTTTTGGCGCCATTCCCGGCCTGAGCGGCGCCATCGCTCTGGCACTGCTGATTCCGGTTTCATGGGGCATGGCTCCGGAGCAAGGAATGATTATGTTTGCCGGCGTGATGGGGTCTGTTACATTTGCCGGGGCCATACCGGCGATTTTGCTCAATGTCCCCGGCACCGCAACCAACGTCGCAACCTGTTTTGACGGCTACCCTTTAAGCCAGCAGGGTAAGGCCGGGATTCCCCTGGGCGCTGCGGCAACCGCTTCCGGGCTGGGGGCGATATTTGGAATTTTATGGTTGATCATATTGCTGCCGGCCGTACGGTTTATCATCATGAAAGTCGGGCCGCCCGAAACATTTGTTTTAATTCTGTTTGGTCTTTTCGCACTGTCTCTGTTTGTCAGGGGAAACATGATCAAAGGTCTTTTCGCGGGCGGACTGGGCCTGATACTCTCTTTTGTCGGATTTGACCCGGTTACCGGCGCGCTTCGGTATGATTTTAACACATTATACTTATATGACGGCATTCGCCCCGTTCCGGTCATCATCGGGGTTTTCGCCATAGCTGAAGCCGTCGCGTTGAGCATACGCGGCGGTGTTTCAATTTCTAAAGTCAAAAATCAAGCCAAGTCTTCCGATGTTGTTGAAGGGATAAAATCTGTTTTCAGATATCCTAAAACCCTTTTAAGAAGCTCCGCCATTGGAACCTGTATAGGGATTATCCCCGGTGTCGGCGGAACGGTGGCGTGTATCGTTTCCTGGATGGCAGCCGCGCATGCTTCTCCCAGAAAAGCAAACTTTGGCAAAGGTGAAATCGAGGGCGTCATTGCTTCCGAAGCGGCCAATGACGCCAAAGACGGCGGCGCACTGCTTCCTACGATCGCCTTCGGCATTCCCGGCAGTACGGAAATGGCGATTCTGTTGGGGGCTTTTATTCTGCATGGCATCGTACCCGGGCCGGAACTCTTATCTCCCGAACGGCTCCCGATTGTATGGTGCATTATTTTAGGTCTGTTACTGTCAAACATACTGGTATCAACGGCCGGTTTGTTGCTTGCCAGGCATTTGGCAAAATTGACCCTGATCCCCGGCAATATCATAGCGCCGATCATCGTCTGCATCAGCCTGATCGGGGCCTATACCATGCATCTGTCGATTTATGATGCCCTGCTTGCATTAATATTTGGTTTTATCGGTTACTTAATGACCTTGTACGGCTTTTCAAGAGTTACCCTGGTTTTGGGGCTGGTTTTGGGTAGGTTGGCCGAACGAAGCTTTAATCAGAGCCTGATGTTGTCTGATTCCGGCCCCCTGATATTCTTAACGCGACCCCTCTGTTTAATATTTTTAATTATACTTATTTTTTTCATTCTTTTTCCGGTTGTGCGTAAACTGACAACCCGAAGAGGTTAAACGATTATGGCAAGCGCGAAGATTTCAAAATTTTGGAACAATCCGGGATTTTATCTTTCTCTGCTTTTTTTCACGGCCGTCCTGGTTGAAATTGTTCTTAGCCTTGATTTTCCCTATCGTGCCAAATTGTTTCCGCTGATTGTCGGCGTGATCTGTCTGCTTCTGATTTCCCTTGATCTTCTGGGAAGAATTTTCCCCGAAGTTGCTGTGCGGCTGGATAAATTCAGGGGCGGCCAAATGCTGGATATCAGTAAAATGGAATCTGAAAGGTCTTCCGGGAAAAATTCGACCGAGCAGGAAAGGCTCCGGTTTGAATATCTGAGCTTTCTAAAGATATTTTTATGGTTCACCGGTTATTTTCTGCTCCTGCCATATATCGGCTATTTATTTTCGATTATGATCTTTCTTTTTTTATTCCTGAAGTTTTTCAGCAACTGCCGCCTGAAAACATCGATCCAAATTACCGCAGGGGTGGCACTGGCAACGTGGGTCATATTTTCGTTGATTCTGGATGTCCCCTGGTATGAGGGCTTGCAATAATATGTTCGCTGAAGTTAAGGATCGAGAAACGTAATGTCCCAACCCGGCAGGCGGTCCTAAGAAATTTATTCCCTAAACATCAAATGGATATACCCATATTGGTTGTTTAACGGTAATGATAATACCAGTCTCTGGTCCTGGATGTCCCAGGCTTTCTGGGTTTTTGAAGAATCGTTTGGGGGAACCAGGAATTCCGTGATTCTTTTTTCAAGCTCTTCAAAAAGGGTAACGGCGACAAACGCCGAATTTTGTACGACCTGAAACCCAAATTTAGAAAGCCTGTCGTTTTTATACCATAAATAAGCAACCGTCCCGAACATGGTTCTCTTTTTATCTTTCTGATCCACGATCGGTATAATCGAATGTTCGTCACCGGAAAGATAGGTCAATATGGAATTTTTTGACAGGTATAGTATCTCACCCTTTTCCGGCCTTAAAATCAGCCGGGCAAAAAAACCGACTTTTTCAATACCGTGAGATTGCAGGCGGGGAATATCTAAAACTTTCCCAAGAACAATCGGATACTTATTAACACAAAAGTTTAATTTTTCACTCAATGAATCCTTCATGCCGCTTCACAGACCTGTTTAAAAAAAAGCTTATAAAAATTGCAGCTTACACTTAACCCTCACAGATAAACCTTCCCGTTGATACCCGTAAGGCGCCGAATCGCAGTTTCTGATATGCCATACCACAGCATTTCGGGTTAAACAACCCGAAGCGCCCCTTAATTTTAGGGCATCCCCAAAAGATCCTCACTCATCATCTCCAGTTCGTCAAGGGAAACCGGTTCGATGACCGCCCGGCCGATATCCTGAAGCAATACAAAATGAATCTTATCTCCTTCCCTTTTTTTATCCCGCCGAAGGGCATCCAGCAGCGCTTTCCGGTCAATACGGATGCGGATCGGCAGGTGGAGATTGCCGATCAGGCGGATCACCCGTTCAACCGCCCTCTCGGAGAGTAAATTTTTTTTCTGCGAGAGTCTGCAGGCGGCTGCCATGCCCAACCCAACGGCTTCCCCATGGGTTATGCCGGTTAACTTTTCAATGGCATGACCGAAGGTGTGTCCGAAATTCAATATTCGCCGTTCGCCCTGTTCGGTTTCATCACGGCTGACAACGTCAGCTTTGAGAACCACCGACGCATATACCAGCTCTTCAATCACCGCGGGTTCCAGTTTCAATGCATTTTCATGTTCGTTTTCAAGAAGTTCAAAACTGGCCGGATCGCCGATGGCGGCGTGTTTGATGATTTCACCCAAACCGCTTAAGCGTTCTTTTTCCGGAAGTGTGCTTAAAAGCGATGGATCACAAAGCACAAATTCGGGTTGCTGAAACACACCGATCATGTTCTTGTACCCGCCGAAGTTAACCCCGTTTTTTCCCCCCACGCTGGCATCGACCTGTGCCAAAAGGGTTGTCGCTGCAAAACCGAACCGGACTCCGCGCAGATAAGTTGAAGCGGCGAACCCGGCGATATCACAGACCACCCCACCCCCGATGCCGACAATAAAAGTGCTCCGGTCGGCTTCAAGCGTTATCAGCTTTTCATAAATCTGATGAACGGTGTTCAGGGTCTTATTGGTTTCGCCGGTCCCGATACGGATAATTTCTCCCCGGGGAAACTGCCGGTGGTAGAGTTCCCCGACATGGGTATCGGTAATCAGCACCACTTTTCCAGCCGTTGGCATATACCGGGAAATATTCAACAGCGCTTCTCCCACCAGAATGGTGGATCGCCCGGTTTTACCTATGATTTCTAACCGTTTCATAATACCATCGCGGCCTTAAGAAGTGTTGATTTTAAGAATCCTGATCCGGAGTTTGGAGCAGATGAAAAATCTGCTGCGCCCGACGGCATAAACGCCTAAATTGTTCCGGATACAGGGACTGTGCCCCGTCACTAAGGGCCTTGTCCGGGTCATGATGAACCTCCACCATCAACCCCTGGGCTTCAACCGACACGGCCGCCTGGCCCAGCGGAATCACCTGATCCCTGCGTCCGGCTGCATGGCTGGGATCGACGATAATGGGAAGGTGGCTTTCTTTTCTGACAAAGGGAACGGCCGACAGGTCCAGCGTATTGCGGCTGTGATGAACAAAGGTGCGCACCCCTCTTTCGCACAGGATAACCTGCGGGTTTCCTTTTTCCAGGACGTATTCGGCGGCCATCAGCCATTCCTCGATAGTTGCCGCCAGACCCCTTTTCAGCATCACCGGTTTGCGGGCCCGGCCGGCGCGCCGCAGCAGGCTGAAATTCTGCATGTTGCGCGCGCCGATTTGGATCACATCCGCGTACGACTCAACCAGATCAAAATTTTCATAATCCATCACCTCGGTGACGATCGGCAGGCCTGTCAAATCCCTTGCGCGCGCCAGGATTTTCAGCCCTTCTTCGCCCAATCCCTGAAAGGAATACGGAGAGGTCCTCGGCTTGAAAGCGCCGCCCCTGAACATGTGGGCGCCGCATTTTTTCACCAGCGCAGCAATGGTCAGGGTCTGGACCTCGCTCTCCACGGCACAAGGCCCCGCGATGATGCATAGATGACCTCGGCCAACGGTTACATCGCCCACGTGGATAAGGGTGTCCTCGGGTTGAAACTCACGGCTGACAAGTTTATACGGCCGGGTAACGGGAATCACATCTTTGACGCCCTTAAGTCCCAGAAACATAGAGGCATCCACCGCACCCTTGTTGTATAATATGCCGATGGCAACCCGCTCGCCGCCCGGGATCGTACGGGCCTGGTATCCCCGCGCCGCCGCTGCCGCCACCACCCCTTCAACATCCTCAGCTGTTGCCGCTGTGTCCATTACAACCAACATGCCGCCACCTCCATGAACCTCAATTTTATATCAGGTTATTTTACGCCGGCTACGGCCTGGGCGACATTAAAACAGTAGCCGCCCATTTTTTCAAAATTCGCCAGCATATCGATATACAGCAGGCCGGGATCAATGGAGCAGTCCCCGCATCGAAGCCGGTTGATATGGTCTTGGCGCATGCTTTCCCTCATGTCATTGATAGAATTTTCAATGTTCATCGCTTGTTCCATAATTTCCTCATGGCCCTCTCTAATTCCCTGCGTAATCAGGTCCAAAAACTCCAGCACCCGGCCGGTTATGCGCTTTAAATCTTCCTGGGCCATGGAAGTAAACTGCATCCTGTTTTCAATAAAACGCTCAATCAGCTGTGCGACATCTTCAGCGGCGTCACCGATTCTTTCGATATTATTCACCATTCTCATAAGGCTGGAAATTTCTTTGGCCTCCGACTCATTTACTTCACCTTGATACAATTTGGTCAAATAGATTATTATTTCTCTTTTCATAGAGTCCAGAAAACTTTCAACACGCCTCCAGTGGTCCAGTTTTTTGATATCCCTTTCTTCTATACAGGATATCAGATTTTTAAACATCTCTGCGGCGGCTTGCGACATGCGCACGATTTCACTGCGTACCGCCGGCAGGGCTGCGATGGGGCTGTCAATAAACCGGTCGCCGATGTCGGGCATCCGATAGATGTTTTCATCAATTTTCGGCTTTGGCGACAGCAAAATACTCAGCTTGACCAGCACCGGCATGAAGATTAAAAATATGATGACGTTCAAAACGTTAAACAGCGTATGCCCATTAGCGATATATCGGGCAGCATGGATGCTTTCACCGTTCACAACCGTTTCGGCGGAACCGACCCCCATGTGTCGGGTGATAAGACCGATCAGATCGAGAAAATGCGGAAAGATTAATATCATAATGAAAACACCGATGACATTGAAAATGGTATGGGCATTGGCGGTCCGGTGGGCGTTTATGTTTGTCGAGCCCAACCGGGCCAGTTGGGCCGTAATCGTGGTGCCAATATTTTCACCTAGCACCAGCGCCATGGCTGCCGGAAAAGTTAACAGTCCCTGGGATGCCAGCGTCATGGTCAATCCGATAGTGGCAGACGAGGATTGCACCAGAACTGTCAGAACCGTACCGACAAACACACACAGCAGAAGGCCGCCGAGCGCGTCAGCGTTAAACCGGGTAAAAAAAGCGATAAAGGCGGGATCGTTTTTAATCGGTCCCAAGCCGCTGCCCATAACCGTCATGCCAAAAAACAGAAGGCCGAATCCCAGGACGACTTCACCCACATATCGGTATTTCTTTTTCTGGGTAAAAAATTTTAAAAACACCCCGACGGCGATGGCCGGTAATGCCGTGTCGCTCAATTTAAAAGCTATCAGCTGGGCCGTCACCGTTGTCCCGATATTGACCCCCAGAATCACTCCGACCGCCTGCTCAAGGGACATCAGTCCGGCACTGACAAACCCGATCAGCATGACCGTTGTGGCGGACGAAGACTGTATGATGGCCGTGACACCGGTGCCAGTGAGACAGCCGATCACCCGGTTAGAGGAAACGGCGCCAAGAATTCGCCGGATCCGATCCCCGGCAGACATCTGCAGGCCGTCCGTCATCATCTTCATCCCCAAAATAAAAAGGCCCAATCCTCCGATGGTTTGAATGATAACATGTATCAAATTCATAATGTTACACTCTCAAATGTTCCCCTGACGATCCGGTGTCGGGATCTGAAAAGTTTATCATTTTTATCATCCGGAAGAGACAAAAGTTTGGCAAACCATCCGTGTTTTTTGACGGCATGTCAAGTAAAAATGCTTTTTAAGAGCTATTAAAATATGGACGCATATTTTTTTTGACATAATAATTGTTTTGTTATACTAATCAGTTATAAAATCTACGGATCGAGTCTGGCAGCCGGGGTTCAGCCTGCTTGACAAGAAAGGGAGCGCCGCCATGAATGAAAAAGATGGCAACATATTTTCAAACAACCTGCTGGTCTTTGTGGGGGTTGGGCTTGCGGTTCTATACTGGTTTGTAGAGTCTCTGTTATATGTTTTTTCCTATGGCCAAAATTTTTTCCAACAGCTATTCAGCCCGGATTTAATCGGGCTATACAGGCGCTTGCTGGTGTTTAGCATCTTTCTGCTTTTCGGTTCTCATGCCCAGGCAGACATCAAAAAACATAAAGAAACGGAAGCAGATTTAAGGGAATACAGCAAACGCCTTGAACAGGAAGTGAAAAAAAATCTTGCTTAACCTGCTTTTAAAGGGCGGTCCTTTTCAAAAAACAACTCTCCCGCAACCGTACGGTTTTTAGCTATCCCTTTCACTATCAAAAAGGGCCGCGGAAAATTTCCGGCCGAACTGGAAGAACATTCAAACGGCTTGCGTCGCCCCCGGGAACATTCCCGACTTCGCTAAGGATCTGATAGAGGAACATCTTAATGCAAACGCCTGTTGTCGATTATAATCGTATGGAACGGCGCATATTAAAAAAACTGGAAAGCCTTCCCCTGGTCGGCTTTTATGCCAAAACGCGGGGATGGTATTTTGTCCTTGCCTGGGCCCATCGCGCCGCTGGAATATTGCTGATCCTGTTTGTCTGGTTTCATATTTATACCCTGACGGCACTGGCAACACCGGAGGTTTTTACTGCAAAAATGCAGTGTTTTCAGGGAGTTTTTTTTGTGTTTATGGGGTGGTCGCTGGCTGTGCCGGTAATCTTTCATGCACTCAACGGGGGCCGTCTGATTCTTTATGAAGTCTTTTACAGCAGGGCAGACGACGCCATCACCCGGGGTATCCTGATATCTTCGGTACTGTACGTCGGCTTGCTGGGCTTGATGATGATCATGGGCGATCAAACGGTCTCCCCATTTCTTTTCTGGCTTTGCCTGCTGGTCATGAGTCTCAGCCTGTCCTATCTTACTGGTTTGAAAACATGGCCCGGCAAAAATTCATCCGGCTGGAAACTTCAACGCATCACCGGCAGCTTTTTGCTGCCGATGATCCCGGCGCATCTCCTGTTCATGCATTTGCAGCCTGCTATCGGACATGATGCCGGCATCATCATTGCCAGAATGCAGCACGCTTTTATTAAAGTCGTAGATCTGGCGATTCTCGGCTCGGGGCTCTACCACGGCGGCTACGGCCTGCTGTCCATTGTCAAGGACTATCTGACGGCCGGATTTTTACACGGTTGTTGCGCCATACTCATAATCGTCGTCATGGGTTTCTTTTTCCTGGCCGGCGTAAAATTAACGCTTTTTATTTAATTTAAAGGAGTATGCCAATGAACCGGACCCTGCAAACATCGGCAACCCTTCATTGCGATCTGCTGGTCATCGGCGCAGGGGGCGCCGGAATGCGGTGTGCGGTCGAGGTTCTAGAAAAAAGACCTTCCATCCGGGTGATTGCCTTAACCAAGGTCCCCCACCCGCAGAAATCTCACACATCCACCGCTCAGGGGGGGCTGGCGGCTGTTGATCCGGCCGATCCGGCCGATAAAATTATCTATCACATGTTTGACACCTGGAAAGGGTCTGATTGCACGGCCGACCAGAATATCGTAAAAAAAATATGCGAAGCCGCCTGGGAGCAGATTGTCTGGCTGGAAAACCGCGGCATGCATTTCAGCCGCAATCAGGATGGAAAACTCAGTAAGCGAACCTTTGGCGGCCACACCTTGAATTTTGGTGAACGTTCTGCTTTTCGGGCTGTTTTCGAGGCGGATCGAACCGGAAAAGGGATCATGGATACCGCCTGGGGAGAGTCTGTGAAGCGGGGGGTTTCCTTTTTAAACCAGTCTGTTGCCACGGAGTTGCTGTTTAGCGACAGCCGGTGCGTCGGCACAATGGTTTTTCTTCAAAAAGAAGGCAAGTTTGTTCGGATTTTATCCCGGGCAACCGTCCTTGCCACCGGCGGCAGCGGCCAGGTTTTTAAAGTCACCACCAACTGCCGCCAGAATACCGGGGACGGCCTGGCCATTGCCCTGCAAGCGGGCCTTCCGGTTCTGGATCCGGAAGCCGTCCAGTTTCATCCCACCGGCATCGTGGGCCCCGGTATTCTGGCCAGTGAAACCCTGCGCTCGGTGGGCGGCATCCTGCGCAATAGGGATTTGGAACCGTTCATGGAGCGCTATGCCCCCAAAATGAAAGAACTGGTCCCGCGGGACCTGGTAGTCCGGGCCATCGAAATGGAAATTCGTGAAGGCAGGGGGGTTATGAATCCCGACCACCATATCGAACATGTCTGGATCGATCTGCGACACCTGCCCCAAAAGGTCCATGAAGAACAAATTCCTGAAGTGTCCGGATTTTTTAAAAAATATGTAAATTTGGATCCCCGCAGGGAACTTTGCCCGGTGCGCCCCAGCAACCACTATCATATGGGCGGCATCTCGACGAATATATCCGGTCAGATTCTCGACAGCAGCCACCACCCAGTTCCGGGCCTGTATGCTGCGGGCGAATGCGCCGCCGCCAGTTTTCACGGCTTTAACCGCCTGGGCACCAATTCCATCCTGGAACTCATTACCATGGGAAAATTTGTCGCTGAGAGCGTGTTGGAATTGCTGGAGGAAACCCCTCAAAAACAGGCTGAAGCCACTGTTGAAAAGAGCTTCGGCCTGTTTAGCGGGTATCTGGAAGGACGCGGCAGGGAAAACCTGGGACAAATTCGAGCTGCCTTGAAAGCGCTGATGACCGCTAAGGTCGGCGTTTTCCGTACTAAGACCGGAATATCGGAGGCTATTGATACCCTTAAAGAACTTAAAGAACGGGCTCAAAAGGTCTTCCTGTCAAGTAAAAGCCTTGCCATGAACCAAGAGCTTATTCAGCGCTGGGAGTTGGATAACCTTCTGTCGGTCTCCCTGGTGATCGCCCGGGCGGCTTTAGAACGCAAAGAATCCCGCGGGGCACATTTCCGCGAAGATTTTCCCGATCGCCGCGATGAATATAACCACCATACCCTGGCATCCATGCCAGTTTTCGGGGACATAACGTTAACCCGGCGTGCGGTTGATATGAGCGTATTCAATGCCCGGGACGAAAATTATGAAAATTTCAACCTGATCGAGAGAAAATATTAAGGAACCGTATGGAAAAAAGCTTTCAGATTACCCTAAAAATTCAGCGCTACGATCCGGATACCGGGAAGTCCTGGATCCAGGAATACCAGTTAAACGCCGGCCGCATCCTGCGCTTTGTCGATCTGTTTCGCAAGATAAACGATGAACAAGACCCGTCTCTGGCCTGGAGCTCATCCTGTGAACATGGCCAGTGCGGATCCTGCGCGGTTAGGATCAACGGCAAACCGATGCTGCCCTGCGAGCTTTTGGTGGAAAACGCCGTGGCTGACTTTAACACCACTCTTTTTGAAATTAAGCCGCTGACAATTGCCCCGGTGGTTCGTGACCTGATCGTCGATCTTGAAAAGGCTTATGAAAAAATAAACCGGGCCAGGCCATATATCATTGAAGCCAAACCAACGGCTGAAACTTCAGCAGAATATCGCATCACACCCCAGGAGCTTGAAAAATACGTCGCCGCTACCCGCTGTATCAACTGCTTTTGCTGTGCAGAAGCTTGTATCAGCAGTTCCAAAGCCTTTCTGGGACCCAATGCCCTGCTGGCCAGCATCGTCCGGATAATGGATCCCCGTGAACAGGAAAAAGCCGATCGCCTGGCACTGCTTTACAGCGATCAGGGGGTTCGACGGTGTCATACCTCCCGGGCCTGCTCCTTTGTCTGTCCCAAAGAAATTGATGTGGCCTATTTTATCGCCCTGGCCAAAACCGGCCGGTTTAACCCGTATCCCTAAATTAAGAGGAGATCTGCCATGAAAGAGGAAAAACCAGGTTGCGCCCGCTGTTCATTTCAACCATCGGATCGAATTTGTCAGAATGAAGACGGCAAGGCGCCGCCATACTGCCCCACCGCCAATTATGCCGACGTCATTGCGCAGGCCCTCGAGGAATTCCAAAAACCCGAGGTCCTGGAGTTTGCTAAACAGGCATCTATCCAGGAGGGCAGCGGATATGCCGACAAAGAGCGCGGTTATGACCACGTCCGGCCCGTCAAGCCCCGCATTATTGAAATCATCGAATTTGCCGGGCGTATGGCTTACCGTCGTCTGGGGCTCGCGTTTTGTATCGGACTTCGTAAGGAAGCCAGAGAAGTGGAAAAACTCCTCGCTTCCAAAGGATTCGAGGTGGTGTCGTCTTTGTGTAAAATCGGGCGGACGGCCAAAGAATCCATCGGTGTCCGGGACGATCAAAAAATTCGCATCGGCAGCTTTGAGTCCATGTGCAATCCCATCGCCCAGGCATATGTCCTGAACGCGGCCGAAACGGACTTTAATGTGCTTATGGGGCTGTGTGTCGGTCATGACTCGCTTTTTTTTAAATACAGCCAGGCCCCCTGCACCGTCTTTGCAGTCAAAGACCGACTTTTGGGCCATAATCCCCTGGCCGCCATCTATACCATCGACAGTTACTACCGTTCGATTAAATGAAAGGTCGCCATGAAAGAAACCAGCGAACTGATTCAGCACTGTCAGGCGCTCGATTTTAAACGCTTGCCGCCGGAGGTTGTCGATCGGGTCAAGTATTTATTGCTGGATTATATAGGGGTTGCCAGTCGCGGCGCCTTAAGCGACTCCTCCCGTAGCTCCCGGAAGATGGTTGCCAGGCTGGATTCAGCCCCAAAGGGAGCGGCCGTAATCGGAACGCAGCAAACGGCCGGTCCGCCATATGCCGCCCTTTTAAACGGAATCGCCGCACATTCCATCGAGCTTGATGATGTGGTCAATGAGGCCTCACTTCATCCGGGGGTAACGGTCATGTCGGCGGCGCTGGCCGCCGGGCACTTGACAAACTGCGATGGCAAACGGCTGATTGCCGGCATTGTCGCCGGTTATGAAGTCGCGATCCGGCTCGGCATCGGACTGGACCCGGCCGCCCATTATACCCGGGGGTTTCATCCCACCGCCACCTGCGGCACGCTGGGATCGGCCATAACCGCCGCGAAGATACTAGATTTAAATCCGGTTGAAATGAAACACGCCCTGGGGATATCCGGCAGCCAGGCCGCCGGTTTAATGGAGTTTTTAAGCGACGGCGCTTTTACCAAGCGTTTTCATGCCGGCTGGGCAGCCCATAGCGGCCTGCTGGCGGCCCTGCTGGCCAGAGAGGGTTTTACCGGGCCCGGCACGGTTATCGAAGGAAAATTCGGTTTCTTAAAGGCATATTCTGACAAGTCGGACCCCGCTCGAATTCTGGCCGCATGGGGAAACCCCTACCAGGTCCTGAAAACCAGTATTAAGCCCCATGCCTGCTGCCGCTACAAACAGGGCCCGATTGACGGCGTCCTAACGATCATGCGGGAAAACGGCCTCGCGGCCGCGGATATTGAGTCGGTCGAGCTTGGAATTTTAAAAACAGGCTTTCCGCTGGTGGTAAACCCGCCGGCTCAAAAGCAAAACCCGCAATCCATTGTGGATGCCCAGTTCAGCATGCCCTTTGGTGCGGCGGTTGCCATCCTGTTCGGAAAGGCCTCGCTGGATGAATATTCTCAGGAAAATCTGAATTCGCTCGAAGTCCGGAAAATGATGGGTCGGGTCCGTTGTGTTGCGGACGACGATCTGGAGAAGGACTTTCCCCGAAAATGGCCGGCGCGGGTGACGATAACAACCTGTCGCGGACAGGAATTTTCTATTAAAATTGATTATCCCAAAGGGGATCCGGAAAATCCCTTGACATGGGGGGAGCTGATTGCCAAATTTAGGGAGCTGGTCCGGCCGGTCTATCCCAACGATCGCATGCTTAAAATAATTGAGACTGTCAAAATCCTTGAAAAGGCGGACACATTGAAGTCTCTATCGAAACTATTGCTGGCCGGATAGTGCCAGGGATTTTTATAAACCATATTCATTTTTAATTGAATAAAACTAACAGAATGAGGAAAAGGAGAACGTGATGGCAAAATCTAATGAAGAGTTAAGCCGGTTTATCAGACAGCAGCGGGAGGAGAAAAATTATACCGACCTCCCCCTGAAAGGGGTGCGGGTTCTGGATATGTCTACCATTGTGGCCGCCCCCTCGGCGGCAATGTTATTGGGCGATGCCGGTGCGGAAGTTATCAAAATAGAAAACCCGTCTGTACCGGACGGCCTGCGGGCATGGGGAGTTATAGAAGAAAACGGAATTCAACCCTATTACGCCGTTATCGGGCGCAATAAACTTCCGGTCACCATCAACCTGAAATCAGAAGACGGCAAGCAGATATTTTTTAAGCTGATCCAGCAGGCGGATGTTTTCATTGAAAACCTGCGACCCGGATCCATGGAAAAGATGGGCCTGGGCGCCGACCGGATGCTGGAGTTAAACCCGGGGTTGATCATCGGCAAAGTATCCGGCTACGGACAAACCGGCCCGTATGCAATGAAACCGGGGTTTGGAACGTTGGCTGAAGCCTTCAGCGGGTTCACTTTTTTGAACGCTCATCCCGGCGGCCCGCCGACCAGCCCGCCGATGGCCTTGGCTGATTTTATCGCAGGACTGCATCTCGCTTTTGCCGTGGTTGTTTCCCTGCGATCTCAAAAACGGATGAAATCAGGCGGTCAGGTGATTGATATTTCCCTTTTTGAGCCGCTTTTCAGCCTGCTAGGCGCTGAGTTTCTGTCCTATTATCTGACCGGCGAGGTACCGCAACCCATCGGCAATGAACTTCGCGGGGCGGCCCCCAGAAACAATTATCGCACCATGGACGGCGACTGGGTGGCGCTGTCGTGCTCCTCCCAGGGAACCTGGGAACGGCTGGCCGAAGCCATGGGCCGGCAGGACATGATCAAAGATCCCCGTTTTCTGACCAATGAACAGCGCATCACAACGGAAAGCCGGCGCATTCTGAATGAGACCATTCAGGGCTGGATCGGAAGCAAGGGTACCGAGGAATTTCTCGATATCTGCACCCGCCTGGGCCTTACCTCCGGACCGATACCCGACATGCAGGATATCGGCGAAAATAATCATTACCGCGAAAGAAAAACATTAATTGAAATTGAAGATCCCGCCACCGGCATCATGCTGAAAATGCCGGATATTGCCTACCGGATGCTGGGCGCACCCGCGAAAATCCGGTTTGCCGGCCTGCCCGTCGGTTCGGCCAATGAAGTGATCTATCAGGACCTTCTGGGTTATTCGGCCGAAGATATCGAGCGGTTTAAAAAGGAAGGCGCCATATAGACTTTCTAACGTTGTGCCGCAGCGAGCCAGCTCCAGGCCCGCTGCTTGAAACCTTATTTAAATTTCAGCGACGATTTACCGATTTGCAAAACAAAATCCGGCGCTGTTTTGGAAAATCGGCAGATGTATTTTTCTATTTGATCCGGGCAAGTTTGCGCAGCGACGGATAGTCGGGACGCTGGATTCCCAGTCGTTCCAGGCCATTTTGACCGTTTTCGACGATATACCAGTTGCCTTTGGAGTCGAGGCATTCCCCGTGAGCACTGACAAAACTGTCCATCTCTCCGTAATGGGTTTCGCCCCACCCGGCAAGGAGATTGCCATCGAGATCGTAGATAGAGATATGGGAGGGAACCGATTCGGTCATCACTTTCCCTGCCAACGTCCGCTTACCGGCTGTCCAGAGCAGGACAGATATGAAAACGTTGTGGTCCTGGTCGATAATCAGCCCTTGCGGGCGCCCTTTTATGTTCCAGACATCCAGCGGCTCGCCTGTTGGCGAAAAAATCTGCACCCGGGAATTTTCCCGATCGCAAACGAACACCCGACCATCCGTATGAACCCAGGCGGAATGGGGTAAATTGAATTGCCCCGGTCCCTCCCCGGGTTCTCCCCATGACTGGATCAGTTCACCTTGCGGGTTAAAGCGATGGACGCGAGCATTGCCATAGCCGTCCGTGATATAGAGATCGCCGCCCGGAGCTACCGCCACTTTGGTCGGACGGTTAAAAGGCCCGGCGCTTCTTTTTATGCTCTCCAGCGATGATGCCGGGTTCAGCACATAGCCGGTATCGGAAGGCTGGTTGGATCTTCCCAGGGTCTGCAACAACCTGCCGTCCAGGGTGAACTTTCGAACCGTATGGTCGCGGTCGTCGGTACACCAAACGATATCGTCCGGTGTAATCGTGATGCCGTGGGGACGCCCCAAAAATAAATTTTCACCCCATGTTCCCAGAAACTGCCCGTCGCTTTCGAAAACAGCCACCGGATGCTCCGACCGGTTGAAAACATAAACCCGGTCTTGAGAATCCGTGGCCACTCCGGGTATGTCGCCGCCAAGCCGCAAATTTTCCGGAACTTTTCCCCAGCCTTCGACAACTTCATATTTGAAACTCCCTGACTCCAATATCATTTTTCGGTTCCCTATCTTTTTTTGCGTTATTGTTTTTTTCTTTCCGGGCCGGGCATGCTGTCGCCGTGCGGATGCTTGAAGCCTTACATCCCCTGCTTGTAAAAATCTTCCGGTTCGGTTACCGCATCGGGCTTTTTGGTGTATTCGGTCGGTGCGGTTCCTTCTTTAAAGCACTCAAAAATCAATTTTTTCGATTCCGGGATCGGCAGCAAACCGGTTTCCGCATCGATTTTTGAAAAAACGACGCCTTCCGGGACCTGAAATACCCGGATCGGCTTATCCGCCAGAATTCTTTTCATAAAACCGAGCCAGATCGGGCTGGCAGCTCTGGAGCCGGTTTCATCCTTGCCGAGAGGGCCCTCTTCATCAAACCCGACCCACGTTCCGGTGACATACCGGGGCGTATAGCCTACAAACCAGGCATCATACAGGTTGTTGGTGGTGCCGGTTTTGCCGGCCACCGGCCGGTTCAGCTCCCGTACCCGCCGCCCGGTGCCCTCCTTTATCACCCCTTCCAGCAGGCTGGTGATGATATAAGCGGTGCTCTTTTCAATGACTTTTTGCCGAATGGGCACCGCCTCTTCAAGGACGTTTCCATCCCGGTCGAGAACTCGGGTCACAAAAACCGGTTCGATAAGGTATCCGGCATTGTCAAACACCGAATATGCCTTGACGAGCTCCAGCAAGGAAACGCCGGAGGAGCCCAGCGCAATGGAAAGGTCCCGGCTTAGCTGCGATGTGATGCCAAGGTTTTGGGCATACTCAATGGCATAATCAATACCGATATCTTTTAAAATCTTGATGGTAATGACGTTGCGGGATTTTGCCAGGGCATCGCGCAGGAGGGTCGGCCCGTGAAATTTTTCTTCATAGTTTTGCGGTTTCCACTTAAAATCGCGTTCCATATCCTGAAAAACAATCGGTGAATCGATCAGGACGGTCGCAGGGGTATAGCCCTTATCGATGGCTGCGGCATAAATCAGCGGCTTGAAGGCAGACCCCGGCTGCCGCCGGGATTGGATGGCGCGATTGAACTGGCTTTGCTTAAAATCACTCCCTCCCACCATCACTTTGGCATGGCCGGTTTCAGCCTCCAGTGACAGCAGTGCGGCTTGTGCATTGGGGATTTGTTCCAGGGCCAGCTCCCAGGGTTCCGGCTCCGGCTTTTTCTTTTTGATCCGGACCAGGACGACATCTCCGACCGTTAGGACTTCCGAGGGGCGCCTCACCCGGGTTTCATAAAAGGCAATTTCCAGATTTGGTTTTCGCGCCCAGCGCATATCGTCAATGGGGATCCTGCCCGTCGATTTACCCATTCGAACGGTTACTGAATCACGATCATCGTCACAGGCAATAACGACCCCCTCAATCGTTTGTCCCTCCTGTGGAACCGATTCTTCCATTCTCAACTGGACTTCTTTTGAATACCCGTCGATTTCTGCGGTGGGCAGGTTCCGCAGCGGTCCGCGATACCCCTGGCGTTTATCGAGCGCCAACAGACCTTTTGTGATTTCCTCCCGCGCGATCTTTTGCATTTCAATATTAACGGCCGTGTAAACCTGCAAGCCGCCGGTATACAACATGTCCGCGCCATATTTACTCTCGATATACTGCCGCACATGCTCGGTGTAAAACGGCACCTCTTCAATATACCAGTTGCGCCGCTCTTTAATTTCCAGCGGGGTGTTGATGGCTTCGGTGGCCTCTATAACGGAAATATATCCTTCCGCAACCATCCGGTTTAGCACATAGATTTGTCTTTCCTGAGCCCGTTGCGGATACCGGAAGGGTGAGTATCGACTGGGGGCTTGGGGTAATCCAGCCAAAATGGCGCATTCAGCCAGATTGAGTTTTAAAACCGGTTTGCCGAAATAATTTTCGGCCGCCGCCTGAACGCCGTAAGCGCCGTGGCCCAAATATATCTGGTTCAAATATAAATACAGAATTTCCTCTTTTTTAAACGCCCGGTCGATTCGATAAGCCAGGATGGCTTCTTTAATTTTGCGGGTATAGCTTTTTTCCGGAGTCAAAAAAAATGATTTTGTAACCTGCTGGGTAATCGTGCTGCCCCCCTGCACAATGGTTCCCGCTTCAATATTTTTAAAAAACGCTCTGACAATGCTGAGAAAATCAATTCCCTGGTGTTTATAAAAGCGCGAATCCTCCGCCGCAACAAACGCCTGTTTCAGCATCAGGGGCATTTCGTCCAGGGAAATAACGATGCGACGTTCTTTAAAAAATTCGGCAATTTTACGGTTGTCGTCCGAATATACGGTGGTGATAATGGGGGGGCGATAATCGGCCAGGGTTGCAATCCTTGGAAGATCTTTACTGAGGTAATAGTACAGACCATAAATTGCCGTCGCCGTGCAGACCGCCATAAAGGTTATGAAGCCGAGGGTCCATCGCAAGATTACGCTTGAACGCTTTCTCGGCCGGCGGCGCATTTCCTGTTCCGGGTTATGGACTGATTTGTTTTGTGGTTCTTTCATGATCCGGCTGTGGGTCCGATAATCGTTATATCCTGTGGACCCGGGGCTGCAAGCCCGACTATTTGTCGGTCCGCATGGTTCTCAATTTCGCCAAGTCCCAAATATAATCGTACAAATGGAGCCCCTTGCTGGCTGCGATTATTTCACCATCCCCCACCCCTATCTCGTGGGCCATGTATTCTTTTAAAAGCTGAATGGCTGCGAGGTTGGCCGGAAATCCGTTCCATAAATCCCAGGACCTGAAGTAGACCATAAAATGAAGTTTGCCGTATCGAATGCGGGTATCGATCCCCCGCAGGCAGGGCGGATCGTTTAAATACAAAGCCTCCGGATCTCCGACGGTCATATATGCCTGGTTGGTGCCATAGCCGTCTTCTTTATACATCCGAACAACCTCGGCAATCTGCGACTCCAGATACTGGCCGTAGGTATAGTCTTCATTGGGTTGCTTGGCGGCGGTCATCAGATAGGGAAGGTATTTCTCCACATATCCATCCGCCACGGGATTGGGAATGCCCAGCGCGGGGGGAATATCCGGAATAAGGGGTTGAACGCCGGGGTATTGAATGTGTACGGTTACATAGTCAAATTCCAGCCGCTCCTGACCCTGACAACTTCCCCTTTCGATCACATAGGTATGGCCGGATTCTAAGATCTTATAGACACATTGAAACCAAGCATCCGGAATATCTCTGGCTTGAACGGATATGATATTCAGCATTTTTTTAAATCAGATGTCCAGCACGCTGACTTCCAGGGCGTTGTTCTGGATAAACTCCCGGCGCGGTTCCACTTCATCACCCATTAAAACGGTAAAAATTTCATCCGTTTCAACAATGTCGTCCACCTTAACCTGGAGCAGAATTCTTTTTTGAGGGTTCATGGTGGTACTCCAAAGCTGTTCGGGATTCATTTCGCCCAGGCCTTTATAGCGCTGAACCACCAGTCCTTTTTTGCCCTCTTCCATCAGCAGGTCCAGCAGCTTTCGTTTGTCGTCGACAACGACGAACTCATTTTCATTTTCCTTGTTCAGAATCTTGAACGGCGTCAGGTCGTATTGAAATATTTTATTTCCCAGCACCAGGCATTGCTGATAGTCCGAGGAATAAATGAGTCCCCGTCCGATTTTAACCGGTCTGACTTCCTTGAAAATAGTAAGAGAGTCTTTCTGAAGCTGCGCCGGCATTGTCACCATTATCTCATAGATGCCGCGCGCCTCGTTCCAGATCAATTCATTGACATTACACCCTTTTTGAGATAAAAATGTCCTTAAATCCAGCATGTTTTGCCGGTCCTGCAGGAAATTTTTATCGGCAACTCCTTTTTTAATCAGATCTTCTATCAACTCCGGATGAAATCCTCTCCGTCCCAGCCGGGCAAGTGCATAAAAGTATTCCGATAGATCTCCCATAAACAGGTAAAGTTTGTGATCAGACAAGATTTTTTCTTCTTTCCCTAATTTTATTTTTTTCTGCTCACAAATTTTCTTTAAAATATAATCGTTTAAATCTTTTTCGTTTTTAAGATACATTTCATTCTTGCCCTTGCCCACTTTCAACAAGGGGGGCTGGGCGATATATAAATATCCTTTATCGACTATTTCAGGCATCTGCCGGTAGAAAAATGTCAGCAGCAGGGTCCGGATGTGGGAACCGTCAACATCGGCATCCGTCATGATAATAATCTTGTGATAACGGATTCTGTCGATACTGTACTCCTCGCTGCCGACACCGGTTCCCATGGCGGTAATGATATTTTTAATTTCTTCACTCTTTAAAATTTTATCAAACCGTGCTTTTTCAACATTTAAAATTTTACCCCTTAACGGCAAGATAGCTTGATATTTCCGATCGCGCGCCTGTTTGGCGCTGCCGCCGGCGGAATCCCCCTCCACCAGAAACAGTTCGCGTTCGGACGGTTCTGAAGACTGGCACTCGGCCAGTTTTCCGGGCAGGGTTGCATCGACCAGAGATCCTTTGTTTCTGGCAATATCCCGGGCTCTTTTAGCGGCGTCCCGGGCTCGTGAGGCATCCACCGCCTTGCCGATTATTTTTTTGGCTATGGCCGGATTTTCTTCAAAATATACACTCAACTTTTCGTTGATCAGCGATTCAACCAAACCCTTGACTTCGCTGTTACCCAATTTCGTCTTGGTCTGGCCTTCAAATTGCGGCGATTTAATTCTCACGCTGATAATCGCCGTCAATCCCTCACGGACATCATCTCCGCTGATTTTGGCCTTCATGTTTTTGGGCATATTGTTGCCATTGCTGGCATACTGGTTAATGGTCCGGGTCAAAGCCGCCTTAAAGCCGACCAGGTGAAAGCCGCCTTCAATTGTATTGATGTTGTTGGCGAAAGAAAATATTTTTTCATTATAGGTGTCGTTATACTGGATGGCCACTTCGATCTGAATATCATTTTTTTCACCCTGTATCAGTATCGGTTTGTGGATGGCCGTGTTGCGCCGGTTCAAATATTTGACGAAGGATTCAATGCCGCCCCTATAAAGGAATTCATTACGCTCGTCCGAACGTTCATCTTCAATGGTTATTTTTAATCCTTTGTTTAAAAAAGCCAGTTCCCTTAATCGACGCGACAGAATTTCAAAAACAAAATTGTCCGTCGTTAAAATTTCCGTATCCGGTTTAAAATGCACTTTGGTACCGCGTTTTCGAGTTTTTCCGATAACGGTTAATTCGGTGGCTTTTTTCCCTTTTTCATATCGCTGATGATAAATGTTTCCATCCGTATAAACTTCAACTTCCAATACGCTTGAGAGCGCATTCACGACGGAAACGCCGACGCCGTGAAGACCCCCTGAAACCTTATAGGAATCATTGTCAAACTTGCCGCCGGCATGCAGTTTGGTCATGACGACTTCAAGTGCCGGAACCTTTTCGGTCTTGTGAATTCCCACCGGTATTCCGCGCCCGTTATCCACGACCGTAACGCTGTTGTCCTTATGTATAAAAACATTAATCGTATCGCAGGCGTCCGCCATCGCTTCATCGATACTGTTATCGACAATTTCATAAACCAGATGATGAAGTCCTTCGACATCTATATTTCCGATGTACATGGCCGGTCTTTTTCGAACCGCTTCAAGACCTTCCAATATTTTTATATTATCTTCGTTATATTTTATTACGTCCCTGTTCATATTTTTTTTATTTGTCTCAATTAAATCCGCATCGGCATAATGACGCTTAGAAAATTTTTATCTTCCTCCCCTTCGATCAAACAGGGTTTTTCCTCATTATCAATATTTAAAATAATCGTTTTATCATCGATCACATTTAAAGCGTCTATAAAATAACGGGGATTAAAGGCTATTTCCATGGGTTTGCCTTCGTATGAAATTTCCATCTCTTCTTTGGATTCGCCGATGTCAGGATTGGTTGAACTGATCAGCAGCCGGTTTTCCAAAAAATTAAATATTACCCCTTTATAATTATCCGAAGATAAAATAGACATCCGCTTTAACATCATTAAAAAAAACTGCCGGTTAAATTTAATCACATTTATTTTTCCTTTGACGATGATATCCTTATAAGCGGGAAACTCTCCTTCCAGCAGCCGTATAATAATGATTTCCGTATTTTTTTTAACAATAAAATTATTATCTTTAATCCCTATCTGAACAGGACCGGAAACATCTAAAAATTTATTGACTTCATTTAAACCCTTTTTGGGAATTATGATGCCGGGTCCGACCGGCAATACAAATTCCTTATCAAAAACGACATCAACCGTAGAAAGTCTGCTGCCGTCGGTAGAAACCATCCGGATAATCTTTTCGTTGTTTGTTTTAATTCTTTCTAAAAATACGCCGACGATATGAGCACGTTTATCATCCGAGGCGCCGATCACCAGGGTTTTTTCAATCATATTTTTAAGATCCCCGGATTCCATTTCAAAAAAGTCAGCTTCTTCAATTTTTGGAATGGAAGGAAAATCATCGGGATTCATTCCCACCAGATGATATTCAATATTCTTGTTGCCTAACTCAATCCAACGGTTTTCCACTTCCGTCACAATTATTTCATCGCTGGGAAAGTCTCTCACAATTTCATATAATTTTCTGGCGTTAATGGCGATACTACCTTCCGATTCCATTTTTGCGGGGTAATACCCTTCAAATCCGGTTTCAAGATCGGTCGCCGTTAACAATAATCCCCTGTCGGACGTTTTTATCAAAACATTCGCCGTAATGGCCAGATTGCTTTTACGTCCGGTCAAACCTTGAATCTTTGATAAAACCTCTACCAGATCTTCTTTTCTGATTATGAATTTCATTTGTATTCCTTATTATAATATATTTATAGTAATATTAATAAGGGGTGTTTATAACTCTAATAAAATTATAATTTTCTTGTTTTATTATAAATAAGTATTTTTTAAAATTTGCATAAAGTTAAAAATAATCCAAAAATTTTAAGTTTTGTAAACTCTTGCGGGCTACAGTGTTCATAATGAAAAGGTTATGAACAATTTAATATGGTAGTTATGATAAACAAGTCAGGGTTAATAATGGGGCTAAACCCGCAAATATCCATATATTGTATTTAATAAAAAAATTAATAAATATATAGCGTATATGAATTGATTTTACAAGAAAATTATAATTTTAAAGGGTGTTATGAAATTTATTGCGGATTTTCATGTTCATTCACATTTTTCAAGGGCAACAGCCCGAAACCTTGACCTTGAAAATATGTATATTGCAGCTCAGCAGAAGGGAATTACCGTTGTCGGAACCGGAGACTTTACCCATCCCCAATGGTTTTTTGAAATAATTGAAAAACTCGTTCCGGCCGAGGCCGGTCTCTATCGCCTGAGGCGTAAAACAGCAGCAGTCTGCGATAAAAAAGTACCCCTGTCCTGCCGGAGAGAAGTGCGTTTTGTCTTAACGGCTGAAATCAGTAATATTTATAAAAAAAACGGAAAGATACGTAAAAATCACAATTTAATTATTGTACCTGATATCAAAACCGCGGCTCGGTTCGGTAAAAAACTGGGCGCTATTGGAAATATTCATTCGGACGGACGGCCCATCCTGAGTCTGGACAGTAAAAATCTGCTGGAAAATCTGCTGGAAACGTCTGAAGAATCTCTTTTGATTCCTGCGCATATCTGGACGCCGTGGTTTTCCGTGTTGGGTTCAAAAAACGGTTTTAACTCCATCGAAGAGTGTTTCGAAGATTTAAGTGATCATATTTTTGCCGTTGAAACCGGTCTTTCCTCGGATCCGGCAATGAACCGGCGGGTATCATGCCTGGATAAGTATGCATTAATATCTAATTCGGATGCGCATTCGCCGATGAACCTGGGCCGGGAATCCAACATTTTCAAAACCGAACTGTCCTATCGCCATATATTTTCGGCCATTCAAAACCGGAATTTAAATAAGTTTTTAGGAACGTATGAGTTTTATCCGGAAGAAGGTAAATATCATCTGGACGGGCACCGAAACTGTAAAATACGGTTATCCCCAAAGGAAACCATCCGGAACGGCGGAATCTGTCCAAAGTGTAAAAAAACGTTGACCCTGGGGGTTTTATACCGGGTTGAAGAACTGGCGGACAGGCCCATAAATGAAAGACCTGAACAACAACCGCTCTTTTACAGTTCCATCCCCTTAACCGACATCCTGGCGGAAATTTTAAAAAAAGGCATCAAAAGCAAGGTTGTTCAAGACCAATATCACTTTCTTTTAAACCGGTTCGGTTGCGAGTATACCATTCTCCACGACCTGTCGACGGAAACACTGCGCCGCTCCGATATGCCCCTGCTGGCGGAAGCCATCACCCGGATGCGGCGCGGGAATGTTTTTATACAACCGGGGTATGACGGTGCATACGGTAAAATTCAGATTTTTGATCCTCTGAAAAAGCGGGGAGAAACACTTTTTCGTCCGGCCGTCCACTGATACGTTTCGTCGGGATATCCAAGAGCAATCACGGCATAGATTTTTTCGCTTTCAGGGATGTTCATAAAGCGGGCGATGGATGGGTCGTTTTTAAAAGCCTCAACGGCGAAACCGATCAAACAGGTACCCAAGCCCATGCTGTGGGCGCCCAGCAGGATATTCTGGGTTGCCAGAAGGGCGTCTTCCATGGGACAGGATGCGCCCGGCTCGGAACCGACAAGTATGGCAGCCGGTGCTCCGTGAAAGAGAGGATCGCGACCTGTTTTTTCCCACGCATCCAGCGCTTCCTGCACCGAAACATAATATTCGCGGTAATAATAATCCAGACGGCCCTTTCCCACGAGCTTCAGCAGGCGGCGCAGCCAGGTTTTCCTAGCTATATGGTTCAGACGCCGGTAAAATGCGGCAATCCGTTCACTGACTTCCAGAACGGCCGGCCGATCAGGTAAAATCATAAAAGTCCATTTCTGGCTGTTGGTTCCGGAAGGGGCGGTGATGCCGATTTTGACAAGATCCTCAATAACGGCATAGTCTATCGGCCGGGAAAGATAGTTCCGGCAGGAACGGCGGGATCGCATCAGCCGCACCAGAGCGGCGGTGTCAAACTCGCCGTGGGGCAGCCAGCGGTTTTCGGTTAAGAATGTTTTAAACCGGGATACGTCCTCATCCAGAGCGGTCAGGTTGACGGCATCTGCAGGGCAAACCGCCACACAGTGGCCGCAGGAGAGCGACCGGTCGCCGCTGACAACCGCATTCTCCGCAGCCATGGTAATCGTCCGGGACGGGCACACCCGCACGCACGCGCCGCAGCCGATGCACTGTTCCGGATTGATTTGGGTATATACGGTTCGGTCCATCCGGGTCCTTTATGTTTCGGGGTTCAGATCAACGACAGGATTGCTTTAATGCAGGAAATATTGTCTAAATTTGAAAATTATTACAAGCATGATTTTAAAAGAAGGAAACGGTACCGGGGGCCGGAGGGGCGGCGGGTCTGGATACCGGTCAAATTGTCTGCCTGCTGATTGCCTGCGGAACCTTGTTGGTCTGCATTTGAGCGGGCGCCGGTTGAAAGGACGCCGGCCTGAAACCCGGGCCCGAGTTGACAGGCTATATCGCCGGGAATTATATTGTTGCGGTTGCGGTCGGCTTTTTTCGGTCATACCCGGGGGCCGATGGCGTGTGTCCATGGAAGGGGTTGCGCGAATGCGGACAGTGTGCAAGGCGGGCAAAATGAATATAAAAAAAATCAGCGGCTGGATGATCGGCGCCGGCATCCTTTTGTACCTGTCCGGATGTACAATTTTTCCGGTGAAGAACGGACCGGCATCGCCGGATCTGATTCAGCTGGTTCAAAAAATACAACCCGCGGTCGTTACGGTCATCACTTACGATATGAACGACGCAGCCGCCGACCTGGGCAGCGGTTTTTTTCTCGAAGCAAACGGTCTCATGGTTACCAACTATCATGTGCTCAAGGGCGCATACCGTGCCGAAGTGAGGACCCATGACGGCCG
>ENA-OSEO01002223-OSEO01002223.1-sediment-metagenome-genome-assembly--contig:-NODE-2223-length-28705-cov-52.944635_pt1 | contig 28705 bp, 21 predicted proteins | sample MGYA00237883_ERZ534232 | MGnify/ENA metagenome assembly ERZ534232 | reverse complement strand
GGACCGGGCGGGGGCCGCGTTGACAAGCCGCCGCCCCGGCGGGTATATCTAGATTAGAATCAGCTGGAGGAGAGCGTCATGTGGCAAGCGATTCTGGTGACGGGGGTGGTGGCGGGGCTGGCTTTCCTCGCGGCGACGGCGCTGCGGCGGCGGCCCGTCCCGCCCGAGTTCCGGGCCCTGCTCGCGGACGGGGCGGCCGATCCGCGCGCGGCGCTCGACGCGATCGTGCCCGCCGGCGACGTGCTGGCGGCTGTGCCCGCCCTGTTCCGCGACGATGACTACCGGTGGCTGCGCCATGAAGCGGGCCTGGCCGCGGAGGCCGAGCGCCTCAAGCGGCGCCGCATCCGGCTGGCCCGGCGCTACCTGCGGGAGCTGAGCGACCAGTTCGAGCGCCTGCTGGCGCTCAGCGAACACCTCGACCGGCAGGGGCGGCTGGGGCCGGAGGCGCGCATCCTGTCGGCGGAGACCGCCCTGCGGTTCCGCTGGCGCGTGTTCTGGGCCGGCGCGTTGCTGCCCCTGCAGCACGTCCGCCTGCACCTGGCCGAGATGGGCGAATTCGCCCTTCTGATGGGGGTCTTCACGGCGGAAGTCCGGCAACGTCTGGAACCGCAAGGCGTCGCCGCGGGGGCGTGACGGGGCGGGATATAAACCTAATATTCTATCACGGTTACCGGCTGCCGCAGCCGGCGGCCTGAATTTTTTCCGGAATCGGAACGCTCCGGCGCCGGCGGCATCCGGAATCCCGCCCCGGCAATGCCGGCCGGTCGGCGGTTCGCCGAAGGGCGGTGGCCGGCCCGGTGACGTCGGCCGGGTATGCGGGGCGGGCCGGCGTCCCGGGCGGGTGCTCCCTCCGACTGGAAGGAATTGTTGCGAAATACAATCCCTTAAAAATCAATTAATTGGGATTTGCCGCCGACGGCTGTTCCGATTTCGGAACATGAAGATTCGTGTGTAACGTCTTTATTGTCAGTGGGATCATTTTGGAAACGGGTGCGCCTGGCTAGAGGTGCAGGGCCGCCGGGGGCCGCCACAGGATCATGACATCTGTCATATTGTTTGTAATCAATAATTTATAACTATTTGGATTCTGGAGCGTTCCGGAATCGGAAAATCGTCCGAACTAGGTGAAGAATACCGAAAAGTGGTGTTATGAAGAGACTAACAGACTCCGATCCCAGTCTTTGACAGCCGAACCGTTGATGCACCCCGTGACGCATCCGTGTTGCGGGCTGGCTCCGGCACCACCGCGGGTAAGGGTGGTGGTGCCGGGTCGCCGGCCCCGGGAGGGAAGGCCGGGCCCGACGCAGCAAGCGGGCCCGAAATCCGTCAGCCGAACCATTGGGGAGGGTGCCGGCGACGGGCCGCGGCGACGCGGCCCGCCGCCTGTTTTCCGAGGAGCAGGTTATGTCCACGCAAACGCTCATCGACACCGAGAACATGCTGGTCTTCGTGTGCTGCACCGAAGGCTACAGTAAAAATGTGTCGTGCGTGAGGCAAATATCACCTGAGTTTTCATAAGGAATCGGAGTACGAACGCTATTTCTGGGAAAATCACATTCATGGGGAGGTTTACATGAGGTTTAAATTACTCGGTGCATCTATATTATCTTGCATCATCGCAATTTTAATCGGTTCGTTTTCATTCGGCACGGGAATCCAATCGAGCAAAGGGAATAACGACGCAATACAGTTGGTGCAACTCATTCGCTCGATTGAATCATATCGGTTCGATCCTCCACGCTTTCTATTTGATAATCCATCTTCGATATATGATGGTATCAATATCCATCATGTCAACACGACATCAGGCAACCTGTCCTTCCGAATGAGGGATTTGGTCACCCCAGGGCGAATTCCCATAGTCTTCGGCCGCATTTACATCAACAATAACTGTGGCTTGAGTCCTATCCTTGGTCCATGTTGGCGACACTCTTATGATGAGTACATCGTTATAGAAGACGATGTCTTAACTGTGGTCCCAGCATCAAGACAGGTACGTCGTTACAAAAAACTCAATGGAGTGTATGTATTAATCAACCATCAACCAACTAGTTTTCAGCCACCTACTCAGGTGTCAACAACCGAGTGGAGGATTGATTCAATCGATGGTTTTACCCAACGATACACGCTTCATGAGTCTTTTCTGCGATTGTCAAGGATTGAAGACCGGCACGGGAACTGGGTTGAACTCCATTACGACTGCAACCGCCTTATCAAGATCGAAAACAGTGATGCGTTCCACGTTTGTCTGAAATACGACAGTTATGGACGTGTCGTCGGGTTGAGCGACCAGTCTGGTCGAACCGTCAACTACATTTATGATTCAGCTGGTCGTTTAGTACAAACCGACGACTACAGCGGTTTGACATGGGAATATCGTTATGGCTCACTCGGATTGGAACAAATACTCGCTCCCTCGAAAAATGAGATCCTCTTCGCCAGATATGATCCATCCGGCAAGGTTCAGCAACTGATAACCGAAAGCGGGCGGATTTATCACTTTACATACCGTGAATTCGAGACAACGATCCGCGATGACCATGGTTACGAAACTTGCTTCCGCAGAGATTCTGATGGTGTGGTCAATTGGGTGCGAAATGCAAACGGAACAATCACGACCTTAGAATATGATCGGGAAAGACGGGTTATCTCTCACCGGCTCAACAATTCAGAAAGGACGTTCTTTAGATACGATTGTGAGGGGATGATCTCCGAGATCCGTTACAGTAACGGCAGGGTTGACTCTTACCAATACGACAATGGCCAAGTTCTTCGGTTTGATTCCACCACCGGGTTTTGGAAGCAATTTTATCGTGATAAATACGGTTCTGTCAACGAGATTCGCGATTCGACTGGCTTTCGCGCCCAAATTGGATACTCGGTGAAAGGAGATGTCGTTTTCTATTCGGACACGAGCGATCGACACTTTCTAATCGATTATTCATTGCAAGGTTGGCCTGTTCGTCTAATCGATTCTGCTGGGAATTGTGTTGAGATGATCCGCGATAGGAACGGAACCATCGAAAAGATCATCATGCCAGATGGAGTTAGATACCAGTTGAGCTACAACCATCGGAATTTTCTTGAAGGCGTGGTGGACGAAACGGGAACTGCGATCGACATCCGATACGCGGAGAATGGAGTAATCTGTCAAGGATTCAATTCAACAACAAATCAGATATCCATGGTAGAGATCGGTGAGAAAGACAATTTTCGGCAGGTTTTTAGGCTCGATGGCCACCCAGTAGCAACCACTTGGTATAACAGCATGGGGGAGATTGCTGGCGTTAACCTAGACGGCTCCAGCATACATCTGTCATATGATTCCTTGGGCCGCCTCATCGGCATAGATGAGATGAACCAGCAGGTTCGTGTCGATTACAACGAGTTGGACAAGGATATTCGCACACAACTTGGTTTTCCTTGTCATGCTCCAGTAGGTTTACATCAGGATTTATGCGATGACATCTTGGTTCATGGGTGGGAAATCTGCTTCAATCGGCTGGCCACCAATGCCTGGTTCGGAGTTGGCTTTGATCCGGATTTGTGCGCGTTGACGCTGACTCAACCGGAGCCCTCAGTATTAATGATGGTTCGAGTAATTGAGGAAGATGGCTGGATAGACCTTCTTTCCGAGAACGATAATAAACAGATCCAGAAGATTCTTTCGCTTGGAAACCTTCATCCTCGTGAAGTACTCGTCTGGCGGGCACAATTACCCCTGTTAGCATTTGATCTCTGTTATGAATACAAATGTGTCTATGGGCTTGATCCGGAACAATTGGAACCAGGGAATCCCTGTATTGAAGATTGGTCAAACATCATCTGTCCAATGATCCCGCCGGATCAGGAGCCAGGTGGTGGAGGACCTGGTCCGATCCATCCAGGATGCGTGGTTTTAATTACACCGTCGGGCCCGACCCGTTTGGTTCCGCTAAATGGCGCTTCGGTCACAGAAATTTTCCAGGCCGGTCCCACTGGCACAACTCCAGCCATCTATGAATGGTGCTGTAGAAGCCTTAGCACTAATACTGTCATTGAGCAGCAAAACGGACCCAGCGAATTGTTCATGGTGAATTTCTCCGGTCCGGGACGATACACAGTCACCTTGAAAAAAACTCCGGCAAACCTACCCGAAAACCGATTACCGTGCACGGCCTTCATCGAGGTCATCGTTTTTCGGGCCAAGTTAATTAGTGCTGATGTGACCACATCCAAACAAATCCAGATCCGTTTGGAACCGGCCAACCTGTCCGGGATCCTGAAGTTGGAGTTGGTGGACCCGGACTCCCACGTCATCCGGGAGATGGTTCGTTCCGGCAGCTCCGCAATTATAACCGAATCTTTCAGCATTCCTGCACTAGCCATTGGCGAGTATAAAACTGTTCGGGCGACATGGACAATCAACGGTTCCTCTGCGTTCTCCTCGTTGCCTTACCACATCGAAATACTTGGTGATTATTACCAAACCCGCTATAACACTCCCACAATCATGCAATGTGATCCTTATCCGTTTACTTGGATTGAGTTGACCCGCGGAGGGTGTACAACCCCTGTTTATGATTGTGACAATCCCCGGCAATTTACTGTCCCCGATCTTTTTTGGAGGGAAATAGCCGAAAACGGTTCGGGTTATATCAGTCCGGTGTATATTTCCACAGATGGTTCTTCGATAGACACTTATCTTTCCATTGAGTGGATGTGCCCGAATCCCACTCATCCAACATGGGCGAATCCGGCACGACGTTTCCGTCAGGTGCCACAACCATGCCCAGCTTGCCCAGGTAGTGTTGTGACAATTAACAAAACTGTGGCTGTTCAAGAATATCATCCGTTATTAAGCTGTGGAGATAATGTCTATGTTCATACTGTTGGAGTTGTAACAGTCACAGATTTCGGTGGTGGACTGGCCCACGGCAACAACCAATTGGACCACTATTCCGGTGTCAGTGGCTGCAACCATGAAGGGGGCAATCGAACGCCACAACCGGTCAAGACGATCAAGCTTTATTAGAATTAGGAGGGAAACATGAAATACGGAATCGTATTCGCTTGCGTTGTTGCCACACTGTTGGCTTCGTCTGAACGACCCATGCTAACGAGAGAAAGTGACCAACTCAAGATAGAGTTGCTGGGCATCGAGAAAACCAACGATTCCCGCAAGGCGGAGATCCGGTTCCGCGTGCATGACAAGAAGACTGGCTCGGACCACGTGTTCACTCTAGCCAACCGCACCATCTCAGTCGACGATATCCGGATCATGGATTCCGAGCGATTCTTGGTCATCGGGCAGTTGAGCTGGGGAGGCAATGCGTTAACGCTCATGAATCGCCGGGATGGGTCCATCATTGACACAATCCGGGCGTACCGGCCTGCGATCGCTCCCACCGGCAAGCTGATGGCCTATTTCTACCGCTACCCGCCTCACGGAGCCCCGCCGGCACGAACCCTGACGGTGATTGTCTATGATCTAAGTAGAAACCTGGTTACGAATAAAGAGACTTCCACATCCTCAGGAACTACTACACTGATCGACAAACACAACCATCCACCCGAGCGGGAATATATCATCTATCCAGATGAAAACCGGGAAACACGCCAATATTCCATCCCTTACTTTAACGATAACGACAAAAGAGGGATATTATCCTCTATCTACTGGAACGCTGCCGGCGATATCTTGTGCTTCATGGAGTACTACCGGGAGAAATCGGCCCTAGTCGTTGCGGACCTCCGCCAAGGCCTTGACCGGCCCCTAATCAGCCGTTTTGAGGTCGATCCGCAGGCCTATCTCAACCCTGGCCGCGATTTGAAAGTCCCCTGGCTCACCGCTAAGGAATTGGCCTTCGCTGATGGGGACGGACAGGTGATTATCACCACCTTCGGCGGCAATCTCCAGGACCGGATCGTTGTGTCGCTAATCGACGAGACGGAGTGAGCTGATGAACCGACCGGGGCCGAACAACCGGGGCATGTGTGGGTTGGTGCTGGCCGCAATCCTGAGCTGGAGCGTTGGAAACGCAGTTCCTTCCCAACCTGTCGATCCGGTCCGACCACCGCTCCAAATCGAGGCCCGGTTGGTGCCGGTTCCAGTCGCGGTGGTCAACAAGGATGGCGAACCAGTTGCCGGCCTGACAGCCGGTGATTTTCAGGTCTGGGACAACGACGCCCCGCGTTCCATCATCTACTTCCGGGCCGAGACACTGAAACCCGAGCTAGCTGCGGCGACCGTACCCCTCACCTTGGCCCGGACAGCCACGGCTGAATCGGCGCCGGCCTCACGTCGGATATTTCTAATCGTCCTTGGCCGGGGTGGAATCCACGACCCGTTCGACACCACCACCGCGCTGATTCAGTTCATCCGAAAACGCCTGCTGCCCCAGGACCGTCTGGCGATCATGGCCTACAACCGAGCAACCGATTTCACCACCGACCACGACCGCCTCATCGAAGTACTGGAACGCTACCGGGCGTACCGCCCCAACATCGAGCTGCAGTACTGGAAGCAAGCCCGGGGCAACAGCCTAGCCGCGCTCTATGGCGCCCGTCTGACGGAGAAGATCCAGTGTGATATAGACCGCATCTTCGGTCTGAACGGCCGACCACTAGCGACTACGGTCGGTTCGCCTGAGCTCACTACCGCAGGTTCAAGCCAGCGCCAACCAGGGGAGGGACTGGCCCCGCTCATCGATTTCAATGCTCTCCTCGCCGACCCGACCCTGGGGCCGACTGCCGGAGCCGGCAACGCCGGAGGCCATCTTATGCTTGCCGATCCGTTTGACCTGCAGCAATTCAGGGCGCTGACCGGTCTTCCGTTTGACGCCTTTCTCGAGGCGTCGCGACTGGCCGAGTTGGATGTACACAGTCTGTTCGCCGGCATCAGCTACCTGCGCTACCTGCCAGGTGCCAAGTACCTGATCTACTTTTCCGACCACGGTTTGTACTCCTACCGCGCCGAAGTCGAACGCCAGTTGGTCGCACTTGCCAACGACGCTCAGGTCTCCATCTACAGTTACCAGACGGGAGGGGTGGGCAGATACTCGTCGGTGGAGCAAGATCGACTATTTAGCACTCGAATGGATTCAGACAACATTCAAGCTTTGACCAATTTGCGACTTCTGGCGGAACTGACCGGCGGGCGAGCTTCGATCCACGACAACGTTGCGGTCGCCTTAGAGCAGATGGACGCCATCACCCGGACTGGCTACTGGCTCGGCTACGACCCAGGCCCAATCGCCTGGGATGGCCGTTACCATCGCATCCGGGTGGCGGTTGCTCGTCCCCACATGATCCCTTTACACCGAAAGGGCTACTACGCCACGCCGAACCGTGAATCTGTCGATGGCGAATCGTTCATCGCCTGGACCCGGATCGCGGTGGCCCAGGCGCGTGGCCGGGAAATCCAGGACGTGCGCTTTACCCTGGCGCCCGACCACACCCGGCCGGACGACAGTACCACGCGCTGGGTACGCTTGAAGATCGATCCCCGGACGCTTGGCTTGGTACGGATTCAAAACCAGATGACCGGCCGGGTGTATTTAGCTGTCTTTTACGGCCCGTCCGATAACCCAACTGCCCCCCACACTTGGAACCGAATAGACATTCGACTGGACGAGGCGGATGTTCAGCGGGCTTTGGCCGAGGGTGTTGGGATTTCGGTCCGGATTTCCCGGACTGCTCGGTCGGTAATCCAAGCCGCAGTCTACGCAGTTGGAAACGACCTCGTTGGCCTCAATACACTAGCCAATTGAACCGGACCGTTCTTCGAAACCCGGGTCTAGCAGTTCTCCTAATCTGTCGGCCAGATGCCAACGTGATATAGGTGCAGTGTGAGGGGCCGGCCAACCACGACGACTTTCGGCTCCAGTGCGACGAGCTCCTGCGCCTGTGCCGGCGGAACGGCCTGGGCAAGGTGCTGCTGGACGTGCGCCGGCAGCGGACCCGTCTGAGCACCATCCAGTGGTACGACCTCGGGGTGAGCCTGTCGGTGCTGGGGCGGGGCATCCGGTTCGCCGTGGTCTGCGCCCCCGAGGAACGGGACATCAACTTCTTCGCCACCGTCGCCCTGAACCGCGGCGCCGTCATCCACACCTTCGACCGGACGGAGTGCGCCCTGGCCTGGCTCAACAACGGGGGCAACGGCAAGCGTCCCGGCGAGCGGTGGTGGGAGCGCGTCGCGGCGCACCCGGCCGACGACCACGGTCTGCGCGGCCGGAGCAGCGGCAAGCGGTAACTGGCCTTTGAAGGGGTTCTGCGGATCATGTGTCACCGAAGTCAGCGATGGACTGGTGGGATAGCTCCATGGTCGGTAAACAACCAATTTTGATTTGGTAGGAAATTGTTTTGTTATTGAAAAACGATGGTGAATATCTAAAAACACTTTGGGGGTGAAATCATGAAAAAGTTCTTTTTTGTATTCCTTTTATTGTTTTTACGTTGATTGCTTCTGCCACTGAATCGGATTTTGACTTGCCCGATTATAAGAACTCAACATATAAGAACATCTCGATTTTTAAGTCGTGCAAATCAGTTTCTTCGGATCACCCTCTCCGATTCTGGACTGGAATTGAAACTTCTCTCTTCCGACTGGAATTCACAGATGAGTACCTCAGGCAGATTGGTTACGAGACTTTTTTCTCCACTTTTGATCCCGATTTTTCTCCAGACAGCGGTATTCCCTTGTTCAGCGAGGAGTGGTTGCCGCAAAATCTGGACACAGAAGTGTTCAACGGTGATGGTTGGTACGTATGTTCCATGAACCTTGGTCACATCTATCGTCCGACCAACCGAATTTTTTTACCTTATTGGGAATGGGATGGAGCTGCATTGAAATACATCAAGAAATATCTCCCAAAGGATTGCTGGATTGACCAGTGGTTTATGTGGTGGGACACATATTTAGAGGATGGAGATCAGACCGGCTTCTATTACCAACCTAACGCCTTCAAATTAGACCAGAGCTATGGTGGCAAAGGATGCTGGGATCACATGATCCTATCCTCTGACTATCAATACATGGGAATATATCAGTTCTATAGAATATATTCGCATACAAATCCTGGTAACCATTCAAGTTACGAGGCTGCATACCCCGTCTATCATCGAGATTGGCCAGCCTGGTTTATCATTCCTCCGTCTTCAGGAATAGATACATTAAGGTATGATATTCACGACTAGCCGGGTGGGCTGACGGTTCCGCGAGGGTATCTAAAAACAGGTCGCCGGCATTTCGATTGGTCGGGAATAGATATGGTTCTCATTCGAAAAAAATCAACCATACGGTGCGCGATAGCGACAATCCTCCTGTGCCTGGCTGTCATTCCAATCCGGGGCGAGAAGGTTCAATGGGGGATGCCGGATGTCGAAATACCAACGCCGGCTCGATCGGTCGCCCGGTTGGGAGACGTGTACTATTTCGCCTACGGCGACAGCATCCAGGTCGCACGCATTGACGGGGAAGGGCACCGAACGGTGTTGCGGACAATCCCCTGCTTTCCCCTGCTGCCCCGTTTGTTTGTAAGTGGGACGTATCTCTTGGCGCCTTCCTCTGGGGAGATCCGGGTGTTCAGCCTGGCAGATCCCACCAATCCTGTCCTGGTCAATCAGGCTCCCGCAGGAACCTCCCGCCGAATGTGTCTGGATGGAGACCGACTCTACATCGAGGGGCCGGACGGGATCGGGATCTATTCCCTGCTGGGTTTGCCGAATGTCATCCGGGTGGGTACCATCGCCGCTGCACCGGACGAGCCACCCTTGGACTGCACGACCTTTACCGTCGCCGGCGGGATTTTTTTCGGGGTGAATGCGTTCACCTGGCTGTACATTCTGGATGTGCGGGACCCGTTCTGCCCCCGCCTGCTCAGCCTGACTGAATCAGCCGCTAATGAGAACTGGCAGGGAGAGCTGGGTTATGCATCCGGTTGTCTTTTCTTCTCTTCGGTTTCTCTGGAACAGGATATCCTTCGTTTTTCAGTGAAAATAGAGAGGGTAGGAACCGATTGGAATCTTGAAGAAGTGTCGGTTTTCTCAACAGACCGGCTCGTCGATCGGTTCGTGGCTGCCGGAGAGTGGATGCTGGGTTTCCAGGAGATCGGCCAGAAGGTTCACATCTTCGAACTGACCACTCCCGGCGGACCAGCATGGACGGCATCCTGGCCGATGTCTCCGGAAGGTTTTTCAGACGATATTCAACAATACGGAGTCTGGCTTGATCCCTTGATATTTATTTTCTTTGACCAGACCCATTTTCAGGTGATCGATGCAGAATCACTTCCTGAATGGCGAACTTTGTCCAGTGAGGATGGTCAGCAGGCCCAGTATGCCAGCCGCCTGTACTCTGATGGGCAAGTGGTGGCGGCGGTCGGGTATTTAGAAGGTCCTTTCAATAACACTTGGCTCTTCCGATTGACATTCGATGGAGCTCTCGAACCGGTCGCCACAATGCCGGATTTCATTGTATTCGGCCTCAAAGATGGTGTCCTCTATGCTGGGGACACAACCACCAGCGATACATATCCAGGCGGTGTGCCGCTCCATCTCTTCGACGTGAGTGATCCCGATCACCCGACTTCCATCGGCCTTATACCTGGAGTGCATGCTATGCGGGGGCGCATCCAAGGAGACTATGCCATTCTGCAGGATCACGAGGCCGGAGTGATCTTACTGGACGTTCGGGACGCACGTCAACCGATGGAACTGTTCCGTTGGAAGCCGGACGGCTCTTTTCGTTTCTGGGACGGGTGGGTGGACGGCACGCATCTCTACGTGACCGATATTGACTTCCATCAGTATGGTCAGTGCGTGTGGGTGATCGACTTCACCGACCCGGCTCATTTTCGAGTGGTGCAGCAAATTGACAACCGCTTCGGAATAGACTTTTACATCCCCCTCCACTGCCTGGTATATCGTTCCCAGTATCTCCTGGTCAACGAGAGATATTGCGTGGACATTATCGACATCACGGAACTGGACCAGCCGCGTCTCATCTACCAGCTGTTCTCTTCCTACGTCAATAGCCCGTACGGAGTGGAGCAGATTGTGCTCTACGACCACTACTTATTCGGCGCTTGGCGCGGTGGCGGGATCTGGATCCACGACCTGGAAACGCCCTGGACGGAGCTGAATCCGGAATTTCCGCCCTCGGCGGTGGGGCATTTCCCGACCTACTACTGCGGGGTGGACCTTTGGGTGGGGGAGGGTCTGGCGGTTGCGGTGACGCAGCCCCATGTCGTCTCGGTAACCTTTGAGATCATCCAGGACGGTGATGTCGACGAAAACGGGATCGTGGACGAGGCAGACCTTTTGAAGCTGAAGCTCTGGTTGAGTGGAATGACGGTCTCAACGCCTGATCCGGCGGTGGCTGACTTGAATCGGGATGGGCGGATCGATGCCCAGGATGCCCTGCGGCTGGCGTTGTCCATTTCGTGAATCGAAAGCGACATAGTCTTTCCCGCGGCCGGGACGCCGGCGACGGGCGGCCCCGGGCTTGCCATGGGCGGGCGACTCCAGTAGAATGGGGCGCCACCATCACCGCAGAACCGGAGGAGCCATGTGCCGCAGCACGCTCGTCGCCCTTCTCGTCGCCGGCCTGATCCTGGCCGTCCCGGCCCAGGCGCTCGCGCCGTCGGCGGCCGCCGGCAAATGCCTGACCTGCCACAAGGAGAAAACACCCGGCCTGTACCAGCAGTGGTACGGCTCCGCCCACGCCCTCCACAAGGTCACCTGCCTGGACTGCCACCGGGCCGAGTCGGGCGACGCCGACGGCTTCGTCCACTACGATGCCCGCATCGCCACCCTGGTCACGCCCTCGGACTGCGGCCGCTGCCACAAGCGGGAGGCGGCCGAGGTGGGCGCCTCCTACCACGCCACGGCGGGGCTGATCCTGGAGTCGCAGGACGCGTACCTGGCCCACGTGCTGGCCGGCGGGCCCGTGGCGATCCTCGGCTGCGAGAGCTGCCACGGCGCCAAGGTGAAGCTGGACCCCGGCTCGCCCAACCGCCTGCACAAGGAGAGCTGGCCCAACTCCGGCATCGGCCGGATCAACCCCGACGGCTCCAAGGGCGCCTGCAACGCCTGCCATCCGCGGCACGCCTTCGCCAAGGCCCAGGCCCGCCAGCCCGAGGCGTGCGGCAAGTGCCACCTCGGCCCGGACCATCCGCAGAAGGAGATCTACGACGAGAGCAAGCACGGCAACACCTACTACACCCACGTCGAGGCCATGAACCTGAAAGCCGACCGCTGGGTGGTGGGCGAGGACTACTCGGCGGCGCCCACCTGCGCCACCTGCCACATGGCCGCGTCCGCGCGGGCCAAGGCCACCCACGACGTGGGCCGGCGGATTTACTGGACGCTGCGCCCGCCCGTCTCCACGGCCAAGGACAATGCCGGGCCGCGCCGCGTGGCCATGAAGAACGTCTGCGCCGCCTGCCACGGCCAGGTGTTCGTCAACGGCCACTTTTACCAGTACGACGCCGCGGTGCGGCTCTACAACGACAAGTTCGCCCGGCCGGCCACCGAGATCCTGGCGCTGGTGACCAAGAACAAGCTCCTGGAACGTCCATCCAGTTTCGGCAACGACATCGAGTGGATTTACTGGGAGCTGTGGCACCACGAGGGACGCCGCGCCCGCCACGGCGCCTCCATGATGGGTCCGGACTACACCTGGTGGCACGGCTTCTACGAGGTGGCCAAGCACTTCTACTTCGAGCTGATCCCCGAGGCGCGCCGCTACAACAACCCGGAGGTGAACGCCTACATCGACCGTCTCCTGCGCGACGATCCCATGCACCGCTGGGTGAACGAGCGGACCGACGGACTCAAGAAGCAGATCCGCTCCGGCGAGCTGCAGAATATCTACCGCCGCTTCTTCGCCGCCGGGAAGTGAGCGATGACCCTCGTCGAGCGATACCGGGAATTCGTCCGCGGCCTGTCGGTGAACCCGGTGGGCCGGGCCGGCGTGATCCTGACCACCTCGTCGTTTCTCACGTTCGTGTTCATGGAGCTGCTCCGGCTCCTGGGCGTGCTCACCAACGCCTACATCGGACTCATCACCTACCTGCTGCTGCCGACGCTCTTCGCCGTGGGCCTGGCGCTGATCCCGCTGGGCTGGTGGTTGTACCGCAAGGCCCGCGCCCGCGCCGACCGCGAGTTGCTGGCGGAGCGCTTCTCGCCGGACGCGGTGGCGCCCCGGCCGGGTGGCTCGCGGCTGTTCGTCACGGTGGCCGTGTTCACCCTGGTCAACATCCTCTTCCTGACGGCCGCCTCCATGCGGATGCTCACCTTCATGGACACGCCGGTCTTCTGCGGCACCGCCTGCCACAAGGTGATGCATCCGGAGTGGGCCACCTACCAGGTGTCGCCCCACGCCCGGGTGCGCTGCGTCGACTGCCACGTGGGCGAGGGGGTGGACGCCCTGGTGGACTCGAAGCTCAACGGCGCCCGGCAGATGTTCCTGGCCATGTTCAACGCCTACGAGCGGCCGGTGCCCACCCCCGTGCGCCAGCTCCGCCCCGCCCGGGAGACGTGCGAGAAATGCCACTGGCCGGACAAATTCTACGGCTACCGGCAGCAGGTCCGGGTGCATTACGGCATGGACCGCGATTCGACGCCGCGCTACACGACCCTGAACCTGAAGATCGACACCGGCGAGGCCGCCGGCCACGCCGGCATCCACTGGCACGTGGCCGAGGCCAACGCGGTCCGCTACGCCTCCGCGGAAGACGAGCGGAAGGAAATGCTCTGGGTGGAGGTGCGCCGGCCGGACGGCACCTGGCGGCGGTTCGCCCGCCGCGGGCGGCCAGTGACGCCGGCGCCTGAAGAGTGGCAGCGCACGCTGGACTGCGTGGACTGCCACAACCGGGCCACCCACATCTACGAGGAGCCGGAGGTGGCAGTAGACGAGCGGATTCGCCGCGGACTCATGGACCGGTCGCTGCCGTTCGTCCGGCGCGAAGTGCTGGGGGCGCTCCTGCCCGACTACCCGGACCGCGAGGCGGCCATGGCCGGCATCGCCACGCGCCTTGAGGGCGCCTACGCGCGGCGGCTGCCCGCAATGACGGCGGGCCAGCGCCAGGCCCTCGAGCGGACGATCACCGCGGCGCAGGCCGTCTACAACCGGAACATCCACCCGCTCATGGCGGTGCGGTGGGGCACCTATCCCAGCCACCTGGACCACCGCCACGATGGCGGCTGTTTCCGCTGCCACAACCAGGAGCTCGTGGACGCCACCGGCGCGGCCGTCCCCCACGACTGCACGCTCTGCCACTCGTTCCTGGCGTACGCCAGCGCGGGACCATACCAGTTTCTCGACACCCCGGCCGACGACGATCCCGAGGCGGCCATGCACCGCTACCTGCGCGAGGAATTCCTCAGGCAGGGCGAGTGAGGGGGATCAAGCGCTGGAAAAAGTGAACGGTGAACAGAGAACAGTGAACAGTGAGGAGATAGGAGATAGGAGATAGGAGATAGGAGATAGGAGATAGGAGTTGGGAGCTCGTGCTCGTAATTCGGAATCGAGGCTCGAGGCTGGAGGCTCGTTCCCGTCCCAATCGTTCGTGAACGTCATCGAACTGTTTGAAGCTTTGAAAATTAAAAAGTTCGCAGGTTCGCAGGTTCACAGGTTTACAGGTTCGAAGGTTCGCAGGTTCGCCGATACGCGGGTTCTCAAGTGCAAAGGTTGCGTGGGGTTGAGGGTTGAGGATTGAGGGTCGAGGGTTGAAAATGGACCTCGATGTCCGATATCCGATATCCGATATCCGAAGTTCGATGTCCGAAATCCGATGTCCGAAGTCCGATGTCCGATGTCCGAAGTCCGATGTCCGTCATGCTCCGTGCCAGTTCGCTGACCCGCCGGTTCGCGCCTAGTTGCCGTCCCCTTCCCGCCCCTGGAGGTTCTCCAGCGCCTGCTGCGCGGCGGCCTGCTGGGCCTCCTTCTTGGAGTGTCCCCGCCCCTCGCCCAGGATGTCGCCACCCACCTCGATCTGCATGGTGAACAGCTTGTCGTGGTCGGGCCCCTCCTCCGCCACCTTGACATAGCGCGGCGGCACGCGACCGGTGTTGGCCAGGTACTCCTGAAGCTGGGTCTTGTAGTCCACCAGGAGGAAGCCGTGCCGCTTGAGCCGGCTGAGGGAGCCGGCGAAAATCCGGTGGACGAACGCCCGTGCCGGGCGGATGCCGCTGTCGAGGTAGATCGCCCCGATCACCGCCTCCAGCGTGTCGATGAGTATGTTGGGCTTGGCTTCGCCGCCGGTCTTCTGCTCGCCGCGGCCCAGCAGGATGAAACCGCCCAGGTTCAGGGACCGGGCCAATTCCACCAGGTGCTGCCCGCTCACCAGCACGCCGCGGAAGCGGGACAGATCCCCTTCGGTGAAACCGGCGAACAACTCGTACAGGCGGGTGCTGATGACGAAGTTCAGCACCGAGTCGCCCAGAAACTCCAGCGCCTCGTTGTGCCGCAGGTTCAGCGAGGGGTTCTCGTTGGTGAACGACTTGTGAGTGACCGCCTGGCGCAGCAGGCAGCGGTCCCGGAAGGCGTAGCCGAGGTGTGCCTCCAGCTCTTCCAGGCGCCGGTCGTGGTGTTCGGAGATGAAGTCCATAGCCGCTTGCTGCCGTCGGCGCGGCCCGGTGCGCCCGCGGATGCCGCCCGGAACGCGGCGGCGCGGGCGCGTCGCCCGCGGAATCTGAAACTGGCGACGGATTCATCGGTGTCGGCCGGGAGGCCGCCCCGCAGGCACCCCGGAGCCGGGCTCCGGGATGCGTGTGGGGCGGAAGGCCCGAAGGCCTTCCGTCCCCGACGCGAGCTCCGTCTATGCGATGCCGAGATCCTGCTTGGCCTTGGCCACCAGCCCGTCCAGGGTGCGGTCACCCAGCTGGTTGCTTTCTTTGAGGGTCTCGAGGATCTTCTCCATGTCGGTCTTGGCCCGTTCGGCCACCGACAGGTTGATGGCGATCGCCTTGGCGTAGGCGTCCAGGCACTCGTCCACCTGGTTCAGCAGGGCGTAGGTGATGCCCATGCGGTACCAGGAAATGTCGTCCATCTTGTTCGCGGCCACCGCGCCCTTGAATTCCTCGATCGATTTGCCGAGTTCCGCTTCGCGGGCGTTGTCCTTCTTGTCCATCTTGCTGGCTTTCTGCAGGTGGACGTAGCCGAGGGTGGAGAACAGCGTGGCCTTCAGCTCGCCGATCTGCGCGTCCCACTGGTCCTGGGGCACGCCCTCGGGCTTGGTCATGGCGTTGAGCATGGTGCGGGCCTTGGCGGCCATCGCCTCGGCTTCTTCCGGCTTGTTGTTCTCGGCATACCCGTTGGCCAGGATGATGGGGATGACCGGGTGATTGGGCACCAGCGCCATGAACGCGTTGCCGTGTTCCACCATCTTGTCGAAGTTGTTCAGCCGCTGGTAGGCGAGGGTGGCCTGGAAGCGGACGAAGGCGATATTCGGGGAGTCGGCAAACTTCTGGGCGAACTCATCGGCCGCCTGGGCCTGGGCCTGCGGATTGTTGGCGTTGGCCTGGATCTGCTGGATCAGGGCCATCTCGTTCTGCTGGCGCTCCTGGGCGAGCTGCTCCGGCGTCTTTTCCGCCGGCTGCGCCTGGGCGGCCTGCGCGGCGGCGAAGCCGGCCAGCAGGATGACCAGGATGAGGGACAGGATCTTGTTCATATGACCTCCGTTCGGTTCAGCACGCGGGTGCTGATTTCAATTGGGTAAGATAGGGTCTGGGGGTGCAAGTTTCAGGAAAAGAGCGTGCTCGCGACAAAGGGGGGATTCTATGCGAGGGGTGCCCGGAAAGCAAGCGATTTTTCCTGTTGCGGACATGATGCCGATCAATGAGAAATCATGCCGGTCTGCGGCCGGTCGGTCACGCGGGGCGTGTCGGTCGCCGGGGCGGCATCCCCAGTGATACGGGAGAACCTTTCGATTGTTTCAGTTCTGCAAAGCCGCCGGCCGCCGCGGTTCAGTCCCCCACCGGCCGGGCCAGCAGCACCCGGCGGAGCAGCTCCATGGCCATCTGGGTGGCCTGGAAGCGGATCCGCTCCCGGTCGCCGTAGAACTGGAACTTCTTGACGGCGAGCTTGTCGGCGTATGACAGCCCGATATAGACCAGGCCCACCGGCTTGTCGGGCGTGGCGCCGCCGGGGCCGGCGATGCCGGTGATGGCCAAACTGAGGTCGGCGACCGTCTTGCGGCGGATTCCGGCGGCCAGCGCCGAGGCCGCGGTGGAGCTCACCGAGCCGTGGCGGTCCAGAATATCCGCCGGCACGCCGGCCAGTTCCTGCTTCAGCACGTTGTCGTAGCAGACGACGCCGCCAAGGAAGTACGCCGAGGCGCCGGGGACGTCGGTGATCCGCTTGGCCAGCAGGCCGCCGGTGCAGCTCTCGGCCACGGCCAGACGCATGCGCCGGTCCGCCAGCAGGCGGCCCACCACCGACTCGAGCGGTTCGCCGTCGGCGGAGTAGATATACTCCTGCAGCACCTTGGCCAGCTCGCCCGCGAGCCGCTCCAGGCTGGCGGCGCCGCCGGTGGCGTCGTCGGCGGCGGTGAGGATGATTTGGATGTCGCCCGGCTTGGACAGGATCGTCGTGGCGACGTCGGCGTAACGCCGGTAGATGGGCGCGGCGATCTGGTCGGCGGCGGACTCGGGGATCCCGGTGAGGCGGAAGTGGCGCTGGACGATACGCCGCTCCCCGAATTTCTGGCGCAACAGGGGCACCACCTGCGTCTCGAACATCGGCTCCATCTCGCGGGGCGGCCCCGGCAGCAGGAAATACAGGCAGCCGCGCTCCTCCATCAGGATGCCGGGGGCGGTCCCCACGGCGTTGTCCAGCACCCGGGCCCCCACCGGGATGAGCGCCTGGCGCAGGTTGTTCTCGGGCATCTTCCGCTTGCGGGAGGCGAAGAACTGCTCCAGCTGGGCCTGGACCTTGTCATCGTAGCGCAGGCTCTTGTGCAGGCTGCGGGCCACCGCCTTCTTGGTGACGTCGTCCTCGGTGGGGCCCAGCCCGCCCGTCAGGATGATCACGTTGGCGCCGCGGGGGACGGCCTCCAGCACCCGCACCAGGGCGGTCTCGTCGTCGCCCACCACGGAGACTCCAACTACCGGGATGCCGAGCTCGAACAGCCGGTGGCGGAGGAACAGGGTGTTGGAATCCTCGTGCCCCGGCAGAAACAGCTCCGAACCCACGGCGATGAGATGGGCCTTGACCATGGCGCGACTCTACCCCAGCCAGTCCCGGACCGCCGGCACGGCCAGCGCCCCGGTCAGGACGACCCGGGCGTAGAGCCCGGCCAGGACGTCGTCCATCATGATGCCCCAGCCGCCGCCCCACCGCTCCACCTGCCGGATGGGAAACGGCTTCCAGATGTCGAACAGGCGGAAGAGGAGGAACGCCGCCAGCAGAACCGGCCAGGCGTCGGGCGCCCCGAAGAACGCCAGCCACTGGCCCGCCACCTCGTCCACAACCACATGGCTCGGATCCGGATTGTTCTCCGCCCGGCTCACCGCGCGCGCGGCGAGGACGCCGGCCAGGGTGACGGCCAGGATGATCCCGCCGAAGAGCAGCGGCTGCGCGCCCAGCGCGTCCCGGAAGAAAAGGTAGATCCCCACCGCGGCCGCCGCGCCCACCGTGCCGGGGGCCACCGGCGAATAGCCGAGTCCCAGGGCGGTGGCGACGGCGTACGCCGGCGCCCGCCAGATTTTACGAACGGGGCTCAGGCTCATGGGGCGTCTCGCTCGCGGGGATGGCCGCCGCCGCTTCCGGTTCGGCGGATGCTCCGGCGACCCGGTAGGTTCCGTCCGCCCAGCGGCCGAGGTCCAGGAGCCGGCACCGCTCGCTGCAGAACGGGCGGTACGGCGCGTCCTCCCAGGACACGGGTTTGCGGCAGGCGGGACAATGGACGGTGCGCTTCATGGACCAGAGTGTAGCACCCTGGGGGCGGCCGGCTCAACAGTGAAGAGTTAGGAGATAGGAGATAGGAGATAGGAGATAGGAGATAGGAGATAGGGGAGAGGAGAGAGGAGAGAAGAGGGAGGAAAATCGGCGAAGAGAAATCAAAGAAAGATACGAACAGAGGTAGGGGCGGTTCGTTTATATGGATAGATGAAATAGTTGGGGAGGATAACCGGGGGACATGGAAAAACCACACAAACGATTGCACGCATGGCGAAAGGGGATGGATTTGGTCCGTCTCGTGTATGATGCAACCCGCACGTTCCCGGTGGCTGAGCGATACGGCCTGACCGGACAGATTCGCCGAGCGACCGTCTCCGTCGTTGCCAATCTCGCCGAAGGCGCGGCGAGGCGGAATCCGCGGGAGTTTCTCCAGTTTGTCCAAATCGCCGCCGGTTCCGTCAGTGAGTTGGATACACTTCTCGAGGTTAGCACCCAAACGGGTTTAATGGATCAGAGCACGTGGGAAATGCTGGATGCTCGGTTGGCCGAAGTGGACCGCCTGCTCTTCGGCCTTCGCCGCTATCTCCAACGGCTCATTCCGACGAAACAGGGAGGAGATAAGAGATAGATAGGAGATAGGAGATAGGAGTAGGGTCCCGTCGCAATCTACTCCTAACTCCTAACTACGAACTCCTCACTTACAAGGTGGGCCGGGACGGGCAGGCCAAAGCCTGCCCGTCCGGGTGGTGGGGATCAGCGGGTGAGAGCTACTTCGAGCTGGTTTTGGGTGAGGAGGGTGAATGTGGACTTGTTCAGTGCCACGATGGATTTCTTCAGACTGATGAGCGAGCTCAACTCGGCGGCGCGGGCGTTGGCCAGGTCGCGCTGCGTCTGCAGCACCTCGAAGTTGGTGGCCAGGCCGGCCTGGAAGCGCTTGTTCTGGCCGGTGAGTTGCTCCTCCTGGAACTGCCGGGCGATGGTGGCCGAATAGAGGCTCTTCCGGTTCACCTCGATGGTCTGGATGGCGTTCAGCACCTCGACGCGCACGCCCTGGAAGGTCTGCTTCAGGGTGGACAGGTTCTGGTCCTTGCCCAGCCGGGCGATGGCGAGCTGGGCCTTGGCGGCATCGTTGCCGAAGATGTACTGGAAGTTGACCCGCAGCGACCAGTCGGTGTAGTCGAAGCTGAAGATCTGTGAGTACACCTTGTTTAGCCGGCCGGTGAACTTGTCGCTATCCTGGTAGAGGGGCAGGCCGTCGGGGCCGTAGACCGGATTGCCGTTCTCGTCCAGTACGGCGACCTTTACGTTCGGGCCGGCCGCGCCGTTGGGGCCCAGCGTGGCGGTGAAGTCGAGTTTCGGCTTCGTCTGGTTGTCGTAGTAGCGGATGTCGATGTCGTCCTTTTCCAGCTCCACGTTCAGTGAGCGGATCTCCGGCCGGTTCTTGTAGGCCAGTTCCACCGCCTGGTCCAGGGTGGCGACCTCGGCGGGGATCTCCGGCTTGTCCACCGGAAGCAGGAACTCGTCCCAGATGGGGTCGTTGGACTCGTTGGTGATGGCGTTCTTCAGACTGTTCTCCGCCTGGATGATGGATGCCTCGGCCGAGATCACGCGCTGGATGGCCTGGGCCACCTCGGCGCGGGTCTGGGTGATGACGATGGGCGCCAGGGTGCCGATCTCCACGCGCTTCTGGTTGTCGCGCAACTGGATGATCGCCAGCTCGGCGCTCTGAATCTGGATCCGCTGCTGTTCGATGGCGTTGACAAGGTCCCAGTACGTGTCCTCCACCGTCTTGATGATGCCGGAGACGCGATTCTCGAAGTCAATTTCGGAGATCGCCTTGTCCTTGTCCGCCAGCAGGATGGTCCGGCGGTTGGCGTCGATGGAACGGTTCTTCCACAGGGGCTGGACGAACTGTGCGTTCATCCGGCCGCTGTAGGTGGGGTTGTACAGGTTGGTGTTCGACGAATCACGGGAGTTCAGGAAGCCCAGGGTGGCCGTGCCGCCGGTGGGGAGGTAGCGGTTGAAGGTGAAGTTCAGGTCGTAGGCCGAACTCTTGTACTCGGAGATGCCCAGGACCTCCTGGCGGAGGATGTCCGTGATGGGCGCTTCGGAGTTGATGTAGGTGCCGTCGACGTTCATGGTGTAGTCGTAGACACCGTTGGCCGCCAGCAGGCTCTCGTTCCGGACCAGCGGCTGGTACCGGTTGATCTCGATGTCGAGGTTCTTGCGCAAGGCCAGGTCGACGCAATCGCTCAGGCGGATGTCGCGGGCCTTGCCGTCCTTGACCGCCCGTTCCAGGATGGTCGTGTACAGCATGCTGGTGTCTTCCGCGGCCGCCTCGGCCTGGGCCTCGGTTTGGGCCTGGACCGGCGGCACGTAGGCCAGCACCAGCGCGGCCACGGTGATAAAAACAAACGTCCGTTGGATAAAACCGCTTCTGCTCATACGCACTCCTCAGATGATGCGTGGATTCGGCACGACAGTGAATTCAATCCACTATTACGTCCGGGGTTTCGGGAAAGTTTCAGGACTGTTCAAAAACCGGCGGCCAGCAGGCCGAACCCGACGGCCAGTCCGAGTACCAGTTTGAACAGTTTGATTTTGATACCGTCGGCGAGGGAATAGCTCAGGAGGGGCAGCAGCCCGTGGCCGTCCTGGACGATGGAGTTGGCCACGACCACCGACAGGGGGATGGTCCCCTTGACGAAGAGGGTGATGAACACCAAATGCGGTCCCGAGAAGGGGAGGAGACCCACGACGGCGCCCGTCAGGATCATCACCGCCGGCGAGCCCTCGATTAAACGGGAGAGCGGCAGGTGGATATTCAGGACGTGCAGCGCCAGCAGCGACCCGAACATCCAGAGAAACAGCGCCGGGATGTGCTTCAGGAACACGTGCCGGTAGGCGTGCTCGGTGAAGAAGTGCCCCCAGCGGAAGTGCTGCGCCTGGAACTCGTCGTGGTGGGGGATCTCGCACTTGGCCGCGAGCGGCAGGCGGAAGCGCCGGGCCAGCCAGTCGGCCAGCGCGCCGCCGGCCAGGGCGGCGACGAACAGGACGCCGAGCAGCGCCGCCACGCGGCCGCGGTCGACACTCATGGTGGGGTCGCCCAGGTAGGAGATGAGCACGAACGCCTCGTCGCCGAACGTGGCCACCATCACGCTGACCAGCGCCCCGAACGTCACGATGCCGGACATGTAGAACGTCACCATGATGAAGGCATCGTTGCAGCCGGGGACCAGCCCCAGCACCGCGCCCAGCAGGTACTGGAGCCAGCGGTTGCCGGTGATGTGGCGCTTCAGGAACCCGCCCACGCGGAGTTCCAGCAGCTCCACCACCAGCATGAACACGAACACCAGGAGAGTGATCTTCACGGATTCGATCAGGATATCCAGCATCGCGGTTCACCTTCGGGCCGATGGGTGCATCATTATACCAGACGGCGTCCGGCCGCCGCACGTTTTTACCGGCGGTGCGACGGTGTGCTACAATACGCGCCGGCGCTTCCGATTCCGGCGCGGGCCGGCCGCGACCGGGGCGCCGACACAGCCACTGCGGGGGATTTTCGGCATGCGACACTACAAGATGTTCTGGGGCTGGCTGCTTCTGGCGGCGCTGGGCGCCGGCGCGGCGGCCGGCCAGACCGGGGGCAACATCGCCAACGTGGAGTTCCGCCTCGACGAGCGCGTCTTCACGGTCATGTGCGCGCTGCACGCGGCCGGCTACGACTGGGAACTGGACAAGGAGCCGCCCGACGGCGCGCGCGCCCGCATCGTCCGCGAACTGGAGGCGGCGCCCGTCCAGACCGCCCTCCGGGAGCGGCTGCGCGACTTTTACCGCGTCCACAACGTGGAGATGGACACCTTCGCCCAGGGACCGAAGTACACCGCCTTCGCCCTGCTGCTGGGGGCGCCCCCCGAGTTCGCCCTGCGCGACCGCGGGCGACTGCCCACCGCGGCCGTGTCCAACCTGGCCGGTTTCGAGCAGCTCCTGCGGCCGTTTCACAAGGAGGCGCGGATCCGCGACCTGTGGCTCAAATGGCAGGAGCCGCTGCGCCGGGAGCAGCTGGGCATGCACGACGCCATGAAGGACTCCATCCACGCGGCCGTCGCCTACAGCCGCGTACCGGCCCAGCTCTACCTCAACCGCCGGCTGGTGCTGATCCCCGACCTGGTGAACGCCCCGGGCATCCTCAACGCCGTGCACACCGACGGCACCTACTACATCATCGCCTCGCCGGCGCGCGACTGGGACCGCTACCGCCGGTTTTTCGTCCACGAGTACTGCCACCTGCTCCTCGATCCGCTGCTGGCGCCGCTGGCATCGGATTACGACCTGAGCGTGACGCTGCGCCGCTGTCTCGGGACGCGCCTGGTGGCGGCCGCGGTGCTCGACGCGCCGTCACGGGCGGTGGCCGAGTCGCTGATCAACGCCGTCCAGGACGCGGTCATGGCCCGGCTGGAGCCGGGCCGCCCCGCCGAGGCGTACCGGTCTGACTCCCCCTTCCTGCGCTACTTCCGCGAGCAGCTCGCCGCCTTCCCCGAGTCCGGGCAGCCGTTGACGGATTTCACCACGGCGTTGCTGGCCCGTTCGTCGCCCGACGTCCTCTGCGCCCATCCCCATGACGTGCCCGCCCCGCCGGCGCCCGTTGCGCCGGCCGCGGCCGCCCCGCCCCCCGCGCCGGCGGACGAGCGCCCGGCCGCGCTGCGCGAGGCGGAGAACCTGTTGCGGGACAACCGGCCCCGGGAGGCCGAGGCGAAGCTGGCCGCGGTGCTGGCCGCCCATCCCGACGACGTGAGCGCCCTCTTCGGCATGGGCCAGGCCCGCTACGCCGGCGGGGACTGGGCCGGCGCCCTCGGCTACTACGTGCGGGTGCTGGACCAGCCGGATCTCCCGGTCTGGATCCGGGGGTGGAGCCTGGTCAAAAGCGGCCACAGCCTGGTCCGCCTCGACCGGCTCGACGAAGCCCGGCGCGCCTACGCGACCGCGGCGGCGCTGACCGGCGACGACCGCGACGCCGCGGCGGCCGCCCGGCGGGCGCTGGACAGTCTGGATGACGAGAACTGACGGGTTGAGGGTTGAGGGTTGAGGGTTCGTGCTCGTGATTCGTAATCGTAATCGTAATCGTAATCGTAATTCGTAATCGTGATCGTAATCGAGCCGTTTGAAGGTTTGAAGGTTTGAACGTTTAAAGGTTTGAATGTTCGCGATTTGATAAACGTTCAGTGGGATCTTCCCACTCCCCACTCCCCATTCCGCGTCTCCGCACTTTTTACTGTTTACTGTTCACAATTCACTATCGTAATCCCAACCCGGCGTAGCCGGAACCAAAGGGGCATGATCGTGAACTCCGGCTCCGTGCCGCGATACTGGATCTCCGGCAAGCCCATCCAGTTTCAAAGACAATAGCCAGGCGCCGCCCGGCGCAGCCGGGCAGCGCCTGGAAAGCCGATTATTATTACCCGGCGCGCCCCTGAACAGGGGCGCGGGGAAGCGTGGAGTCCGCCGACACTCTTTCCTCGCGCCCCGTACCCGGGGCGCGGCGCGTCAACTAGTTGGCCTTCCAGGCGCTGCCCCGCGTTCGCGGGGCTGCGCCTGGCTACTTTCGTCGTGAGTGCAAAGACGGTGCCGGTCAATGATGGGGTGGGCAACCTGTCCGATGGCGCGGCGAAAATCCTGCCAATAATTGGCTGAAAATCGGGAGTAACTGAGTACTCGTAATCGCGCCGTTTGTCTATGAAGGTTCGCGGCTTAATAAACGGCTAGCGGGATTTTCCCATTCCCTACTCCCCACTTCCGCACAGTTCACTGCTCACTGTTTACTGTTCACTGCCCACCGCCCGCCGCAGGGCCGGCAGGGCGGCGCGGTCGGCCTCGGCCAGATCCAGGGTATCCAGTTCCGCCAGCGGGAAATAGTCCACCGCGGCGCACTCCACGGCGCGCGGCTCCCCGGCGGTGATGCGGCAGCGATAGAACAGCAGCAGGACCCGCTTCTCCGGATACTCCCAGTAGACGAAGGTCAGCGGCTCGTCCACCGCGACGGTCACGGCCAGCTCCTCGGCCAGCTCGCGCGCCAGCGACGCCGCCGGCGCTTCGCCGGGGTGGAGCTTGCCGCCGGGGAACTCCCAGCGCCCGCCCTGGTGGTCGCCGTCGCGGCGACGGGCCAGCAGAACCCGGCCGTCGCGCACGACGACCGCCGCGACCACCGGCAGGGGCAGCGCCGCCGGGTGCGGCGCCGGCGCGGCGGCGGGGCGCGCCAGCGGGACCGGTTCCGGAAACTCGAAATCCAGCACCAGCGCTTCCTGCTCGGGTGTCTCGATGGCCCCGGGACGGAGCTCCCGCACCACGCGCACGGCTTCCGCCCCGTCCATCCCGCGACTCTTGAGGTACAGGGCCGCCATGGTGCCGGAGCGGCCGCGGCCCGCCTTGCAGTGGGCCAGCACCTTGCGACCGTGGTTGCGGGTCACGACTTCCACGAAGCGGCGGACGTCGTCGCCGGTGGGCGTCTCGAAGTCGTCGACGGGGATGTGGTGGAACTCCATCTGCAGGACGGTATAGGCCGCCTCCAGCGGCTCCCAGCCCCGCAACGACACCACCACCTCGATGCCGGAGCGGATGTAGTTCATGAGCCGGGCCTCGCACGCCGGTCCCGGTCCGAAGTCGGGCGCCGCGTCGATATAGAGGTTATCGGCGATGTGGATCATGGGGAAATTCTACCACGGACATCGGACTTCGGACATCGGACTTCGGACATCGGACTTCGGACATCGGACTTCGGATATCGTGCTCGTAAATCGTCATCGTAATCGTCATCGTAATCGTAATCGTAATCGCAATCGAACCGTTCGCATGTTTGAAGGTTCGCAACGGTTGATGGTTGATGGTTGATGGTTGATCGTTGATGATTGATCCGTCTCCCATCTCACGTCTCCCGTCTCACGTCTCTCTTCTCCCGTCTCCCGATTCAACATCCGCCCAATGACCAATGACAAATGATAATTGACCAATGATCGATGATAAATGGAATGGCTACTTTGTGTCCTTCGGGGCTTTGTGGTGGTTCCCCCCGCAGGCGGGGACGCCGGCACCACGGCAGGCGGGACGCCGGCACCACGGCAGGCGCCACGGCAGGCACCACGGCACGCTACAGTGCCGTCGCCCGCTGGCGCACCGCCTCGTACAGCAGGATGGCCGCGCTCACCGAAACGTTGAGCGACGACAACCGCCCGCGCATGGGCAGTCGAACCAGCGCGTCGCAGCGCTCCCGCACCAGCCGGTGCAGCCCCTTCCCCTCCCCGCCCAGCACCAGCGCCACCGGCCCTGTGAGATCCTCCGCGTAAAACGGCCGCTCGGCCGCCGCGTCGGCCCCCACCACGCGGACGCCGCTCGCCTGCAGCGTCCGGATGGTCTCGGCCACGTTCACCACGCGGGCCACCGGCACGTAGGCGGCGGCGCCCGCCGAGGCGCGCCAGACCGCGTCCGACAACGGGCTGGACCGGCGCTTGGGCAGGATGACGCCGGTGGCGCCGGCGCCGTCGGCGCTCCGCAGGATGGCGCCCAGGTTGTGGGGATCCTCGACACCGTCCAGCAGCAGGAGCAGCGGCGCGCCGGCTTCGGGCCGGAGGAGTTCCGTCAGCTCGCAAAGCGTCCGGCCGGCGGAGAACGCCACCACGCCCTGGTGGTTGGCGCCGGGGGCGTGGCGGTCCAGCACCGTCCGAGGAACGGCCCGCACCTCGATCCCGCGCCCGCGGGCCGCCGTCACCAGTTCGTGGATCCGGGGGTGGCGCTTCCCCTCCGCGACCAGCAGCCGCTCCACTTCGCCTGTCGCCAGGGCTTCCTTCACCGGATGGATCCCGCAGATCACGGGCATGCCGCACCTCGTCGGTTCACACGTCTGGGCCGCCGCGCGCCGTCACCTCCCCGGCAGGCCGTCCACCGGGATGGTGGGCGGGATGACGGGCAGCGGCTCCTTATCCGCCGGTGGCAGGTCCAGGCCCACGAGCTGCACCTGCTCCAGGTAGGTGTAACCGAAGAAGCCGCTCCGGGTGAGCACGTCCACCCGGCCGCCGGCGGAGACGCCGGTATGGACGTCCTCGGGAACCTGGAGGTGCCGCCGCGTCACGCCGTCCTCGGTGAAGCCGTCGACCTCCAGGTAGTACTCGGCGTTGCGGCCCGAGCCGCGCTCGTATTTGTTGACCACCGGGACGAAGTGATGCTTGACGGGGCTCCGGTCCAGCGGACGGTTCAGCGCCAGGGTCACGCCGACGGCCCACAACGCCGCGCTGAACGCCACCACGGCCACAACAAAGAGGAAGCTCTCCTGCCGCTTGATCCGGTGGAGGATCACCGCGGCCACCGCGCCGACGGCGGCGCCGATGAGGGCCGGCATGATGATGAACCAGTCGTTCAGGGGATGGACGGCCGTGGAGAACGCCACCAGGGCCACGACAACCCCGCTGAGAAACACTCCGGCCACCGCCAGGTCCGACCCGGTGAGCGCCCCGCCCTTGGCCGCCGTGGCTTTGGCGGCGGCGCGCGCGGTGGCGCCCCGCTTCCCGCCCTGCCCCGATCCGCTGAGCCGCCTGCCGGCCCCGGCCTTGCCCGCTTTCGGTCCCGCCATGCTGCGATTCCTCCCGACGTGGATTGCCCCCCATTGTCACGCAAAGCCGTCCTGCCGCCAAGAAGAAACTGTTGATCGTTGATTGTTGATGGTTGATAGTTGATGGTAGAGGGCGATCAATAGGGACGCGGATGACGGAGATCGGATATCGGACCTCGGAATTCGGATATTGGATTTCGGACTTCGGAGCTGGGTCCTGGGTTCCGGGTTCCGGGTTCTGGGTCCTGGATCCTGGATCACAGAACACAGATCCTGGCGCACTTCCCCATCAACCATCAACCGTTGCGAACCTTCAAACCTGTGAACCTTCAAACCGTTCGATTGCGATTACGATTACGATCACGATCACGATTACGAATTACGATCACGAGCACGAACCCTGAACCATCAACTATCAACATGATTCGTTGACCCGATAAAGCGCCGGGATCCGGACGGCTGTCGAGCGGCCCGCAGAATTTCCTTGGCAGCGGCGTCCCCCTGAGGCGACAATGGACGCATGTGGCCCGAGTCCATTTTCGGCACCGGCGACCGCGACTACGAGGGGCGCTTCGGCCGCCTGGAGCGCCGCTTCGTGCGGCAGTGCCGCCGCCTGGCCCCGCCCGCCCTGCGCGCCCGAGCCCTGGCCGCCGCCCTGAGCGCCCAGGAGATGGACCACTGGCTCTTCCTGAACGCCGGCTCGCTGTTCCGCGCTCAGCTCGCGCGGCTGAATCCGGAGCAGGGCCGGCGAATCTTCTTCACGCTGTTTTCGGCCTGCCTGGCGGGGCTGGAGCTGGACGCCGGCCTGACGGATCCGGGCCCCGGCGCCTGGAACCGGCTGGACGCGCTGGCCGCGGCCGCGGGCGAGGCGGCCGCCGTACCCAGCGTCCTCGCCGCCCGGTACCGAGATCGGCTGGGCGACCGCGCCGCCTTCCAGGATCTGCTGGCCGCCCTGGCCGAACAGCTTCCCGAGCCGCCCGATCTCGAGGCCACCCTCACCTTCGGCATCCTGGCGGGCCAGATGCTGGAGAAGGCCGCCGAACGCTGCCGGCGGTTTCTCTGATCCGACGGGGCTCGAGGCTCGAGGCTCGAGACTCGAGACTCGTTCCCGATCCCATGATGCGAGCATGTCAACAGTGTTGGAAGGTTGGAAGGTTGGAAGGTTGGAAGGTTGGAAGGTTGGAAGGTTGGAAGGTTGGAAGGTTGGAAGGTTGGAAGGTTGG
>ENA-OSEO01002222-OSEO01002222.1-sediment-metagenome-genome-assembly--contig:-NODE-2222-length-28744-cov-4.854502_pt1 | contig 28744 bp, 26 predicted proteins | sample MGYA00237883_ERZ534232 | MGnify/ENA metagenome assembly ERZ534232 | reverse complement strand
CTACGAGAAGTTCAGGAGCTTGTCACACCCAGAGGAGTATCTGCGGCCGGGGATGACAATGGCGCAGCTGCAACGGACCGCCCAAGCCCACAGCGACACCGAGTATGCACTGCTCGTCAAGCGGGCCAAGGCCGAGCTCTTCCGTTCCTTTGCTCCGCCGGGTACAGTGGCATGACGACTCACGTCCTCATGCTCATCTTTGGATGAGAGAAGACTGGGCGGGTGTCTCCGTCGACGGCTGCGCGCTGGAACGGGGCGAGGAGTCCGACAAGCACGCCGAGGCCGATGAGATCAAACAGGGGACGGAATCGTCCGTCGCGTTCCTCTGCCCGAGGGCTGGACCCGATCCCGGGCGGAATCGGATCGATCCCTCGCTGCGAAGCCTCGCCGAGGGAGACGAAGGCCCCGGGTCAACTCCATCGGGGCGACGCTGCGCCATCCGAATCACTCCCCTTTGCTCGGCCCCTTCGACTGTAACGCGGATCACAATGGCTCCCGCTTGGCGGCGCGCAGACAGCAGGAAGCGTTCGCGCCCGACTGTGATATCGATCACAGATGCCCGCTCGACGGCATCCCCGTCCGTGATCGTCCGTCGGGCGCCCGCGGCATCGCCTACGTCCGCCCGACCTCGTGCAGATGAGGATTCTTCGCGCCGGCGACGTCGCCGAACCGGGTCAGGATGCACTCTCGCTTCACTGCTTGGAGCTCCTCGTACCGCTCATCGTCGACGATCGCGACGATCCGACAGATCGAGCTTTCGCCATCGACGAACCGCCAAGGGAAGCAGCCGATCGTCGCCCGCTGATCGAGCAGTAGGTCGATGTCGCCTCCGACGCACTCCGCATGAAGGATCCCGTGGTTGAAGAGCTCCAGGTGCATGAGCTGATACTTCGACGGGTCGAACCGTTCCGCCAGCGCCTCCCCGTATTCGGCCCGGAAGTGCTCGTCGGCCTCGCGCGCCTGGCGGGGCATCCAGTCTCGAATGATCGTATTCATAGGATGATCGGCGCTTCCGCAATCGACACCGATCCATCGGATCCTTCGCTTCCGACACCAGAGAGCGAACTCGCGGTCCGGTCCGGGATGCTTGACCATGTACCGAACCTCGTCGGCCGTCGGCTGGTCCCATCCGTAGTGATGGTACCCGGTGTGGATGATCAGGATGTCGCCGTCGCGCACGTCGACGCGGTCCTCGATCATCTCCGACGTGTAGATGTCGTAGTCACTGCACGCATCGGAGAGGTCGACAACGACGCCGTCGTGGACGAGGAAGTCGAAATCGAGACTGGCGATGTCCTTCCCGGAGGCGAAGAAGTGGATCTCTCCATCGAGATGGGTCCCGACGTGGTTGGAGTGCGTCAAGAGCTGCCCGTTCGCCCCGTTCGGAGCGAGCCGCTTGAAGTACTTGAGCTGCAACGGTTCGTAGGTCGGCCACGGCGGTGTGGCGATCGACAGCGGGAGGGTCAAATCGACGAATCTCATGGGTCTCCTTTCTTCGGATCGTCGGACGAGCCGATCGCATCGGCCAGAGCGGCCGCGGCTGCGACGAACGGCGCGAGCGGCGGGGTGACGAGTCCGGCCCCGATCATCCCGATGCCGGGGTCCTTGTGTGCAATCCCCGTGTTGACGGCCGGGACAATCCCGGTTTCGACAACGCGGAGGGCATCGATCCCCGTCGGGGTGCCCCGAAACCCGAGGGCCGGGATCCGGTACGCAGGGTTCTCACCGAGGGTGATCCATCGCATGCGGCGCGTCGTCTCGAGCGCCGCTTCCGGCGTCCCGCCGACGAACTGCACGATCGCCGGCGCCGCGGCCATCGCGAACCCGCCGTACCCAGCGGCCTCGGTGATCGTGGAATCGCCGATATCCAAAGCGGCATCCGCTTCGCCGAACCCCGCGAAGTACAGGCCGTCGACTCGGGGAGCGGGAGCCGTGAACCATCGGTTTCCCGTCCCTGACACGCGAATCCCGAATTCGACGCCGTTTCGTGCCATCGCAGTGACGAGCGAGCTCGCCGGGATCCCGGCTGCGGCGTCGAGCGCGCACTTCGCCGCCGGCATTGTGAGGTTCAGCGCAAAATGGTCGTTTTCGTGCAAGAACTCGAGGGTGCGCGCGAGGGCGGAACGGGGCTGCTCGATCCGGACGATCAAGGGGGCGAGCTCGCGAATCAGGAGGGACGTCGCCGCCCGGTTTCGGTTGTGTCCCTCGTCGCCCATCTGCAGGGCCTGCGCGATCCACGATCGAAGATCGAGCCCCCCAAGGGCATGCAGCGCCTCGTCGAGGATCGGCGCGAGTTCGTCGCGCATCCAGCGAAGCCGCTCGACCACGTCAGCGCTGTACGCGCCGTAGCGGAGGACCGCTCCGAGGCCCTCGTTCAGACTGCAGAACGCGCGGTTCTTGAAGGAGGCGTTCTCCACGATCCAGACGGGCATCGACGGCGTGAGGACCCCGGCCATCGGCCCGACGGCCGCGTGATCATGGCATGGAGCGAACCGGATCTCGCCCGATGCGGCGAGCCGCTCCGCCGCCCGCGGGGAATCCGCCCACCCTTCGAACAGGAGGCCGCCGATGACCGCACCCCGCATCGGACCGCACATCCGCTCCCATTCGATCGGAGGACCGGCGTGGAGAATGCCCCGATCGAGGAGCCCGGGGACGACCTGTCGTGCAGGTGCAACGCCGACGACGCGTGGCTCCGCGGCCGCGAGACGCTCCCAGGCTGTCCGATTCGCCGCGGCGATCGGCTCAATCCATCCACCCGCCGGCGACCGGAGGCGATCGATCCGCTCGATCTGCTCCGGATCGCCGCCGGCCGGTGGTCGCCAGTCGATGTCGGTGACGGAGACCCCGGCGGACCGGAGAGCGTCGGCGAACAAGCGGAGGCCGACGTTGACGACGCGAAGTTCCCCGTTGAACAGACGGTGGGCCGGCCGCGGGCCGCAATTCATGGGCCACCTCCTTGCGGCGGGCGGACGATCGACGCCGCCCACCGGGCGGCGTCCGCGTTCGTCGCCGCGACGAGGACGCCGGCGCCCTGCAGGAGCCGGCGCTGCCGGTCAGCGTCCTGCGGGTCGAGATCGGTCCCCGTCACGGACGCGACGATCGATAGATCGCGCCCGCGCGCTTGGGCGCGATCTCCCGCGCGGGCGACCGCCTCGCAGAGGTCGCGGGCCGGGTCGGGATGGGCGCCGTGACCGAGGACGAGATCGACGAGGATCACGGCGACGGAGGGATCGTCGGCCGCTGACGCGACGCGTTCATCCCGCAGCGACGGCTCGATCATCGGATGCGGGCGGCCGACGGTGAACGCGTCGTCGCCGAGGTCCCAGAGCACGTGCCCCTCCTCCGGTTCGCCCGGAGCGATCCGGGCGCCCGGGCGATCGACGGCGTTCGTCCGGGCGCGGACCCCGGCGCGCTGAAGGACGTAGTACGCCTCCTGGCAGAGGGTCCCGCCGCAGAAGAAGCCGCGGACGGCGCGCTGGTCGTCGGGGAACGCCGGCGGGAACGGCGGGGACAGCCGCGCGAGAATCGGGACGGAAAGACCGATCCGGCGGCAGGCGAGGATCGCCGCGGCGGCGAGCGTGTCGGCGAACAGGACCCGGCCGATCGGATCGCCGGCGTCAGCGCCGACGAACTGGACGACGCACGGCTTCCCGGTCGCGCGGAGCGCCTCGATCACTCGCCCGGCGACGGCGGGTGCGGGGAACTTGGAGACGACGATGATCAGCTCGGTCCGTGGGTCGGCGGTGAGCTCGTCGACGGCGAAGAGCGCGGTCCGCCCGCCGATCGCTGAAGAGAGGTCGCGCCCACCGGTCCCGATCGCTTGGGAGATCCCGCCGCCGAGGCGGTGAATCAGCGACGCAACCTCCTGGATCCCCGTCCCCGACGCGCCGACAATTCCGATCGATCCCCGCCGGACGACGTTGGCGAACCCGAGCGGCGCGCCGTTGATCAGGGCCGTCCCGCAGTCAGGACCCATCAGCAGAAGCCCCCGCCGCGCCGCCTCGTCCTTCAAGTCAATCTCGTCGTCGATCGATACGTTGTCCGAGAAGACCATCGCGTGGAGGCCGCGCCGGATCGCGCGGCGTGCCTCGCGAGCGGCGTACGCGCCCGGGACGGAGATGAGAGCGAGGTTCGCGACCGAATCCCGATCGACAGCGTCGTCGAGGGATACGGGCCGGTCGATCGCGTTCTCCCCGGCCGGCTCCTCCCCAGCGAGGAGCCCGTCCAATCGGGCGCGCGCCGAGCTGAGAGCAGACGGATCGTCCGCCTCGAGTGCGACGACAAGGTCGTTCGGACCGACTTCGGACCGCTGCGCGCCGAGGTCGAAGCCCGCGCCGTCCAGGCGCTCCAGGTTCATCGGAGTCCCCATCGAGACGACGACGCGGGCGATTCCCGGGAGACGCTCGATCTCGCTCGAGATCCGCATCAGAAAGACAGAATCCAAGTAGCGATTCGCTTCGATGACGACCGTCCTCATCCGGCGCCTCCTCCGGCTCGGACCGCCGCCAGGACCCGCTCGGAGGAGAGCGGGAGATCGGTGAAATCGATCCCGAGCGCGTTGTACAACGCATTCCCGATCGCCGATGGAACGGAGATCATCGGATGCTCCGCGATCCCACGGGCCCCGTACGGACCGCCCGGCTGGGGCGTCTCCAGAAAGACAGGCTCGATCGACCCGGGGAGATCCTTCGCGGTGGGGATCTTGTAGTCAACGAACGATCGGTTCAGGAGCCGTCCGGCTTCGTCGAACCGGAATCCTTCCCAAAGCGCCGACCCGAGACCTTGAACGACACCGCCGACGACCTGCCCAACGGCGAGCTTCGGGTTCAGGACCCGTCCGGCATCGAGCGCAGTGACGATCCGCAGGATCTCGATCTCACCGGTCTCCGTGTCAACCTCGAGTTCGACGGCGTGGGCGCCGTACGTCCAGAACTGGGCTGGGAGACCCTGTCCGGTCTCCGGATCGAGGTGAGTCAGACCGGTCGCGATCGAACAGCCGCGCCCGATCACGGGGCCGCCGACCGAGTTTCCGTTCTCAAACGTGTACCCGAGCGAGATTCTCGAGTAGGGCATCGCCTTCTCCGGCTCCCCGTCGGGATAGACGGCTCCCGCTTCGCAGACAATCCGGCTCGGATCGATGCCGAACGCAAGCGCGGCAGTCGCGCGGATCTGGGCGAGGCAGTCAGCGGCCGCCTCGATGACGGCGTTCCCGCCCATGTACGCGAACCGGCTGGCGACCGTCTGCCAGTCGTACGGGGAGGATGCCGTATCGCATTCCCAGGCGACGCGGACCCATTCGATCGGCAGGCGGAGCGCCTCGGCCGCGATCTGCCGCAGAACCGTGTACGTCCCCTGGCCGTAGTCGACGCCCGAGACGAGGACGTTAGCAGCGCCGTCTTCGTCGAGCTGGATGATCGCGGCGCACGCCGTGTGGGTCGGCATCGCGGGGGCCTTGTGCAGCACGGCGACTCCCCGTCCGCGTGCCTTCCGTGCGTCAGACGGGCGCTCGACGGGGCACCCCCAGCCGATCCGATCGCAGACCGCGTCGAGGCAGCCGATCAGGTCCCCGTGTCCCTCCGTGACAAGCTCGCTGGTGATCGTCCGATCGCCGGCCCGAAGGAGGTTCCGGCGACGCAATTCGACGGGATCGATCTCAAGCCGCGCGGCGAGCATGTCGATCGTCCGTTCGACGCCCCACAGGACCTCAAGGTGGCCGAAGCCGCGAAACGCCGTCCCGAACGGCTTGTTCGTGTAGACGACGCGGGAGTCGATCCGGCACGCGGGGACTCGGTAAGGGCCGGCGCCGGCGTACGCCGCGGCCCGCCCGATGTTGACACCGTAGTCGGCGTACGCGCCGGCGTCCCAGAGGTAGTCGGCGCGAAGGGCGGCGAGCCGCCCATCGCGGTCCGCGCCAATCTCGATCGTCGAGCGGAGGCCTTGGCGAGATGGGAGGGTGTTGAACTCCTCTTCACGGGACGCGACGACCTTGACGGGGCGGCCGCCGGCCGCCCGGGAGAGGACGTAGGCGAGCGGCTCGAGGTGGAGACCGGCCTTTCCGCCGAATCCGCCGCCGACGTGGGGGACGCGGACGCGGACGGCGGCGTGCGGAATCCCGAAGGCGACGCTCAGTAGATGGCGGACCGTGTACGGCGACTGGCTCGATGTCCAGATGTCGACGCGACCGCCGGGGAGCGCCTCAGCGATCGAGGCGTGGGTCTCCATCGCGACGTGCTGGACAGGAGGGTTGAAGAACGAGGCGCTGACCCGGACGTCGGCCGCCGCGAGCGCGGCATCGACGTCGCCAACTCGGATGACCTGGTGGTGGGCGATGTTCGTTCCCGCGACCGGGAAGAAGACGCCGCGCATGTGCTCGTAGGTCCCGAGGTCCGGGTGAACGAGCGGAGCATCCGCGGAGAGAGCGTCCCGCGGGTCGAGGACGGCGGGAATCGGTTCGTACTCGACGCGGATCCGGTTGCACGCCGTCCGGGCAGCCTCCAGTGAGTCCGCGGCGGCGGCGGCGACTGGTTCGCCCTGGTAGCGGACCACATCTCGCGCGAGGATCCGCTTGTCCCGCAAGTAGAGGCCGAGGCGCACGTCGAGGTCGGCGCCGGTCAATACAGATCGCACGCCCTGAATAGCGCGAGCCGCAGACGCGTCGATCCGAGCGATGCTCGCAGCAGCGTGCGGGGAGACGAGGAGCGCTGTGTGCAGACAGCCCGCCGGGGTCAGATCGTGCGTGTACCGTGCCGCACCGGTGACCTTGTCGACGGCATCCTCGCGCGCGGTCGATCGGCCGACGTAGGTGAGCTCACTCCTCATCGGACACCCCCGTTCGGCTACGCTCCGCCGCGAGGCGGATGGCAGAAAGGATCGCTTCGTACCCCGTGCATCGGCACAGGTTCCCTGCGATCGCCTCGACGATCTCCGCTTCCGTCGGGTCGGGGCGCCGGAGAAGGAGCCCCCGGGCGCTCATGATCATCCCCGGCGTACAGTAGCCGCACTGAACGGCGCCGGCCTCGATGAACGCCCGCTGCAACTCGGAGAGCTCTCCGTCGACCGCTTCGCCTTCGATCGTGTGGATCTCGCGGCCGTCGCACTCCACGGCGAGCACCAAGCATGACGTAACGGGCTCCCCGTCGATCAAGACCGTGCACGCGCCGCATTCCCCGATTCCACACGCCTCCTTTGTGCCGGTAAGATGAAGCCGGTCACGGAGGAACTCGAGAAGGGTCAAGCCGGGCGGGACGTCCGCCGATTCCCGAACGCCGTTCACCGTCATCGAGATGCGCATCATCGTTCGCCTCCGTCCGGCCCGAGCAGCCGCTCGATCACCCGCCGAATCAGGACGGGGAGAACTGCCCGGCGGTACTCCGTAGTCGCTCGAAGATCGCTGATCGGAGAGACAGCTCGCGCTGCGGTGATCGCCACCCGCTCGACAATCTCGTCCGCAGTGATCTCTCCGAATTCGATCGGATCCAGGAGGATCGGCGTCGGCGCGCAGCTCCCGATGGCGATCCGGAGTTCACGGGACCCGCGGAAGAACGCGCCACCGACACTGGCGATCGCCAAGTCGTGCCCGCGGACCCGCTGCTGCTTCGCGAACGCCGTCCGAACAGGCCCGCCGTGCGGTGGGATACGGACGCCGCAGACGATCTCGCCGATCGCGAGCGTCGTCCGCTTCGGACTGGCGAACAGGTCGCGAAGAGCGATCTCGCGCGCCCCACCCGACCCGAAAACTGTTACGACGGCGCCAAGTGCGAGGAGGACGGGAGCGGTGTCGGCGGCCGGGGAGGCATTGCATAGGTTTCCAACGAGCGTCGCGCGATTCCGGACCGGATATGTGCCGACGGCGACGGCGGACGCGGCGAGACCCGGGTAGCGGCGACGGATCTCCGGTTCCTCGGCGATCCGGTTCAGCGAGACGCCCGCGCCGATCTTGATCTCGCCCGACGGTCCGACGCGGAGGGAGTCGAATCCGGGGAGTCGCTTGATGTCGACGAGGAGGGCCGGGCGAGCGGCGCCGTTTCGGATGTCGACGAGAAGATCGGTCCCCCCCGCGAGCGGGCGACCGGACGGTCCGGCATCGCCGAGCCGGCAACACACTTCGTCGACGGTGCGGGCCGATACGTACTCGAAGGTTCCGATCACCGTCCTCTCCTTTTTTTTGCGACTCGTCCGCGTCCCACCGAGAAACGCAAACGACGAGCCGATACTGCCTCGTCGGTTCCCCATGATAGGTCGGTCCAGCCCCAGCGCCAAGTGGTCGCATTGCCATCAGTGAACGTTTTCCGGCTCGATGGAGCATGGGAGGTTGCGATGACTGAGGCTGAACGAATCCACACGTCGAGCGACCGGGCGGAGGGCCGCGCAGAGAGCCACGTTCTCTACTGGATGCGGTTATCGCAGCGCTCGGCGGAGAATATCCCGCATTGCACGCGATCGGGGCAGCAACCCGCGCCCGGATCCCAGGGGGCAGTCTTCGCTCTGGCCGCCGACTCCTCGCGGGCGAACCGCCGACACGCCGTGTTCCTTCTCGATCGCCTTCGTGAGCCCGTCGAGCCGCTCGAAGCCCGGGGAATCCCGCTTGTCATCCGTTCGATGATCGCACCCGGGCTCGCGCGAAAGATCGATGTTGCCGCCTACGTCGAAGGGGTTGGGAAGCTCTTCGCGCAACCGGCGCCGATCGCGTCAGACGATGAACGTCACCGCCGTCGTCTCCCCCGGTCGCAAGTACTCCACCTCAATGCGTCGGATCCCAAACAGCGCGAAACCGGGGTCTTCGGGGCCGCTCCAGAACTCCAGCAGGAACGGGACCTGACGTCCTATCTGTGTGCGGATCTCGCCATCAGTGACGGCCGACGCGACGCCGGCGATGCGGATGTAGCCCTGCCCGCACTCCTCGGCAAGGGGAAGGCAGAATTCGACGTTGGGATTCCGCAAGATCTGTCGAGCCTTCGCACTCCGCGTGGACGTCGCGAGCCAGAATCTCTCCTCGATGTCGAGGAGGGTCACCGGCCGCACGCGCGGTTGATCGCCTTCGGCGGTGGAAAGGTATACGCATTGCGTCGGCCGGAACCGACTCCATACTTCTTCCCGAACGGCATCGATCGATCGTTTCACGGAGCCTCCTTCGCCGTGCGAACCCATACCGCCTCCACCTTATCTGAGCAGGCCCCTCTTGGGCAACATGCGCATCCCCACCCCGTTGCCTCCAAAAGCGGGGGCAGAGATTGCGGTCTGTGTTCCCCATCCCGCAAGAACGCGCCAGGACTCCGCCAGCACCTCCTCTTTGGCATGTCGCCCTCTCGGGAAGGGATCCGGGAGACCGCGACATGGATGCGGTGTTGCCCGCCGGGAGCGGGCCGCGAGGCGCCTACAGAGGAACAGGACCTTCTCGGGCGCCCGCTGTCGATCAGAGGAGTCGGCGCCGTACGTGCCATTGTGTCGGCGACGATACCCAAGCCCCGCCTCGCCCTGCCCCCATTCCCATTTCTTGCCCGGGTACATTTTTCTCAAGGTACCTATATATGCACCCTTGCATCTATCCATGTAGGCGGGGGATCGATTGTGCCAACTCAACGGGGGTTCCTCTCGGCGTTCGGGGTACTGGTCGCAGTGGGGGCTGTCTCCGTTGGGCTCATCGTGACGACGGAGGAGACGGTCCTCCCAATCGCACAGGCGATCGCCGAAGCTCCCATCCGGCGGATTGACATCGAGGTCCCGGCGGGGGCGAGCGCCAAGATCACGTCGCTGTGCTGCTGGTTGGCGGCGCATTGGCTGAGTTCGGCACCACCTTGACCGTCTTCGAGTGCCCGGAATGCGCTCAAGTCTCCGACTTCCTGAACGGCCGGTTCGGGTAGAGACGCGAGGAGTGGGAGAGCGAGCCCGCCGTGGAGATCGACGACAACCAGGCGGAGCGCCTGCGAACAAAGAAGCTCTTCATTCCTCTTAGGAAGTCAAGAACAGATCAGGAGAGATCACACTCCATGCGGTTCGTTCAGTCACCCCGCCTTGCATACGACACGCACTTAACCGCTCCCTTGACGACACGGACCCCGCGCCGTCTCTGTTGCTGCCCCGTCAGCCCAGTTGCTCGCGATTCGATGAAGTGGTGGAAGCAGGAACGTCAAGCGCGTTCTCAGCAATGTTGAACCCATACTCGCGGATCCGCAGGAGGCTGTCGAGGACGATGCTGATCGAGTGGACCGACTCGGCGTACTCCTCCCCGTTCGTCATCAGCGCGAGCTCGAACAGCCGCTCTTCGCGCTTGCGCCCGTCGAGGACGCGATTGGCGAGATTCAGATCGGCGGTCATGAACGACCGGACCGCCTGATCGAGGATCTCGAGCGACTCGGACGCGATCCGCTGAATGTCGTCGACGACGCGCGGGCCGATCGGGTCCTCGAGCGCGTTCGTCGCCTCGGAGATCTTGGTCGCGTGGTCGGCGACGCGCTCCAGCTGATCGGCGGCCGCTTGATGGTAGAGGAACTCGAGCCGCGACAGGGACGTCTCCTCCTCGATCATCAGGTCGCGCAGGATCAGGCTGAACTGGCGAGTGACGAGGAGGACGAGCCGATCGACGTCGCCGTCGCGCTCGATCACATCGAGGGCGAGTTCGTTGTCGTGGCGGCAGAACGCAGCGACGGCGTCGGAGAGCATGGCGCGCGTGATGTCGTAGACGCGGGAGAGCGTCTTCTCCACGGGGAAGTCCTGCGTGTTGACGATCGCGTGGAGGACGACCTTGGCGTGCGTCTCCTCGAAGATCTCGAGGCCGACGAGCCCTTGGGCAATTTCGCGGATCATCCGCCGCTGCTCCGGGCGGATCCGATGCCCGCGGATCTCGATCAGGTCGTATCCAACGATGTAGCGGGAGATCACCTCCCGCTGCAGGCGGTCGAACGACCACTCCTCCAACGGGATCACGCATTGGTTTCGCCCCGACAGGGATGCCGGGACGACGACGAGCGCGCCGGATTCGCTCTCCATGAGGGTGACGGTCGCGCCGGCCTCGATCCCGACGCTGTCTGCCCACTCTTTGGGCAGGGTGACGAAGAACGTCGAGCCGCCGGTCTTCTGGACCTTCCGTCGATGCATGTCCCCTCTCTCCTCTACCCAGCCCTCGCCATTCTATATTCCTCTTCAGTGATCTACAAATTCCAGCGGGGGGGAAGGGGAACGGAGGAGGCCCCGCAGCTCGGTCGAGGCGATCCCGGACGCGTTCAGGCCGACGGCGGCGGCGCGATGTGTCCTTCGCGCATCAAGAGCTTCGTCTCGGCCTGTGCTCGGCGGATCTTCACCTCGGCTTCCCGGCGAAGCTCGCCCTCGGAGAGGACGCGCCGAGCGAGTCCCTGTTCGATCGCCTTCATCCCAACGGCGACCGCCTCGTTGATGAAGACGTCGGTCTCCATCATCGTCGGGACGATGTAATCGTCGCGCAGACCCTTCTCCTCCGCTGTTCGTGCGATCGCGTACGCTGCAGCAATCGCCATCTCGTCTGTAATCGTCGTCGCGAAGACGTCGAGGGTCCCGCGGAAGATCCCCGGGAAACCGAGCGAGTTGTTGACCTGGTTCGGGAAGTCGGAGCGGCCGGTTCCGACGATCCGAACGCCGGCGTCCTGCGCCTCCCACGGCCAGATCTCGGGGATCGGGTTCGCCATGACGAAGACGATGGCGTCGTCATTCATCTGAGAGAGCCAGGATGCCTGGATCGTATCCGGCCCCGGCTCCGAGGCAGCGATCAGGACGTCCGTCCCCGCGATCGCGTCGGCCATCCCGCCGGTGCGACGCTCGGCGTTCGTCTCCAGCGCGTACCTCCACTTGTACGGATTCGCAGCGCGGTCGGCCTCCAGATCCTCTCGGTGGGGGTGCAGAATCCCCCGGCTGTCGACGAGGATGATGTTCCCCGCGGGGACTCCGGCGCTGATCAGGACGCGCACAAACGCGATGTTCGCCGCACCGGCGCCGATCACGCTGTAGGTCGCCGCCGTCATCTCCTTCCCGACAACCTTCAGCCCGTTGATCACCCCGGCGAGCGTAATCGCGGCCGTCCCCTGTTGGTCGTCGTGCCATACGGGGATGTCGAGCTCTTCTCGAAGGCGATCGAGGATCGCAAAACACTTCGGGCTCGCGAAATCCTCGAGGTTGATCCCGCCGAACCCCGGGGCGATCCACTTGACCGCCTGGATGATCTCCTCGGTCTCCTGAGTATCAAGCATGATCGGGAACGCGCCGACGCCGCCGAGGTACTTGAACAGGAGGGACTTTCCCTCCATGACGGGAAGCCCGGCGAGCGGACCGATGTTTCCGAGGCCGAGGACGCGCGAGCCGTCGGATACGACGGCGATCGCGTTCGCTTTGTTTGTGTAGTCGAAGACCTTCGCCGGGTCGTCGTGGATCTCACGACAGGGCGCGGCGACGCCCGGCGTGTACCAGATCCCGAAGTCGTCGTAGCTTGTGACGGCGCATTTCAGCGTTGTCTCCACCTTGCCGCGGTAGAAGGCGTGCATCTTCGGTGCCTTCTGTCCCGGGATCTTCGCGCGCTCGAGGCGCTGCTCCACCGTCAGTCGTTCCTCGGCCATCATCGCTCCTTTCTCCTCCTGAGGTGCCGCTCAGCTTCTGTCGATCTGGGCGAGGATCGACTCCAAGTTCTTCGCCACCGTAGCATCAAGCTCGGTGTAGAGGTTCCCGCCGCTGCTGTCCATCGTGACGAGAACGGGGCCGAACCGCTCGACCCGGAAGACCCAAACAGCCTCGGGCATCCCGAGCTTCTCCAACCAGTGAACCGCCTCGACCCGCTCGATCCGTCCGGCGGCGAGGGCGCCTGCCCCCCCGGTGTAGTGCCCGTAAGCGGCCCCGACGCGCTCGAGCGCCCCCTGCGTGCGCGGCCCCATCCCGCCCTTCCCGATCACAATCCGGGTCCCGAAGGCCTCGAGGAAGCGATCCTCGAACAACTCCATCCGAGCACTCGTCGTCGGGCCGGCGGCGATGACGTCCCACCCGCCGTCGGTCGGGCGCACGACGGGCCCACAGTGAAAGAGCGCCATCTCCGAGGGGGAGAAGGGGATCTCGTCTCCTCGTTCATGACGCTCGAGCAACAGGTGGTGGGCTTCGTCGCGGGCGGTGAAGATCGCACCGGTCAGGTGCAGGATGTCGCCGACGCGCAGGGCGCGCGCTGTTTGCTCATCGATCGGCAGCGTGAGATCTCTGTTCATGGTTACCTCACCTCGATGGACCCATCGGGCGCCAGGTGGACGATCGACCGGCGGTCCGCCCAACACTGGACGAGGATACCCAGGGGGAGCGACGCCGGATGCCGGTGGGCGTACTCGACGTGGACGGCGAGCGCCGTCGTCCTGCCGCCGACGCCCATCGGGCCCACGCCGGTGGCGTTCACGAGATCGAGGAGCTCCCGCTCCATGGCAGCAACCGTCGGCTCCGGGTGAGGCGATCCGATTGGCCGCAGGACCGCCTTCTTGCCGAGTTTGAGGGCGATGTCGGCCCCACCGCCGATCCCAACGCCGATGATCGTCGGCGGGCACGGCTTCCCCTGGCAGGCGGCCGCATGCTCGACGATCGCCTTCTTGATCCCCTTGAGGCCGACGCCGGGCGGGAGCATCCGCAGCGCGCTCATGTTCTCGCTGCCGCCCCCCTTCGGGAGGATCGTGATCCGGATGTCGTCGCCGTCCACCAACTCCCAGTTCACGTACGGCATGAACCGGCCCGTGTTGTCGCCGGGGTTCTCGCCGGTCAGCGGGTCGACCGTATTCGGGCGGAGAGGGATCTCAGTCGTCGCGCGAACGACCGCCGCCTCGATCGATTCCCGAATCGCTGGCAAGAAAGGACTCCGGCAGCCTGCCTCGACGAAGAACGTCTGCAGCCCAGTATCCTGGCACATCGGGATCTCCCCGCGGCTGGCGATCTCCACGTTCTCAAGGATCGCGTCGAGCTGAGCGGCGCCGAGCGGCGAGGTTTCTCGTCCCCGCGCCTCCCGGAGTGCGCCGACGACGTCGGTGGGGAGATGCGCCGCCGCGATGCGCAGTCCGTCGACAAGCGCCTCGATAAGCTTCGGTTCGTTCACGAACGGACCTCCTTCTCCGCTATTCCGCCAGGTGGTTCTTCCGCAGGATTTGCTCCTCGTACATCTCGAGGAACGTCGGGCGCTCGCGCTCGAGGAACCGGCCGACGAGGATCTCCGACCCCGGGTAGAGGTCGGCGTCCTGCGGGTCGGCGCCGTGCCGGATGATGCTCCGCTCCGCGTAGTGGCGAAGCTCGTCGATTCCGTCGCCGAGCCGATTCCGCCGTCCGTAGTTCGTCGGACACGGCGAGATGATCTCGACGAACGTGAACCCCGGTTTCCCGATCGCCTCGACCATCGCCGCCTTCAGACGACGAGCGTCGAGCGTCGTCCAGCGCGCGACGTAGACGGCGCCGCTCGAGGCAGCGAGGTACGGGAGGTTGAACGGGTTCTCGGAGTTCCCGTACGGAGCAGTCGTACCGCGGGCGCCGACCGGTGTCGTCGGTCCGAATTGCCCGCCGGTCATCCCGTAGTTGAAGTTGTTCACGCAAAGAACGGTGATATCGATGTTCCGCCGCGCGGCGTGGATGAAATGATTCCCACCGATCGCGAACAGATCACCATCACCGCTGAAGACGACGACCTTCTTCTTCGGCTGCGCCACCGCCAGCCCCGTTGCGAACGGGATCGCTCGGCCGTGCGTCGTGTGATACGAATCAAGGTTGAGGTATCCGGCGACCCGGCCGGTGCACCCGATCCCGGAGACGACGCCGACGTCGGCGCACGTCAGGCCGAGTTCGTCGAGCGCATAGGTGAAACAGGAGAGCGCCGTCCCGAGCCCGCAGCCGGAGCACCAGATGTGCGGCAGCCGATCGACCCGCAGGTATCGCCGCATCGGATGCGTGCCTGCTGGCAGGATTTCGGGGACGGGGAGCTTCTTCGTCCTAACCGGCATCGCCCAGCACCTCCTCGATCGCCGTCACGATCGTCTCGGGATCGTGGATCGCCCCACCCGCGTGAGGCACGGACCGCACGATCGCCTTCGCGGAGGCTGCGCGCTCCACCTCGAGCACGATCTGACCGAGGTTGACTTCCGGGACAACAAACCCAGCGACACGATCCGCAAGCGCACGGATACGGCGCGTCGGGAACGGCCAGACCGTGATCAGCCGCAGCATGCCGACCTTCAGCCCGCGCTTCTGCGCGTCGCGAAGTGCGCCGTGCGATGTCCGCGCGGAGATTCCGTAGGTCACGATCACCACGTCGGCTCCGTCGAGGTCGGTCTCCTCGACCGACTCGAGCGCGTCGGCGTTCCGCTCGATCTTCGCCTTCAGTCGGGTGACAAGGCGATGCTGCGTCTCCGCGTCGATGATCGGGTAGCCGCGCTCGTCGTGCGTCAGGCCCGTCACGTGGACACGGTGTCCGTCGCCGAACGTCGGCATCCCCCGGGGGACGAGATCGGGACCGGGCTCGTAGAGGCGAAACTCCCCCGGCGGGCGGTCCGGCGGGCGCCGCTCGACGATCTCGATCCGCTCGGGGTCGATGACGACGCGCTCGTACATGTGCCCGACGACCTCGTCGGACATGACGAGGACAGGCAACCGGTACGTCTCCGCGAGGTTGAACGCCCGGATCGTCAGCTCGAACGACTCCTGCGGCGAGGACGGACAGATGGCGATGATCGCGTAGTCACCGTGCGACCCCCAACGGGCCTGCATCATGTCGGCCTGACCGACGAGGGTCGGGAGGCCGGTGCTCGGCCCGCCGCGCTGGATGTTCACCAGAACGCACGGCGTCTCCGTCATCAGCCCGAGCCCCAAGTTCTCCATCATCAGCGAGAATCCGGGTCCCGATGTCGCCGTCATCGTCTTCAGACCCCCCCAAGCCCCGCCGAGGATCGCCGCCATCGACGAGATCTCGTCCTCCATCTGAATGAACGTCCCACCGACCTGGGGGAGCCGCTCGGCGATCCGCTCGGCGATCTCTGATTGCGGCGTGATCGGATAGCCCGCGAACAGCCCGCATCCCGCGGCGACCGCGCCTTCGGCGCATGCTTCGTCGCCGTTCAGAAAGTGCGTTCCCTTCAAGATCCGTTCCTCAGGCATCTGCGGATTCCACCTCTTCCTTCTCGCTCCAGATGGCGAAATCCGGGCAGATCAGCTGACAGAACGTGCAATTCACGCACGCGTCGGCATCGATGACGCGCGGGGGAAAGTACCCCTTTGCGTTGAAGCGGTCGGACGCTTCGAGGACCTTCTTCGGGCAGAACTCGATACAGAACCCGCACCCCTTGCACTCGTCCTCCTGGATGTAGAGGTACCCGTGCCGCGTCTTCCATCGCTTCGTGACCGCGGTCACCATCGTCCCTCCTATCGGACTTCGATTCGCCGCGCGCGAACGGCCTCGCGGCGGTAGTCGGGGAGGATCATCGGCGCCCGACGGGTCCGCTCGATCCCCGCCTTCTTTAGGCCCTTCGCGTAGGCGTCGGCGTGGCGGAGGCTGAGTTGCCCCGGGCGGTGCGACGTCGACCATTCGGCAGCCGACAGCCCGGCGCGCCGGCCGAAGACGTTGTAGTCGAGAAGGGAGTTCCCCATCAGCCGGTTCTTCCCGTGGACGCCCCCTGCAACCTCCCCGCAGGCGAACAGCCCCGGGATCCCGGTCCGCGCGGCGGCGTCGATCTCGACGCCGCCGTTCTGGTAATGAAGCGTCGGGAAGACAAGGACCGGATCGACGGTGATGTCGATGTCGTGGCGATGCCACATCATCCACATGGCCGCGAGGCGCTTCTTCAATGTGCCCCGCCCATGGACCTCGTCGATCATCGGCGTGTCCAGCCACACGCCCCGGATCCCGCTCGGGGTCGTCACGCCACGGTCGTTCCCGTAGCACTCTTTGATGATCGCCGCTGCCTCGACGTCCCGCGGTTCGAGCGGGTAGACGAACGCCCGGCCGTCGGCGTTGACGGGTTCCGCTCCTTGGTTTCGCAGCTTCTCCGTCGCAAGCTGCCCAAGAATCGCGGCAGGGTAAGCGACGCCGGTCGGGTGGTACTGGACAGAATCCATGTCGATCAGGCGGGCGCCGACTCGATACGCCAAGACCAGGCCGTCGGCGGTCGCGCCGTAGTGGTTTGTGGTCGGGAATCCCTGGATATGCAGCCGCCCGAACCCACCAGTCGCCAGCACGGTCGCCCTCGCCCGCACGACGATGTACTCCTCGGTTTCGAGATTCATCAGGACGGCTCCGGCTGCGGAGCCTTCCTTGTCGAGCAGGAGCTCGACAGCGGGAGCGAACTCGAGGACCGGGATCTCCAGGTTGCGGGCTTCGTCGCGCAGAACGCGCATCAACTCCATCCCGGTGTAGTCCTTTGCCGAGTGCATCCGCTTTCGAGAGGTCCCGCCGCCGTGGGCCTCCAAGTAATCCCCGCCGACCTTGTCGTAGAGGACGCCAAGCTGCTCGTGCCACTCGATCATCTTCGGGCCGTCGAGGACGAGGGCGCGTACCAGTTCCGGGTTGTTCGTGTAGTGGCCGCCGCCGAGTACATCGAGGTAGTGAACCGCGGGGGAGTCGTTCTCCCGGTCGGCTGCCTGGATTCCCCCCTGCGCCATGATCGAGTTGCAGTCGCCGTGACGAAGCTTCGTCACCATCAGGATCTCGGCGGCAGGGACCCCGGCTTCCCGGGCGAACAACGCGGCGACGCTCGCCGCCCCGCCTCCCCCGATGATCAGGACGCTGACGTCGAAATCCGGAGAAGAGAGATCGATCTGCTTCGGGTCGATCGCGGGGTAGGCTTCGAGCAGGTCGACCACCTCGTGGGGCATTCGCTCTCCCGCGGCCGGGCCGACCCGGACGTCTCGTTTCTTGTCCGCCTTGTAGTCCGGATGACATTCGCGCAGGAGCTGCTCCCGCGCGGCGGCGCTCATCGCGGCCAAGGGTCCGTCCTTCAGGCGCTGAGGACGGGTCGCTGCAACCTTCTCGATCGATTCTCGCATGTACTCGGGGTACCCCCCGATCAACTCGACGTTTGCCTCGGCCGTCACAATCTCTCCTCCTCGCTATCCTTCTCGATCTGCCTCGCGGCGTAGCGCGCCCTCAGGGCATCGTGGTCGAGCGCGGTCAACTCGTCGATCTCCCGGTCGTACGCGCCGGAGTCGATCTCCGCCCGCCGTGCCGCCAAGTGCGCCGGAATCGGAGATCCAGACACGCCGTGAAGTCGGCGGGCCATCTGGGCGACGTGGTAGTGCTTGATGTCGGCCGGGCAGCGCATCGCGCAGAGACCGCACTGTATGCAGTCAAACGAGAGCTCGGCAACCCGCGCCAGGTCGCCGCGCAGCGCAGCCTGTATGTAGTCCATCACCTCGATGTCCTGAGGGCAGGACTTCGTGCACGTGTTGCAGGCGACGCAGCGGGCGATCTCGGGGTAGTACTGCAGGAGGACGTTCTCATCCGGATTGAGTTCGCCAAGCGCGTACGCGGCGCGTGGCGCCGGCGTGAACGGAAGCTGCGCAAGCTGCATTCCCGGCTGGACCATCTCCTGGCAGGCGAGGGCGAACTCGAGCCGGTACTCGCCGGCCTTTCGGTAGACCGTCCCGCACGCTCCGCAGAACCCGGATCGACAGCCGGCCCCCCGGATGAACCGATATCCGGCGTACTCCATCGCGTCCATGATGGTGACACCGGTGGGGACGTCGTACGCCTTCCCCATGATGTAGATTCGCGTCATCTTCGGATCGGCCATGCTCTACCTCTCCTCCCCCTGCGCGGTCGCCCGCGCCGCGAGGCGCGCCGCGAGCGCTTCCGGTAGCCGCTCCGGGGCGATCCCAAAGGCAGCGGCCAGCAGCTCCGTGAAATAGACGATCGTCAGTGATCCGATTCCGTCTCGCTCTCCCAGTTCCCGGCGCGCCTCCTCGAGGTTGTGTTGACAGAGCGGGCATGCAGTGGCGATCGTGTCGGCTCCCGCGCGGCGCGCCGCACGGAGCACCCGATACGAGCGCTCGGTCGAAAGGTCCCGCCGGTCGACGGTCTGATATGAACCACAGCATTCGCCCGCGAACGGGAACGGGACGGCCGTCGCGCCGACGGCCTCGATGGCATCCGTCATCACCGTTGGCCGCTCCGGATCGTCGACGGCAACATCCTTCGGCCGCAGCAGCGTGCAGCCGTAGTACCCCGCGACTGCGAATCCGTCGAGAGGGCACTCGGCCGCCGCCGCCAAGCGGTCCCAGCCGACGTCGTCGCGCAGCACCTGCAGGAGGTGGCGGACGCCGACCCTACCATCGTAGTCCGCCTCGGAATTCATGAACGCGTTGATCTTGTCGAGTGCTTCGCGGTCGGTGCTGACGCGCCGGCCGACCCGCCCGAGGGTGTTGTAGCACATGGCGCACAGCGCGACGAGCTCATGTGCTCCCGCCTCTTGGGCCCGGATCAGGTTCCGGACCGAGGCGAGATGGTGCATCAGGTCATCGGCCGTCAACGAGAAGACGGTCCCACAGCAGTTCCAGCGGTCGAGCTCGACGAGGGGGCGCCCGAGGCGCTCCATCACGTAGAGAGCCGACATCTCGAACGACCGGGCGGTCTCCTTCAGGCTGCAACCGGGGAAATAGCGTGTCTGGTTCATCGGATCACCCCGTCTTCTTTCGGAGACTCGCCACCAGCGCGATCTGAGGGAGCCGGCGAATCTCGTCGCGCAGCATGCCGTCGATCGAGATGTGGTCGAGCGATCGGCGAAGGTAGAGCTGTCGGAGCGCCTCCATCAGCTTTGCCAGATCGACCCCCTTCGGACAGCGGACCTCGCACGCGAGGCAACTCGCGCAGACCCACATCGCATTCGACTCGAGGAGGGACGGATCGTCGAGCTGGAGGCCTCGCACGATCTGGCTCGGCAGGCGGTCCATCTCCTCGGCAAGCGGGCACCCCGACGAGCACATCCCGCACTGATAACAGGCAAAGACGTTCTCCCCCGACATCTCCTCGATCCGCGCTCGGAGGTTCCCCGCCTCGACGGTTCGCGTTCTACGCAACCGGTACCTCCTCCACTTCGCGCATCGCCGCTCTCGCCAGTGCCTCGACCGCACCGGCGACCGACGGCGACAGACACTCCGCCCAACGGATCGGTCCGCTGATCGGCCAACTCAACAGAACGATCTCGTCGGGGAGGCGCTCCGCCCGGAGGGCGCACAATGCCCGAAGTGCCCCGATCAGTGAGCCATCGTGACCCGCTCGCGGAGTTGGACCATCGAGGTCCGATGGGCAAAGGGACGACCGGTGCAGCCCCTCCGGATCGCTCTCGTCGAGGCGCGCATCAACTACGATCGCTCGATCGTACCCGAGCATCGCCTCCGCGACGTGCAGCGCACCCCGTGCTGTGGAGACGAGATCGAGATCCCGACGGCCGCCGAGACGCTCGGCAAGCCGCCGGACGACTGCGCACCCGAGCGCGTCGTCCCCGGCCACGGGGTTCCCCCAACCGACCACAATCTGTCTCATCGTTCGATCCTCTCCCGAATCCGCCCGTCGGGGCCTCGCACGTCGACGACGAGCGGCATCTCCCCGGGCAGCGCATGGGTCGCGCACGCGAGGCACGGGTCGTAGTTGCGGAAGCTCATCTCCACCAAGTTCAGCAGGCTCGGATCGACTCGCCCGTCACGAACGATCGTCTTCGCCATCTCCTTGATCGACAGGGAGATCGCGGCCACATTGTGGGTTGTCGCCACAACGAGGTTCGCGGAGCGCACGCGGCCTCGGGGGTCGAGGTCGTAGTGATGGATGAGGACGCCGCGCGCCGCCTCGATCACGCCGACACCGGCACCCGGTTCGCCGAGGGGTGCCCGCAACGCGCCGTTCATCAGGACTTCTTCGGCGGCGAGGGACGCCGTTCGCTCGGCGGCGGAGAGCATCTCGATCAGCCGCGCCCAATGGTAGGCGAACGTCGCGTGGACGGGGCCGCCGCCGAAGAAGTCGAGGTACCGCTCGTACTCGATCTGGGCGAGGGGGGTCCCGATCTGCCGGCAGACGTTCAGTCGCGCAAGCGGCCCCACCCGGTAGATCCCGCTGTCGGGCCCGGGCACGAACCCCTTCCAACCGACGTCCTTGAGATACGGGATCTTGACGTACGTCCACGGCTCGGTCCGCTCCTCGATCAGCGACAGAACCGCCGCCGCCGGAACCTGCGCGTACTCGGAGCCGTCCGGACCGACGACCCGGACATCTCCATCGTAGAAGCTCACCGATCCCCGATCGTCGACGAGGCCCATCGAGTAGAGCGACGGAGCGTGGGCCGATCCGGAGATGAACTCACCGTAGGTCCTGTCGGCGAGCAGCGCCTTGTGGAACAGCTCGAGGGTCGCCTTCGCGAACTCGACGGCGGAGGCGGCCATCGAGCGAATCTCGTCCCGCTCTTCGGCGGTGATCCCCTTCGACTGCCCGCCGGGGAGGCCGGTCACGGGATGGATCGGGCGACCGCCGACGATCTCGATCATCCGCTGCCCGTACCCGCGGTGCCTGATGACTTCCTTCCCGAGTTCCAGCCCGACCTTCCCAATGACCCCGATGATGTTCCGCTCCTGCGGCGGCGCGTACGGACCGACCAGGAAATCAGGCCCGCCGAGGTAGTAAAAGTGAAGGAGGTGATCCGAGAATGTGTAGGCGTTGTAGAGAAGCTCTCGGAGGGCTTGAGCTCGAGGCGGTGGAACGGCTCGGTAGCAGGCGTCGAGCGCCTTGACCGATGCGTAGTGGTGCGCTTCCGGGCAGACGCCGCAGATCCGTTCGGTGATCTGCGGCATGTCCTCCCCAAGGCGTCCTCGGCAGAACTCCTCAAATCCCCGCAACTCCGGAATCTGGAAGAACGCGTCAGCCAGTCCGCCCTCGTCGTCGAGGAACAGCTCGATCCGCCCGTGCCCTTCCAGGCGGGTGATCGGGTCAATGCTGATCTGTCGCAGTCGATCGTTCATGGTAGCGTCTCCCGAGGATCGATGTCGCCGCGCCGAAGCGGTAGAACGTCCCGATGATGTCGTCGAGTTGTGCCAGAATGGCGTCCTCGGCGGCGATCTGGCTCTCATCCTCCTCGCCTGTTCCGACGAGGGAGGCCAGAGTGCTCAGCATCGCTGCTCCCTGATCGGCGACGTCGGCGGTTGGGCCGGCGCACCCCGTGCACGGCATGTTCGCGGCGGGACAGGGGGCTCCGCAGCCGCCGCGCGTAGCCGGCCCCATGCAGACAAACCCCTGATCGAGAAGGCATCTCTCCGGATCCGCCTCCGCCTCGTGCGGTCGGAGGATCCGCTGGATCCGCTCGTGCGTCCGTTCGCGAGCGCACTCCTCGCACAGGTTCTTCGCCGAGGCGAAGATGGCGCCGCGCGGTGGGAGGTCGCCGGAGAGCAACGCGGAGAGGAGTTCGCGGACGATCTCACGCGGCGGTGGGCACCCGGGCACCGTGTAATCGACCTCGACGACCTCGGAGAGAGGGGTCAGCCGCTCCAGGAACGCCGGGAGACGAAGGATCCGCCCATCCTGGGACGATTCGAGCTGCGGCCAGCGCTCCCGCGCCCCGTAGACAGTCTCGAAGATCCGATCGCGCTCCGACAAGTTCGCAAGTCCGATCACGCCGCCGGTGTGGGCGCACGAACCGTACGCGATGAGGTATTTCGCCTTCACCCTGATCAACTCGGCCATCTCGTGGTTCTCCGCGGTCCGGATCGCTCCGTTGAAGAGGACGACGTCGATCTCACCGTTCCGATAGTTCCGGAGATCCTCGTACTTCGCGTCGACGGCACAGGGCCAGAGGAGAATCTCGGCACCGGCAGCGACATCGAGGATCTGCTCGTTGACCTCCAGGATCGAGCAGTCGCATCCGCCGCACGCGGCGGCCCAGTAGATCCCGATCTTAGCCTTGGACATCCGCCGCCACCTTCACCTCTTCCTCGCAGAGCGGGCTTCTGCCGATCGACCGGATGTCCTCGGTGAACGTCGCGATCGTCCGCTGGAACTTCGCTCCTTCGCTTGCACTGATCCATTCGAGGCGGACGCGGCGTGGGTCGATTCCGGTCTCGGCGAGAGCGCGGCGCAGCAGCACGACGCGTCGACGCGCTTTGTAGTTCCCACTGACGTAGTGACAATCGCCGGGATGGCACCCGCCGATCAGGACCCCGTCCGCCCCGCGCTCGAGCGCCCGGAGGACGATCCCGGCGTTGATGCGCCCCGAGCAGTTGACGCGGATCGGGATCACGTTCGGCGGGTAACTCAACCGGCTGACTCCCGCGAGATCAGCCCCGGCGTAGGAACACCATCGGCAGAGAAATGCCACGATCTTCGGTTCGAATCGACCGCTGCGATCAGCCATCGGAGAGCGCCACCTCGATCATCTCGCGCATCTGCGCGTCGGTCATGTTTCGCAGCTGCGCCGCGCCGGTCGGACAGGCCGACACGCATGTCCCACAGCCCTCACACAGCACATCGTTGCACTCGGCGACGCCCGCCCCGTTCAGCGACAGCGCGCTGTACGGGCACATGGCAATGCAGACGCCGCACCCGCCGCAAACGGACTCATCGATCGACACGACCTCCGGCGAATGTGTCAGTTTCTCCTTGGCGAGCAGGGCGATCGCCTTCGCGGCCGCGCCGCTCCCCTGAGCGACCGCCTCGGGGATGTCTTTCGGTCCTTGCCCCGCGCCCGCGACGAAGATCCCCGCAGTCAAGCTCTCGACGGGGCGGAGCTTCGGATGCGCCTCCTTCAGGAACCCCTCGCTGCCGCACCCGATCTTCAACACCTTCGCCAGCGGGGCCGTCGACGGATGGGGCTCGATCGAGGTGGCAAGCACGACGAGTTCGGCGTCGATCTCGATCCGGCGGCCGGAGAGCGTGTCGACACCCCAGACGATCACGCGGTCGCCGTCTCGGTAGACGCGCGCTGCCTTCCCGCGCAGATAGAGGATCCGTTCGTCCTCTGCCGCGTGTTGAATGAACTCCTCGTACCCCTTCCCGCCGGCGCGGATGTCGATGTAGAAGATTACCGCTTCTCCGTCCGGCACGGCATGCCGGTACAGCAACGCGTGCTTTGCCGTGTACATGCAGCAGATCTTCGAGCAGTAGGCTTTGTGGTTCTCCGGATCCCGTGATCCCGCGCACTGGACGAAGACGATCCGCTTCGGGGTCCGCCCATCGGAGGGGCGCCGAATCGCTCCGCCGGTCGGGCCGGACGCGCAAAGGAGACGCTCGAACTGCAGACCGTCGATGACGTCGGCGATCTCGCCGCCCCCGTACTCGCCCAAGCATGTCGGAGAGTAGAGCTCGTACCCCGTGGCAACGATGATCGCCGCAACCTCCTCCTCGACGATCTCGGGGCGCATGTCGAAGTCGATCGCTCCGGGCTCGCAGGCCTTCGCGCACTCGCTGCAGCGGAGCGGCCGAATGCCGAGGCACGCGTTCTCGTCCAGCGTGTAGGACGACGGGATCGCCTGCTGGAACGGAATGTATATCGCCTTCCGCTCGACCAGGCCACAGTCGAACTCGCTCTTCACGCTCTCCGGACAGACGACCTCGCATTCCCCGCAGAGGTTGCACTTGTCGGGGTCGACGTAGGTCGGGTTCTTCCGGATCTTCACGGCGTAGTTTCCGACGTACCCGGAGACCTCGATGAGTTCGCTGTAGGTCATCACCCGGATGTTCGGATGCCGGGCCGCCTCGACCATCTTCGGCGTCAGGATGCACTGGGAGCAGTCGAGCGTCGGGAACGTCTCAGAGAGCTGCGCCATGTGCCCCCCGAGCGACGGGCTCTTTTCCACGAGGATCACCTGGAAGCCGCTCTCCGCGACGTCAAGCGCCGCCTGAATCCCGGTGATCCCGCCACCGATGACGAGGCACTGGTCGACGTGGTCGATCTCGACCGGCTCGAGCGGGTGGTTCCCCTTCACCTTCTCGACGAGCGTGCGCGTGATGACGATCGCCTTCCTCGTCGCCTCGGCGCGGTCGTGGTGCACCCAACTGCAGTGTTCCCGGATGTTTGCCATCTCGACAAGGTAGGGGTTCAGGCCGGCCTCCTCCGCAGCACGGCGGAAGGTCGGCTCGTGCATCGCCGGGGAACACGCCGCGACGACGACCCCCGTCAGCCGATGCTCATCGATCGCGTCCCGGATCAGCCCCTGCCCGGGGTCAGAACACATGTAGTCGTAGTCAGCGACGTGAACGACGCACGGATGCTCGGAGAGCACGGCGGCAACCGCCTGCGTATCGACAGTCCGCTCGATGTTCAGCCCACAGTGACAGACGAAGACGCCGATTCTAGGTGCCGGCACCCAGTGCCTCCTTCCCCACATCGAACCCCTCTGCGTACGCACGTTCGTTCAGCTGCTTGGTTCGAGGAGGCACAGAACTGAGAATCGCTTCCAGCATCGCTTCGCGGGAGACGACGCCGGAGATCGCGGTCAACGCACCCAGCATGACGACGTTGGCAACGATCTTGCGCCCGAGCTCGTCGGCAAGACGCGTCGCAGGGACACGGAAGACCCGGTCGACCCGCGGCGTCGCCTGGGAAAGATCCACGAGGTCCTCGTCGATAATCAGGGTCCCGTCGGGCGCGATGGTCTGCCCGTACTTCTCGTACGCCTCCTGTGACATGACGACGAGCAGGTCGGGCCGATGCAACTGCGGGTACCCGATCGCGATGTCGGAAATGACGAGATCGGCGTTGCAGGCTCCACCGCGAGCCTCCGGGCCGTACGATTGCATCATCACGGCGTTCTTCCCATCGAAGATCGCCGCTGCCCGCCCGGTGATCTTCCCAGCAGAGATGATCCCCTGTCCGCCGAACCCTGCGAAGCGCACTTCAGCTCTCACGGATTTGCGATCTCACTATGTGAGATGACCTCCCAGTCCGAAATATCGCCTAGTGTACAGACATCCTATGCATTCACTGAGCGACTGTCTAGGGGAGGTGACACATGTCCCTCCGTCGTGTCTCACTCTCTGGGACCGCACATCAGCCCGCAGTGATCACTTCCGCGGTCACCCGCCCGATCTCCGCGGGGCTCTCGACAACGAAGGCCCCAGCAGCTCGGAGCGCCTCGATCTTGGCGGCAGCGGTTCCCGTGCCTCCGGTGATGATCGCGCCTGCGTGACCCATCCGACGTCCGGGAGGGGCCGTCCGGCCGGCAATGAACGCAACGACGGGCGTACCGATTCTTTCGGAGATCAGCGCGGCCGCTTCCTCCTCCGCGGATCCGCCGATCTCACCGATCAAGACAACCACATCGGTTTCCGAGTCGTCCTCGAACATCGGGAGAAGATCGGCGAACGACAGCCCGACGATCGGGTCGCCGCCGATCCCGACGCAGGTTGATTGGCCGATCCCGCGGGACGTAAGTTGGTGGACAACCTCGTAAGTCAACGTGCCGCTCCGTGACGCGATGCCGACCCGGCCCGGCCGATGGATGTATCCGGCCATGACCCCAAGTTTGCAGGCTCCTGGACTGATGAGGCCGGGCGTGTTCGGACCGATCAAGCGCACGCCGGCAAGATCAAGATAGCGTCGCGCGATGATCATGTCGTGGACCGGAATCCCCTCTGTCAGGCAGACGACGAGATCAACACCCGCCTCCGCGGCTTCCATGATCGCGTCCGCGGCGAACGGCGGGGGGACGAAAATGATCGCGGCGTTCGCCCGGGCTTCGGCGACTGCCTCTGAGACTGTGTCAAAGACGGGAACGCCTTCGACCGACTCGCCGCCCTTGCCCGGTGTGACGCCGGCGACAATCTGCGTCCCGTACTCGATCATCTGCACTGTGTGAAAGCGCCCCTCATTTCCTGTGATCCCCTGCACGACGACCCGGGTCGTCCGATCCACTAGGATGCTCATGTTCCCTCCTCCAAAGCGGCCGCTACGAGGGCGGCGGCTTCTTCGAGGTCGCCGGCGGTTCGGATGGAGATCCGCGAGGAACGTAAGATCTCGCGCCCGGCTTCGACGTTCGTCCCCTCGAGTCGGACGATGACGGGAATGTTGAGATCGACGGTCTGTGCCGCTTGGATCACTCCGCGGGCGAGGACGTCGCAGCGGAGGATCCCGCCGAAGATGTTGATGAACACGGCCCGCACGTTCGGATCTCCGACCAGAAGCTCGAACCCCTTGGCGATCATATCGGCGGTCGCGCCACCGCCGACGTCGAGGAAGTTCGCCGGACGGGCGCCCGCGAGCTGGATCAGATCCATCGTCGCCATCGCCAGTCCGGCACCGTTCACCAGACAGCCGACGTTCCCGTCGAGCTTGATGTAGTTCAGGTTCACCGATTTCGCCTCGACTTCGAGCGGATCCTCCTCGGTCACGTCCCGCAAGTCGCGGATCTCCGGTCGCCGGAAGAGAGCGTTGTCGTCGAAGTTCAGTTTCGCGTCGACGGCGACGGGCGCTCCCGTCACGTCGATAGCGAGTGGGTTGATCTCGGCGAGGCTGCAGTCCTTGTCGCAGAAGAGTCGGTAAAGCGCGAGGACGATCTTCGCAATTCCGCGCGCCGACGCGCCCGGTAAGCCCAGGCGGTGCGCGATCCGAAATGCTTGGAACGGACGGAGTCCGACGGCCGGCTCGATCCACTCCATGATGATCGCGTCCGGATGTCCCCGCGCGGTCTCCTCGATGTCGACGCCCCCGGCGCGACTCGCCATCACAGCGACCGTGCGACGCACGCGGTCGATCGTCAGCCCGAGGTAGAACTCCGCATCGATCGGCGTCGCCCGTTCGACGAGGAGTGCGCGAACGATCTGCCCTTCAGGGCCCGTCTGAGGCGTGACAAGTGGCCTTCCGAGCATCGCCTCCGCCGTCCGTCTGACGGCAGCAGCGTCATCGACCCGGCGGATCCCGCCGCCCTTTCCGCGACCGCCTGCGTGAATCTGGGCCTTTAGAACGACGGGAAGACCGAGTTCGACGGCTGCTGCAGCGGCCTCGGCCGGAGACGTCGCTGGGCGAGAGGGTGCAATCGGAATCCCGTACTCCGCGAAGAGCGCCTTCGCCTGGAACTCGTGAATCCTCATCCGGTCCGTTCCTCCTTCGTGATCACGGCTACGATTGATGGACGCTACAGTAGGGGAAGCTCAGTGGGCGCGCAAGGGACGGAGGGGACGCCGATCGGAGATTGAAAACGAAACACCGGTTCGGTACCGTACCGCCGCCTCTTAAGGAGGGACCGATGAAGCGGATGAAGGGACTGCTGATCATTGCTGACGGACTAGGCGGCCGTCCGTCGGATCTCGACGGGCAGACGTGCCTCGAGGCGGCGGCGACCCCGTGGCTCGACGCCCTCGCCGACCGCGGTGCCATCGGGCTTGTCGATCCGATCGGGCCGGGCATTCGGCCGGGAAGCGACACGGCGCACCTGTCGCTTCTTGGCTACGATCCACGCGACGTTTACACCGGCCGCGGTGTCTTCGAATGCTTCGGCGTCGGGCTCGATGTCCGCGCCGGTGACATCTGCTTTCGCGCGAATTTCGCAACCGTCGAGCCGGACGGCGATGGATTCCGCTTGCTCGATCGGCGGGCGGGACGGATCGCATCCGGCCAGGAGGAACTCGAGCGGGCGCTGTGCGAGATATCGCTCGCCTCCGCCGAAGTGCGGTTCCAGTTCCGTGCCAGCACGGAGCATCGCGGCGCGTTCCTCCTCCGGGGGGCAGATCTGTCCCCGAGCGTCGGCGAGACGGATCCGCACGAAGTTGGAGCCCGCGTCCTGACCGCGAAGCCAACGGTCACCGGGGATCGCG